>Ga0116226_10000420_pt1 | contig 35739 bp, 31 predicted proteins | sample S1TSphfallax_FD_89692 | JGI IMG/M metagenome (GOLD analysis project Ga0116226, IMG submission 89692) | Host-associated microbial communities from peat moss isolated from Minnesota, USA - S1T2_Fa - Sphagnum fallax MG | ecosystem: Host-associated > Plants > Peat moss > Unclassified | place: USA...
CTGCCGGGCTGCCGGGCTGCCGGATGACAGCAGACTACTCACATATGGAACACTCATCCCGGGTAGTGGCACCTCGCGGGCGCGGCGAACAACAAAGGTTAGGTCATTGCAGATGCGGACATCCCAATGAGCGGACGTTTTCAGCGCACCCTGGCGCGGAGCAACACACTCGTTTTTACCGCCGTTGCGGGGCTGGCCGGCTTCTTCACCTATTTCGCGATGTATGCCTTCCGCAAGCCATTCACGGCGGCGACGTTTGTTCACGTGTCGGGGTGGCATTTCGCGCTCGACTACAAGATCGCTCTGATCCTGGCACAGGTGGCTGGCTACGCCCTCTCGAAATTCATCGGCGTGAAGGTGATCTCGGAGATCCATCCGCGCCACCGTGCGGGCGCCATTATCGGATTGGTCGGCCTCTCCTGGTTCGCGCTCGTAGCATTCGCCATCATCCCCGCCCCCTGGAATGTGGTCACGCTGTTCATCAACGGGCTGCCGCTGGGGATGATCTGGGGCCTGGTGTTTGGCTTCATGGAAGGTCGCCGTGTGTCTGAAGTTCTGGCCTCGATGATGTGCGCCAGCTTCATTCTGTCCTCCGGCGTCGTGAAATCGGTTGGCGTCTGGCTCATCCAGACGTGGCATGTAACCGCTTTCTGGATGCCGGCGGCGACCGGGCTGCTGTTCATGCCTCTCCTGCTCGCCTCGGTCTGGGTGCTGGCCCGCCTGCCGCCGCCGAGTGCGGCCGACGAAGCCGCGCGGGTGAAGCGTCTGCCAATGGCCGGAGCCGACCGCGTGGCCTTCCTCAAGGCCTACGCGCCTGGCTTGGTTGCCATCGTCTTCGCGTATATCTTGCTGACCGCCTTCCGCGACTTTCGCGACAATTTTGCCGCAGAGATATGGGCGGCCCTAGGCTATGGCGGGGAGGCGGCCATTTTTTCGGCCAGCGAACTGCCTGTGGCGATCATTGCGCTGATCGCCATGGCCGGCGTGATCAAGGTGCGCGACAATCGCCGCGCGCTGATGGTGATCCACGCCATGGTGGCGGGCGGTTTTGCCTTGCTCGGCCTCTCTACCCTGGCATTCCAAGCGCACCTGATTTCGCCATTCGCGTGGATGATCCTGGCCGGATCGGGACTTTATGTCGCCTACAACCCTGTCAACGCCGTCCTGTTCGACCGTCTGGTCGCGGTGAGCGGACGCGTCGCGAACGCAGGATTTCTTATCTATGTCGCCGATTCGTCTGGCTATTTGGGCAGCGTGGTATTGCTGCTTTGGCGCAATTTCGGCCAGGGCTCGCTCAACTGGCTGCAATTCTTCATCCTAGGCGCCTACGTTACTGGCGTCATCGGCACGCTTGCCACCCTCGCCGCGGCCATCTATTTTTATTATTGGAGCGCGGCGGACAAGCGCGTGGACACTGGCGGTGCCGCCTTAGCCTTGTCTGCATCTGCCGCGACCCAATAACGTTCGTATGAGGAAAGCCGTGCCGGATCAGCCGCACCCCGCCCGGACCGACATCATCGCCCTGATCGCCGATATCTTTGAGCGGCGGGGTGCCGAGGCTTACGCGGGTGAAGCGATCACCGTGGCCGAGCACATGTTGCAAACAGCCGCCCTGGCCCAAGCCGAAGGCGCACCGGAAACGTTGGTTGCTGCCGCCCTTCTGCACGATATCGGCCATTTCACCAGCGAATTTGGCGAGTATTCGCCCGACGACACCCAAGATAAATACCACGACGAGCAAGGTGCCGCCGTGCTGGAAGGCTTTTTTCCACCCGCCGTCACCGAATGCGTCCGCCTGCATGTGGCTGCTAAACGTTATCTCTGTGCGACCGACGCCGCCTATTACGATACGCTCTCTTCGGCGTCGAAGCACAGCTTGCGTCTGCAAGGCGGCCCGATGAGCGAGCCAGAAATCGACGCCTTCCGCAGCCTACGGTTTTATCAGGAGGCTGTAAGTCTTCGCCGTTGGGACGATAGCGGCAAACAAGTGGGCTTGCGAAAGATGACATTCGAGGAATTCAAGCCGCTGCTGGAAAAAGTGAGGAAGAGAGAAGTTCTTTTCTGAAGAAAGGAACCAAAACAGTTTTATTTCTCCGCCGCTTCCTATCTTGCGGGCTATGGCCTGTATCCATCCGCTGGCGCCAGAGCAAAAGTCTTTTGTGTCGTGTCCTGCCCTGCCGCCTCCTTCAGAAAAACACCCGTCCCCTGAAGTCGGCGCGCTTCCGCCATCAGCCAACCCAATTTTTGCGCGGCAGTCGCGTAGCTCAGCCCATCCCCATGAATATTCGAAATGCAGTTCCGCTCGCTATCGGCGCGGCCTGGCCTCGGATCGAACGTGATATACACGCCCAGGCTGTTGCGCACGGAAAGCCCCGGCCGCTCGCCGATCAGCATAACAGCGAGCCGGACGTTCAGGGTGGCCCCAATCTCGTCCGATAACGCCACGCGCGCCTGTTCGGCCAAAATCACCGGTGCGATGTTCCAACCTTCCGTCATCGGCAAGGCGGCCTGTAGCAAAGCGGCCGCGTGATCCTCAACGGCGGCGGAAGAAAGCCCGTCCGCCACGATAAAGGCGACGTCCCAGGGCGGATCGCGGTGGTCGGCCGCGAGCAGGGCGCGGCTGGCCGAATCCAGCCGACGGCCGAGATCCGGGCGCCGGATGAAGCTTGGCCGGTCCGGTGCCGCACTGTGGACGAGCCGTGTTGGCCGCCCGATGCGCGCGGCAAGCGCTCCAAAACCGACACGCCCATAGATGGCATCCCGGGCCTGGGCATGCGCGAGCTGAAAATCGAGCAGCGCGCCGGTGCGCAGCGCGTCGCCGCTGCGCCCAAGCCCGATCCGCGCGGGGGTCGACGCGCGAAACCTCGCCCACAACTCGGCCGCGGTTTCGACGCGAGGTTTGTCCGGCGTGTCGCGGCTCATCCGCCGGTCAGCCGTAGCATCGGCGCCGCATCCAGCGCCATCGGCGCCACGCGACGCGATCCATCCAGCATGCCCATCGTCTCGAGCCAGGCTTCAAATTCCGGCGCCGGCCGCAAGTTCAGCTGATGGCGCAGGCCAAGAACGTCGTGGTAGGCGAGGCTTTGGTAGCTTAGCATCACATCATCGGCGCCTGGCACTGCGATGAGAAAATTGACGCCGGCGACCCCCAGCAGGGTCATTAAACTATCCATGTCGTCCTGATCCGCCTCGGTGTGGTTGGTGTAGCAAACATCCACCCCCATCGGCAGGCCTAGCAGCTTGCCACAAAAATGATCTTCCAGCCCGGCCCGGATGATCTGCTTGGAGTCGTACAGGTATTCGGGCCCGATGAAGCCCACCACCGTATTGACCAGCAGCGGATCGAAGGCGCGAGCCACGGCATAGGCACGCGCCTCGATGGTTTGCTGATCCACGCCGTGATGCGCATCCGCCGACAAGGCGCTGCCCTGGCCGGTTTCGAAATACATCACGTTCTGCCCGGCCGTGCCGCGCTTCAGCGAAAGTGCGGCTGCCTGCGCTTCCGCCAGGAGTGCAAGCGATATCCCGAACCCGGTATTGGCCTTTTGCGTCCCTGCGATCGACTGGAACACCAGATCGACTGGCCCACCTTGTTCGATCGCGGCCAGAGTGGTCGTCACATGGGACAGCACGCAGGATTGCATAGGGATTGCATAGCGCTCCCGCAAATTATTCAGCAGATCGAGCAGGCCCAGGCAGTCGGACACATTGTCGGACGCAGGGTTGATGCCGATCACGGCATCGCCGATGCCGAATCTCAGCCCATCGATGGTAGAGGCCAACACGCCAACGGGGTCATCGGTCGGGTGGTTGGGCTGCAGCCGGCTGGCCAGCCGCCCGGGCAGGCCGATGGTCGTGCGAAAGGCGCTGATTACGCGGCATTTGGATGCGACCGCGATCAGATCCGCATTGCGCATCAGCTTGCTCACGGCCGCCACCATCTCCGGCGCAAGCCCCGGCGCAAGTCGCGCAAGGGCCGTCGCGTCGGCCTCGTAGGAGAGCAGATAGTCGCGCAAGCCGCCGACCGTGAGGGCCGCGAGGGGCGCAAAGGCAGTTTGGTCGTGCCGATCGACGATCAGTCGTGTGACCTCGTCCATCTCGTACGGGATGACGGTTTCGTTGAGAAAATGTGTCACCGGCAGGTCGGCCAGCACATACCGCGCCGCCACGCGCTGCTCCTGCGATTCCGCGGCGATCCCCGCCAGCTCGTCGCCTGATCGCGGCGGGGAGGCGCAGGCCAGAACCTGCTTGAGGTCCCGGAACCGATAGAGGTGGCTGCCAACCCTGTGTGTCAATTCCGGCATGCGCCGCGCTGTCCTTCACCTTGGGCGACGGGCAGGAAAGCACGGGTTGCCTTCTCAACAGAAACGATATCTACGGCCGAAAGTAATGGCGCATGCTCCGAGCGCCCCACCCCGGCCCTCCCACCCAAGGGAGGGCGACGAGAGCGGCAGCGTCGGGCAAAGATTGAGGGCCAAGTGTATCAGTTTGTCGCTTGCTGCCGGATACGGTCGGTCTGTTTCTCGCTGAGGGCGCGGATGAAATCCGGCAAGGGGATGAAACCGACGGCATCGAGATATTTCGGCGCATTGCCGCCATCGAGCGAAACCGACCACAGCAAAAACGCCCGCAGCGCGCTCGCCATCTGAGGTTCGTGCTGCCGCACCGAGACCACGGCATATTCGTAAGCGATGAGCGGGTAAGATTTCTCGCCCGGTGCGAAAACCAAACTCAACCGCTCATCCGGCGGCGTGCGTTCATCAAGCCCGGAGGCGGCAGCGTTCACGGTCTCCGCGGTCGGCTGCACATAGGCTCCCGCCTGGTTCTTCAGCAGCGCGTCGCTAAGCCCGGCCTTCGCCACTTCGTCGTGCAAGCTCACGCCCAGATAGGTGATTGCATAAGGCGTGTTGGCGACAAGGTGCAGCACGCCCTCGTTGCCTTCCGCCGTCTGTTCCGCGGCAACGCTCGGCCAGGTTACCACAGATCCGTACCCGACCGAATTTTCCCAGCTCGGCGTGGAAAAATCCAGGAACTGCGTGAAAATGAAGGTGTCACCCGAAGGGTCGCCGCGCCGGATGGGGATAATGGTTTGATGCGGCAGGTGGATGCCTGGATTCTGGGCCACGATCTGCGGCGCGTCCCAATATGTGATTGTGCCCGAATAAATACCGGATAGCGTTGGGCCATCCAGCCGCAAGTCAGTGCCGTGCGACCCAGGCAGATTATACGTTACCGTCATGGCCGAGATGGCGATGGGGATATTGACGATGTCGGGATTATGCTCGGCCTGCTCGTCGGACATATAGGCATCGGACGCGCCCAGATCGACGTGGCCCGCCAGCGCCTGCTCGATACCGTTGCCCGAATTACTGGCTTCAGCTTGGATAACAACGCCCGGATGGGCTGTTTCATAGGCGGGGATCCAGAGCTGGAACAGCGGGTAGAGCAGCGTTGAGCCGGTTTCATGCACGGTCAGGTCTGCCGCTTGGACGGCGCCCCCCAATGCCAGCAGCCCGATTGTCAACAGGCTTGCCGCAGCCCATTGGTGGCCTGCGGCGCGGTTTGTATGGCGAGAAGTCATCATGGCCTGCTGGCCTCCGGACAAGCGGTTTTCAAAAATCCCGGCTCAGCGGCCGATGCGATCGAGGTTCACGCCGGTCGTTTCGATCCGATAAAGCCATGTGACGATCGCGCCGAGGATCGAGGTGACAACCAGCCCATACAGTAATGCGCGCGTGCCGATCGCGACCAGCAGGATGGGGAACAGAAAGGCTGTCGCTACGGCACCGATTTTGGCGAAGGCGGCGGCGAAGCCTGCACCCATTCCGCGCACCGCGGTCGGGAAAACCTCCCCGGCAAGCAAGTAGGTTTGCGCGTTCGGGCCGATATTCGTCATGAAGTTGAACATCATGAAGCCGGCAAAGATGAATGCAATCTTGGTCGATCCCTCGAAATCGATCGAGAACGATGCAAGCAGCAGGCCGAGGGCGCAGCCGATGAAGCCGCCGATCTGCAATCTGATCCGCCCCAGTCTGTCGGCGAGCACCACCGCGAAACAGATCCCCACGATAAGCAGGAACGTGATGAGGGCGGCGCCTTTGGCTGCCAGAATACCGTCGGCGATCAGGTCGCTTACGCTACGGATGTGATCGGCACCGCCACCAAGCGCTGCAGCCAGGATCGTCGGCGTGAAGATACCGATCCCATAGGTGCCAAGGTCCTGCAGAAACCAGGGAACTGAGGCAAAGATCGTAGCGCGGCGATTGCGGCGGTCGAACAGCGTCCAAAACGAAGGATCGGCCTGAACGGTATCGACCGTCTGCCGGGCTAGGCTGATCTTGGACGGGTATTGCGGCTGGCGCACTAGAAGCTTGCTGACGGCAACTTCAGCTTTCTCATGATGACCACGCGCTGAAAGCCAGTTCGGGCTCTCGGTGATGAAGAAGCGGCCGATCGTCACCAGGATGGCCGGCACAATGGCGGTTGCGAACATCCAGCGCCACGCTGACAGATCGGGCACCAGAAACAGCACGAGGCAGCCGACGCCGGTGCCAATCAGTGCGCCCACCGCCTGGAAGGCGAAGGCGCCGAGCACCAGCTTGCCGCGGGCTGAGCTGGGTATGCTTTCCGAAATGATCATATGGGCGGTCGGGTAGTCGCAGCCCAGCGCCATGCCGAGGCCGAACAGGCAGATCGCCAGTGAAAGGAAGTTCGTGCAGACCAGTAAAAGGGACAGGAAAGCGCAGAAGATGATCATCTCGGCGATGAACATCCGCTTGCGGCCAAAATAATCTGAGAGCCCACCAAGTAATACCGCACCAAACAGGATCCCGGCGAGGCTCGCGGCGCTTACTATGCCCTTTTCGGCCGACCCGATATGGAATTCGCGCACGATCAGCGGCAGCGCCACACCGGTCATGAACACCACAAAACCCTCAAAGAACTTGCCTGCCGCGGCCAACCCCCAGATACGCCATTGCATGGCCGTCATCGGCGCCGATTTCAGCATTGTGCCGTCCGGCCAGACAGGCAATTCGTCGATATAGTCCTGGACTGATTTGCCGACGTTGCCTGCCTCGCGCGGCGCGTCTAACACTTCATTCATCGTGATCTCCGGTCTATGGCGGAACGTGGCGGACGCATTGGATGCTTCCTCCCAGCCCAGCCAAGCGCGCTTACCCTGCCAAATTGCTAGCTCAAGCCGCGCCTGTCATATGAAGGTTTTGCTTCGGCTCCTCCCTCAGCCCATGCCGTGGCACGGCATCCTTTGGAAACCGGGGTCAGTCAGCCCTTCGCAAACGCCGCGAATGCGGCCGCGTGATCCCGATGCCAGCGTGACAAAGCCGGCCGGTTCTCGATTAGGTCGCCGGTAGCCCAGGCCACGCGGCGCATATCAAGCGCGCGCGTGGTTTCGTTGTCGATGCACCAAAGGTAGAAATCGCCCTTGTCGATCCCTTCGATCATGACATCGACAACCTGGCCGGCCGACCAAGCCCCATCGGGTTTTTCGCTGGCATTCGTCATGCCGGTAAACGTAAATCCGGGCACCAGGAGATGCGCGCTGAGGCGCCCGTGTGCCGCCTGGCGCAACTCATGCGCAAGCAATTCGGTGTAGGCCTTTACCCCGGCCTTCGATACATTATAGGCGCTGTTGCCGGGCGGCAGTGTAATGCCCTGTTTGGAGCCGGTGTTGACCACCACCGCCGGCCCGCTTTGGGCCAGCATGCCTGGCACAAAGGCTTGCACGCCATTGATCACGCCGGCCAGGTTGATGGCCAGAAGCGTGTGCCACCGATCCCCATTTTCCCAGGGTTTTCCAGGATTGTCGCCGATTGCCGCGTTGTTCATCAAAAAATTGATTTCGCCGAATGCCGCGGTGGCGCTGGCTTGGAGCCGCAACAGGTCGTGGGGCTCGGCCACATCCACGGCTTCGGTGCGGACGCGGCCGGAGCCGATGTCTGCCGCGGCACGCTGCAATGGCTCGGCACGTCGGTCCGCCATCACCACGTTCATGCCGAGCGCCGCCAGGCGGGCCGCCGCGGCCAGGCCGATGCCGCTGGCGGCCCCGGTGATCACCGCGGTGCGCCCGGGTGCAAAAACTGGGTGATCCATCCAAAATCCTTTCTCGCCGGGTCGACGCCCATGCCGGCGCTTCCCTGAACCTATGCAACAGGCGGTGAAACAAAAGTCTTTTGGTTCTTTTGTTCAGAAAAGAACACGCTTCCTTGATATAACCGCGCCGCAACCGCCCGCCGAGGACCGATGATCCGCCTGGACACTATCAGCAAGCAGAACGGCCGGCGCCTCGTGTTTATCGAGGCCTCGGCCGCCCTGCAGAAGGGCGAAAAGATCGGCCTCGTCGGGCCGAACGGCGCCGGCAAGACCACGCTGTTCCGCATGATTACCGGCCAGGAGGAGCCGGATGAGGGCCAAATCCTGGTCGATCGCGGTGTGACCATCGGCCTGTTCAGCCAGGATGTGGGGGAGATGGCAGGCCACAGCGCGGTGGCTGAGGTGATGGCTGGCGCCGGCCCGGTGGCCGATCTCGCCGCCGAGCTGGCGGCACTGGAGGCCGCGATGGCCGACCCCGACCAGGCGGACCAGCTCGATGCCATCATCGAGCGTTTTGGCGAGGTGCAGGGCGGCTTCGAGGCGCTGGGCGGCTATGCGCTGGAGGGCCGTGCGCGCGAGGTGCTGGATGGGCTGGGTTTCAGCCAGGAAATGATGGAGGGCGATGTCGGCAAACTCTCGGGCGGATGGAAGATGCGCGTGGCCCTGGCCCGCATCCTGCTGATGCGTCCCGACGTGATGTTGCTGGACGAGCCGAGCAACCATCTCGACCTGGAAAGTCTGATCTGGCTGGAACATTTTCTCGCCGGCTATGACGGTGCCTTGCTGATGACATCGCATGACCGCGCATTCATGAACCGCGTCATTAACAAAGTCATCGAGATCGATGGCGGCAGCCTGACCGAGTTCTCCGGTGATTATGAATTCTACGAGCAGCAGCGGGCGCTGAACGAAAAGCACCAGCAGGCGCAGTTCGAGCGTCAACAGGCGATGCTGGCGAAGGAGATCAGCTTCATCGAGCGTTTCAAGGCCCGCGCCTCACACGCGGCGCAGGTGCAAAGCCGTGTTAAGAAGCTGGAGAAGATCGACCGGGTGGAGCCGCCCAAGCGGCGCCAGGCGCTCGCATTTGATTTCCCGCCGGCCCCGCGCTCGGGCGAGGACGTCGCGAATTTGCGCGGTGTGCATAAACGCTATGGTAGCCGGGTGATCTACCAGGGCCTGGACCTGCTGGTGCGCAGGCGGGAACGCTGCTGCGTGCTCGGCGTAAATGGCGCTGGCAAATCCACGCTGCTGAAATTGGTGGCCGGCACCACCGAGCCGGATGAAGGCTCCGTCACCCTCGGAGGCAGCGTGAAAATGGGATATTTCGCGCAGCACGCGATGGACCTGCTGGATGGCGAGCTTACCGTATTCAAAACGCTGGAGGACGCTTTTCCACGCGCGGGGCAAGGCGTGCTGCGTGCGCTGGCCGGCGGCTTCGGGTTTTCGGGCGACGAGATCGACAAACCCTGCAGCGTTCTCTCGGGTGGCGAGAAGGCACGCCTTGTCATGGCCCTGATGTTGTTCGATCCACCGAATTTCCTGGTATTGGACGAACCGACCAACCATCTGGATATAGCGACCAAGGAAATGCTGATCACAGCCCTAGCGCAATACGAGGGCACAATGTTGTTCGTCTCGCACGACCGGCATTTTCTAGCTGCCCTCTCCAATCGCGTGCTGGAACTGACGCCCGAGGGCATCCATCAGTATGGCGGCGGCTACACGGAGTATGTCGCGCGGACAGGGCAGGAGGCACCAGGCTTGCACGCCTGAAGGTCTTTCCGGAAAGTCGCCCTGGCTCATCCGACTGCGATTTTTGCGGTCTGGTGCTCACGGCCTCACCATGTCGCCTTGCCGGACGGACACTCAGACCAGGGTGTTCCACGATAGGTTCCACCTATTATGCTCACCAAGAAAATCGATTTGAGTTATGCGATCCCAGGCGTAAAACCATTCCCGGCAAGGTAAATAAACAACACGGATCGGAGAAAAAATGGACGGCGATAGCAAATGCCCCGTAATCGGCGGAGCCCAGAAGCGCATGCTGGCTGGCACCATGTCGAACCAGCAGTGGTGGCCTAATCAGCTCAACCTCAAAATTCTCCACCAGAAATCGCCCAAGGCCGACCCGATGGGCGAAACATTTGACTATGCCGAGGAATTCAAGAGCCTCGACCTTCACGCGCTGATTGCCGATATCACCGCGCTGATGACCAACTCGCAGGAATGGTGGCCGGCCGATTTCGGCCATTACGGGCCGTTATTCATCCGCATGGCCTGGCATAGTGCGGGCACCTATCGCATCGGCGATGGTCGTGGCGGTGCTGGATCCGGCACGCAGCGCTTCGCGCCCCTCAATAGCTGGCCCGACAATGCAAACCTCGACAAGGCGCGCATGTTGCTCTGGCCAATCAAGCAGAAATACGGTCGGAAAATCTCCTGGGCCGATCTGATGGTGCTCACCGGCAATTGCGCCCTGGAATCGATGGGCTTCAAAACCTTCGGGTTTGCCGGCGGCCGCGCAGATGTGTGGGAGCCGGAAGAGGATATCGATTGGGGACCCGAGCACACCTGGCTGGGCGATGAGCGCTATAGCGGCGATCGGGACCTGCAAGGCTATCTCGGCGCCGTGCAGATGGGTCTGATTTATGTGAACCCGGAGGGCCCGAACGGCAACCCGGATCCATTCGCCGCCGCGCGGGATATCCGCGAAACTTTTGCGCGCATGGCGATGAATGACGAGGAGACGGTGGCGCTGATCGCCGGCGGCCACACCTTCGGCAAGGCCCATGGCGCAGCCGACCCGAGCAAATATGTCGGCCCCGAGCCGGAAGGCGCCAATATCGAGGAGCAAGGCCTCGGTTGGAAGAACAGCTTTGGCAGCGGCAACGCCGACGACACGATCACCAGCGGATTGGAGGGCGCATGGACCTCCAACCCGGTGAAATGGGACAACGACTATTTCAACAACCTGTTTGGCTACGACTGGGTGCAGGTGAAAAGCCCGGCCGGTGCCACGCAATGGGCGCCGAAGGATGGCGCCGGGGCCGACACTGTGCCGGACGCGCATGATCCATCCAAGAAACATGCGCCTATGATGTTCACTACCGACATGGCGCTAAAGCTCGACCCGGGATATGCGCCGATCTCGAAGCGCTTTCATGAACATCCCGAGGAATTCGCGGATGCTTTTGCCCGCGCTTGGTACAAGCTGACGCATCGCGACATGGGGCCCATCACGCGCTGCCTCGGCCCATTGGTGCCTGCCGAGCCGCTGCTGTGGCAGGATCCGGTACCTCCCGTCACACATGAATTGATCGTGGCGTCGGATATCGCTTATCTCAAATCCGAGATCCTGGCATCCGGGCTGTCCATATCCCAGCTGGTCACCACCGCCTGGGCCTCGGCCGCCACCTTCCGTGGCACCGACAAGCGGGGTGGGGCGAACGGCGCCCGCATCCGCCTGGCGCCGCAAAAGGATTGGGAGGTGAACGAGCCTGCCAAATTGGCAAAAGTGCTGGAAAAGCTTGAAGGTATCCAGACGGCGTTCAACGGCACGCAGCACGGCGGCAAGCAGGTTTCGCTCGCCGACCTGATCGTCCTGGCCGGTGGCGCCGCCATCGAGGAAGCTGCGAAAAAGGGCGGGCATAGCGTGGAGGTTCCCTTTACGCCTGGGCGTACCGATGCGCTGCAGGAGCAAACCGACGTTCACGCCTTTGCCGTGCTCGAGCCGAAATCTGACGGTTTTCGCAACTATCTCGGCTACGGCCACAGCCGCTCTGCGGAGGAGTTGCTGATCGATCGCGCCCATCTCATGACCTTGACGGTTCCCGAGATGACCGTGCTGATCGGTGGGCTGCGCGCCCTGAACGTAAGTTTTGGGCAATCGATACTCGGTATCTTCACCAAGCAGCCTGAAACACTGACGAACGACTTCTTCGTCAATTTGCTGGACGTCACGACAAAATGGCAGAAATCCGCCAGCGCCTCCGGTGTTTACGACGCCATCGATCGCCGGACGGGTGAGCTGAAATGGACCGGCAGCCGTGTCGATCTCCTGTTCGGATCGAACTCGCAGTTGCGGGCCATCGCGGAGGTGTTCGCCTGCACCGACTCGCAGGAAGCCTTCATCCATGACTTCGTTGCGGCATGGACCAAGGTGATGAACCTCGATCGTTTCGATCTGGCCTAAGAGCTCAAGCCTAGCTCACCCTCCCGCTCCCGCGCTTGCAGGAGAGGGAGGGTGTGGGTTCTTCCGCCCGCCAACGAAAAAGGTTAGCGCAGCATGACATCAGAGCGCTTGCCGACACTGTTCATACCGCATGGCGGCGGGCCCTGCTTCTTCATGTCACCGACTTCGCCCCAGCCGCCGAGCATCTGGGATGGCCTCGCCGCCCACCTGCACGGCCTGGCAGCAAGCATTGGCTACCGCCCTGAAGCATTGCTGGTGGTTTCAGGCCATTGGGAAACAGACATCCCCACCGTTCACGATGCTGCCAGTCACAGCCTCTACTTCGATTATTACAATTTTCCTGCCCACACCTATCAACTCACCTACCCAGCCGCCGGCGCGCCAAACATAGCCGCGCGCGCCAGGGCCCTGCTTGCCGAGGCCGGCATTCCGACCGCAAGCGAAACCAGCCGCGGGCTGGACCATGGCGTGTTCATTCCCTTGAAACTCGTCTACCCGGACGCAGATATCCCCATCGTCCAACTCTCTTTGCAAGCCGATCTCTCGCCGCAATACCATCTTGCGATCGGGCGAGCCATCGCGAAGCTGCGAAATGAAGGGGTGCTGATTATCGGATCCGGCATGAGCTTTCATAACATGAGCGCTTTCCGTGATCCGGGAACGCGCTACCTTGAAGCTTCCGAAAAATTCGATTCCTGGCTGACCGAAACTGTCACAAGCGCATCGCATAGCCGCGACGAGAGTCTCCTCCATTGGGTGGAAGCACCAGGCGGCCGCATCGCACATCCGCGCGAGGAGCACCTTCTCCCCCTAATGGTGGCGGCTGGTGCAGCCGGTGAGGATCGGGGCACACGCATCTACGCCGAGCGCCTCGGCGGTAGGCTGGCCCTATCCGGCTACCGGTTCGGCTAATTCGTGAAAGCCGCCACGCCGCACCGTACATCGTCCGCAACATGACAGTTTAGAAAATCGCGCTGTTTGCGGCGCAACCACATGCGTAAGTCTGCTTCCCCATGTGACCAAAGCTCTGGTCAGCCTGTGGAGAATGCTTGCAGCATGACAGACGCACACAGACACCTTCATATCGGCGCTATCCTCAACGGCGTTGGCATGTCGCAGAATGAATGGCTAAATCCGGAGATTCCCGGCAATGCCAGCGTCGATATCAACTGGTATATCGAACGCGCCCGCGCCGCCGAAGCGGCAAAACTCGATTTCGTATTTATCGTCGATTCACCCTATATCACGCCCGATACCGCACCGCATTTCTTGAACCGGCTGGAGCCGCTCACGCTGCTTTCGGCACTCGCGGTCAGCACCACCCATATCGGTCTGGCGGCGACCCTTACCACCTCCTACTGGGAGCCATATAACGTCGCCCGGCAATTTGCATCGCTCGATCTGATCAGCAAGGGGCGCGCCGGCTGGAATGTGGTGACCACAGGCCTTGAGGGTGCCGCGCGCAATTATGGGCGCGAAGAGCATTTCGATCACGCGGTTCGATACCGGCGTGCCCGCGAATTCGTGGGCGTGGTGCAAGGGCTTTGGGACAGCTACGAGGACGACGCCTTTCCGCGTGACAAGACGCGCGGCATCTTTCTCGACAAGACGAAGCAGCACGCGCTGAACCACCGTGGCGAATTCTTCTCGGTCGCCGGGCCGCTGAACATCGAGCGCTCACGCCAGGGTCAGCCGGTGATTTTCCAGGCCGGCGACAGCCATGAAGGGCGCGATCTGGCAGCCGAGATCGCCGAAGCGACGTTTGTGGCCGCCGGAGACTTCGAGGCTGCCATTTCCTACCGGCTGGATCTCCGGGAACGGGTGGCGGCACGCGGCCGCAACCCGGATCATGTGCTGGCAATGCCGGGCCTGAACGTGGTCGTGGATGAGACCGACGAGGCCGCGCAGGCGCGTGAGGCGGCCCGCATCGGCAAACTCGATTTCGCAAAATCGCTGGTCGAACTTGGTAGGCTTTTTAACTACCATGATTTCCGCACCTACGATCCGGACGGGCCTTTTCCCAATGTGTCGACCCTCAGCCTCAACAGTTACAAGGGCATGGCGGAGCGCGTGGTGAAGGCAGCGCGCGCGGAGAAACTGACACTGCGGCAGACGGCGGAGCGGTTTACTACCCGCAGATCCACCTTTGTAGGCGCGGCGCAGACAGTGGCGACGGAAATCGAACGCTGGTTCGAAGCCGGCGCGATCGACGGCTTCATCCTGCATAGTGGCAGCCCCGATGATTTCCGCCGCTTTACGCAGGAGGTTGTGCCGATCCTGCAGTCAAGGGGACTGTTTCGGACCAACTATGCGCATGCCACGTTGCGTGGCCATCTTGGGTTGCCGGTGCCGGGCAACCGGCATGCTGGGGCGCAGGCTTTGGCGGCGGAGTAAAAAGAAGAAAGACCTTCCTTTCTGGAGAAAGGAAGCAAAAGACTATTATTCTTTTGTCTCGCGTTTCTGCGGAGAGAGCCGCCAGGGAACAAAAGTTTTTTGGTTCTTAGTTTCAAAAAAGAACTTCTTTCTTCCTTAGCTTGAGGAATCATCAAATGTCCAGATCATCCGTCACACAAAAACTGGCCGAGCTGCATGCCGAGCGCGTGTGCACCTACGAGCCCGCTGAACTGAAGGTGAATATCGACCAGCGCGCCAGCTTGGTGGAGGCCGCAAAGACCGCGCGCTTCATCCGCGCCGGTGATCACGTGGAGCCCTTTACGGTGCAGGAAGTAGGTGGGGCCACGCTGAGCCTCAATGATTTACTCGCCGATGGCCCCGCCGTGCTGATGTTTTTCCGCTTTGCGGGTTGCCCCGCCTGCAATATCGCCATTCCGCATTATGAGCAGGCCCTGGCCCCCGGTCTGCGCGCGCTCGGCGCCAGCTTTACCGCGATAAGCCCGCAGGAGCTTGTGCGGCTGAAGGAGATTAAGACCCGCCACCATCTGAGCTTCAACGTCGCTTCCGATGGAAATGAGCTCGGCCGGCAATTCGGTATCCTGTATACGGCTAACGAGGCCAGCCAGGCGGCGGCCCGGGCGCGCGGCGTGGACATTGGCTCGATCATCGGCACGGGCACCTGGGAACTGCCGCAGCCGGCCGCCATCGTCATTGGCCAGGACCGTGTTGTGCACTTCGCCGATGTCAGCCCCGACTGGATGATGCGCACGGAAGCCGAACCAATTCTCGAAGCCGTCAGGCTGCTTGTGCAGGCACGCGCCGCCGCCTGAAGGAGTGACCAAGTTGCGCGGGAAGACGATTCGTCTCGTGCAGTTGATGAGGTCGTTCAGAAATCGACCTGCGCATTCAGGGTGAATGTGCGCGGTGGCCCCGCGGACACCTGCGCCTGGCTCACCACCCAGTAATTCCGATCGAATAGATTTTGCACATGCGCCCGCAGCGTCAATTGCTTGCCATAGACAGGCAGCACATAGCTCGCACCCACATCGAACACGGCGTAGGAGGGAAAGCGCAGCAGGTTGAGCGTATCGCCGTAGCTATGGCCCGTGTAATGCGCCCCACCGTCGATCGTGAGCTGGGGTAGCGGCGGTAGGCGCCAGAATGCAAAGACCGAGGCTTCCAACGGGCTTGCGCCGGGGATGAACTTGCCCACGGCTGACACCGCTTTACCGTTCAGGTAGGCATCGCCTCCCGTGTAGGTGGCGTCTAGATAGGCGATGCTGCCATTTACGGAAAGATCGTCATCCAGCCGGAGGTTCGGATTGAATTCGATGCCCTGGTAGCGCGAATTGCCGCTCAGCGTAAACACTGGCAACGTCTGGCCGGGCAGCACCGCACCATAAAGCCCGATTGGCTCCTCGATACGAAACAGTGCCACTGTACCATTCACGATCCCATAAGCGCTCTTCACCCCTACCTCCCACTGGGTGCTGGTGATCGGGGGCAGGAATGCATTGATGTTGGAAACGCCCGAGGTGGGTGCCTGAACCCCGGTTTGTAGAGCCTGCGAGTAGCTCACATAGGCCTTGGTCTGCGGCGCCACATCCACTGTCAATGCGAAGCTTGGCGTAATGGGATGAATGTTATAGGAAATGACCTGCTTTTCGGTTTGTGCATTGTTGAAAACGGCCGCGGTATAGGCCGGATCGTATACGGTGGGCTCGAATACCGCGGCCAGATCACGTTCCGCATAATCATTGTAGCGGAAGCCGGCCAGCAACGAGACTGGCCCATACGCTACGGTATCGCTGAAGAAGAGCGAATCCTGCCAAATCGTCTGAAAGCGCTTGTATTGAAGCTTCTGCTGGTCGTAATTGTAACCGTTTATGTTGCCAAGAATGGGCGGCGCGGCACCATAGTCGTACAGATTTGCTTCGCCCAACACTTGCGCCGGCGGATTGAAAAGATCGAAGATCACGTTAGTGACGTTGCCGCCAAACACGATGTCGTGGCGGAATGGGCCGGTGGTAACATGGCCCTCTACCTGGGCCTGCCCAAGATTATATTCGAAATAGCGGTTCATGTTGAAGGCCAGGTTAACATACTTGCCCGAGTTGTTGAGTATCTCGGCCAAGTTGCCCGGAAACTGCTCATCCAGGTTCGAATACCTGTAGCTGAAGGTCGCCTTCCAGTTGGGTGCGAAATCCCAGTGCAAAGAGGGCGTGATCGCCGGATTGCTGTTGGTTTTCCGCGCACCGGCCGAGCCCAGATCCAGCTTACCTTTGGGTGTGGACAGATGGGTGATCACGCCTTCTGTCGCTACAAGCGCGATGCTGTTGATTTGAGAGAGCTGAACAGTATTCAAATAGAAGCTGTTCATCGACCAGCCCAAATCCGGTGTGATCTTACCAGTCAGCGCCACCGAGGCTGAATATTCCTCATTATAGGCCTTGTTATACAGATACCCCGACTCCTGCTGCACATTCACCCTGATGCCGGTATTGCCCGATGGCGTGATCGGTCCGCCGGCATCTACATGCTGGCTGAAAATATCGGCCGAGCGCACGCCCGCATCGGCTTCGTACATCCACGAATCGGTTGGCTCCTTGCTTTCGAAATCCAGAATGCCGCCGGGTGCCGCAAATCCGTAGAGAAATCCTCCCAGGCCTTTCAGAAGCTCCACACTTTGAAAACTGTCCAGCGGCATGTCCTGGAACCAATAGGGGAAGGGCAGCCCATCCACTTTGTAGCCGTTTGTTCGATCCAGGATCAGACCGCGCACCCTGAACGTATTGCCTGACGCCACGCCGGAATTGGCAATCTTCACCGCCGAGTCGTATCCGAACGCATCGTTGATCGTGGCGGCTCCAAGGGTTTTGATCTGCTCCGATGTCACCTCAGCAATCGAAAACGGCGTCTCCAGAATGGTGCGCGTGCCAAGCGCGCTGTTATGCATCGCCTTGTTCTTTTTCTTGGCGGTCACAAGCACATCCTCTGCTTGCACTATGCGGTTTCCACCAACTGTATTCGCCGCGACCTGAACCTGCGAGCCGAAATGTGTTGGGTCGGCCGCGCGTGCATCACGCGGCATAAATGTTATTAAAGATAACGTGGTTATCGCCGATAACGCGGTACTGCCGATGACCCAATTTCGTGTGGTCGCGGAAAAACGTGGTTTGCGCATGATCATTGTCTCGAAATCAAGGGGCGGACGACGCCGCGGAGAAGGGTGGGCAGGCGCTTCAGGCGCGTGGCGCAAGCCGCATACCTGGCGCGTGCGCATTTCCGTGCACCACACAAAGTTTCCCTGCTGTCATCATAATTTATCAGGCCACCAAAAACCGTTGCTTCGGGCTAACTATCCAAGAAGCCGCTCCGAAAACAGCGCGCTTTTCTCAAACCTCAAATTGCCAAGAATGTACGATCAGAAAGCGTATTCTGATAATTGCGCGGTGAAACGCCGTAGAAATTGCATGGAAGATGCCGGGAATCAGTGGGGGGCATCTACTATCCGGGCATGTCGGTCATCGTAAAACCGATCATTCGGCCACAGGCAACGACCCCAATCCAGATGCACAGGGAAATGCCACCTGCGAGTTTTGCCTGGAACGGTGTGGTTGTGGCGTGATCCCACCTGTCGATACCGCGAAAAATGACCAATTGAAAAATCATCATGTTCACGCCGGCCAGCAGCAGCAGCAGCATTTTTAACTCGAACGCCGTATTCGCCGCATATTGCGAGGCTTTCGTACTGAACAGCAGAGTACCAGACACCACCGCAATGGCGAAGGCAAACCATGTCAGCGGAACGACCTCCGCATTGAGTCGCGAGAACCGGCGGCCGCGCGACGCCAGGCCGAGCAGCCGCAGGTCGACCGCCGCGATCGACCCGACCACAAAGGTGATGGCCAAAACATGCACGCATTCGATCCAGGGAAACAGCGTGTCGCCCTCACGTATGGACGTGGCTACGTCCGTGTCGTGCAGCCATTGTAGAGCGTTTAGGAAAATCATGGTGGCATCGACAATCTCTAGGGTTGGGTGTAGGCGATCCAGCGGCCGGCGAGGATGATTCCGGTCCATACCGCAATCGATATTACGCCAATGCCACGCGCCGCAGTGCCGCCCCATCCAAGTGCGGAAGCAGTCTTGGCACGCGCCACGTACCGTTGGTGGTAGAGCAGCGTTATCACGATCGCCAAGGCAAGCAGCAGCATCTTGATCGCGAAGGAGGGATTTTCCAGCGATCGTGCCGGCTCCGCGGTGATCAGCAGCGCCCCTGTCACCAGCAGCACCGGCAGAGGCCACCAGATGAAAGGCAATAGCCTGCGCGCCGCCGCTTTTGGCGCTTCATCCCCGCCCCGGACACCGATCAGCTGCAAATTGAGCAAAAATACCGATGAGATGACTGATGAGATGGCCAGGATATGGATCATCTGCAACACCGGAATGACCCAACTGGTTCTGGATATCAGGGAACTCAACGACGTTCCTTGCAGCCAATGGCAGAATCCGTCCAGCCCGTAGAGCATGCTCATCTTCCGGAACCAAAAGGTCTTTGGTTCCTCTGTTCAAGAAAAAACATATTCATGTCGCTTGCCGGCTAGCCATAGGCCCGCGTCACCAGCAGAAACACGCCAAACCCCACCAGCCCAGCGGATCCTACATCCACCACCAGCCGCCGCGACACCGCCAATCCGGCCCGCACCAGCAAGGCGGCTGCGCCAATCATCAGCAGCACTAGGGAAAGCTGCCCGATTTCCACGCCAAGATTGAAACCTACGAGCAATTCAGCGAGCTTCCCCGTTGGCAAGCGCATTTCCAGCAGATCCGCGGCAAAGCCAAACCCGTGGATCAACCCGAAAACCAGGGTCACCACGAGGCGCAACCGTGCGGCATCCGCCAGATGGCCAGACACCCGCAGATAATTCGCGGCGAACAGGCCCGCTCCGGCCATTAGCAGATAGGGCAGCCCGTGCAATCCCAGGGCATTGCCAAGCGCCATCAAAGCGAGCAGTGTCAATGTCGCGGCCGCCACCACATTCGGCCTTTTCGACGCAACAGCCACATTCTCAGCCCCGATTAGCGCAATGGTCAGGCCGATCAAGGCATCGATATATGTCGCTTGCGGCCGCAAAATACCCGTTACTGCCAGGGCCAGGGTAAGGCTGTGGCCGAGCGTGAAACCGGTGATCACGAAGGCCAGATCGCGCAGGCGGCGCGAGATCAGAACCAGACCGAACAGGAACGACATATGATCCACGCCGGTCAGTATATGCAACACCCCAAGCAGGATGTAATCGAAGAAGCCCGCATCGCGCAGCCGGTTGTCGTTTCCGGCGCCTGCATCTTCCAAGTTTTGATGGTCACGCGTGAAAAGCTGTTCGGTGATCCCGCCGTGGTCGTCGGAGATCTGGGCAAAGGTGACATGCGAGGGCACCAGGTCGAAAAACGCGCCTGAATGCAGAGTGATGCCTTGCCCTGGCGGGCAAGAAAAACTGAATTCGAAACGCCTGAATCCTTGGGTTGCGGCGACGGCCCTCGGTTTCTCCACCGCACCGCAGGCCGCCGTCCCGACCGAGGCACCCACATGCGCTGCCAAGTAAGCCTCAACCGCGCCGTTGGCCGGTGCCGGGTCGGCGGCCGTCGCCAACCTGCGGGCTTCGATCTCGGGTACGGTGAATGTTACGTAGACCGTGCGGCCAAGAATGCGCCAATCGGCGTGGCTTTCGCTCTTCGTGTGAGCGGCGGCGGACGTCACCAAAAGCAGAGTCAGAAGAAAAACGAGGCTGGCGCCAAAGGATGCTAGCCCTTGTGCCATGATACGCGGTGTCACTGGGCTAGTCCCGGCGCAATACGGATGTCTGCCCGGCTGCGGAGAAAATCCATATTCAGGCGCTCCACCCGGGCCCGCGCCTCGCGTTGGAAATCCTGGAACACCGTGTCGCGCGCTTGTATAAAACTCAGCTGTCGGATTGGTGTGCGATGGATCATGACCAGCACATGCATCGACCCACCATCGTCGACAGGTTCTGATACTTGGCTATCACTCAGCAAAGCGGCCGTCTTGTAAAGGGCAATACCCAGCTTCGCCTTCACGCCAAAATCGTAGTTGTCGCCATGCCCCAGGCGCCGCTGCTCCGCAAAGCCATATTGCCCGATGGCACCGTCCACTGGCGCGCCTGCACGTATGGCCGCCGCTAGTGCGCTAGCAGCGGCCGTGGCGTCCGTCCGCCCTGAGCCTGGAGCAGGGCGAAACACCAGATCGCGCAGATCCATGCTGCCATCGATGGCATATCGATCGCGATGCGCAGCGTAATAGGCCTGGAGCGCCGCTTCGTCAGGCCGGCTTGCCAAGACTGGCGCATCAACCTGAAGATTCACGCCGGCGACCATGGCGCTGCGCACATCGGGGTCGGATGCGGCCAGATCCACATCCAAGCCGCGCTGCACCAGCAACTCCTCTTCGATCATCTCCTGAAGCACGCGTCGGCGATCCGCCGCCGTCGCATCCTTGAACGCACCGCCTGTTTCTACCTGGGTCTGCATCACATAATCGCTTTGCAGGATCGGCCGGCCATTCACCAGCGCCACATCTTCCGGCGGCACTGTTTGCGTTGCGGTTCCGCTGGCCGTGAACAACGCATAGCCACCAGCCAGCAAACCCAGCAAAGCGCCAAATCCGCTCAGCCAAAGCGTCCGCCGGGCGGGGTCGTGCCCCCGGCTCTGCCGGTCGGCCGGCCCGGGAAGAGCGCCGCGGCGAGGGAGTCCGATCATCGTCATGCGCGCGGCCGCCCGGTATTTTCGTCGTGCAACAGAATTGCTAGCGCGCGTATCGTCACCGGGTCGAGAACGCCGGTCCAGGCAGGGCAAAGCCCATGCCGCCCATCGTGGATGGAAGCGGTAATGGCTGCAAGCGAGCCGCCGTAGAGCCATGTAGCACCGGTGAGCGACGGCACACCCCAATCAATATTGCCGCTGGCATCGACGCCATGGCAATCGAAGCACTCACCTTTGCCCTGGTAGATGGCCTCGCCGCGCGCAATCGCCGCACCATCACCGCCAGTGCGGGATAGCGAGATTACATAGCGCGCAACATCCGAAATTTCTGCTGCCGTCAGCCGCCCGGTCAGCCCCATTGCCGGCATATCGGTGGTATTGCGCGCCCGCCCGTTGCCGGAGCGTATGCCATACAGGATTGTTCGCTCGATATCTGACACGCGCCCGAAATCATACAGCCAAACGCCCTGCCGCAGATTGGGCACACCGTGCTGCGGATCCCCCTGAAACGATCCCCCATGGCAGGCTGCGCAATGCGCCGCAAAAGCCGGCCGCGCGACCGCTAGCGCGTAGGCATGCAGGGCGGGGTCAGCGGGCAGCGAATCGGCAAACGCCTCAACCAGCCGCACGCGTGCCCTGCTATGCTTCTCGGCGAGAAACCCTGCGATCAACACCGCCAATACCATTACGGGCAAAAGAACTTTCCCCAGCCGAACCCTGATCATTGCAGGCCTGGCCGTTCCTGGTCCTTGAATTCTGACGTTAATACCTTGCCGCTCTCGGTGAGTGTGAGCTTCTTGAAGCCGCCCCCATGCGCGCCATTTCGTAACGGTGCGATATCGACCGAAACCTTGTCGCCCGGCGTTACCGAATGCCTGGTCCAGCCGACACGTGTCAGATTGCCCGGGCTGGTAAGCTCGATCGTCCATAGCTCAGGCGCCCCGCCATCCTTCGTCGGCGCATAAACCCACAGCACAACATGCGGGTTGACCCATTGAAAATCCTTTACCGTCCCGATCACGGTTACCGTTTTCGCAGGGTCGAACATGGCAAAGGAATGATGCGCGGGGCAGGGGCTGACATAACTAGAAATGCCGACCAGAAGCCCAGCCACAGCGCATCTCCGATATTCGCGAAGCAGGGTCGGAAATCGTTTCATTGCGGCTTCGAGTTTCCATCCATTTGCGGCACCGGCACGAAGCTGGCATGGCCCTCCCTGTCGGTGCCGTTCGAAAAACTGCCCTGCAGGCAAACGCCTTCCTCGATCTCGTATTTGCGCGCACGCTGCCGGTAATAGATGCGCGACGTCTTCCAGGGCGCGCGCAGCACATGCGGCGCCATGATCTGCAGATCATCCACCAGTATGTCGGGTTTCGCGAGATGCAACCGTTCGATCACGTGCAGGTCACCATCGTTGGGCACGCCCACCGCTTCATCCAGCGCAATGATCGTTTGCGGCAGCACGCCCACCGTATCAACAACCAACGTATCACCTTCCCAGTGTCCGATTGAATGACCATGAAAGCTTGGGTCAGGATCGGCCGGATGGCCTCGCCCATCCGTATAAATACGCCGCAAGCGATTGCCATCCGATTCGCCAAGCAGCGTCACCCGCCCCGGGGAAAACAGGATTTCCAGGGCATTATGCGAAATCAGCATCCAGCTCGGCATACCTTGCGGCAGGCAGTTCACGAACAGGCCGCGCGGGTGCCCAGCCTTCTCTTCGGCCTGCATGGCGGCTACCTGCCGTGCCACGGTCGGTGTCCATGGCGTCGGGTCGGTTTCAATCCGCCTGTCCTGATCGGTGATGTTCGGCGTCCAGGTGCCGCTCCAATCAGGCAGCTTGGCTATCGCGGCCCAGTCGGCCGCCTTTGGCGGCGTATCGATCGTGCCGGTCGCCGCCCACGCAACCGGCCGGCCAAGCGCCAAACAGGCCATAAATGCCAGGCACGCGAACCTCATTTGGAGGCCTCGGTCTTCGGTTGGTCGCGCAGGTTCACAAGCAGAACCTGCCCGGTCAAGACCATCGTCATCTTGCGGAATGAACCGCCGTGCTGGCCGTCGCGCAGCGGGTTCAGTTCCACCACAACGCGGTCGCCCGGGCTTAGGGAATGTTTGGTCCAGCCCAGCCGCGAGAGGTTCCCGGGGCTGGTCGGCAACTCTATCGTCCAAAGCGTTGGTGCCTCACCGGGTTTCGTCACGCCGATCACCCAGATTAGGGCGTGCGGGTTGGTCCATTGAAATTCCTTCACAGTTCCATCCAGCCGAACCGTTACCGAAGGATCGTACATGGCGAAGGAGTGGTGGGCCGAGGCACCGGGTGAACCAGCCAGGATCAAGCCGGCAGCAAGTGCGATGAGAAAATACCGTGACATGCTGGCCTACTTTCCAAGGGGCAGCGGCAATGGGGCGCCGCCCGCATCATGCGGAAGCGGGGCAAAGATGGCGTTGCCATCGGCGTCCTTTTGCTCGGCGAAATCGCCTTGCCGGCACGAAGCCTCCACGATGTCCGCATCTGCGCCGCGGTGGCGCTTGAACTTGCGCGTATACGCCCAAGGCTGCGCCAGCATACGCGGCGCCGTTACCAGCAGGTCGTCTTGCAGCAGGTCGGGCCCTGCCAAGCGGATGCGCTCCACGATATGCATGTCGCCATTATTCGGCAGCCCCACCCCTTGGCCCAGCGGCAGATACACTTCCGGCAGAATGCCCACCGTATCAACTACCAGCGTGCCGCCCTCCCAGTGCCCGATCGAATGTCCGTCGAAGGTCAGGTCGGGATCGGCCGGATGCGGGCGTCCGTCGGTATAGATGCGGCGTAAGCGGTTGCCGTCGAACTCCCCCAGAATGGTCACTCGGCCAGGCGTGAACAGAATCTCGATAGCATTCAGCGTCATGATCATGAAGCTGGGCATGCCCTCCGGCAGGCAGTTCAGATAGATGTTGTGCGGCCGGCCCGCCTTCTCGTCGGCTTCGAGGGCGGCAATCTGCCTGGCCGCCGCCGGCGTCCATCGCGGCTCGTTATCCACCCATTGCCCCGTATGTGCGGGCGACTTGTTCGAAGCCGGCGGCGGCACAGGCGTCCACACGCCGGACCAGTCCGGCAGCTTGGCCAAATCCGCCCATGCACCTGCACCGGGTGCGCCGGACGTCACGGCCGCGCTCCCCGCCCGCACGGGGGCTGTGAAGGCGCATCCCACCATCGCCAGGACAACAAGCCTCAGGTCAGATCGGCTGGTCATACCCAGGCTCCCGGGACCGCCAACGCCCGGATACGGTCAAGACTCATGCGCATTGCACCTCCGGCTGCCTCCCGCCACCCTGTTGCGGTGAGGCTTGCCATGTTAAACGAAAAGAAAAGGTGCAATCAACTGTCCCACAAAATTCTATCGTTAAACTTAAAAAAATTCTGCTTATGGCCTCAGGTGTACTCTAAAAATAATATGACGATACATAACAGTATTATTAGCTTGCGGTTGGTGCTAACGATGACGGGCTGGCAATTCCCGGGTCTTTAGCCCAAAATCGTAACGATCAACTCCAAAACCCGCACGCGGCGGGCACGGTCCAAGCCCGCCGCCGTTCCCTCAAAGATCAGCCTAAAGGGGCTCATCGGCGATCAGGATTCGCTCCAACAGGCGTGGATAATCCCCGAATTACGCACGGCGTCATGCACGGCCGCACGATTATCCCAGAACGCGACTGAGCCCGGTCGCCATGAGGAACGCACCTTATGCTCCGGATGTGCAGACTGCGTTACGATGATGCGCAGCCTTTCGTGATCCCGCATTAACCCTCGGCCGCGGAGGCTAGACATAAAAGTGCGTAATACTGATACATGCTTTAGTTTCGTTCAGTAAAAGGAAGACAAACCGTTCTTTTTTGGAAAAAACCAAAAAACTTTTATTCTGGCTCTCCCATCAACCTGCCGAGAATGCCCGGTAACGTGGAACCGGCGGGAAAATAAAAGTCTTTTTGTTGGTTCTTCAGAAAAAAATGCTTGCCTTATGCTGCCACCGCCTTCGCGTGGTCCCTCTCGACCACCAGGGATTTGGTCTTCTCGATAAGAGCGCTATACCCGATGGCATCCTCCAACGGATCGAAGCCGCGAATGAGGAAGGTGCTGATGCCAAGGTCGTAATAATCGAGCAGCGCTTCGGCCACCTGATCCACCGTGCCGACCAGCGAGGTGCTGTTGCCGCCGGCGCCCGTTTCACGCGCGATCGCGGTCCATAGCCGCTTGTCGTGCCGGTCGCCGCGGGACGCTGCCTCCAGCAACCGCAGCGAGCCAACGCTGGGCTGGCCGCCGCGTATAAACGGGTTGCCCCCGGCGCGCGCGGTGCGCACGCGCTCCAGTAAGGAATCGGCACGCGCCCAGGCGGCCTCTTCTGTGTCGCCAAGTATCGGGCGGAGCGAGAGGCTGAAACGGATTTGCCGACCGTGTCGGGCGGCGGCGGCGCGCACCCGCGCCACTTGCTCCCGCACCTGGGCGAGGGTTTCGCCAAACAGCGCATAGATATCGGCATGCTTGCCGGCTGCTTCGATGGCGGCGTCGGAAGAGCCGCCGAAATTAATCGGCATATAGGGTTTCTGCACCGGTTTCACCGCCACGAACCCGCCCTTGAAACGGTAGTATCCGCCTTCATGATCGAACGGCGCGTCCGCAGTCCATAAACGCCGGAGCAGGCCGACATATTCTTCCGAGCGCTCATAGCGCTGGTCCTTGGTCAAAAAATCACCATCGCGTTGCTGCTCGTCGTCGGAGGCGCCGGAGATGATGTGGATGGAGGCGCGGCCGCCGCTGAGCTGGTCGATGGTGGCGAAGGTGCGGGCCGCGAGTGTGGGCGTCACGAAACCCGGCCGGTGCGCCAGCATCACGCCCAGTTTTTCGGTGACGCTGGTCACATAGGTGCCCAGGTGAAGCCCATCGGGAAAGACCGACCCATAGCCGATCAGAACGCGCGCAAAGCCGCTTTTTTCATGCGCCTCAGCCAGCGCCCGCAGATAGCTGCGGTCGAACACACCAGGGACTCGCGGCACCGCCTCCGAAGGATTTGTGTGGGCAACAAGCCCGGTAAAATCGACAGGCATGTGAACCTCCATATAGAAACAAACGCGTCTCGGTTCCCGCCGGGCGGGCCCGTTTTACTTCGAAAAAGACTAGCTCTCTACCTGGGTCTCGTAAAAGCGGCCCGCCCGGCTGCCTGCAGGATCATATCGTCTTGCGGCGTATGGATGCGGCTACAGAGAACGTTGCGATGGTGCCGCTCCAGCGGATTATGCCTACTGAGGCCTGGATTGCCGGTGATCTCCAGCGCGCGGGAGGTCACCGCGATCACATTGGTGGTTACAGTATGCTTCACGAGCAGCATGCGGTCCGCCGGCCAATGCGCGCCGCGATCGGCGGCCTGGGTAGCGGCATCGAGCAGCGTGCGGTTGGTCAGCAGGCGCGCTTCGATTTCACCGACGGCTTCCTGGAAGCGGGGCAGGCTCGCCAGCGGCGCACCGAGATTTGTCGGCGTGCGGTCAAGAAGATAGCGCACCAGCCAATCGCGTGTGGCCTCGGCCACGGCGTCGTAAATCACGTTTTGCAGAACGATCATCCAGCTGAGCTCATCCGGACCGCGCTCCGCCCACTGCGCGGGCGCGCGCAGATCGGGCGCGTGCGTTACAGGCACGAACACTTCGTAGAACACCACATCGTGGCTGCCGCTGGCGCGCATGCCGAGATGGTTCCAGGTTTCATGAACGGTAATTCCGGCTGAGTCCCGGGGTACCACGAAATAGCCGATCCGGGGGTCGCTCTCGTCGGTGCTGGCCCAGACATTCAGCCAACGCAGGGCGGGGATGCCGGTGGAATAAATCTTTGTGCCGGAAAGGCGCCAGCCGTCCGGCACGCGTCGTGCTGTCGTTGCGGGCATTCCGCCGCGCGCGGGGGTGCCGAGTTCCGGTTCCACGCGCAGCGCATTGATCAGCCCGCCCCGGCGTACTGCATCTTCCGCCAGCACGTTCCGCAGGCTCTCCGGCCATTCGGGGATGACGATGCGGTGGGAGAGATACTGCATCACCAGAACGAGCGCGGTGGAGGGTTCCCCGCGGGCGACGGCGCGCACCACGCGGGCGGTCGTGGTGAGGTTGGCACCCCCGCCGCCGTGGCTTGCCGCCACGGTCAGTGCCAACAAACCATGGCGGTGGAGGAGTTCAAAATTTTCGAAGGGAAAGCTGGCGTCGCGATCGTGCGCGGCCGCGGATGCCTCGAATGCCTCGGTCAGTGTCTCGAGGATTTCGCCAAGCCGGTCGAAATTGATCGCGCTCATCTGGGCGCCTTGTTAAGCGGCTCGGGCCTGTGCGCCACGTTCGGCTGCCAAAGCTCTGACCCTTGGAATCAATTCGCTGCCGTAGGCGGCGGCGTCATTGATCGGATCGAAGCCGCGTATCAGGAATGTGTCGATGCCGAGATCGGCGTAGTCCAGCATGGCTTCGGCAACCTGGTCCGGCGTGCCGACAAGCGATGTGGAATTGCCCTGCGCGCCCGTGAGTTGCGCCATACCCGTCCATAGCCGCTTGTCGAGCCTGCTGCCGCGACTGGCGGCCTCGAGCAGACGACGAGAGCCCTCGGAGGCCGTTGTGTCACCGCGGATCAGGCCAGCCTTCTCGCGCAAGGCACGGGCGCGGGCCAGAAACGCATCGGCCCGCGCCCACGCGGCCTCCTCGGTATCGGCAAGGATCGGCCGCAGAGAGAGGCTGAAGCCGGGGCTGCGATCATGGCGCGCGGCGGATTGGCGCACGCGCCCGATCAGGTCGCGCACCTGGTCATGCGTTTCGCCCCACAGCGCGTAAATGTCGGCGTGCCGGCCGGCGACGTCGAGCGCGTCGGCCGAGGTGCCGCCGAAATACACGGGGATTCCCTCGGGTCGATATGGACGCACGGAGGAAATCGCCTGGCGCACGTTATAATATTTGCCTGTGTAGTCGAACGGCGTCGAGCTGCTCCATTCGGCACGGACGATATCAAGATATTCGCCCGTGCGGGCATACCGCTCCGGCTTGGTCAAGTGGTCGCCATCACGCGCCAGCTCCCAATCCTCGGCGCCAGTGATGATGTGCACGGCGGCGCGCCCGCGGCTGATGTGATCCAGCGTGGCCAATTGGCGCGCCGCCAAAGTCGGTGCGGTGAAGCCTGGACGGTGGGCGATCATTAGGCCCAGGCGCTCGGTTACCGAGGCAATGTGCTGGCCGACCAGGATGCTTTCCGGGCTTTCGGCGTTGAAGGCGGTGAGCACGCGATCGAAGCCGCCATGCTCCTGTACCTTGGCCATCGCTTCGATGAACGCCAGGTCGATCACCGGGCCGGAGCGCGGTGTCGTTTCCGAGGCATTGTGATTGCCGACATAGCCGATGAAGTTGAGAGTCATTGGATTGCTCCGGGTGCTGCGCTGGGCCAGGAGCCGGGGGTTAGACACCGGTTTCGGGCTCGACGTGTTAAATAACATTTCTGTTTCGTGATTAGCATGAAATACGCCCGGACAGGCGTTGGAATGTCTCAACCCCGTTTTTGGCGGCGCTCACGGATTGACCATACGGCTTTTCCACTATCGGCTGGGGCGAGGGTGGGATTTGCACCGGATGCATCCGGCCGGTGCCGTGGCGCCGCAGGGCATCCTCCATTAGTTCAGTGAGACGGCGGCCGGCTTCCGTGGGATCCTCCGAGCGAAGCTGCAGGTAGCCGACCTCCGGCAAGGGCGGCAGCAGCCCAGGCGGCATAGGGGCCAGGCCGCCCTTGCCCGCCACCAAATCCGTGCGGCAGGTCACGCCCAGCCCCGCGGCGACGGCGGCGCGCATGCCGGACAGGCTGGGCGTTTCCACCACGATGCGGAAGCGGCGGCCGGCATCCTGCAGCGCCCGCAGGCAGGCGGTGCGGAACACGCAAGGCGCTTCCAGCAGCACCAGCTTCAGCTCCTCTTCCTGGGTCAAGCCCGGGTCGCCCAGCCAGATGATGGGCACCACCATTTTCACATGCGGGTCAGTCGGGCGGCCGAGCCCCAACACGATGTCGAGCGCGCTCCGGTTGTAAGCATCGACCAGCTCGGGCGAACCGGCGACGTGAAGCCGCAATTGCGTTTGCGGGTGCAGCGCAGAGAATTCCCGCAGGATTTCAGGCAGCAAGGCCTCGGCAAAATCCTGCACCATGCCGAGCTGAACCTGGCCGGAGAGCGTTTCGCCAAGCAGCAAGGCGATCGCCGAGTCGTTCAATTCCAGAATCTTGCGGGCCACTTCCGCTAGCTCGCGGCCGGCCGGGGTCAGCATCAGGCTGCGCCCGCTGCGCTGGAAAAGCTGGCGGCGGGCAATCTCTTCCAGCCGCTTCATCTGCAGGCTGAGTGCTGAGGGGCTCAAGAAAACGTGATCAGTGGCGCGCATCATCGAACCGGTGTCGACGATCGCCAGGAAGCTGCGCAGCAAATCGGTGGGCAAATTGATGGGCATCGCACGCTGCCTCTGATCATATCTGACTTGTAGTATTATTTATCCACTTTGTCACATAGTGCGTTCATTTGACAATTTGGCTCCGCACTGTGAAATCTAGGGGGCAGCCGAGGAACCACAATGTCAGATCCGGTTTTGAACGTGGCGCCTGGTGGCGCTTGGCGACGCAGCCCAATCGGCTTTCAGGCCAGTCTGGGTCGCCTGACTCTGCCCAAGGCGGCGTTTCGACGCATGGCGACGCCGATCGGCCTGCTGCTCGCGTGGCAGGGTGCGTCGAGCCTTGGCTGGCTGCCCGCGCGCATCATCCCCGCGCCGCTCACCGTGCTGGAGGCAGCACGCGATCTGCTGCTCTCCGGCGCACTGATCCACAACCTGACCGTGTCGTTGCTGCGTGTAGTGGTCGGGCTCTGCATCGCCATCGTCTTGGGCACGATACTTGCCCTCGCATCGGGGCTTTCGCGTCTCGGAGAAGATCTGATCGATCCGCCTCTGCAAATGGCGCGCACACTGCCCTTCCTGGCGCTTGTGCCGCTGTTCATCCTATGGTTCGGCATCGGTGAAACCCCAAAAGTGGCGCTGGTAGCGCTGGGCGCCACCTTCCCCATCTACCTAAATCTGTTTGCGGGCATACGCGGTGCCGACCCAAAACTGGTGGAGGTTGCAGCCACGCTCGGCCTGTCACGCAGCGGCTTGATACGCCATGTTATCCTGCCGGCCGCGTTGCCGAATTTTTTGACCGGCCTGCGCTACGCCATTGGCATCGCCTGGCTGAGTCTGGTGGTCGGAGAACAGATCAACGCGGATTCCGGAATCGGATACCTGATGATGGATGCTCGCGACTTTCTGCGGACCGACATCATCATGGTGGGACTGGCTGTTTATGCGCTGCTAGGCCTGGCCAGCGACCAGGCGGTGCGCGGGCTGGAACGAACGGCGCTTGCCTGGCGCCCCGCCGTGAGGCTCGGGCGGTGAGCGTAAGTCTGCAACAGGCACGTGCCGGCCAAATCACGCCACCCGCTCCTGCGCAAGATACGCAGGTGCGTGGGCTGATCAGGCGTTTCGGCCCGACCGCCGTGCTCGACGGGCTCAATCTCGATATTCCGGCCGGTAGTTTCATCGCCCTTCTGGGTCGTAGCGGATCAGGAAAAACCACCTTACTGCGCACGCTGGCCGGGCTCGACACGGCCGAGCAAGGCGATGTGATCCTGCCGCCCAGGCGCGCAGTGGTTTTTCAGGAACCGCGGCTGATGCCATGGAAGCGCGTTTGGGAAAATGTGGCGCTGGGCCTGCCGGAAGGCGATGCGAGGGACAAGGCCGAGCAGGCCTTGCGGGAGGTGGAACTGTCTCACCGCATGGATGCCTGGCCACTCACCTTGTCCGGTGGCGAAGCGCAACGCGCGGGGCTTGCACGCGCGCTGGTGCGCGATCCGGATCTTCTGCTTCTGGACGAGCCGTTTGCCGCGCTGGATGCCCTTACGCGGCTACGCATGCAGGCGCTGGTGGCTTCCCTCTGGGCACGTCATGGAATGGCGGCGCTGCTGGTGACACATGACGTGGATGAGGCGCTGTTGCTTGCCGACCACGCGGTAGTTTTGCAACGCGGGCAGATCGGTATGCAGCTGCGTATCGATCTGCCGCGGCCGCGGCGCCATGGCAGCCCGGAATTTGCCGCGCTGCGCACGCAGCTTTTGGCGTCGCTAGGGCTTTCGGCGGAGGAAGCAGCTTAAGCATGTTCTTTTCTTCAGAAATGAACATGCTTGCCTTAACTCATTCATTGCAGTTTTCAACTTGTTGTTTGCTTTTACGCGGCCGAAAATACGGGGTGACGTTCGCCCGGAGCCATCATGACCACCCCACGCCAGATCAAGCTCGGTTTCATCCTGCACGGTGTCGGCCGTACCTGGACTGACTGGCGGCATCCGGATGCAGACCCTGGTGCCAGCACAAATTTCCGTTTCTACACGCGCCAGGCGCAGCTGACCGAGCGGGCGAAATTTGACTTTCTCTTCGTCGCCGACAGCCTTTCGATCACCGAGAAATCCAGCCCGCATTATCTGAACAGGTTCGAACCGATCACTATCCTCTCTGCGCTTGCCGCAGTGACGGACAAGATCGGCCTCGTCGGCACGCTCACCGTTAGCTACTCCGAGCCGTTCAACGTGGCGCGCCAATTCGCGTCCCTCGATCACATCAGCGATGGCCGTGCCGGCTGGAACGTGGTTACCTCCTGGCTCGGCGACACGGCCGCCAATTTTAGCAAGACGGAGCATCCGGCGCATGACGTGCGCTACCGGATCGCCGCCGAATATCTGGAGGTGGTGCAAGGCCTGTGGGATAGCTGGGAGGACGATGCCCATGTCGGCGACAAGGCAAGCGGCCAATTTGTCGACCCCGACAAATTGCACCGTTTGGATCACAAAGGCAGTTTTTTCCAGGTGCGGGGGCCGCTGAACATCAAGCGGTCGCGCCAGGGGCAACCGGTGATTTTCCAGGCCGGCGCATCGGATGATGGGCGCAATTTTTCCGCCAAGCACGCGGACGCCATTTTTGGATCGGCCCAAACGCTGGAGGACGCGCAGGAATACTACCGGGACGTGAAAGCCCGCGCGCGCGGCTTCGGACGAGACGCCGCGCAGGTTTTCATTTTGCCTGGCATTGGCCCGATCATCGGGCTCACCGAGGCGGAGGCGGAACAGAATTACCGCACGCTCACTGAACTCGGATCGCTGGACACCGGGCTGGGGTTCCTGGCCCGCGCCTTCAACGACCATGATTTTTCGCGCTACGATCTGGATGCGCCGTTCCCGGATGTAGCGTCACTTGGTTGGAACAGTCAGCAAAGTGCCACGCAAAAAATCCTCGCCCAGGTGAGCGTGGAAAACCTCACTTTGCGCCAGATCGCGCAGCGCCTCTCCACCCCGCGGGGGCAGTTTTTTGGTACGCCCGCGCAAGTTGCCGACCGCATGGAGGCGTGGTTTGCCAACGAGGCCGCGGATGGTTACGTCGTTTTCGAAACCATGCCAGGACAGCTCGAGCTGTTTGCCGACCACGTGGTGCCGTTGCTGCAGGCGCGTGGGCTGTTCCGCACCGCGTATGAGGGCGACACGTTTCGCGATCATCTTGGCTTGCCCTTCCCGGTCAACCGCTACGCCGTCGCACGGCAGGCGCGCAGCGCAGCATGAAAATACGCACTTTGCCGCTCGTGGCATTCCTGGCGGTGGCCGGGTTGGCGCTGGCCGGCTGGCTGTTGTCGCGCGCGGCGCCAGCCGCCAACGTGTTGCGGGTTGCAGGCCAGAAGGGTAGCACGCACGCGGTTATGCTGGCATCGCATGCGATGGAGGGCGCACCCTATCGGGTGGAATGGAGCGAATTTGCGGCTGCCGCTCCGTTGCTGGAAGCGCTCGGCGCCAACGCGGTCGATGTCGGCATCGCCGGCGATGCGCCATTTTTCTTCGCCTTTGCCAATGGTGCCAAGATCCATGCGGTGCAGGCCGGCAAATCCTCATCGGAGGGCGGCGCTGTGGCGATTCTGGTGGGGCGTAACTCGCCTCTGCACAGCGTGGCGGATCTGCGTGGAAAACGCATCGCCACCGGCCGTGGCTCGATCGGCCACTATCTGGTGCTGCGCGTGCTGGAGCAGGCGGGCATACCCGTATCCGACGTGACGCTTGTTTTCCTGGGGCCAGCCGATGCCAAGGCAGCCTTTGCGAGCGGTGCCGTAGATGCCTGGTCTACCTGGGGCGTTTATATCCCGCTGGTGACCGAGCGGGGCCAGGGGCATGTTTTGGTTGATGGGCACGGCCTGCTGAGCGGCTATGCATTCAGCGCGGCCACCGATGCGGCTATCGACGGGAAACAGGCGATGCTCGCGGATTTCCTGCACCGGCAGACGCTAGCATATCGCTGGGCGATGCAGCATCAGCCGGACTTTGCTCGCGCACTAGCTCAGGAAACCGGGGTCGATCCGGATATTGCCGCTAACGTCGTCAAAATGAATACATTTGTTCCGGTGCCGATGGATGGCGCCGTGGTAACCGAGGAGCAGGATGTTCTGCGCCACTTCGTCGCCGCCGACGCCATTGGCAAGTTGCCGGATGTCCATGCCGCCCTCGACCCGGCTTTCGATGCAGCGGCCCTACGGTAGAACGCTCCCGCTTCGCGATCCGGCTCGCGCCATGATCGTCACGCAACTTCGCCCGCGGCAAAACCGCTGGACCATGCCCACTGAAAATTATACCCGCCCAGCCACCCGGTGACATCCACCGCCTCGCCGATCACGAACAGCCCTGCCACTGCCTTAGACTCCATGGTTCGTTGCGACAGCCCCGCAGTATCCACGCCGCCCAGTGTCACCTCGGCCTTCGCATATCCTTCCGTGCCCGTCGGAAAAACCTGCCAGCATCGTAATGCTGCTTCTAGACCGGCGAGATCGCGATCAGGCATCTCGCCGATCGGGCGCCCGGCTGCATCCGCAGGCAGAAACATATCGGCCAGGCGTTGCGGCAACACGTCGCCCAGCACGCCACGCATCCCAACTTTTGGCCGCGCCCTCTTGCGATCCCGCAGGATTCCACGGGCTGCGTGCGGCAAGAGATCGATGCGCACTGGCTCCCCCCCGCGCCAGACGGAGGAAATCTGCAGGATCGCCGGACCCGACAAGCCGCGATGCGTCACCACCATGCCGTCATCGAACCTCACCTTGCCGCATGCGGCGCCGATATCGGCCGACACCCCGGCCAGACCCTCCATCAGCGCGAGTTCGGCGCCGCCCAGCAGCAACGGCACCAGCCCTGGGCGGATCGGGGTCAGGGCTAGACCAAAGCGCCGCGCCAACTCATGGGCCAGTCCGCTGGCGCCGATCTTCGGGATGGATAACCCGCCCGTCGCCAGCACCAGCGAACCGGCCTCGATCGGCCCCGCATCGGTCTCCACCCGAAACCGGTCGGCGCGCGATACCTCGCCGATCCGCGACTGCACCCGCACCTCCACGCCCGCTGCCGCGCATTCCGCCAGCAGCATCGCCACGATCTGCCGCGCCGACCCATCGCAAAATAATTGGCCAAGCGCCTTTTCGTGCCAGGCGATCCGGTGCCGCCTCACCATGGTCAGAAAATCCTGCGGTGCGTAGCGGGCCAGCGCGGAACGGCAGAAATGCGGGTTGGCCGACAGAAATCGCTCCGGCACGCAATGCAAATTGGTGAAGTTGCAGCGCCCGCCACCGGATATCAGGATTTTCTCGCCAGCCTGCCGCGCATGGTCCAGCACCGAAACTCGCCGCCCCCGGCGGCCGGCGGTGAGTGCGCACATGAGGCCGGCGGCGCCTGCGCCGAGGATGATGACATCGGTGGATTGCACGATGCCGCGCCCATGCGCCAGGGGAGGGGGTGGGTCAAGCAGAAAGAGAGGGGAGGAAGGCCTTCTTTTTGGAAAAGAGAAGCAAGAAACTTTGGCTTCTTAGCTCGGCCTAGGGCATCTTCCGATCGCGTCGGGTCAGTGCATTCGTTAGGAAAATGCTCTAGCTCTTTGTTTTGGCGAGCATCTTTATCCGACGGGTAACCCCGTGTGGTCGGATGATGCTCTAGCAGGCTGCTGAAAAAGGGTATTTTCGTTGGCTCTTTTGTTGGGGTTATCTGCGAAGTGGGCGGTTCTCGAGCCATTTCTGGGTTTTTTGGTCTCCCAAAGGTGCCTGGTAGCGCCTTTGGGCATGCTGCAGGCGGACTCATCCTGTCGGCATCAGTTTGGGCAAACGGACGAGGTTGTAGGCGGCAGCTGTGAATTGA
>Ga0116226_10000421_pt1 | contig 35726 bp, 30 predicted proteins | sample S1TSphfallax_FD_89692 | JGI IMG/M metagenome (GOLD analysis project Ga0116226, IMG submission 89692) | Host-associated microbial communities from peat moss isolated from Minnesota, USA - S1T2_Fa - Sphagnum fallax MG | ecosystem: Host-associated > Plants > Peat moss > Unclassified | place: USA...
GGGAGAGCCTGCGCGACATTGAAGCCGCGCTGTCGGCCCAATCAGCCAAGCTCTACCATATGGGTTTGCGAGAACCGTTACGCCGCGCCACCTTGGCCGACGCGAACGAGACACGCGATTGGCGGATTTACGCCGAATTTGCACAGCGACTGATCGTCCAGGGGTGTGAAATCGCGTCCAACCCGGACACCGCCCAATTATCGCCCAACTCATTGATCTAAAGACGGAACTCTGGAAAGCAGGGGGCACTTTTCGCGTCCAATCATGACCCCTGCAAATGCGCATTTTCGCTGAACTATCAATGCGTTGTGCGCTTTGGGGGTGGGGTCGTGATTGGACGCGATTTCACATCCTACAGGTCATTCCGTCACAGACTTCGAAAAAATGCCGATAAAATCAGCGATCGCAAACGAACCCAACACATCCGACCAACCACAGGACGACAGCCAATTGAATTTGTTCACAATTTAACCGGACACTAGTGAAAAAAAGAAGCAAAAATAAAACTTTTACTAATTGCGTCCAGCGGGCGGTTCAAAAGGGCCACTTGGGTGCTGCCCGCCATAGGCAATAGTTTTTTGCTTCTTTTTTTCAAAAAGAAGAACTCTGTTTCTTCACTTTGGGCGGCGCCGATCACCGGCGCCACCAGCCGCGCTTCTTTTGGCCGCCCGCCTCCTTGGCGCCAATCACAACGGGTTGCACGATAGAGCCCGCAACCGGTTCCGTGGCGGGCTCCTCATCCGGCGCAACCGCCTCGGGTGGACCCTTGCCGTTGGCGACTACAGAAGGTGGAGGAGCCGAAACGATCGAGACAGCAGCGGAAGCCGTCTGCTCCAGCAGGTCAAAGATATCGGCGACATTTCCAAACGGGTCCGCCGGGGTCGGCCCGGCATAGGCATCGGGTATCGGCGCTGGCGTCGTTACAACTTCGCCTTCGTCGGGCCGTCGGCCGCGCCGCCCGCGCCGCCCACGGGGAGGGCGTTTCTGGGTGTCTGCTACAACCTCTACGGCGTGGTCCGGCGAGCCATCTCCGGCTGCCACCGGGACAGGCGGCGCCACGATATCGATCGGCCGGGCACCAGGAAAGTCGACCAGGTCGAGGTCCGGCTGCTCGGTGCCGAAGGGCATCGGAAGCGAATCGCCAGGTGCTGCGGACGCATCATCGCGCTTATTGCCGCGGCGGCGGCGGCGGCGGCGGCGGCGGCGGCGCTCTCCCTCTTCGGCGGTTTCGCCCGGCACGGGAGCGTCATCGGCATCGGCCGCGGCAATTTCCGAGGCCTCCTCCTGCTCAACGTCGTCGGTCTCCGGTTCTTCATCCGTTTCGATCGCGGGTGCCGCGGGGCTTGCGGTAATCGGCGGCGGCTGGTCGGGTACTGTCTGGGCGCGCACACGATCGATCCGCAGATTGGCGGGGGCGAGCGTCTCGTCGGCCGCGAAGGCGACCTTCATGCCATAGCGCGCCTCAATATCCGTCAAGCGCTGCCGCTTGTGATTCAAAATGTAAAACGCCACCGCGCCAGGGGCGTGCACCAGAATTTCCGCGGCACGGCGTTTACCGCCTTCCTCCTCAATGGCGCGAAGAACATGCAGGCCGGCACTTTCGGTGCTCCTTACATGGCCCATGCCGGCGCAATGTGGGCATGTTGTCAGGCTGGTCTCGGCCAGCGACGGACGCAGGCGCTGGCGACTCATCTCCATCAGTCCGAAATGGCTGATATGGCCGACCTGAATTCGCGCGCGGTCGTTCTTCAGAGCTTCCTTCAGACGGCGTTCGACGGCGGCATTATTCTTCTTGGACTCCATATCGATGAAGTCGATGACGACCAGCCCCGCGAGGTCGCGTAAGCGGAGCTGACGAGCGACTTCGTCCGCGGCTTCCAGGTTCGTACGGACGGCGGTTTCCTCGATGCCGCGCTCTCGGGTCGAGCGGCCGGAATTGACATCGATAGCCACCAGGGCCTCAGCCTGGTTGATGACCAGGTAGCCCCCGGACTTAAGCTGTACTGTCGGGCTAAGCATGGCATCGAGCTGGGCTTCCACCATCTGTCGCGCGAACAGGGGGGTGCCGCCATCTCGCCAGAGCTGCACTTTCTTGACATGTGTCGGCATGAGCATGCGCATGAAATCGCGCGCCGCCTTCCAGCCTTCCTCGCCATCGACGAGGATCTCGTCGACGTCTCGCGAATAGACGTCACGGATGGCACGTTTGATGAGGCTCGCCTCTTCGTAAATCAGCGCGGGGGCGACGGATTGCAGCGTCATTTCGCGAATTTCGTCCCACAGCCGGAGCAAATATTCGCAGTCGCGTTTTATTTCCGGTTTCGGACGGTTGGCGCCGGCGGTGCGCACGATCAGGCCCATGCCGCGGGGAATTTCAAGCTCCGAGGTGACTTCCTTCAGGCGACGACGGTCGGTAACCGAGGTGATTTTCCGCGATATACCGCCGCCCCTCGGCGAGTTTGGCATGAGCACGCAATAGCGGCCGGCGAGTGAAATATAAGTCGTAAGGGCTGCGCCCTTGGTTCCGCGCTCCTCCTTTACGACCTGGATCAGAATGATCTGGCGGCGGCGGATTACTTCCTGAATTTTGTAGCTTCGAAGAAAGCGGGAAGGGCGGCGCTCGCGTACCTCTTCGGAATGGTCGGCCTCGCCGCCGATGGTCTCTGGCGGCGCCGTGTTCGCCAGCGGCACTTCCTGCACACGTGATCCCACCGCCGACGCATCCGGCTCCGCCATCTCATCGGCGTGTTGCGAAACCTGGTGGGCTTCCGCATCGGAGGAACGAGGCACGACTGCCTCCGGTGCTATGTCGGCGCCGAAGTCCGCGGCTTCTCCGCGCTCGGCGGATGGTTCGAGGTCGGCGGCAACGATGGTGGAAGGTTCGGCGGCCTCGCCGTGCAATCGCGCCTCAATATTGAGAAGAGCTTCCGCGCCTGCCTCAGTTGTATCGGAGGGCGCCGGAAGATATGGCGACTGGTCTTCGGCTTCCTCTTCGGCGCGGGCATCCTCCTCCTGCATGGCAAGAAGGCGTTGCCGGTCAGCGACCGGGATCTGGTAGTAGTCCGGGTGGATTTCAGAGAACGCCAGAAAGCCGTGGCGATTGCCGCCATACTCGACGAAAGCGGCCTGGAGGCTTGGCTCTACCCTGACGATTTTCGCGAGGTAGATGTTGCCCTTGAGCTGTTTGCGCGACTGGGTTTCAACGTCGAAATCCTCGAGTCGGTTACCATCCAGCACAACGACGCGGGTTTCTTCCGCGTGCGTTGCATCGATCAGCATACGCTTGGTCATAAAAAGGGGAGCTCCGAGGCCCGACGGTCCTGCGGCTACCGGAAGGGGGCGCGGACGGGTGGGCATATTGGGGTGGTTTTGACAATTCGATGACGCCCGAGCCAGGCGCGCGGCACACCCCACCGAGCCGCGGTGCGGTCCGGTCGGTCGGCGGTGTCGCGCTCATATGGTCTGCCATGGCCTTCGGTTTGGCGGGCCGCTGCAAGAAGCACGGACCGAGGTATTCTGGCGCAAAAATACGCGTGAGCCTGCGCACCAACGTGAGGCACGCATGAGCCTGTGGTGTCATGGAGCAAAGACGCGACCACCGCAAGGGTGCTTCGCGTGGCGATCAACAGCGCACCTGTGGCCCGCTCACAACATGAAGCACGATTAATCAATGACTAATCACACCCTCTGCAAGTCTTGTGTTAAGCGGTTGTTATGGGTTTCGATCCTGCCTTCACGCGTCGCCTGCTGTTAGGCCATGGTTTTGGGGCGGCGCTGCTGTTGCCGGCCGCGGCTCGAGCCGATGCGCGTGCGCGCGTAAAAGCTCAGGCGCACGCAACGCCAGGCGCGAAGGCGCCCCTCATCATGCTCGATCCGGGCCATGGCGGGAAAGACCCCGGCGCCATCGGTGTTTCCGGGACCTATGAGAAGCACGTGGCACTCGCGACCGCCGCGGACCTGGCGAGAAGCCTGCGCGAAAGTGCGCGCTACCATGTGATGCTGACGCGCGAGGCGGATGATTTTGTCGCCCTCGACGACCGTGTTGCCTTTGCCCAGGCACATGGGGCGAGCCTGTTCATGTCCATCCATGCCGACGCCTTGGCCAATCATGACGTACGCGGAGCAAGCGTTTACACCCTCGCGGCACATGCGTCGGATGCACAATCGGCGGCACTGGCGGCGCGGGAGAATTCCGCTGACCGTTTTGGCGCTGCGCACGCCGAGAACGTGTCGCCGCAGGTCGCGGAAATTCTATCCAGCCTGGTAGCGCACGAGACTAGGGTGGGGTCGGCGCGTTTGCAGCAAACTGCTGTCGACAGCCTTGGGCAGGATTTCCCCTTGCTCGAGAACCCTGCGCGCCATGCGGCATTTGCCGTATTGAAGGCCACTGACATCCCGAGCGTGCTGGTTGAGATGGGTTTCATGTCGAATCCTCGGGATGAGGCAGCCCTGGGCGTCGCGGCCCACCGTGCCCGCGTCGCGGCCGCTTTGCATAGGGCGATCGATGGTTATTTTGCCTCGGCTGGCCATTTGACGCATATCGCAGGGTAGGGCGCGGTCGGCTCCACGCTCGCGCCCGCATCATAGACTGGACCCGCGTCATGCCTTCGCCAGAGGATCGCCAATCCTTGTCAACGCCTGCGAAGGTTGTGCGACCGCGACGGCACCTGGGCAGACATTTTCTCGCCTTAGTACGCGGTATTTGGGCGCTGATTTCGGTCCTGGCGATCATTGCAGCGGGCGTCGGCGCTATCGTCGCCGTGTCGGTGTATCGCGATTATTCGGCGGGCCTGCCATCGCTCGACGGCCTGCGCACTTACCAGCCGCCAGTCATGAGTCGCATTTACGCGGGAGACGACCGGCTGATCGCGGAGCTGGCGACCGAACGTCGGATTTTCGTGCCATTCGCGGCCATTCCCGAAGTGGTCAAAAAGGCTTTCATTGCCGCGGAAGACAAGAGCTTTTACCAGCATAAGGGTATCGACCCGCTTGCCATCCTGCGTGCGGCGGTAACCGACGTCGGGCGAATGGGGGAAAGCCGGCGGCCGGTTGGGGCCTCCACGATCACCCAGCAGGTTGCCCGCAACATGCTGCTGGCGTCGAATGAACGATCATTCCGCCGCAAGGTGAAGGAGGCGCTGCTCGCACTGCGCATCGAGCGCACGCTGAGCAAGGAACGTATCCTCGAACTCTATTTGAATGCGATCTACCTCGGGCAGGGCAGCTACGGAGTCGGGGCCGCATCGCAGGCGTATTTCAACAAGCCGTTGGATCAGCTCGATATTGCCCAGGCGGCGACGCTGGCGGCGCTGCCGAAGTCGCCCACCAATTACAATCCCTTTCACGATCCCGATGCGGCACTGACGCGGCGAAACTGGGTCATCGACCGGATGGTCGAGACGGGGGCGATCACACCCGACCAGGGTCGCGCAGCGCAGGCCGAAACGCTTGGCCCCGATGCTTATCGGCCACCGGCGACAGTTCCTGGCTCGGCCTGGTTCGCCGAGGACGTAAGGCGCCAACTGATCGAGCGGTTTGGCCAGGATCAGACCGCGCAAGGCGGGCTTATCGTACACACGAGTCTGGATCCGGCGCTACAACTCGATGCTGACACCGCGCTGCGGGACGGTCTGATGGCGTACGATCGCAGGCACGGCGGGTGGCGGGGGCCGGTAAAGCACCTCGGGAGCGGTATCGGACCGCACATGGATTGGGCAGCCCGCTTATCGGAATTGCCGGCACCACCGGGCATGCTGCCCGCATGGCGTCTCGGCGCGGTGCTGGAAACATCCTCGGCAGACGCGGAGATTGGCTGGTTGGATAATCGAGGGGCCGGCGCTGATAGCCCGGTGCCGAAGATAGACAGTTTGCGGCTGGCCGATCTCGGGTGGGCGCGTCCGGCCCGCGCGGATGGGGAACTGGGGCCATCGCCAAGGCGCATGCAGGATGTCCTGACGCAGGGTGACATCGTCATGATCGAGGTCGAGCCAGGCGAAGGAAAGAAGCCGTCCGACCGGCTGGTGCTGCGACAAATCCCGGCAGTTGAAGGGGCGCTCGTGTCGCTTGACCCACGCACCGGCCGTGTCGTCGCGTTGTGCGGCGGCTGGAGCGCGGAGGCGAGCCAATTCGACCGGGCAACCCAAGCCTCCCGCCAGCCCGGCAGTTCGTTCAAGCCGTTCGTCTACCTGACGGCGATGGAGAAGGGCATCTCGCCGAGTGCCCGTTTTCTGGACGAGCCATTTGCCTTGGGCGATTGGCACCCGAATAACTACGAAATGACCTTTGGGGGCCCTACGCCGCTGCATGTCGCCCTGGAGCAGTCGCTCAATCTGGTCACCGTCCGGGTGGCCCAGCACATCGGTATGGACGCGGTCGCCAAGACGGCCATTGCGTATCATTTGGTGGATTCGATGCCGAGGGTGTTGCCGGCGGCACTTGGTGCTGTCGAAACCACCGTCATGCGCGAGGCGGGGGCATATGCCTCGCTCGCCCAGGGCGGCCGGGTCGTTCAGCCGACCCTGATCGATAGCGTGCAGGACCGTGATGGGCAAACGATCTGGCGGCCGCCGGGGCTTGCCGAAGGGGCCAGTGACCCCGCGGCGCCGCCTGTTCTGGATGACCCGCGGGAGCAAGTGGCCAGCGAGGCAAGCACGTTTCAGGTGTTGAAGATGATGGAGGGTGTCGTGCTGCACGGCACCGGGGTGCCGGTGGTGGTCGGCCTCGATCGTCCGATCGCTGGCAAGACAGGAACTACACAGGATTATAATGACGGCTGGTTTGCCGGATTTACGCCCGATCTGGTCACCGTCGTCTGGGTGGGGTTCGATACACCACGTACATTGGGCGACAAGCAGGATGGAGCCCACGTCGCTGGCCCGATCTGGCACGATTTCATGCAGGCGGCACTGGCAAACACGCCAATCCATGACTTTCGTGTGCCTCCCGGCGTGACGGTCGCCAGCTGGGGCTGTGGACCGCATATGTGCGAGGATGCTTTTAAACCAGACCAGGAACCGGGCGCTGCGGGGGTAGGCGGACTGGATGCGGCCGGAGGTGATACGGGCGTGGTGCATTCGGTGGACGCTGTTGCCGGCGCACCGGGGTCGCCCCCGGCCGATCCGCCGCGTGGTACTGGCACGGGCGTGGACAGCGGGGTCGGAGGATTGTATTAGCCCCGCCCCGGAGACGACGCGATGTGGCAAGGCGGTGCCAAAATGTCAGCAGAATCAGAAACCCTCCACGATCAGATCAAGCAATCCGTTGGCCTGCTAAGGAGGCATCTTTGACTGGGATCGCGCGACGGCACGCCTCGATGAACTAAATGCGCGGGTTGAAGATCCCGCCCTGTGGAACGACGCCGAGGCGGCACAGAAGATCATGCGCGAGCGCAACCGGCTCGCAAGCCAAACCGAAGGTTTGTTGAAGCTTCAGGCCGATGTCCGCGACACCTTGGATCTGATCGAACTTGCCGAGGCCGAGCAGGACACGGCCATGGTAGAGGATGGCCTGGTGGCCTTGCGGGCCGCCGCCGAGGACGCAAAGCGGCGCGAGATCGAGAGCCTGCTCTCCGGTGAGGCAGACGCCAACGATGCCTATCTGGAGGTGAACGCAGGGGCGGGCGGCACCGAAGCGCAGGATTGGGCGGAGATGCTGCAACGCATGTACACGCGCTGGGCGGAGCAGCGCGGCTATAAAGTCGAACTCATCGAGGTGAGCGAGGGGGAACAGGCGGGGATAAAGTCCGCCACGCTGCTTTTCACCGGCCCGAACGCCTACGGGTGGCTCAAGACCGAGACTGGCGTTCATAGGCTTGTCCGGATCAGCCCGTTCGACGCCAACGCAAGGCGGCAGACCAGTTTTGCCAGCGTCTGGGTCTACCCGGTCGTGGATGACACCATCGACATAGAAATCCGTGATGCTGATCTAAAGGTAGACACTTTCCGGGCGTCCGGCGCCGGCGGACAGCACGTGAACAAAACGGAGAGCGCCATCCGCATCACGCATGTGCCGACCGGGATCATTGTCGCGTGCCAGACGGATCGCAGCCAGCACCGCAACCGTGCGACGGCGATGCAGATGTTGAAGGCAAAACTGTATGAGGCTGAATTGCAGAGGCGCGAGGCGGCGTCGGCTGTGGTGGAGGCCAACAAGACCGATATCGGGTGGGGCCACCAGATACGCAGCTACGTGCTGGCACCATACCAGATGGTCAAGGATTTGCGCACCGGAGTCGAAACCGGCAATCCGGACGCCGTGTTGGATGGCGACCTGGATGGTTTCATGGCAGCATCGTTGGCCCAACGTGTAGGCGCGACCCGCGCTGATGCCTGAGTATCCGGCAATTCAGCTGTCGGGCATGTAAAATCGCGGGTAGCAAAGCACTGCCAGTCAAGGGCCTGGACGCATGACAGTCGCTGACGCGCGCGTAGCTATCGTGGAGGCGTGCCGGGCAATGAATGCCAGCGGGCTCAATCAGGGCATGTCTGGCAATATCAGCGTCCGCCATGGCGACGAAATACTGATTACGCCGACCGCGACACCGTACGACAAAATGAAACCCGATGATGTGGCGATAATGCCGTTGGCCGGCTCGGCCAAGGATGCAACGGGACCTCTGCGTCCGTCGTCGGAGTGGCGGTTCCACCGCGACCTGATGCGCGCGCGCGCAGATATCGGCGCCCTCGTTCACGCGCATGCGCCGCATTGCACGGCGCTGTCGATTGCGCGGCGCGGCATTCCGCCATGCCATTACATGATCGCGACGTTCGGCGGCGATGATGTACGTTGCGCCCGATACGAAACCTTTGGCACCGCCGCACTTTCGGCAGCCGTCGTGCAAGCCATGGAGGGGCGCCTGGCTTGCCTTATGGCCAACCACGGCATGCTCGCGGCAGGGCGGGATTTGGCGCAGGCAATGTGGCGAGCGACCGAGTTGGAAGCTCTGGCGCGGCAATATCTCCTGGCCGATGCGGCCGGCGGCGCCATCCTCCTGAGCGAGGCCGACATCGAGGCCGCACGCAACATGTTCGCCGGCTACAGGCCTGCCTGAGCGGCAAATTCTTCTTGACAGCAATCCAGGGTTGTCACAGATACGTGATGCAACCTTAAGTTGCATTGCCCGGCCGTTACTCATGCGATTGGTAACGCTCCCGTGGCGAGAGCTTTAGGGCAACCGCGCGCCCATGGATTTGTTTGATATGGTGTATATTTCCAGGTCGGATAGACAGCGCAAGGCCTCCGATTTTCTCTCCGCCTACAATGACATTCTTTTTGTCTGCGATTTTTTCGCGGGCGTTCTCCTTGGATACGCAAGCGGCCTCATTTACGTACGCTACTCTCATTTCGGCTTGCCGATAAAAAGCATAATCGGCCCATTCCTGCGGGAGGTGATGCTCGGCAGCGTCATCGCTGCCTTGGTGCTGCGCGAGCCGCGTTTGGCTATCGATCAAGAGTTGTTCGCGCCGCGGCGATTGCTCGAGGGAATGCGCTGGCGCGCCATCGCTGCAATCTCAATCATCCTCGGGATCGGGCTGGCCACACGTGGCTTAGACGATATGGCGCGCCTCTGGTTGCTCGGATGGTGCGCACTTCTTCTGGTTTATGTATGGGTAAGCCGCGTTGGCGTCGTCGCGTATTTGCATCATTTGGCCATGGACGGCGCGCTACGCGAGGCAATTGCCGTTGCTGGAGCGCCGGATGTGGAGCGCAGCCTCGCCGCTCGCGATGCCGAGGAAACAGCAGAGGTAAGAGAGAGTGACGATCTCGATGCCAACGAATTTGCAACAAATTCGCGGCGCCCAATCGGCCGCTCGCTGCCGGACGGTAAGGCCTAACTAAGCTCCCCCAAGAGCCGTTCGGCCGGCGGCGCCCATCTCAGGCGCAAATTCCTACCTCGTATCCGCTACCCTCGAAATTTGCCGGTCATTTTCAACCCCAGTTTTGGTTGCCTCATCCATACATTTACAAAGAAACGCTCCATCAATTAACTCAACCTGAGGTTGCACCTCCCCGCGTGAAAGATTTATGTCTGTCCCCTGTTCGGTAACCACTGGAGACATCCCATCGATGGATTCGAATAAAATTGTTTCTGAGGCGTTGAGGCGACGCGACTTAGCTGCACGTGCAATGGCGGCTTTCGGGTTATCCGGCACGTTCATGGCCTCTCAATTGCACGCAGCACGCGCCGCAGATGGTTACAAAATTGCAGGCCTCCCAGAGGGCGCTAACAGTGGAGACATCGAGGAACTTAAACGTAGGATCGCGCCCCGCCAGGACGCACCGGGGCGGATCCTCACCTCTCTCCTTAACCAAGCCACGTTGGGCGATGCGGATATAATTGATATTACTCAGGCCCCGTACAACTGTGACCCCACCGGGAGCAGGTATAGCTCGCCAGGCTTTCAGGACGTTCTGACCGCTCTGTGCAACGCAAGAGGGGGCGTTGTCCTGGTGCCGCCTGGTGAATACGTTATGGACTTTCCCACGACCGGCGCGAACCACGCGATATCGCTGATTGGCTTCGGCGTTGACCTCTCTGTCTTCCAAGTCCTTCATTCAGGCATCGCTATCGGTCTTAATACTTATAACGTATTCGACACATTCGAAGCGAAGGACATTGGCTTCGCGCCGACACCCAGTTCGGGCAGCGTGTGCGGCGTCGGCCTTTCCCTCACCTATAGCGACACAGGCGCCGTTGGCTGGGTCAGGGCGAACATATCAAATCTCTGCTTCGGGCTGCCTAGGGTGGGGTACACAGTTTTTATGGCAGGCCTACGGCTGGCTGATTGCAAGCGCGCTAACTTTACCGGGATAAATTCACATAGCAATATCGCTGCGCCAGTAGGCTCGGTCGCGGTCGAGTTGACTGGCACTTGCATCGACCTCCATTTCGACAAATGTTTTCTTGAGGGGTCGGCAACGGGGGCTAGTATCCTATCTTATAGCGAGGGTATTACGTTCTCGAATACCGTGTTCATTACTGGGGTCGGAGTAGACACGGGCTCTAAAGATTACAATAACGGCATCAACGTCCTTGGGCTTTACATTAGTAATTGCGAGTTCAACTGCACCACCACATCGGTCAACGCGTTCAACGTTGTCAGCGGCTGGCTCAGCAACACCCACTTCAGCACTAAGACAGCGGGTGGTAGTGCCGTCAAGATGGTCGGATGCGAGTCTATTCAAATAAACCATTGCCTTCTCAGCGGCGAGTTCGCGCCGCAAAATCCTGCTTCTTATACTGGGCTCAGCATGGCCGGGTGCACTTCGTGTATGGCCGACGGACTCTTTTGCACCAATCTTACTCTCGGCGTACTCGCCAGTTATCAATCCGTTTCCTGCACCATTACGGGAATGCGAATGATAGCGCCAGGCGGCGGGGCACTCGTCGGAGCACCAATCAAAGTCGACGGGTACACAATTGCGGCCTATGAAGATCTGTCCTTCAACAAAACAAACTACGCCCAGTGGATAACAAGCGGCGGGCCGATGCAGCAAGTAGGAGGCGGCACGCCGAAGCACATCCAAGGGGGGGGCTAACAGTCATTCAAGGCCGGGGCTTTCGAAACGTTCGTTACGTCGGAGGCTGGGCTGGAGGAAGTTATGAACGACCGATTTGTTATGATGCGGACGATTGATATTCGCCCCGGAGATTTGATTTTTCCTTACGGAATAGGATCCGTAGTTTATAGGAACCTTCCCGGGATAAGACTCGGGGAGCGCACGATAGTCTGGGACAACGGAAGCGGTTGGGTTTCTTTGCCCGATAATAGCGAGTGCCTCGCGGTCCAGTGCAACGCCGCGAACTTCGAATCCGTTCAGGACATGGTCGGTCAAGAGGCTGGGTTGCATACTGTGCATTGATTTAGACGAGGAGGACTGTGGTGGCCGACTCCTCAGGTTGCGACAGGAGGCTCTATTTTAAGACGATTCTGTAACTACTCTGATAAACCGATGAGAGAATGTATATGAGAAAGTACCTACTTGGATTAGCCTCGGCGGTTGCGCTGTTCAGCTTGCCCGTCGCGGCGCTTGAGGACGGCGCGTGTTGCGACGGTGACCCCACCGACCCGTCGTGCTACTGCGACCGCCCAGATAACGTTGGAAGCTGCGACGACGGCGTGCATCGTGGCCCAGCGCTGGGCATTGCAGGCCGGCCAGCCTCAACAATTTGAGGGCGCGCAGGAGCGGCGCCAAACGATTTAGCGCAGCGAGAACATTAACGTTATCTTCAGCAAAAGCACGTAATGATCCGCCCCGGCATCCTTGCCCACATATCAGGGGTAGAACCGGTCGCCCCGCCCAAATCCCTCCCAGCAAAACAAAAGGCTGCCGAAAGGCAGCCTGCATTTGCATTGGTGATAAATGGGGGCTAGGATTCGACGACCTGCGTCGATCCGATGAAATTGCATATGGCCGGGCTTTCGCAAATTGCATCGCGAATAACGCCCTTACCGGAGCTTATGCTAACCTTTTGTTTATTGATTTAGGGCACATTGGCATCTCAGCGGGGCGCGGCACGTTCATGGTGTGTAGCATCCCACAAGATCAACGCACGACGATCCGTGCGCTTGGTAGGCCATAGTTCGTTCTGATCGCGGCCCTGTGCCGAGAGTGGAGCGCTTCGACGCAAGTCGGTCTTGCCGCGCCCGCTGAAAAATACGACCCAAACGGTTTTTCGCAACGGCCTCCTACTCTTTCGGCGGACAACCGTATTCCCCGAACACTCAGCGTGAATCAGCGTAATCCTGTCGACGACGCGACGGCAGGGGCGTCTAGTGTGAGTTGCTTGCCGTCTGGGCCAATCGCGATAACGCAATATTAGGCCTTTGCATCCAAACTCGTCATCGGACGAAGAACGATGACTAGCGTTCTCGAAAATCTAGCGAGGATGGAACGAGGTTGCAGATGCCCATCACCGAAGGCGCGGCGACCGCCGATGCTATCTCGGCGCGCCGCGCCCGTACCGCGGACAACGAGGTCCGTTGCGCCTCGATGAAAGATGTGGCGACGAGCGTTGATGAACTGTATCCACTGCAGCACCTGGAAATCATCAATCCGCTGGTCTTTACAAATGCCGCTGATTTTGATGATTTGAAGTTCGAGAGATGGCTTCTGGAATCAAATGCACCGCGATCGGCGACAATTGACCCTGTGAGCCTTTTTAGGTACGACAGCGGTACGGTTGTTGACATGGACGGCTCATACGTTACGTATTCCGGCGGCCACCTCATTGCCGAGCAACTCCCTAGGTCCCAATTGCACCACGGCAAGATAGCACAGGATATCCTTGACCGAGCCTCAAGCGGCGCCGCAGTGAACACCCCATGCCTACTTGTCGCTCGCTATGGTGAGACAACTTGGGGGCATTGGGTATGCGAAATGCTATCCAAAATCGTGATAGCGGAATCCTTGTATCCCGGCCGTTTTGGCTACGTGATGCCGTCTAAAATATTGAATCGGGGCGGAGGGGTCAGCGACCAGTATATCAGGGCGATCTGGGGGTCGTTGTATTCCTATGGAGTTGACGGGAGCCGCCTGATTCTGCTCCCCACGAACCGTGCGGTAACCTTCGATCAACTGTACGATATAGGTGGCGTTCTCTCCGACGGATTTCACCCGGCGGTTCTCGAACTTATGCAATCCAAAGTTCGCAAGACGAAGCCAAGCCAGAAAATTCGTAAGGTTTGCTTTCTCCGCGGGAAAGAAGAGTTCCGCGGTGTGTTAAATTCGGACGCCCTCGAGGAACATGTTAGGCGACGAGGATACGCCGTCCTGGACCTGCCAACGCTTGCATTCGATGAGCAGGTAGCGCTGTTTCGGGAGGCCGCCTCAATTGTTGCGGGCCTTGGGTCGGGCCTCGCCGGCAGCATCTACGCGAGGCCGGGCATTGAGTTACTAACAGTTGCTCCAGCGTGTTGGTATGATGGCTATTTTATAAATATTCTCGCTCGAAAGGGCGCATTTCACGCAGATATACGTGGGCCGTCGACGCGTTCCTACAACGGCGAAATCTCTCGCTCGCCTTTCGCAATAGACACCAATCGCGTCGGCGAAGGGCTCGATGCATTAATGGACGACCAAATAGCCCGGCGATCCAACGGCGCAGTTACCCTTGGAGGGCGAGAGCGAGCACGGCGCCTAGGGACCAAGGTGTTCCAGATGATGTTCGGAGCGGAGTCACTGGCAAAATGCGAGGCCGTTGGCTGGTATGAGCCGGAGGCGAAACACACCTGGTCAAGAGGAGGCGAATCGTCCCTGACGTTGTGCGACTGTTTTCTTTCGCATAACGATCATTGGTTGGAGGTCGAGGGCATTTCATTCGTCGAGCGGGCATATCTTCCGTTTAAGCCCCTCGGGGTGACCGTAAACGGTTACGTGTGCAAGGATGAATCTGTTTCTGGGTACGCCCGGGTCATCTGGCTGGTCCCGGGACGCTGCATAAGATCTCCGCAGCCTATAAAATTGGAGTTTCGGCACCCCGTGTGCCCTTCCCCCCGATCCTTTGGCGTCTCGGATGACGCTCGGTCGCTTGGATTTGGATTTACGCGTCTTGCATGGTACGAGACGACCAGCATGCAATAGCTATGTCGATCGCCGTACTGCGTCGGACGGCGCGGCAAACGAGCGCATTCAACCCTGAAAGCAGCGATCAGCTCGGAGTGTAGGCGGGCTGCACCGTTGTGCCAGCGGGAAACACGCCCAGTACCGGCAACCCGGTGGCCTGGGCCAAGCCCTCCGAGGTCAATAGTGTCGGCCTGATCATCATGCCTGAGATGCACCAAAGAGAGGCCGCGGCCCCCCCAGCAAGGTTCCGGCCAGAACGACCAGCAACGGCGTGGGTGACGCATGAAGCGGCGTGCGGGCTGGTTGGATCACCCGCACATTGGCCAGCCGAAGGGCGTCCTCCGCTTCGGTCATGCTCTGTTCCGCCAGAACCTGCCTCGCGTTTACGTAGGCGGCATCGGCCACCGCCTTGTTGCGCTGGAGCGCTGCCAGCGCCGCCTCCTCGCTATTGAGCGCCGCCAATCGCGCTTCTATGTTCCGCAACTCATTGCGCAAACTCGTGAGCCGTGCCGCCGCTGCCGCGCGTTCAGTGGTCGCCCGCGCGCGATCGAGCAGCAGGGCGTCCAACGCGGGGCTTCGGCCGGTGCGTCCGATCGATGGCAATGGGTTCGTCGCGAGGTGCCGCCGGTCCGCTTCCCTCGCGCTCAATTGAGTAAGAAGGTCGGACACAAGGTGGCTGGTGTCGCGATAATGAATACGCGCGGCGGCCAGTTGGGCGCGCAGATCGACGAGACTGGAGTCAATGGATTGCAAGCGCGTATCGGTATCATTTTCCTGAAACAAGCTGACGCTGTGAGGAATATCGGTAATCGCCCGGTCAAGCGTGACGACGCGCGCTTGTTGTTCGGCCTCGCCGGCCGTGGTGTCGGCCAAAGCCTGACCCGTATCGCTTTGACGGCGGACCAGCAGATCACGTTCGGCGGTATAATCGGCGATCGTGTGCGCCGCCTTGAATGCGGACAGCGCGGCGTCACCCAACGTGACGGCCTCGCTCAACTGGTCTGTCTCGTGCCGAACCACGCCAAGTTGCGGATCATCGTACAACTGCTCGCGGCGCTTCGCGTACCCGGCGAGCAATTCGTTCACGGCCTGGGCCGCCAGTGCGCCGTCACGATGCCCGAACGTCACGTCGATGATGTTGGCTTCCTTGGTCGGGATCACACTCAAATCTGAATCGAAATAGCTCAGTGCGCTATCCAGGCGGGCCGCGGGAGAATCCGGGGGCGAGACACGCCACGGCGAGAGTAGCGTTCGCACCACGGCGCGAATGACGCGAACCGGCAGGGCGGCAGAGTCTCGGTTCAGCGCGGGATAAAGCCGCAAGAGTCCGAGCGCTTGCAGCGTGCTGGCATGCAGAGTCTCGCTCTGCAATATTTCCGTTTCGGCCTTCATCACCTGGTCCATGGCGAAGGCGTTTGTACTCGGTGTGCGGGAACCAGCGTCCTGGCGCACGGTAAATTCCGGTGCAGGCAGGACAGCGAGTTTTGCGGTTGCGTAGAACCTCGGCGGTAGAACACCGGCGAGCAGCAAACTTGTCGCCATAATTGCGAGATAAATTTTCAATGCCGTCGCGCGGCGCGCACGGACATGGGCCATGAATTCGCTGAACGGCATCGGCAAGCGGTCAGCTGCGCTAGATCGGCCGGTCATAGTGCCGTTCATGATGCCGCCGCCCAGGATGGCGAGATGCCGCGCTGCCGCTGTCTCCTCGCGCTATCACGTTGAAGCAAGGCTCTCGCTGCCTCCGCCAAGCCTTCGTCGATGGGGCGACAATAATTGGCCGGCAAAAGAGGTGGGCGATGGCAGACTGGCAGCGCGCGGCTGCGAAACGTGCGGCGCATGCTGGGCGTGAGGATGTCCGGGTCCGCCCAGCCCAGCTTGGAGCCCAACCGGCCGACAGGCGCGAAAATCCAACTTTCTGCCGCGAGCCGACAGCGCCCGATCGCGGGCGCTGATGCAAGACCGAGTTGCTTACTGAACTCAACGAAATAGTCATTCCAGCTCATTTCAACCGGGCCCAGAATGTGATGAACGCCCGACGCGCCATGGCCGGCGGCTAAGGCGGTCAGCACAGCGCTCGCCACATCTCCGACATAGACTGCGTTACACCATCCGCCACCTTCGGCACCCAGCGTGCCCAGTCTTCCATCGAGCAGCATCCTGCCGATGCGGTCGCTCCAAATTGGTGCACCAGGGCCATAGACGCTGCCGAGCCTAAGGATCGCGCAGCATTCGCGGGTCCGCAAATCGGTGAGCAGAATCTTTTCAGCTTCCGTTTTCGCGGCCGCGTACGCATGGCCTCTGGCCGGGGATGCGGGCGTGGCCTCGTCGAGCATGCCTGATGTTTGACCGAACACCGCGAGACTACTGATGTGAACCAGCGTAATTGGTGTTCCCGCGACCCGCGCGCCGACAACCAATTCGCCGAGATTCCGCGCCACTTGAATTATGGCCGTGGGCGTGCCCGACATGGCGTTGACTATATTCGTGAAACCCCGCAACGCGTGCGCGAGCGATTCTCCGACGCAGGCGTCGAGGCCAACAAAGTTGACATCCGGTGGCACCACAGCGGGTGTTCGGCGCGCGACGATCGTCACGTCGACGCCGGCCCCGAGCAGGGCGGCCACCAGCACCCGACCTAGGTATCCCGTCCCGCCTATTACGGCCACACGATTGTCCATTGGGCATCCTTATACAACTTACGGTTGACTTTCTCCTAGCGCAAGTCGATAGTTGCGGCAACGGATTATGCGGGCTGCGGATGGCTAGTGAATACCGCTTGAGTGAATTGCCGCTGCCGTCGGCCGCATCGCGGGTTCCTGAGCACGTGTCGGTGCGGGTATTGCTGATTGCGCCCTATGCGCCGCGCGGCGGCGGGATGGGCCGAATCATGGCGTATCTCGGGGAGCATGGCACCGCCTCGGGCGCGACATTCGAAATGGTGGAATCTCGCGGTGGCGGCCCAGCCATCGCCTCTGCCTGGTTTGTCCTGCGGGCGGCCGTTCGAATAATTCGAGCCAGGGTCGACTGTTTTCCCACAATTGTCCACCTGAATTTTGGTGAAGGCGCCAGCGTCGCTCGGAAGGGATTTCTTCTCGTCCTCGCCGCGTTTCTGGGAATGCCCACAATTCTGCATTTGCATGCAGCGGACATTTTTGGCTTCTATGCTCGCCTTCCGCCGCTCAAACAGGCGTTGCTACGAGCGGTATTCCGCCGCGCCACGCTTTGCATCGCACTCGGAGCGATGTGGCGGGACTGGCTGGTTGATGAAGTCGCCGTACAACCGTCACGAGTGACGGTTATTCGTAACGGCGTGCCGCAACCCCAGGTTGAGCGGCCCTCCGTGCCGCGGGGCGGTTTCAATCTGGTGTTTCTTGGCAATCTGCTCGCACGAAAAGGCCTCAACGACTTGCTTCACGCACTCGCGCTGCTTCAGTCGCGCAATTCGCCCATCGCGCTTGACTGGCAATTTTGCGCGGCCGGCGGCGGCGACACTTCTGCATTGCGCCATCTCGCGGACGAACTCGGCATCGCGGCGCATGTGCGCTTCCTCGGCTGGCTTGACCGCGATGCCACCAGCGAATTGTTGGCGCGGGCGAATGCCCTGGCACTACCGTCGTACCATGAGGCGCTTCCGCTTGTGTTGTTGGAGGCCGCGAGTCTCGGCATACCCGTGATTGCAACGCGGGTCGGGGCGATACCCGAGGTCTTTACGGACGGGCATGATGCGTTGCTCGTCACACCCGGCGACCAACTTGGCATCGCCACCGCCATTCGTCGGCTAATCGGCGACCCGGCATTTGCCGCGCGGATCGGTGCCAATGGCCGTAGGCTATACGAGCAGAACTTTACGATGGATTCCTTTGTCGCAGGCATCACGGGTGCCTACCAGCGGCTCGGATGTGCCATCGGATGATCATAAATGCGGATGATTTGAGCGAGGGTGCAGCGCCGCAAGCAGATCTCTGCGTTGTCGGTGGAGGACCCGCGGGTATTTTGCTTGCTTTGCATGCCGCCGAGAGCGGCGCACAGGTGATCCTGCTCGAATCGGGCGGTAGGCGACCCGATTCAACGAGCCAGGCGCTTTGTGAGGGCGAAGTCGTTGATCCGGCGCTTCATGCGCCGGCTGACATGTTCAGGCGACGCGGGTTGGGTGGCTCCACATCCGTGTGGGGTGGAAGGTGCATGCCGCTGGATCCGGTGGATTTTGCGCCCCGACCCTGGCTCGACCTGCCGTCCACCTGGCCGATCAGCCACACCGATCTCATACCGTTCTGGCGCCGCGCGCATGCCGCCGCAGAGCTTGGTCGTTACGATTATAACGCAAAATCCGCCGTGCCTGGCGGCATGCGGCCGATGCTCGGTGGTTTTGCCTGCCCAACGGTCTCGACCGAGCGGATCGAGCGGTTCAGCCGCCCCACCGATTTTGGCGTCGGATGTGCGACGCGCCTGGATCGCCAGAGGCGGGTCCAGGTCATCCTGCACGCGACATGTACCAATATTGCTCTAGCCCCGAACCTTCAAACCGTAGCGCATCTCAACGTCCGCACGCGTGGAGGTCGCGCCTTCCAGGTAACTGCGCGTATCTATGCGCTGGCCGCTGGGGGATTGGAGGTGCCCCGCCTCTTGCTCGCCAGTCGTTCGCAGTTGCCCGCGGGTATTGGCAATGCGTCCGACGCCGTTGGCCGCTATTATATGTGCCACCTCGCCGGCGTATCGGGGCTTTTTATGCCGGCACCACGCAGGACTGTATGGCACGGCTACGAGCGGACGGAGGAAGGTGTCTACTGCCGGCGAAGATTATCGTTGGAGCCATGGGCACAGGAGGCTTACCGCACGAGCAATGTCATAGCCCGGCTGCATCACCGGAATCTCGCTGACCCCGTCCATGCCAGCGGTCCCCTGTCGGCGCTCTATCTCAGTCGATGGTTGCTGCCTTATGAATACCGGCGCCGGCTCGACCAAACGCGGGATCAGTCGGGAGTATTGCCTCACGTCCTGAACATTGTCCGCGATCCGTGGACGACGACCCGGTTTGCAGCGCAAATGTTGCGGTACCGGGTGTTTGCCACAAGGAAATTTCCATCCATTGTTGTAGCACCGCGGTCGGGCGGTTTCACGCTCGACCTCCATGCGGAGCAATTGCCCAACCCCGAAAGCCGCATCATGCTGTCGCACGACCACGATCGGTTTGGCGTGCCGAAACTCCGAATTGACTGGCGTTACCGCCCGGACGACATCCGGTCCGTCGTCACTGCCATGGGACTTATGGGTAAAGCGTTCGCTGGCGGCGGCCATGGCACGCTAACCTTTGTACCGGCTGCCGTGGAACGGGATTTGCGGCGCGAGGGAGCCTATGGCGGACATCACCTCGGAACCGCCCGCATGTCCGAGTCACCGCGCACTGGCGTTGTCGACGGCGATGGCAAGGTTCACGGCATCAATAATCTCTACATTACCGGGGGAGCCGTTTTTGCCACGTCCGGGCAGGCGAACCCCACTCTCACGATACTCGCCCTCGCTCTACGGCTCGCCGATCATTTGAAACCAAGCCTTGCGATGGTCGTGCAGCGGCCGGACCGGGCAATGGTAATGCCCGCATGAGGCATGGCAGACCCACCAATCCCGCAGCAAGGACAGATAACGCGCAGCCATAACAGGCAAAAGTTTTTTGGATCTTTTCTTCAAAAAAGAACTGCTTCCCCTCCTTTCTTTTCAATGGGTTGCGCCGCTCATCGGAGCAAGCTTTGTTTCTTTCTGGCTGTTTGTCTACCTGGCCGGTTACATTTTCTATATATAAACGCAAACGTTGGTAGTCTTTTCAAACACGCCACTTCGCGCCATTGAGCAGGCGCAGCAACGCTGACTGTCCGAAAGGCTTCTCATGTCGTCCACCGCCCACGCCGAAACGCACGCAGACGGCGTCACCCGCCGCGATTTTCTCACTTTGGTGACGATGGCCGGTGCCGCCGTCGGCGTAGGCGCCATCGCCTGGCCGTTCATCGACAGCATGGAACCCGCTGCTGACACGCTGGCCGCAGGCGAACCGATCGATGTGGACGTCAGCAAGGTCGCACCGGGGCAGCAGATTGTCGTGATGTGGCGTGGCAAGCCCATCCTGGTGGTCCGTCGCACACCGGAGGCGCTGAAGACGCTGCAGTCGCCGTCACTGGTGCGCATTCTGTCGGATCCAAACTCGCATGTGTTGCAGCAGCCGCCGTACGCGGACAACTGGCACCGCAGTGTCAGTCCGGAGATCGCCGTGCTGGTCGGCATTTGCACGCACCTCGGTTGTATACCGGTATTTTACCCTAATCCCAGCGCCACCGACCCGCAGCCGAACTGGCCGGGCGGATACCTCTGCCCCTGCCATGGTTCGAAATACGATCTGGCTGGACGGGTTTATTCAGGCGTGCCGGCGCCTTACAATCTACCGGTGCCACCGTATCGCCTGGTCAACGACAAGACTGTGCGGATTGGCGAGAACCCAGCCGGAAGCGACTTTGACCTGAACTCTATAGTTCAGATCTAGTTCCGACCCGCTTAAATAATGACACACCAACAAAGAAAGGAAGTATTTCTTTTTTAAAAAAAAGAAACAAAAAACTTTTGGGCCAATCAGGTCGTACCCTTAGAGCGGCTTCATCCTGACGGGAGAAATCATTCGCATCCGGCGGGCCGCTCCAGCTTATATCTTCGGAGCATTTGTATCAGCCTCGGGCCACCGGTTCCTCGGGGCTGATTCCAGTCAGGCTGAAAATGCTCTAACGGATAAGAGTTTTTTGGTTCTTTTTTCAAAAAAGAACTGCTTCTTTTGCGCTTGCCTGCTTTTTCGGTGAGTCGCTCTCAACGCGGACTGGTATAACCCGGGTGTTCAATACTCGTTCGGCGTCTGCGCCCCGGGCCAAATCGCTCAGTATACCGGCGCCTCATTTGACCGTTGCTACCCGCAATGAGTTGGTCGTGCCGGGTTCGCCGAACGGAATGCCTCCGGCAACGACAATGACGTCCCCCGGACGTGCGAACCCTTCCTCGCGCGCGATTCTCACGGCACGCTGAACCGCATCGCTCATCCCGGTTGCGTTCTCCGTGACCACCGCGTGAACCCCCCAGGCCACGGCCAGTCGGCGTGCGATTGACGCATCTGTCACCAGCCCCATGATCGGTGGCACGGGGCGGTCACGTGACACACGCAGGGCGGTACTGCCGCTCATGGTGAAGGCGGCAACCGCACGGGCTCCGACCGTCCGTGCCACTTGGCAGGCGGCAGACGCGATTGCCCCGGAAATGGATGCCTCCGGTGGTGGGCGCCCCGCATCGGTCAGATGGCGCCAATCTTCATCCTGTTCCACGCGGGTGACGATGCGGTCCATCATGTCCACTGCTTCGACCGGGTATTGGCCGGCGGCGGTTTCGGCCGAGAGCATCACGGCGTCCGCGCCATCGAATACGGCGCCGGCCACGTCACTGGCCTCGGCGCGAGTCGGCGCGGGTGCGTTAATCATGCTTTCCAGCATTTGCGTCGCAACGATGACGGGCTTGCCGCGGGCGCGCATGGCACGAACGATCCGCTTCTGCGCCAGCGGCACCTCCTCCGGCGGCAATTCGACGCCAAGATCGCCGCGGGCAACCATGGCGGCGTCCGCGAGATCGAGCACCGCATCGAGCTGGTCGAGCGCCTGGGGCTTCTCGATCTTCGCCACGATCCAAGCCCGGCCTGCGGCAATCTCCTTTGCTTGCGCCACATCCTCCGGCCGCTGCACGAAGCTCAGCCCGATGAAGTCCACACTATGGGCCAGCGCAAAATCGAGATCGATGCGGTCCTTCTTAGTCAACGCGGGAATGTCCAGCACGATATCAGGGACATTCACGCCCTTTCGGTCGGATAGCGCCCCGCCCGTCATCACCTCGCAAAGAAGATGGTCGCCCCGATTGTGGGCCACACGAAGGCGCAATTTGCCATCGTCCAGCACCAGCGTGGTGCCTGGCGTGGCCGCGCTCAGGATCTCGGGGTGCGGCAACTGAACACGGCGGGCGTTGCCCGGCGACGGGTCCATGTCCAGCCGGAATTCCTGCCCCTGGCCTAGATGCACGCGGCCGCCGGCAAATCGGCCGATGCGAAGCTTGGGACCTTGCACGTCGGCCAACAGCCCGATCGGCCGACCCGAAGATTTTTCCAGGGCGCGCACTGTGGCGATGCTTGCGGCGTGATCTTCATGGGTGCCATGGGAAAAGTTCAGGCGAAACACATCGGCGCCGGTGCGGAACAGGCGCTCGATCATCTCCGCGCTAGAACTCGCTGGCCCGAGTGTCGCGACGATCTTGGTCCGTCGGTGGCGGCGGAGCCGGTGTTCCGGGGACATGGCGTTTCCTAGCTGGCAGTTTCAGGCAATCAGAATGGCGCGGAAATCGTTGACGTTGGTCAGCGTGGGACCAGTCACCACGAGGTCGCCGAGACCTGCGAAAAGACTATAGCTGTCGTGCCGGAGGAGCATTTTACGTGCATCGAGGCCGGCGGCCCTGGCCCGCGCCAGGGTGGAAGGGTCGATGGTGGCACCTGCCGCATCCTCGGAGCCATCGATCCCGTCGGTGTCGGCGGCCAATGCCCAGATGCCGGCTGCCCCGTCAAGTTGCAGCGCCATTGCAGCCAGGAACTCGGTGTTCCGTCCGCCTCGTCCCCCCAAGCCCGCACCTATCGTCACCGTCGTCTCGCCGCCCGACAGCAGGACACAGGGGGGAGAAACTGGCGTGCCATGTGTCCGGCAACCGCGCGCTATGCCGGCCATCGCGCGGCCAACCTCTCGCGCTTCACCCTCGATGGCATCGCCAAGCACGAGGGGTTGAATGCCGCAAGCGCTGGCAACCAAGGCAGCGGCCTTCTGCGCCGCGGCTGGGCTGGCAATAAGGTGAAAATCCATGGGCGGAAAATCGGGCGACGAACGCGCAATCGCGGTAACCGCCGCCGGTGGAACGGCAATACCATATCGAACCAGAATCTCACCGACCGCTTCAGGAGTCGTCGGATCCGCGACCGTGGGTCCGCTACCAATGATGGCAGGGTCGTCACCTGGCACGTCGCTGATGGCAAGGGTGACCACGCGGGCCGGTGCCGCGGCGGCGGCGAGGCGACCGCCCTTTATGCCGGACAAGCGGCGTCGCACCGCATTCATTTCCGCGATGCTGGCGCCGCTGCTCAACAGCGCCGCCGTAACCGCCTGCTTGTCAGCCAACGTCAGGCCGGGTGCAGGCAATGCCATCACCGCGGACGCGCCGCCCGATAGCAGGAACAGCACAAGATCGTCCGAATTGAGGCCGCTCACGCGGCGAAGTATCTCGCGGGCGGCCTCCTCGCTGGCTGGGTCGGGCACCGGATGGCACGCTTGGAGCACGTCAATCCGGCCAGCGGGGACATCATGGCCATAGCGGGTGACCACCACGCCGGACAAACTCACGTCCGCCCAGGTTTGATCGACGACCTGAGCCATAAGAGCAGATGCCTTGCCGGCGCCGACCACCACGCAGCGCCCCCGCGGTTTATCAGGCAGCGCCGGAGGCAGCACATGCCTCGGGTCCGCGGCGTGCACCGCAACCGCAAACAGTTTGCGCAGAAACGTCAGTTCCATCCGGCCATCGCCTCTTTAAGGTCGCACTATGGCCAAGCGTGGTGAACGACGCCATTTGTGGCACTGACGCAGGAGGGCCAAACGATGTCTATTTCCGATAGCGGTGATCCATCTCGCACGGAATTCGAGGCAGCTGCGTTTCGCCGCCTGGTCGCACATTTGCGCGAACGAACCGACGTGCAGAACATTGACCTTATGAATTTAGCAGGGTTCTGCCGAAACTGCCTGAGCCGGTGGTATCGGGAGGAAGCGGCCGACCTCGGATTCGAAATCACCGATGCGCAAGCCCGCGAGATTATTTACGGCATGCCCTACAAAGATTGGCAGGCAAAGTACCAGACAGAGGCCGGCCCGGAAAAGCAGGCGGCCTTTGCCGCCGCAGCCGCCGACGCGCAAGATTGACCGTGACGCGGGCACGTTCTATCCGCCCCGCCCCACCTTGGTTCAGGAATCCGCCATGCCCGCCGATGCCGTGACGAAGCTGCGTGCCGACGACTCCAAGACCGGCGGTATCGCAGCGGACCGCCTGCGCAGCATTGTCGAACGAATCGAGCGGCTTGAGGAGGAACGCAAAGCCCTCGGCAACGATATCAAGGACATCTATTCCGAGGCGAAGTCGGCCGGCTTTGATGTCAAGGTGCTTCGCCAGATCATTCGCATTCGCAAGCAGGAGCCGGCGGAAGTGGAGGAGCAGGAGACTTTACTTGACGTCTATCGGCGCGCTTTGGGGATGTGAGAATCTCAAAAAGGCTAAGGATGAGAAAGTAGTCCTGTTTTGAAAAAAGAAGCAAAAAACTTTCATCTTTTAGGAGCAGTACAGCCCTTCGGTTATATCACTGCATCCGATCGAAGGGCACATGCCTGAGCGCAATCCACTGACTCGACCTGGATGGTCGCGTGGCCAATGCCGAAGCGCTGCTTCAGACCGGCAACGGCAATCGGAACCAGGCCAAGTCCATCCTCGGCCGCGGCAGGGACAAGGTGAACCGTGACAGCGGTCTCGGTCGTGCTGAGTGCCCACACATGCAGGTCATGCACTTCCGACACCCCAGGCAATCCGGACAGAAAATTGCCGATTTCAAACTGGCTGAGGCCCGCGGGCACCGCATCCAGAGCGAGGTTTGCCGACTCGCGCAGCAGCGACCAGGTGCTGAAACCGATGACGCCGACAATTGCCAGGGAGACCAACGGATCAAGCCATGACGCGCCGGTGCGCATGATGATCAGCGCGGCAACCAGAACGCCGGCCGACAGCGCCGCGTCCGCGGCCATATGGGTGAACGCACTTCGTAAATTCAGGTCGCCCTCACGGCCACGCATGAACAACATTGCGGTCGCGCCATTCACAATCAGTCCTGCGCCAGCGACCAGAGCCACCAGCCCGGCCTCGACGGGCGTGGGCGCGAGCAAGCGCTGAACGGCCTCCAGTCCGATGGCGCCGACGCTCACAAGCAGCAGTACGGCATTGGCGAGCGAGGCAAGGATCGTGGTGCGGCCCCAGCCATAGGTGCGCCCGGGAGTTGGGGCGCGGCGCACCAGGATCGTGGCGCCCCATGCCAACAAAAGACCAAGCACGTCGCCGAGATTATGCACCGCGTCGGCCAGCAGCGCCATCGAACCGGCAACCAGCCCCACTCCAATCTGCGCGGCGACCAAAAAGGAATTGAGCCCGACCCCGATCGCGAACGCCGCGTCATGTCGCGCCGGCCCATGATGATGGTGGCCGTGCCCATGCCCATGCCCATGCCCATTTCCGTGCCCATGCCCATTTCCGTGCCCATGAGCGTGATCATGCCCATGAGCGTGCTCATGCCCGTGGTCATGAACTTGGGCGTGCCCATGTTCATGTGCATGATCGTGCCGGTCGGCTGAGTGGCCGTGTGCGTTCGGCCCGTCATCGCCGTGGTCGTGGTCATGTGACATGCAGAGGTTCCCTTTGACGCGCCGCCGCATGTCCTTACATCAAGGCGAGAAATTTTTCAGGACAAGCCCGCATGACCCGGTTCGATCCCCCTGCTGCCCCGGATGGCGCCACGGCCTCATTGCAGGCCGAGGGGCTGCCGAGCTGGGACCTGTCCGACCTGTATGTCGGCCCGGATAGCCCGGCCATAGAGGCGGATCTCGGACGGTGCGCCGCCGACGCGGCAGCATTCGCCGCCGACTATGCGAACAAACTGGCCGATTTGCCGGGTGCCGAGCTTGCGCGCGCGATGGCGCGGTTCGAGGCAATCGACGAGGTGCTCGGCCGGGTGATGAGCTACGCCCAGCTTCTGTTCAGTGCCGACAGCACCGACGCGGTGGCCGGACAGTTCTACCAGCGCATGATGGAGCGGGTGACCGATATATCGTCGAGCACCCTGTTCTTCCGCCTGGAACTGAACCGCATCGACGACGAGGTCCTGGAAACAAAATTTGCTGACCCGGGATTTGCGCGTTGGCGGCCGTATCTGCGCGACCTTCGGGTCTACCGCCCGCACCAGCTTTCCGATGACCTCGAACGCCTGTTGCACGAGCGTGACGTGGTCGGCCGCGCCGCGTGGAGCCGCCTGTTCGATGAAACAGTCGCCGGCATGCGTATCGACTTCAACGGCGAAGCGCTGACCGTCAGCGCCGTGTTGAATAAGCTGTCCGACCATGACCGGAGCGTGCGGGAGGCCGCGGGACATGCCGTGGGTGCTGCGTTCGGCGATCGCCAGAAACTGTTTTCGCTGATCACCAATACGCTCGCCAAAGACAAGGAAATCCTGGACACTTGGCGGCATTACAAGCGGCCTGCCACGGAGAGAAACCTCTCCAACGTCGTCGAGGACGAAGTGGTCGATGCCCTCGTAAGCGCCGTGGTGGAGGATTTTCCACGCCTGTCACATCGCTATTACCGCCTGAAGGCGGGATGGCTCGGCCTTGAGAAGTTGCAACATTGGGACCGCAATGCGCCTCTGCCCGGCGATGATGACCGCAAAATTGCCTGGGACGAGGCCAGAAACTGCGTGCTGGGCGCCTATTCCCGGTTTGATCCGGAATTGGGCGCCATCGGAAGGAAATTCTTCGACAAGAATTGGATCGATGCAACATTGCGCGAAGGCAAATCAGGCGGCGCTTTCGCCCATCCCACCGTGCCTTCCGTACACCCCTACATCCTGATGAATTATCACGGGCGCACGCGGGACGTCATGACGCTGGCGCATGAGCTGGGCCATGGTGTGCATCAGGTATTGGCCGGCGCGCAGGGGCACCTTATGTCCGGCACGCCGCTGACGCTGGCGGAAACCGCCAGCGTGTTCGGCGAAATGCTGACATTCCGGGCCCTGCTGGATGCGGAAGAAAATCCAACGCGGCGGCGACTGATGCTGGCCTCAAAGGTCGAGGACATGCTGAACACGGTCGTTCGCCAGATCGCGTTCTACCGCTTCGAGACCAAGCTGCATGATGCGCGGCGCGGCGGCGAACTGCTGCCCGAGCAGATCGGCGAAATCTGGATGGACGTGCAACGGGAAAGCCTTGGCCCGGCATTTGAATTCACCCCCGAATACAGCGTGTTCTGGGCCTATATCCCGCATTTTGTGCACTCGCCGTTCTACGTGTATGCGTATGCGTTCGGCGATTGCCTGGTGAATGCGCTGTTCGCAGAGTTCCAGTCTGGGCATCCGGACTTTCAGGACAAATACCGGGCGATGCTGCGGGCCGGCGGTACCCTGGTGCACAAGGATCTTTTGGCGCCGTTCGGCCTGGACGCTTCGGACCCTGCCTTCTGGCGGCGCGGGCTCGACATTATTTCCGGCTTTATCGATGAATTGGAGGCAGCGCCGCGTGGCTGACGGAACCGGCGGGAATACCGGGGGCCCAGAAGCAAGCACGCTTTTCGGTGAATTCCGTCGAATGGCGCGCACGTCGAGTGCCGTGGGCGGAATTGCCGCCCGCGTCGCCGGCGCCCGGTTGCTGGGTCTGAAGACGGATCGAACCGCGCACGCGGAGGATTTGCGCGCCATTTTAGGCGGATTGAAAGGTCCACTGATGAAGGTGGCGCAATTTCTCTCGACAGTTCCGGACGCGCTTCCCGCGGAATATGCGCAGGAATTAGCGGAATTGCAGTCCAATGCGCCGCCGATGGGATTTCCATTCGTCCGCCGCCGTATGCAAAGCGAGCTTGGACCTGATTGGGCAACCAAATTCGCCGAATTCGGCCAGACGGCGGCCGCCGCGGCCAGTCTCGGCCAGGTGCATCGCGCGCGTTTGCCGGACGGCACGGACGTCGCGTGCAAACTGCAATATCCTGATATGCCGAGCGTGGTTGAAGCCGATTTGCGTCAATTGAAGCTGGCGCTGGCGGTGTTTCATCGCATGGACAATGCGCTGAATAACGACGAGGTCTTCAAGGAACTTACCGACCGCCTGCGGGAGGAACTCGATTACCGCCGGGAGGCGGCGCAGATGCGGCTGTACACGCTCATGCTTTCCGGCGTGACGGAGGTGAGCGTCCCGGTGCCGATCGCGGCCTTGAGCACGTCACGTCTGTTAACCATGACATGGCTGCAGGGCACGGGCCTGAAACAATTTCTGGCGGCCGACCCCTCGCAAGAGGCACGCAACGATGTCGCCCGGGCCCTGTTCAAGGCGTGGTACATTCCACTTTATCGCTTCGGCGTAGTGCATGGCGATCCCCATCTGGGAAACTATCAGGTGCGTGACGACCATGGCATCAATCTGCTTGATTTCGGCGTCATCCGTGTTTTTGCGCCGCGTTTCCTGCGTGGTGTGATCAATCTATTTGAGGCGGTCCGGGATGGAGATGCGAATAAAGCCCGGCACGCTTACGAGGTATGGGGTTTTGCCGGCCTGACCGACGAAAAGGTTGCCGTTCTGAACGATTGGGCCCGCTTCCTGTACGAGCCGCTGATGCAGGACCGCGTGCGGGCGATGCAGGAGACCAACGATCCGCAATACGGACGTGAGGTTGCCCAAAAAGTGCATGCCGGGTTGCAGCGCACCGGCGGCGTGCAGGTGCCACGGGAATTTGTGCTCATGGACCGCTCGGCAATTGGCTTGGGCTCGGTTTTCCTTCGGCTTGGCGCAAGGCTGAACTGGCATCGGATGTTTTACGAATTGATCGATGGTTTTGACGAGGACGCGCTTGCTGCGCGGCAGGCGGACGTGCTCGCCAGGGCTGGCGTCCCAGGCGTCGTTTAGGCCAGGACCAACTACCCTGGCCTGCATTCCAGGGCGCACGGCGATCATCTGGGGCGCGCCGTCCTGAACCGCGGTCGACACAATTCGAGATTGATCCCGATCCGCAACCAAAAGCGGAACATTGCGCCAACACTTCGCCGGCGGCGTTTCCTTCGCCATTTGGTCCTCTTGCGCCGGTCCGCCCCCGCCTGTTAGCTGCAATTGCCAGCGACGCGCCAGAGTTGCGTATGTGTAAGGCGCGTAGGTAATACGGAGGAAGGCGGCCCATGCGGCTAGCGGTGCTGAAGGAGCGTCGTGCGGGCGAGACCCGCGTGGCCGCGACGCCGGAAACCGTCAAAAAGCTAATTCAGCTTGGGATCACGGTAGCTGTCGAGGCGGGCGCAGGCGCCGGAGCGTCGATAGGTGACGCGGCCTACACCGAGGCGGGCGCTGAGGTCGTAAAGGATGCTGCCGCAGCCCTCGCGGGTGCCGGTGTTGTTTTTGCCGTCCAGTTGCCTGACCCGGCGGTCTTGCCCAATGGCGCGCTGCTGGTATGCATTTCGGGCGCAATGGCGGACAAACAGGTTGTGGCGCCGTTTGCCGCCGCCGGGGTCAACCTTGCGGCCATGGAACTGCTGCCGCGCATAACCCGCGCACAGAGCATGGATGTTCTATCCAGCCAGGCAAACCTCGCAGGCTACCGGGCAGTGATCGAAGGCGCTTACGCGTTTGACCGAGGCTTTCCCATGATGATGACGGCGGCCGGCACAGTTCCGCCGGCGCGTGTATTTGTCATGGGTGCGGGCGTTGCCGGTCTGCAGGCCATCGCGACGGCGCGCCGCCTCGGTGCCATCGTCTCGGCGACCGACGTTCGGCCGGCCGCCAAGGAAGAAATAAAGTCCCTGGGCGCCAGCTTTATCGGCGTGGAAGACGCTGAGACGGCCGGCCAGACTGGTGCCTATGCCAAGGAAATGAGTGCCGAATTTCGCCAGAAACAGGCCGAACTGATCGCCGCAACCGTGGCTAAGAACGACATGGTGATCTGCACCGCGCTCGTGCAGGGGGGCCGTGCACCTACCCTCGTGACGCAGGCAATGGTGGATTCGATGCGGCCCGGCGGTGTGATCGTGGATCTTGCATCCGATGGCGGCGGCAATTGCGCCGCCACGCGCCCGGGCGAAGCGTACACAACGGCCAACGGCGTTAAAATCCTTGGCTACAAGAATTGGCCGGGCCGAATCGGCGTCGCTGCGAGCACGCTTTATGCCAAGAACCTGCTGACGTTCCTGTCCACGTTCTGGGATAAGGACGCAAATGCGCCGAAATTGCCGGCTGATGACGCCATTGTCCAGGGCGTCATGGTGACACGTGACGGCGCGGTCATTCATCCTTCCTTCGCCGACGTTATTGTCGCCGCCGCGAAACCAGCAGAACCCGTGCCGCTGCCAACTGCAACGCACGCGGTCGATCCTGCGAAAGCTGTGCCGGAGCCACCGTCTCTGGCGCCGACGCCACCTCAATCTGAACCCGCGGCCGCCGCGCCAACGCCAGCAGCGGGGCCAGAGTTGGCGCCGGTAACCGAGGCGACGCCCCTGGATGCCGCGGCGGACACCGGCACGCCAGCCTCGCCAAAGGCGGCGATCAGCAAGCCGGTCGATCAGCCGGCCGCATCCGCCAACGTATCGTCGGCCCCAGCGTCGAAAGCAGCTTCATCGCCGGCACAAAAAGGCGCCGCGCGGAAACCCGGCGCGGCGGCGGCGAAGCCGGAGCCAAAGTCGAGCGGGTCTGCCGAGAAGCCGAAACCGCCCGCCGCCCGCCGCGCGCCAGAAAAGTCCGGAGAGTCCGAATGAGCTCGAGCACGCTACTCCAGCAGGTGCCACCCGCCGTCGCCGCGGCAGACCCCTTTATTTTCCTGCTGACGATATTCCTGCTCGCATGCTTCGTAGGTTACTACGTGGTCTGGAATGTAACGCCTGCGTTACATAGCCCGCTGATGGCGGTCACGAACGGTATTTCGTCGGTAATTATCGTCGGCGCCATGCTCGGCACCGGTCTTAGCCACGGATTTTGGCCGCACTTGTTTGGCTTTCTGGCTGTAACGCTGGCGAGTGTGAACATTTTTGGCGGGTTTCTGGTGACACAGCGCATGCTGTCGATGTTCAAGTCGAAAAAGTAGGCGCGCGCCCCATGTCCTCAACCTTTGTATCGCTGCTGTATCTGGTTGCCGCGGTTCTGTTCATATTGGCACTGCGGGGGCTGTCCAGCCCGGTTACCTCGCGCCAAGGCAATCAGTTCGGCATGGTCGGCATGGCCATCGCCATTGTCGCGACCCTGGCCCGCCCGGGCATGCGAGCGGGCGGCATTGAGCTGATAATCGTCGGTATCGCCATTGGCGGCACAGCCGGCACCTACATCGCGCGCCAGATTCAAATGACCGCGCTGCCACAACTTGTCGCGGCGTTTCATTCGCTTGTCGGCCTCGCCGCCGTGTTTGTGGCGGCCGCTGCGCTGAACGCCCCTGAAGCTGTCGGTATCGGCACCCCACACCACATTCACACCGAAAGTCTGGTGGAAATGTCGGTCGGGTTGGCGATCGGCGCCATCACGTTCTCAGGCTCGGTCATCGCGTTTGCCAAACTTCAGGCGCTGATGAAGGGCACGCCGATCACGTTCCAGTATCAGCACCAGATCAACCTTGGTTTGGCCGTGGTGATCGCGCTGCTGATTCTCAAATTTGTCGGCAGCGGCAGCCAGGAGGTGTTCTGGGCCATCGCCATCTTGTCCGCTGCGTTGGGATTCCTGCTGATTATTCCGATCGGCGGCGCGGACATGCCGGTGGTGGTCTCGATGCTGAACAGCTACTCCGGCTGGGCGGCCTGCGGCATCGGCTTCACGATCCAAAATTTGGCGCTCATCATCACCGGAGCGCTGGTGGGTGCCTCCGGTGCGATCCTGTCCTATGTCATGTGCAAGGGCATGAACCGCAGCATTTTCAACGTGTTGCTGGGCGGTTTCGGCACCGATACCGGGGCCGGCGGACCCGCTGCGGGCGGCGCGATCGACCGCACGGTGAAGACCGGCAACGCCGACGATGCTGCCTTCATTATGAAAAATGCATCCAAGGTGATCATTGTGCCGGGCTACGGCATGGCCGTCGCCCAGGCCCAGCACGCGCTTCGCGAAATGTCCGACAGGCTGAAGCATGAGGGGGTGGAAGTGAAATACGCCATTCACCCCGTGGCCGGCCGCATGCCAGGGCACATGAATGTGCTGCTGGCCGAGGCCAATGTGCCTTACGATGAAGTCTTCGAGCTCGAGCAGATCAACAATGAGTTCAGCACCGCGGATGTGGTGTACGTCATCGGCGCCAACGATGTGACCAATCCGGCCGCCAAGACGGACCCGAAATCGCCCATCTATGGCATGCCGATTCTGGAAGTGGACAAAGCCCGCACCGTGCTATTCGTCAAACGTTCGATGGCGTCGGGCTACGCTGGCGTGGACAACGAGCTCTTCTTCCGTCCGAACACTATGATGCTGTTTGGTGACGCAAAGAAGATGACCGAAGAAATCGGTCAAGGACTCGAGAGGGCCTGAAGGAAGAAAGCGGTTCTTTGTTGAAAAAAAGAACCAAAAAACTTTTATCTGTTACGGCTGATACCAACTTGGTCCATTGAACCAAGCTGCCGGACGAGATTAGCAAAAGTTTTTTGCTTCTTTTTTCAAAAAAGAAGTTCTTTCTTTACTTAGAACCCTTCTCGCTCCAGTCGCTTACGCTCGAGCTTGCGAGCCCGGCGCACGGCCTCGGCGGCCTCGCGGGCACGCTTTTCGCTGGGCTTCTCGTAGTGCCGCCGCAGCTTCATTTCCCGGAAAATGCCTTCTCGCTGCATCTTCTTCTTGAGCGCCTTGAGCGCCTGATCGACATTGTTGTCACGAACAAGAACCTGCACTTGGCCGCCTGCTCCTTTCCGGCGCCAGGCAACCCGATCCGGCCAATCCGGAACGCGCGCATGGCGAAGCGCCCCGGCTTTCACCTCGGGGAAGCGGGGCGTATAACACAAGCATGCGCCGGCGCCCAATAGGGTTTCTTCGGCGTTGCCGCCTTGGAGATCGCATGGCTCTGTTGAAGATCGCCCGCATGGGCCATCCGGTGCTGCTGATGAAAGCCGAACCGGTGGCCGACCCAGGCGCCCCGGAGGTTCGCCGGCTCGCCGCGGACATGATCGAGACCATGTTGGATGCCCCGGGAGTAGGGCTAGCCGCCTCGCAAGTGCATATTCCGCTTAGGCTTTTCGTGATGCATCTGCCGGCGGACCGCAATGGCGGCGCGGCAATCGGCCCCTCGGTGGTGATCAATCCAAGTTTCGAGCCGGTAGGCGAGGACACCGCGATGCGATTCGAAGGGTGCTTGTCGATCCCTGGCCTGCGCGCGGCAGTGCCGCGATGGGTGCGAATACGCTACAGCGGCGTCGATTGCGACGGACGACCCGTCGGCGGCGAGGTGGATGGGCTGCACGCCAACGTCGTGCAGCACGAATACGACCACCTGGACGGCATCCTATACCCGATGCGCGTGACCGATTTTTGCAGTTTCGGCTTCGTCGAGGAACTCGCCCGCTTTCCGCCAGGCATGGAGAAGGCCGCATGATCGCCCCCCCCGAACGCAGTGAAGCGCGCGATACGGCGTTGGATGCCGTGCTGCCGCATGTGGGTGCCCTAGGATGGAGCCGCGCCACGCTGCGCCGCGCGCTGGGTGAGGACGGCGCGCGCTTGTTTCCCGGCGGCGGCCCCGATCTGGTCGAAACCTACATCGATCTGATGGACCGGCACATGGTGGCACATGCCGCCGCGGCATTGGCGGAAGCGCGCCTGTCGGAGAGGGTGCGCATTCTCATCGCAACGCGGCTGCGTCTAAGCGAGGAACACAAGCCGGCTGTGCGCCGCGCGGCGCTGCTGCTCGCCTCGCCGCAGCATGCCGTGTTGGCGGCCCACTGCACCGCGCGCACCGTCGATGCGATCTGGCACGCCGCCGGAGACACTTCCGCCGACTTCAATTGGTACACCAAGCGCGCAATCCTGGCCGGCGTGTACACCTCAACATTATTCTATTGGATGAACGAAAGCACGACCCAGACGGCGGCGCTCGATTTCCTTGCCCGTCGGCTGGCGGGGGTGGCTCGTTTTCAAAAGCTTCGCACCCGGGTCGAGAAGCGCCTATTTGCCCCGAAGGCTGTACCAGCCTGACTATTTAGATTAAGTAAACGAAGCTCGATATTTGTGAGTTGCGCGGGTTTCTTGACCTTGCTGTGAGAAATGACCTAAATCAAAACGATAAATAATTTTGTCGCTCTGCCAAAACCTCCCTTTCTTAAGTTGCAGAGCACGGCGCGCTTGACCTACCAGCACCTCATGCAACGCATCCTCGCTTTCCTGCTGGCCCTGTTGCCGGCCCCGCTCGCCGCGGCACCGAGCGTGTTCGTGGTGAATTCGAACGACGCGGACATCAGCGTCATCGACCTGGCGACACACCAGGTGGTCAAGACTCTGCCACTACTGCGCGAGCCGCATCATCTTGTACTTAGCCCCGACCGCGGGTCGCTAGTGGTGGGCGACACGCGTGGCAATTCGCTGTTTTTTCTCGATCCGCGAAGCGGAGCGCTGCAGCGGCGGGTCACGGTCAGCGATCCGTATCAGTTACGATATAGCCCCGATGGGCGGCTGCTGACAACCGCGGGGCTGGCGCGCAACCAGGTGGATATTTTCGACGCGAGGTCGCTGGCCCTGTTGCATCGCATCCCGGCGCGCTCGATGCCAAGTCATATTGATTACTCGCCGGATTCCACGACCGTATTCGTAAGCCTGCAGGGCACTGACCACCTTCTCGCCATCCGCGCGTCCGACGGCGCGGTGCTGTGGAACAAAAATGTTTGCAGCACCCCGGCCGGCGTCATGTGGTGGCGCGGCCACGTGCTCGTCGGGTGCATGGGCGAAGCGCACATCGCGGTGGTCAACCCTGCGACGGGGGCTGTCGATCGGGCTATCCCGACCGGGAAGGGCGCACACACCATGTTCCTGAGCCCAGACAAGCGGCTGATTTATGCCACCAACCGGGTAGCCGGCACGATATCGGTCATTGACTCGGCGACGCTGGAAGTGCGTCGCACGCTCGACGTCCCAGGCGGCCCTGACGACCTTGAGTTCGCGCCGGACGGGCACGTTTGGGCCGCCCTGCGTTTCGCTCAATCCGTGGCGGTCATTGACCCACAGACCGGCGCCATTGAGCGAATCACCGTCGGTCGGTCGCCGCATGGCATTTGGATGAACACCCATGACGGGTTGTCGCCGTAGAAAGAAAGCATATCCTTTTTGAAAAAA
>Ga0116226_10000422_pt1 | contig 35689 bp, 62 predicted proteins | sample S1TSphfallax_FD_89692 | JGI IMG/M metagenome (GOLD analysis project Ga0116226, IMG submission 89692) | Host-associated microbial communities from peat moss isolated from Minnesota, USA - S1T2_Fa - Sphagnum fallax MG | ecosystem: Host-associated > Plants > Peat moss > Unclassified | place: USA...
CGGTACAGCAACAGCAAACCAAATTCTTCTTTCTGGTTTAAGCTCGGCCCCATCGTGGTCTACTGCAACGTATCCTGCAACCACAACAATAAACCAAATTCTCTATTCTAGCGCTGCAAATACAATATCCGGTCTTTCTACAGCAAATAATTCCGTTTTAATAACCGGAGGAACCGGTATTCCTTCTTTGAGTACTACGCTTCCTTCAGCCGTGCAATCTAACATAACTCAACTGGGTCCGATCAGCGCACTTACAGCGTCACAAGCAGTAGTAACGGACGCAAGCAAGAATTTAGTAAGCCTTGCGTATACAAACGCAAATACGGCAAGTACACTTGTACAAAGAGATTCATCGGGTAATTTTAGCTCAGGTAAAATTACAAGTGATTTGGATGCAACTAACATTTTTCTTTCCGGTTCTCAGGGATTAGCAGGTCAAGTGATAACATCTGTTGGACCTTCCAATCCTTGCGTATGGTCAAGTATTCCGGTTTCCGGATTAGTATTAAACAAACAGATTTTTACTTTGTCAGGGACGTATATACCTACAGCCGGTTTATCTTATGCATATGTTGAAGTTATAGGCGGAGGCGGTGGTGGTGGAGGAGTGGCAAGTCAGGGAATCCCAAACAACTCTGCGTCTGGCGGAGGAGGCTATGGAGAATACGCTTCAGATTTTATATCAGCTGCTACAATCGGAGTTTCTCAAGTTATAACTGTTGGAGCAGCAGGTTCCGGAGGTGCATCAGGAAATAATCCCGGAGGTAATGGATTAACTTCCTCTTTTGGTTCCTTAATTACGGCTTTTGGAGCAACAGGAGGAAGTGGAGCGGGTGTCGGAAATTCAGTTGTTGCAGGTGGAGACGGAGGTACCGGAGGATCAGGCGGTTCTCTTCGTTTTAAAGGAGCTTCAGGAGGAACTTCATTTTCTATACGTTTGACAGGACTTCAAGTAAGTATAAGCGGAGTCGGAGCAAGTGGAATTTATGGAGCAGGAGGCCCCGAAGTTACAGGAAATACCGTATCGGGATCAAATGGAAATGCAGCTACGGGATATGGGGCCGGAGGTTCAGGTGGTGCGTCTCAGTACCAAGGAGGTGCGCAATCGGGGGGAGATGGTAGCGCAGGAATTGTGATAATAACAGAGTATATTCAAACATAAAATAAGAGAAAAAAATGTCTTCAATTTCTTCAAATCCACAGGGCTATTTAGGTGTATTATCTGCAAACCCACCAAATCGTATATACAGTAACAGAGCCCCATTATCTACTGATACAAATGCAAATATAGGGGACATATGGATTTACTATACAGTCAATCCGGCTCAATTTTTTATTCTTGGTAATTTATTTGGAGGAGTGGCTACTTGGCAAGATCTAGGAACTTTAACAGCTGCCGTACAGACCGTAACAGGAAATGATTCAATAGCAGTTGGGCCCAACACGGCCGGAAACATAAATTTAGTAGGAGACGGTTCTGTAATTACAGTAGCCGGAAATGCAGCAACAAACACAGAAACAATTGCAATCACAGGTATTATTCCCGTATCTAAGGGAGGAACAGGGGCTAGTACATTTACGGCAGGACAGCTTTTACAAGGAAACGGCACTTCAGCTATTTCCTCTACAAATTCTCCAACGGTAAACTCTATTACAATTAACAATGCTCCGGTAAATCCTACGGATGGAACTAATAAAGCTTATGTAGATGCAGTTGTTCCCGTTTCGAGAGGAGGGACAGGCAACTCTTCTTTTTCTCCATACCAAATAATAGCCGGAGGAACTACAAGCACAAATCCTTTGCAACAAGTTGCAAGCACCGGAGCTGTAGAAGAAATACTTACAAGCCAAGGCGCAGGCGCTCTTCCAATATTTACTTCGACTATTGCCGGAAGAACCGCATTTTCCGTTTACCTATCTGCAAACATAGCAAATCAAACCGGAAACGGTGCAACTGCCACAGTTGTTTGTGATACAGTCTATGTAGACAAAGCATCCGGATATAACACCACTACGGGAATTTATACTATTCAAAAAACGGGATTGTACTTTTTTGGGTTTAACACAAATTATGGAAACGTAACCACAGCCTCAATATTTGAATCTGTTATCTTACAGAATGGAATACAATCAGCAAAATTTGTTAATGACGGATCAATAGGTGGAATATCATCGGGTCAAGGGGTATCGGGTTCAACACTTATTAATTGCACGGTCGGAGATCAGATTTCTGTTACAATCCTTGCAAATGGACAAGGCGCAAACACTGTATCTATTTTAGGTGGGACCGATGGAAAAGAAACTGAGTTTTGGGGATTTCAAATAGCATAATATTGGGTCTAGTTCAAAAGAAACTCAAACGATTTATGTTTTTTGTTTATTTTTAGACCCAAAGAGTTTTTTAAAATAGCAAATTTGAATCATCAAAAACAGAAGGAGCAAAATGCTTTCCTACATCCGACTTTGATGAAGATTCTTGTAAAGGCTTTGTAACTGATCCTTCCTCAGAACTAGACCTTAGAAGATTGATACTGTAGGGGACAACTTCGAGTAAAGTAGTAGGCTTTCCTTCTTTGTCATTAAAAACTCTAGGCTTTTGCAATTCACCTGATATCACTATTTGTCCGCCTTTTTTAAGATAGGGGTAAATAGATTCAAAGTTTCCATTCCATAGAGAAATGCGATACCAAATCGTTTTTTCTTTTCCTCTAGCTTTGCAACCGAGGGAAAATGTCGTCAGTTTTTTTTCATTGTCAAAAGTTTTAGTGGTTAGATCGCTACCGATGTAGCCCACCAGAGTGACTTGGTTCATAATGATTTCTCGTTCTGTAGTTTTTCAATACTTATTTATTTTATAATTTTGGTATATCCATTTCTTCAACAGAGCAAATATCTCCACCTTTTTTCATAATTAACGATATTTTATGTTCTTCTTCTTTGTCTTTTTCTTTATAGATAAAAATTGTGGCTATTACAACGAATGCAACAAATAGCAAAGTCCTAATTTCTTTTCTTTTTCTTGAATTTTCTTCTTGAGATTTTGTTTTTTTAACATATTTCATAAAGATTTCCCGGTAAATTTTATTGTAATCATTTGTTAATTTTGATCCAAGGATTTCATTTTATCATTTCTGGCAATAGGAGAAGATGATCGCCAAGTTTTATGTTCATAACGCCGCAATGACTGTAAATTTTTTGAACAAAATCATTTTCAAATATTGTTTTAACGCAAGTATTATTTCCGCGTCTAAATTCTATGTAATTATACCCAATAGTAATATCTTTGTGAGTTGAAAATTTTTCACTTTTTTTCATCCAATTCAGGGCTTTTTTATTTTCTTCTAGAGTCGTCTCAGAATTATCAAAATTATATTTACCCTTAGCGGCTGCAATGATCCACTGAGAAGGTATTTTAACTTTAGTTTTTGTTTTTTTGAAACAGTTGTACCCGTATTCAAATTCATCATCTGAAAGCCTTTTTCCTATTTTTTTCCTAAGAATTTGTTTTTCAGAAGGAGCTAACAAACTTTCTTCTTTGTTAGTTAGTTCTTTTTCTATGTTTACTTCTTCTTCTTTCTTTAGTAGTGGTACATTTCGGAGATCGCCGTCGTGGAGATTGCCGAAACCGCACTTCCGTAAAGATTTTTTGAATTCATCCGAGTAAAACTGTTTTTCTGACTCTGTGGCGGGAAATTCAAAAAATATATATTCAACCCCAGCTCCCTCAAATTTTCCGTTTGAATTTTTTTCATAGTGCTCTAAACGAATAGCGTATCCCTGTTCTATTAGCTCATCAATTGCACTGTAAATAGCTCTTCTTCCTTCAACTCCATTTTTGGCCAGTTCTTTTACACTGAATTTCCAATCATTAGGTCTAGACATACATCTAGCCCAAAGTCCGATTGCTTTTAATGAAAGTTTTTCATTCCATAAAGCGGCTTTGTTGAGTTGAACGTAGGGATTTTCTTTGTTGTGGATGGTTCGAATAATAGACATATTTTTCCTAGTCGGAGTTGTTTTTTGACCAGGAAAACTTTTTGTTGAAGGAAAATTGAGTATACATATACTCTTTACCCATAACCATAAGTTTTCTGGCAGTGGGTTTTGAAACAGAGGCCGACCAAGCAACCGTTCAAACCCACTTCGTTTTAAAAGCTCTCGGATTTTATCTCCGAAAATTCATTTCTTGCAAATTAAATCTAAAATTTTAGCATAGGGGTTTTAAATTTATATTCGTTTTTAATATTTTTATAAATTTGTAATTGAAAAATTGAAGAATCTTCTAGCGACATTTGAGAAATCCTACGTGTTGTAGGACAACTTTCTTTATGAGTCTTTGATTTTGTTTGAAAAAAAATCTAGTATAAATATACTATTCGACCATAAGTAGTTATCCAGTGGGCTTTGAAAAAAGGTCGCCAAACGCAGATTTCAAGCCCACTTCTTTAAAAATGTTTTTATCTTAGTTTTCAAAATGATTTCTTGCAAATTAAATCTAAAATTTCAGTAGACAAGTTTTAGTTATACTTTTGTTTTTCATAGACAATATTTAAAAAAAAACCTTGTCAAAACTTTCGTTCTAACAAGGTCAAAGGAGTCAACTATGAAAATAAATTCTCTTTACGATGTGCATAATATTTTATTGAATATTTATGGGCTATCATTTTTCTCTTCTTTCAAAAGTTTAATCACAGGAAAATTCACGCTCGCTTTTCTGTATTTATTTAGATCAATACCATCTGACAGCATTGCATTCTCATCTAGAGCACCTTTTCTAGATTGATTTTTTATAACTAACAGTTTTCCCTTTACTGCCGTGTCATCAAAGAAATTTTCAATGATTGCTTTTTTATATTTTTCTCTTGTTGCTTCAAATTGTTTACAACACGCATCACACAGTACATATTTTTCTTGAAGATCTAAAAAAACCGGATCATCACAAAATACCGGCTCATCCTCTTCCGGTTCGGGGGGTATACACGGTAAAATGTGGTTTTCGTAAAAATCTCGTCCACACTCCAATAATTTCTCTGCAAGTATTGGATCGTAGTCCAATGAGTGCATGTAAAATTCATTTTCAGAGTACACCATAAAAATGTTTTTCTTGATTCCGGTCACTAGCATTTGCCACTGCATCTGATATTGATAATATACGGGAATTTCTCTTCTCATGTTTTCAAAAGAATTTTTACCGGGGACTTTAATTTCTGCAATAAGATCTTCGTTTAGACTGATTCCATCTAGGGAAGCAAAAGCCCATGGCAGTTCATCGTTTTGGAAAACAGCAGGTCTAAGAAGAAAACCCGTTTCCGTTTCTAGTACGGATAAAGCTTCTGATTCAAAATCTTTACCTCTTTGCATTGATTTTGTCATTGACTTCGTTTTTAGTCCCTTAATTTCGTTATACACATCAATTCTAGATGAAAACGGAGAAAGACCCATTATGGCTGCAATTTGAGAAGCTCCGATTTTGTTTAATCTAAAATCCAGCCACTCTTGCGATCCTTGTACTAATTCAATTTCCATTGGTATCACCTTCTTTAAAACCAAGACACTCGTTTGCAATTTTTTTATAATTTTCTACAAAAGTTGGATCATAATGATCTGATGAAAAAAATCCTTCATGCCCTTCAATTTCATACGTGTATTTCCCCCTTTTTTTTGCATGTTCTAGAAATTTACCAGAATCTTTTATCCCTTTTTCATAATAATACATCTCTACATCACAAAAATAATCGAAAAATTTCTGCTTATCAAATCCATCTTCTTTAAATTGTTCGTATGCCGATCCAAGATTATGTAAGCTATATATTGGACTTTTCATTTTAAACCTCTTGTTTTTCTATTTGTTCGACAGGAGTTAACCATTTGATTACATTTGCATAGTCTTTCTTCAAAATAGACGAAAGATCTCCTTTGCATCTTTTTAATAGAGTCTCTTTCTTATTAGGAGATTGATCTAAAAGATTTGTTATAAATTCAACTTCTTCTGAAGAAATACATTCGATTGTCACTATATCAGCTTGAGACATCTCATCTTCAGTATAAACACCGGATAGCTCTGCCGGAAAGGCTTTTCTTAGGGCTAAAGCTTCAGCGCATTTAGCAAGCATTAAATGTGGCATCTTAGCCCAGAAATTAGACGGTTCGTCTTTTTGAGTATTATAGTTCTTAAACTTTTGTACGTATTCTTCATAATAAGCAGACGCAGAAATCTCATGCCAAGTGCCATCGGCTGTTTGTTTTTTTAGATAAGAAGTAGCTGATACTATTTCTTTATTTTCATTATATACATAATGGGGCTCTCTTCCGGGTGCATATTTACCTGTTCTTTCTGCTATTAATCTATAACCATCAATACTTGTTTGAATGGTCATTTGCATAGAACCATCCTTATTTTTTCTTAAAACTGCATATATCTGTTTCATAAATGGATCTAGACCGCATCTATTACAAGCGTGTAAAAAGAGGTTAAATTGATCGTCGCTTGCACCTTTGCATATAGTTTTCTTTAAAAGTTCTATTTTCTCGGGTGGCAATGATGTTAATATTAAATTTTTTTCTTTGTTTTCCATTTTGATTTCCTTTAAATTTATTTTTATGTATACGTATGAAATTTTAGGCGATCCGGTTCCGTGGGCAGCACCTGTTAAAGGCTCGCAAGGCTTTTATGACAGAAAGTCTACGCACAAAAAAGCCATCCTATTTCAAATTTTATCTCAAAAAAGGCCCCTTTCTCCTCTCCCGGGAGCCATTCAACTTAAGTTTGTTTTCTTTATGCCTGTCCCTGAATCTACATCTAAAAAAAGAAAAGATTTTATGCTTCAAGGAGAGATTCAACATCTTCACAAACCGGACTTAACTAACATGGTCAAGCTCATGGAAGATTGCCTAGAAAAAGCCGGTATTATCTCTAACGACTCTCATGTTATTTCTCAGATTAATGAGAAGAAATATGGAGAAGTTGCTAAAACTATTATCGAAGTTAATACGGTCTAGTTCTTTGTAAATGTATGTTTTTAATCATGTCATTTGCAGTCACAAGATGAGAGACAAGCATATCTCTATACTGTTTTAGGGCTTCCAAATCATCTTCTTCCGACTCAAGAAAATGTCTAAGTAAAGAAATTCCTAAGTTAAAATAGATATGGTCATCCGGAATACTATCCAAATACTTTTTAAGTAGTTGATCCATATCTTGTTGAAAACTATCTGAAATTTGCAATTCTAGGGTCATATATATTCTCTGTTAAAGCTTTTTGTTCTAACTTTTTGAGTTCTTTATGAACTTCCTTTTCTAAAATATCTCTTATAAATTTAGAAAAGTTTTTTTCCTTTGCATCTGATGCAAATTTTAAAATATCAAACCACTCATGAGGTAGACGTAAAACCATGTATTTCATTTTTTCCATATTCATTTCCTTTTTGTTTGATAACAACTTCATAGCCATGACGTATCAAACTACTAACCATTTCATCATCGAGATAAGAAATACATGTCAGTAGTCTCGATATTTCACAATCTGGTTTAAAAGAAACCCAATCTGGGTCATTTATAGGATCATTTTGAATTTTCTGTATTTGTATTTTCATGTAAGCCTTCCATAGTAATTTAATTATTCTTGATCGTATTCAAATGTCCACTCTAGCAGTAATTGCTCAGCTCTATGTTTGCTTTTTCCAATCATGTATGCACGCTCCCAATCTTCTTTGTATGTGTCTTTAAGATTGTCCAAATAGACTTTTCTCATATATGAGCTAGCCTCATCTCTTGCTTCCATCATTTCTAAATCGTCGTCCATAAATGGTCCTTGACTTTCGTTTTCGATATCGATATCGTAATCGATATCTAATTTTACGTAAACAGGTAAAATATGCATCCACAAGAATTAATAAAAAAATTTGAAGATAGTTTTGATAAAATTTCTATAGAAGAATGCTGGTATTGGAAAAGAGTAGAAAAAAAAAGTTATGGATATATTAGTTTTAAAGGGAAAAATTATATAGCTCATCGACTCTCATATGAAATTTATAGAGGTCCAATTGTAAATAAGCTTTTTGTTTTGCATGCTTGTGATAATAAATCTTGTGTTAACCCTAATCATTTGAGGCTAGGTACTCATCAACAAAATATGAATGATTGTGCTAAGAGAATACATTGGAAAAGATATATAAAAAAGCATAACAAAAAAAATAATGTCATAGAATTAAAAGAAAAAGATGCAAATACATCTAAATTTTATACTCCTAAACCCATAAATAGGATTAAATTATATTTTGATTCTGTAGAGGAAAAAAAGTTGCTTTCGGAAAAATTTAGAAGAACGCAACAAGAATACAAGCAATTTTTAGCAAGAAATAGTTTTTTAAGAAGAAATCGAGAAAAAGAAATTTTTCTTTCTCAAAGATTTAAACATGCAACTGAAAGTTTAAAAAAAATTGGACAAATACAAAAGAAATATGACCAAGAAAAAAGCAGTAGTTAAAATAAAGAAGAAGCAATGGAAGACGAATACGAATACAAATACATTCCGACATGGAAAATGATGATGATATATTTACTTAAATCTTTATCACATCGCCATAAATTTTGGAGCGACTAATAGAAGATTGAAGGCATTTTTGATACGTAGCATTTGTTGAACAAAATGGCTAGTGCTATCAGTATCATTATCAAAGCCATCACCCAAAAAAAAGTTTTCATTTTTTCTTTCATAATTTACTTCCAAAAATAATTTATATATAAGATGATCGTATAAAAATTATTTAGGTGCAATATGGATAAAAAAATCAAATCAGCTTTTAAAAGCATTAGAAAAAAAGAATCTTCAGCAGAAAAGTCTTTGCTAAAATCGGACAAGAAAATGGATTCAACAGTAGATAAAGCAAAAAAAATGATGAAGAAGGGTTGCTAATGAGACAAAGAGTAGAAGACTTGGGTAAAATTGCAGTTCTTTTAGATGCTATACTAGAGCAAGAAATTTGGGAGAATAGATGTGCTATTGCTTGCAGAAACAAAGATTTTGTCGAAGTATTCAAAACTCTTGATGAAGAAACTCAGGACGAGTTTTTACACAGCATAGTATATCAGTTAGAAGAATTAAGAGAGAAGATATATGAGTGTAGGGAAATAGCCTACGGAGAAGAAGATAATTAACCGATTTTTTGAAATAGGTCTAATTGTTCAATCTTTTTATTAATCTTATGCCCCTTATTCAAAGAATGCACGTTCTTTAGAAAATGCATTTCTTTCTGAAGTCTAATCATCCACTTTTCAAGTCTGTCTATCTTTTTAGTTAATACCGCATCTAAGAAGTCTTCTTGCATTTATTTTCCTTCTACATAATCTTTTGTTTCAAAATCATCTAATCCAGTTTCTTTTTTCAGATTTTCAATATGATCTAAAGCCCGTTGTTTAGATGTACAAAGAAATTCTCCGATTGGATAGCCAAATTCAGGATGATAACCAGATCTTGAATATACAATTGTCCACCCATCAAAGTCTTTTTTCATAACATCCATTATTTTAAAAGGATTGAAGTTATATAATTTTCTAATAGTTTCTGCACAGAAGTTTCCTTTTGCAGACAGTATTTCTTCAATTTTCTATGAATTGCAATAGGGATTCTAGCTACTATAAAGCACAAATCTGGTTTAGCCATCTTCTTTCCTTTTGTCTTGCTATTTCTTTCTATCAATGTTAACATGTTAACACTTTATATAAAAAGCAAATTTACTATATGAATCAGCTATTTTCTTTCTTTTTTGCATGGATAATTATGACATGTTCAAACGAAGAATCAATACAAAAAATTTATAACCGACTTATTCCTTGGCAAAAAGATCGATTATGGAAGGAGTAATAGATTTTCGCTCTGGCTATGGAGATGGTTCTGGATTTGGTTTTGGAGATGCATCTGGATGTGGATTCGGAAATAAAGTCGATATGAATTTTTGAATGGTTAAATCTGAATGGACAGAATAATAGACTTTCGGTCTGGCTATGAATCTGGATGTGGATGTAGAGATGGATCTGGATCTGGATGTGGAGATGGAGATGGTTCTGGATATGGATCTGGATCTGGATTTGGTTCTGGATATGGATATGGAGATGGAGATGGAGATGGAGATGGTTCTGGATATGGAGATGGATATGGATCTGGAGATGGATATGGAAATGGATCTGGAGATGGATATGGAAATAGAGATGAAAAATTATGGAAATATCAAAAGCATATATGGGATTTAAAGATTACAGCTATGGAAAATGAACGATTTATGGCTAAAATATTCTGATTTTATTTCAAAAAGATGGGGAAAAATAAAAACAAATGGAGAAAAAATGAAAAAACCTTATGTGATTGTTAGAACATATTCAGCAGGAGTGTTTGCCGGCGAATTAGAAAGCAGGAATGGACAAGAAGTTGTTTTAAATAACGCTAGAAGAATTTGGTATTGGGAAGGAGCTGCTACTTTGTCTCAACTTGCGATGGAAGGAACTAAAAAACCAAATCAGTGTAAATTTCCGTGTGAAGTAGAAAAAGTAGAGCTTTTACAAGCAATAGAAATTTTATCAGTAACGGAAGAGGCAAAAAAATCTATAAAAGAAGTTCCTATATGGAAAGAGTAATAGATTCTGAATCTGGATATGGAGATGGAGATGGATCTGGAGATGGATGCGGACGTGGATTTGGAGATGCATCTGGATGTGGATTCGGAAATAAAGTCGATATGAATTTTTGAATGGTTAAATCTGAATGGACAGAATAATAGACTTTCGCTCTGGCTATGGATCTGGATCTGGATATGGAGATGGAGATGGATCTGGAGATGGATATGGAGATGGATCTGGAGATGGATATGGATCTGGATATGGAGATGGAGATGGATCTGGAGATGGATATGGATCTGGATATGGAGATGGAGATGGAAATGGATCTGGAAATAGAGATGAAAAATTATGGAAATATCAAAAGCGTATATGGGATTTAAACCTTAGAGCTATGGGAAATGAAGAAAAATAGAATTTAACTATTGGATTGAAATATGAAATATTTACGTTTTTGCACAATGGTTTTTGGTTGGATAATTTTGAATGTAGCAAACAGAGATCAATTAATATCTTTTATAAGTAATCTTACTCCGCAGCAAGCTGAAACAGTGAAAATTGATTTTGTTCATCAAAATGCTATTGACGGTCATTGGAGAGTTATTTACAACGATCTTTCAGAAAACAGAAGAAGTGCTTATGAAGGGTATGGATGCGAACTTATGCAAGAGGGTGAATTTGGATACAATCGAAAAAATGAAAGAAAATAAAAATTACTGCGAACAATGCGACCCGAAAAGTTTTCAAGTGTACGGAGTTTGCGGTTCTTGTGACAATCCCAGAATTTCACTAACGGTTGGAAAAATACTTGGTCTTATTAACGAAAATGATGTTTTTAGACGGATTAGAATTAAAGAAGTGAAGTGATGACAATTAATGAGCCTTTTACATTTATTGATCTATTTGCAGGAATTGGCGGATTTCACATTGCATTACATGAGCTTGGAGGAAAATGTGTTTTTGCTAGTGAATGGGATTCCCATGCAAGAAAAACTTATGAGTTCAATTTTAGAAATATTTCTCCAAAGCTTTTTCAAAATGATCTATTTCGAGGAGATATTACTTTAGAAGAAAATCAAAAATGTATAGCCGAAAATGTAGATATACTTTGCGCAGGATTTCCTTGTCAGCCATTTAGCCAAGTTGGGCTTAAAAAGGGATTTTCCGAAGCTAGAGGTACTCTTTTTTTTGAAATTGCTAAGATAATAAAAAATAAACAACCTAAGGCTTTTTTTTTAGAAAATGTGCGCAATTTACTGAAACACGATCAAGGAAGAACATTTGAGGTTATCCGAAACATTTTGAAAAATGAATTGAACTATTCTGTTTCGTTTAGAATTTTAAAAGCTTCTGATTATGGTCTTCCAACCCATAGACCCCGTCTTTATATTATTGGATTTAGAGAAGATATCGCACAAAAACAGGAATTTGAGTTTCCTGAAGCTGTGCCTCTAGAATTTACAATGTCTGAAGTGTTTAACGGCAATTGCTCAAAAGATATTGGGTTTACTCTGAGAGTAGGTGGTCGAGGATCGGGTATAGATGATAGAAGAAATTGGGATGCTTATGAAGTTAATGGTGAAGTTCAAATCATTACTCACAAAGAAGCTAAGAAAATGATGGGGTTTCCTGAGAGTTTTTATTTTCCCGTATCTGATGTTAAAGCATTAAAACAACTTGGTAACAGTGTGGCTGTGAATCCTGTAAAAATGACGGCCGAAAATATTTTAAAAATTTTAGGATTAAAAAAGAATTTTTTATGATTATTGATTGTATTTCTGATCTCCACGGTTTCTATCCAAAACTTGACGGAGGAGATTTGCTTATCATTGCCGGGGATTTGACTGCAAGGGATGATGAAAAGGGTTTAGATGAATTTTGCGAATGGATCATGTCATATTTTGGTAAATACAAAAAAGCCATTTTTATTTCTGGAAATCATGATAATAATGCACAAATTAAAAATCATAAATTATATCAGGGCGAACAAGAATATAAGTGGCTTATATATCTTGAAGATTCAGGAACAACATTTAAAGGACTCAAAATTTGGGGCTCTCCATGGACTAAAACTTTTCCCGGTATAAACCCCCATTGCAAGGCATTTACTTGCGATACCGAAAAATATCTTGAAGAAAAATTTGCTCTGATTCCTGAAGACACAGATATATTGATTACGCACTCACCGCCAAACGGAGTCTTAGATAAAGTTAAAGACTACTACTCTGATAATATATTGCATGTAGGATCACACGCTTTGACGAGAAGAATATTGAATTTGAATAAACTTAAGATAAATGCGTTCGGGCATGTACATGAATGTCATGGAAAAAGATATGGTATGGAACATACAAGAACAAATCCGGATGGTTCTCAGATGTGTACATATACTTCTATATTATATGTAAATGCATCTCATGTGAACGAACAATATAAACCCGTTAATAAGCCGATAAGGATTAAACTATGAAACCAAAATATTATTTTTTGTTTATATGGGTAACACTTCATTTTTTGACTGTAGAAGATGCAATTAATTTTGCTTGTTGCCTTCCAAAGCATATGCAGTCTTTAGCAACAATAAGAGAACATGCGGTTAATTCTCAAAATAGAAAAGACTATTGTCTTACCTTTTGGGCAGATCAATTGCCGAAATTTGAATGATTGAAGACATTATGAAATTAATACTAAATTTTCTTTTTTTTTGGATAACAGTTCAATTTTCACAATTTAGTGACACGCATAAATTTACTGCTACTCTTCCTGAAAAAGAGCGCGTTACTGTAAGAATCACGGCAAATCCCGCTGTTGAAGGAAAACCTATTATATATAACGTTACATATTGGTCAGAAACTTTTCCAAGGCATTGATGTGAAAATTAAAGTGAGAGATTTACGAAAAGCATACTCGAGACAACTATGACGTACTATTTGGTTTAGATGAACACCGATCTATTTTATGAATGCCTCCTGCTCTCTAAAGAGAAAAAGATCTCTCCATCAGTACTTATTCGCAAGTTTAAAGTCGACTGGGATCTAGCTGTAGAAATTATCGAAAAGATTAAGGAAAGGGAAAATGAAAGATGAAGAAGACAAGCGTATTCAATTTTCTTTATCTAAAAAATTTATTGAAGAGTTGTCACACGAATTTGACTACTTTGAACAGATCGAAACAATGTCCGCTCTTCTCGTTTACACTATAGCAAAAAACTTTCAAGTAGACATTCAAGAAAAAGTTTTAGAGATTCTTTTTTTAGATATGAAGGAAACTTTAAAAAAAACTAGAGATGTATTTAAAAAAGGAAACGAAGATGTGGATTGAAGACATTGATGGAAATTTAATCAATTTAGAACATATTTCAGATATATATATAAATGAATATTTTGAAGTATGCGCAGACCAGATAGGAGAAACTGAATATGTTCATATTTTATTTGAAGGGAAAAATGCTCAAGAATCCAAAGATTTCATAGAACAGCTAAAGTTATACGGGAATCTAGGAAAAAATCTTATTAAAAATTGGACTTTACAGAGTAAGGAAAAATAATGATTTACATGATTATAGTTTGGGTTTTTTCTCTTTTTATTGCTTATAAGATGGGGAGAACCGTGGCAATTATACAATACCAGCCGATTATTGATAAATTGGAAAAAGAAGCCACGACAATCACTAAGGATATAAAATATCTAGAAAATTCATATTCCAATTTGTCTGATGTGACGCAAGATTTAAAAAATAAATTTTTTGAATCAGTTAAGAAATGATTAAGAATTTTGCTATAAAAACATGTTTTACAACAGAATATTAATTATCAGACGTTCTAAAACCCTTAATCCTTCCTCTGATTTCTCATCGAAGGCTAAACGTAAAACTTAAAATTAAGGAAAGTAGTTAGGAAATAATTTACAGAAATTTTTGACTTATGCAAACACTCTAACAAAATGAGGATTATTTTGGAAAAAAAATTATCAGATGAAGAAAAAATGGAAATATTCAAAGAAGTACAAGAATTTTCAAAACTCTTGAATGAGCATTTACGTACAATGCCTGCTTCTTCCCCAATGACAATGGCAACATCTTTATTACCGACTGGATGTTTTTTCTTATTTAAAATTTTTGAAGATAACGATGGTTTAGATCTTGCTGTTCCTTCGATATGCGCACAGGTATCTTCTTTTCTGAAAATGTACAAAGAATTAGAGGAAAAAGATGAAAATTGAATTTGGTGGAAACTTTTGTTTCTTATCGAAAGAGAACGTAACTGCAATTAATGAAGTTGGAATTCAAATGGATTACCCGATATGTAACACTTGTAAAACTGGAATGACTTGTATTATGGGAAGAACGTGTAGTACTTGGATTTGTGGAAATGGATGTAAGGATCAACATGAAAATAAATGATGAATACTTAAAATTAACAAGTGAAGAAGCTGTTAAAAAAATAAAAGAAGCAGCAAGAGTCATAATTGAATGTATTGAGATAAATAGAATTTCTTCCGCTATAGCTTCTTCTGCTCTAGATGTAATTTATCTTAGCATTTGGAGAGACGAATTTAATTGTCCTTTTCATATATACAAAAAAATGCAATTAGAAAAACTTGAAGAATTGGAGAAGGAGTGGATATGACTTGGTACATAAAAAAAGATTCTAATCCGATATACACAGAAGAAGAAATTAAAGAAATGGAAATAGAACTTTGGACTATTACAACTCATCCAGAACATGATGGATGGGAAACTAACGGTGGTGCTGATGGTTATGGTTTGCCAAAAGAACTGGCACAGTGGATTTGTGACAAATTAAATAATTGTGGTGAACAACCTCCTTATATTAAATATTTTTTTAATTGGAAAAAGAGAGGAAGTGATGGAATGGATTAGTGTTAACGATTGGTTGCCACCACAATCAGTTCATGTTTTAGCAACTAATGGCAAATTCATAATCGTAGCTGAAAGTGTTTTTCTTGAAACATGGAAATTACAATCTATAATTTGTACTTGTTGCGATTACGAGTATAGTGATGAACTTACGCACTGGATGCCACTTCCTAAACTACCAAAAAATTGATGCTTGAAAAAATTTAAGACTTGTTAGATACGTATGTAAATTTCTATTACTATGTATTTACTGCGCTATCTATGAAAAAATATACTTTTCTCTCCGTTCTTTTCTTTATTTCCTTTTTTTTAAACTCGTGTCAAAGGAAAACTCATTCACCTCATTTACATACATATTATGATGAAAATGTAATGTTTGAAACTGCTTGGCTTGAAGCTATAAATCAAAATTAGCAAAAAAGTGACATACTCCCTAACAATTAGTATTGAAATAAAAACTTGACAAGCGTTTAATCTGATTTATTTAATGAGTAGTTACATGCCTCGTGGAGTATTCAAAACTAAACCAACCGGCCGACCTCTAATTGATATAGATTGGAAAATCTTTGAAGAACTATGTCATATTCAATGTACTCAAAGCGAAATCGCCTCTTTTTTAAAGATACATCACGAGACTTTAATTAGAAGAGTTGAAGATAACTATAAAGAACCATTTGCGAGCGTATATAAAAAGTATTCTGAAGGCGGAAAAAGCAGCTTAAGAAGAAATCAATTTAGAATGTCTGAAACTAACTCTGCGATGGCCATATGGCTCGGTAAGCAGTGGCTAGGTCAAAAAGATCACGAAGAAAAAACAGCGTCACCAATTCAAGAAAGTATTGATATGAAGAATGCTTTCTATGCTTCTCAATATGAAATGCAAAAATTAAAAAAAGAATTAGATGATCTTAAGTCCAAAACAAATCCAGAGTTACAACGAAGCAACTCACAGATTCAATCTATGGATAGGAGCAGTCAGCTCAGGTAAGACTTACGCATCGATTGATAAGCTTATACACTTAATTCAACACGCGCCGGCAGGTGACTGCATGATTTTAGGTGTATCACGAGAATCAATTCAGCGTAACATTCTCAAAGATCTATACGATCGCATGGGGTTCCCAACCCCAAGCTCTAAGACTAACGAAGCTAAACTTTATGGAAGACGAATTTATTTTGTCGGATGTAACAACGAGAGAGCTGTTTCATCTATACAAGGATCTACACTTGCAATTGCATATGTGGACGAAGCTCCAAAAATGCCATATCCAGCTTGGTCTATGCTTGTCACTCGTCTTAGAGTGCCAGGCGCGCAGCTATTAGCGACGGGAAACCCTGAGGGCCCAGCACACTGGCTCAAGAAAGAATATCTTGATAGAGGAAAAGAAATAGATCTTGTTCATTGGGACTTTAATATTGAAGACAACCCAAGCCTCGATCCTGCATACATCAAAGATACAAAGGCATCTCTATCCGGCATATTCTATCGACGTCTCATTCTTGGAGAATGGGCAGCAGCTCATGGCGCTATATACGATAACTTTGACGAAATGAATCTGTATGAAAATCCTAGAAACAATCCGAATTACTACATTGTCGGTGTTGATTACGGCACTACAAACGCAACTGCTGCTGTTCTATGTGCAATTACACCAAATCAGTGGCCTCAAATTGCTGTCGAGTCTGAGTATTATTGGGATTCATCCAAGAAAGGTAGATCTAAAACAGACTTTGAGCTTGTGAAAGATATAAAAGAGTTTATTGGTTATAAGAGTGTTAGAGCAATCTATGTTGATCCGGCGGCAGCAAGTCTTAAGCTCGAGCTAAGACAAAATGATCTTCCGGTTATAGATGCTACTAACGATGTGATTTTAGGAATTAAGATCGTGTCTAAATTTATATCAGGAAAGAACCTAGTAATTCAGAAAGGATGCACTACGCTTCGCGAACATTTGGCTTCATATGAGTGGGATTCTAAAGCAGCGGATCGAGGAGAGGATAAACCTGTTAAGGTAAATGATCACATTTGTTTAGCTGGAGACACTTTAATTCAAACAGAAAAATATGAATGTGAAATCGAACTTTTATTTCTCGATCAAACAAAAGGGGATTTGGTTAATTATAATATTAATGCTAAAAAAATTGAAATTGATGCTTTTAATAATGTTCAACTTACAAGAAAAAAAGCTCAAGTCATTGAATTGCGTTTATGCGATGGTAATAAGTTAATAGCTACTCCGGATCATAAAGTTTTGACAACAAAAGGAATGGTTAAAATAGAAGATTTAACCTTGTCTCATATTGTTTTGAAAAGTGATGCCGTAATTATGCAAACTGCCGAAGCCATAGATGATCGAATCGTCTATGGAAGAAAACTAATGAGAACTGAAATCAAAAAAAGCAAAATTAAATCTATAAAAACACTTCCTTCTAGAACTGATGTTTACTGTCTTGGCACTAAAAAAAATGGAACTATCATAGCGAATGGGATTATTGTCTCAAATTGTGACGCTCTGAGATATGCAATAGCCTCTGCATTCCCCACCGGTGAGTTATATCATCCTGATGAAAATTTAACTATTGAACAACTTAGAAGAAAAGTGTATGGGGATAGTCCGGACATATTTAATCAAAGCTCGGGCGGATATTATTAAAAAATTAACTTTAGGGTATTTACATTAAATAAATATTTTACTACTCTGCCATTAAATTAAAAATTTTAGGTTACAATGGGTTCGTATGATGCTAGCTCGCTAAGTCTAGGATATATAGATCCTTCTGATGTAAGCGCATCTCATCTAAAACAGATGATGGACTCATTCTATCAGGGTAACTATCCAAGCAACTCAGCATTCTGGATTCAAGGCAGCATCGACAAGCGCTTTAAAGTTGGCGATCAGACTCTTTGGTCAATGATCTACGGCGACAATCAGTTCTATCAATCTCGTCGCTTCTTTTTTAATTTAATCATGCGTCATATCAATATGATAGCAGGAAGACAAAGACAAAATCGCAAGTCTACGATCACAGTTCCCAACCAGCAAGGCGCAGACCCTTTGGCTGATGACTTTAATAAAGTAATGAAATGGAGTGAAGATAGAGATGGGTTTCAAGAATATCTTTCGCAAGCGTTCGAAGGAGCCCTCGACACTGGCTTTTCTATGCTCCATTTGTATCCTGATTACACTCTTGATCCTGTGTCGGGCGATCTTTTTACTGACCAAGTGAGTTTTCAAAATGTTCTCATAGATTGTCACTGGAGAAAGCAAGACCTAACTGATTGTAATGGGATCTGGAGGAGACGTTGGGTCAATAAGTCTCAAGCTAAAGCATTGCTCCCGGGATACGGCAAAGAAATCGATAAAATGAGACCTGCGTCAATGAAAGACGGTAGATTCCCACTGCAAGCAGAGCTACTCAATCTTCAAACTAATCAGCTATTCACATACGATGAGTTTCATTACAGAACAAGCAGAGAAGCAACGCTTATCTTAGATCCAAAGACCGGTGAATCGGTTGAATGGGAAGAAGATGAAGAAGAACTTAAAGACGAGATGCAACAACTTCTCAAGATGCAACCGTGGCTTGTCACTCGCAAGACTCAAGTGCCAACTGTTAAGCTTATCATATCACTTGCAGGCAAGATAGTCTATCACGGAAAAAATCTATTAAATATTGATAATTATCCTTTTGTGCCGGTGTGCTGTTATCGAGAACCCGATATACAGTCATATCAGTGGAGACAATACGGTGTAGTTCGCAATCTTCGCGACGCACAATATCTTTACAACATGCGTAAAGTTATCGAACTTGACATCCTACAATCTCAAATTAACTCAGGATGGATCTATCAAGTAGACGGAGTAGTCGATCCGAAGGCATTTAGACAATCCGGACAAGGCTTTCTTGTGCCCGTTAAAGCAGGAAGAAACATTCAAGAGGTTGCGAAGCGTATAGAGGCTCCTGATATTCCTGCATCGATGATAGAGCTTTCTAGGTCACTTTCTGAAGACATCACTAGAATTTCGGGGGTAAATGAAGAACTTTTGGGCGCAGCGTCAGACGATCAATCTGGGATTTTATCTATGTTACGACAAGGAGCAGGACTCACAACTCTCCAAACTATCTTTGACAAGCTTGACTATTCTCAGAGACTTTACGGTAAGATTCGTCTCCAGGCCTTTCGCAAGAACTTCTCAAAAGGTAAGATCACTAGCATCTTGGGACATGAACCCGACGCTAGATTCTTCACAACTCACTCTCTTAAATATGCAGTCGCTGTCGAAGAAGGAAATTACTCTACTACACAAAGACAAATGGAACTCCAACAGCTCTTGCACTTTAAAGAGATGGGAATTCCAATCGCCGACAAATCTATTCTTGAAGCAGCATTCATTACAAATAAAAAGAAAGTGATGGAAGACATGGCAGCGCAAGTTGAGCAGCAAAATCAACAAGCGCAAGCACAAGCTCAAGCAGAACAAGAGAAGAGTCAAGCAGATAACACACTTAAATATGCTAAAGCTCAAGAGAGCATAGCTAAAGTACATGAACTCGAGTCATCAGCAGAACACAAAGAGATTGAGTCCGACTTAAATCTTGTAAAACTTGCGATGGAGCTTGAAGACGTTCAGTTCAATCAGATCAGAGAAGCTTTTGAATTGGCACAAGCTATAAAAATTGCCAATAACCCGGAAATTCAAAAATTAGCATCCTAGGAGAATATATGGATAGTAAGAAAAATGGCGGAATGCGCAGCGCAAAAATGCCTGCTCATCAATTTGAAAGAAACGAAGGCAAAATTGGACATACATCTAATGAGAAATATGCAACTGAGTTCGGCAATCCACAAGATCTAGATCGCGCAAACGAAGCTCTCGCAAGCTACGTTAAAAAGAACAAAATGAAATACTAAGCCAAGAGGTTTCTATGGCAGGTAAAAAATCTTCAGGCACTATGCCGATGGGACATTCTCCGTTTGGAAGAGAAAGTCTGGAAGGACCAAAAGTACACCATGATTTTCATGGTACTGATGCATCTAGACCGGCAAAAGGGAGTAAAAATGCAGTACCTATCGGACATTGGGAGAAAATGTATAGTACTAATGAGCCTTCTAGGAACATGTATGCTACTCAGGGCTCAGATTTTGCTCCAAAACGTTCTGATATGCGTAAAACTACTTATGAAAAAGTAAATAAAGAAGATCATTGATGAAAAGAAAACGTAAAACCGCTGGCGAGCAGTCCGTTAAGGCAGCCAGCGATACTACGAAATATGATGCTTTGGAAGTAGGTCATGCTCTTACGCATGATATAGCAAAACAACTTATGATATGCGCTTATCGTCATGAAGCTATATTTGACGAAGATGAATACTGCGTAGGGTATGTTATTGCAGGAGATCCACTCATTCATAATGTAATGAGACGGAAGTTCTTTGCCTTTTTATATCTGCCCTCTCCTAGACCTAACCAAGCTGTTTTTCTCTACAACAAAAGAAAACAACAATTCACTAAAAGACTCTGGACATTACCGAACGCGTTAACAATGGCAGAGCTATCCGAAATGTCTTATGTGCATAAAAATTATCGAGAAATGAAAGGCTGGTGCGATGCATTCTTCAAACTTAAATTCTGGCCTTACATACGAAAACAACATGGTATTACTATGCTATCCGAATCAGAATATCTAAATGCTAATCGTGAAGAACTCATCAAGGCGAGTCCTGAGCAGGTCAAGCCTAGTGGCCCCGAGCCCTTTGATTTTAGTAAGATCGCGGTTAATAAGGTCATATACCCTGACGCATCCGTCTTTTACGAGAATAGTTTCGATAGCGTTGGGTAAGCATAGAACGCCGATTGGAGCATTAGCACCGAGATAACTCATAGTGAGACGATAGTGAGCTAAATTCTTTTGTAGCTCTTCTTTAACATCAAATTCAGAATCATCAGACATAGGAGCCTATCATGGAAGAACAAGTTGAAACAAATATAGAAGAAAAAGCAGTTCAAGCGCAACCTGAAAACAATCAACCTGTTGAATCAAAAGAGGAAAAAAATCCGCAGCAAATTGATTGGCGTAAGTTTAAAGAAGCTAGACGGGTAGAAAGACAGCAAAAAGAAGAAGCCGAAAAACGAGCAGCTCAAAAGACTGCCGAAGCTGAAGCTCTTAAAGCTGCGATGGAGGCATTACTCAATAAGCCTGTAAACAATTCTGTTAATAATTACGATGTAGATCAATCGGAAGAAGATCGTATTCAAAAGAAGATTGATGCAGCGCTTGCCAGAGAAAGACAGAAAGCAGAAGAAGAAAGAATACGAAGAGAGCATGCTGAATTCCCTCAACGTTTAGTAGAAGTCTATAGAGATTTTGAAGACGTATGTTCTGAAGAAAACCTAGATTATTTAGATTATCATTATCCTGAGGTAACAGCAGGGTATAAAAATGCACCCGATTCATTTGACAAATGGTCTAATGTATACAAAGCTGTAAAGAGATTCTTGCCGAATGCAACTAATAACAAAGACCAGAAAAAAGCTGAAAAGAACTTTTCTAAACCTCAGGCTATGTCAGTTCCTGGTGTAACAACAACAAGCGATCATGCTCCTGTGATATTAGATGATCAAAGAAGAAAAGATAACTGGAACCGGATGCAAAGAGTCATGCGTGGTGGGAAATAGAAATTACAATGGGAAACTCTCCTATGAAAAATATAGGTAAGATGGGAAATTCAAAGTTTGGTGGGAAATAAAATGATAACCTCAGGATGTCCCTCAGAATGCAGATGTTCAAGATGTTGGATTCCTTATATTCCATTTAAATCGAGTGAAGATTTTATAAAAATCCCGGGTATATACCTAAGGAGTTTTGAAAGGAGTTTTGAAATGAAATGGAATCATATATTAGATTGTCAGCCTGAATGTGGAAGAGAAATCATCCAGATAGATGCGCCTTATGAAGGACACTATTCTATGGGAATGAGAAAATATCACTCACATGGTGGAGATTGGAATGAATACATAAATTACTGCAAGAAAGAAAATCTTTTGCCAAATTACTGGTGGATGTATGCAGAAGACTTTCCGTTTCCAGATAAGAATATTGATAATTAATATTTGATTATATAAATTTAATTTTAGCTTAATCGAGAAGTGGCTCTTCTCAGGTTCAATATACGGCTGACCATCGTAAGGCTTAATTTAGTTTGATTTGGCCATCAAACATGATTAATAACTTAACGATGGAATAATCATGTCTGTTTCTACTACAGGTATCACAAACATTCAGGGCATGGCTCCGGAGCTTCCGCTACAATTTAGCGAAGATCTCTTAAGCACGCCAATGTTCAATTTAATTCACTCTTTCGGTGCTGACCTTCACTATGCTGAAGCGCACATCGGTAAAACTACTCGTATGTCGAGATATGAGCGTCTATCAACAGAAGGCGGTCAACTTGACGGTTCTGGTATTGATCCAGCACCTGAAGTTGTCGTACGTACTGATGTTGATGCTACAACAGAAATTTATGCTAAGACAGTAGTCATAAATGAGCAAGTTACTTTGTATGAGAACGATAAGGTTCTTACAAAGTTCATTGCATTATTAGGACAGTGGGTAAGAGAAAAAGAAGATCTACTTATGCGAGATCTTTACTCAAGTTCGGTAAACGTGTATGCCGAAGTAAAACCTACTCTGATTGACTTGGAGTTCCTCGCTGCTTAAAGCAGACGGATAACAAGGCGGAAGGCGAAAGCCACCGTGAACGACTAAGTGAGAAGGCACCGAAAGGTGATGCGATAGTCTGAACTCTATGGAAACATAGAGAGTGCGATTCGAAGAAGTTGCACCGCCAATGTGTAATGATTACACAAGGGTCACAAAAGTAACAGAAATGATCATATTTAAACGCAGTTGGCGGTATCAACGGTCAGCAGCCTAGCGAAATCTCTCGTAATGATGTGAATAACATCGAGCGTATTTTGCTTGGTAATGATGCAAGAACAATGCTCGAAGGAATTGATGCAGATCTTAAGTTTGCAACAGCTCCAACTCGTGATGCATTTATTGCACTTGCTTCTACAGATATCACACCTGACCTTCAAAACGTGCAGGGTGTTCTTTTAAAGAACGCATATCCAAATCAGCAAGGTTTAAGACCGGAAGAGTACTGCTCTATTTCCAGATTTAGATTCTTTGTTAGCTCTAAAGCCGCGAAGATTCCCGGAATCTCTCAACCAGGTGGTCAAACTGTCTATACAATTCCTATGTATGGCATGGAAGCTGCTGCAAAAATCGAGCAAAACAACTATTCGGCAACATTGGGATATAGACCTCCTTATGTTGTGTCGTCAGTTGCACAAAACAGCCAACTCTACGCTAAGTTTGCGATTGCGAGAGCGATCACTAACCAGAACTGGGTGACTGGTCTAAACGTAACTCAAAGACTATAGGAGTAAATTATGGCTTTTACAATTATCACAGGTGGTTCATTCACCTCAACAGGCGCAGGGGTATCTATCCCTCTTCCTAGCTCTGCTGATTATTTCAAAACATGGAATATCACGCAGTATGCAGCAGCAGCTCCTACAGTTTGTGTAGGTGGCGAATGGTTCGGATCTAAATTTGGATCAGGAGCTTCAGCTGTAAATAGCGGACTTAGATGGAGAAAAGCAGCATCTTCAGCGATTCTGATTGATTCTTTTTCTACAGCTACTACATCAAATGGTTTTACTTACTACACAACAGCTCCAATTATCGAAGCTGCGAACGTAAGTGGTTTGACAATGACTGCTGCTAACCCGGCTGTTGTTACTCAGACTAACACTTATTCAAATGGAGATTTGGTATATCTCTACAATACAACAGGAGATTTGACTTTAGGAGGAATGAAATTTCAAATTTCTTCTGTTTCGGGGTCAGGTTATACACTTCTCGGACTACCTGCTACAGCTGCTAACGGATATACAGCTTTAACAGTTGGTTACACAAGACGTGTTTCTAAAAACGCAGCAGTAGACCCGGAAATAATGTATATTACAAATATTTCTTCTGCGTCAGTGCTAGCATCTCCTCTTTCAGGAGCTGTAGTTAGCGTGTCTGTTGATCCATCTCAATATTATGTAGTCGGTAATAAGATTCATTTTAGTGTTCCTTCTTCTTTTGGAATGACACAAATAAATCAACTTACAGGAACTATTACCGCACTTAACCAAGCTGCAACAACAAACACAGCAGCTTATAACCTTGTAGTGGATATAGATGTATCTTCATTCACCGCATTTACTTATCCGGCTACTGCACTTTCTCCAACAGCTCAGCTGTTTGCGACATTTGCACCTGCCGGTTCTTCAACAAAGTACAATCCAATTACAAACGTATACACAGGGTATGAGTTTGCCTTGACTCCATTCCATTCGGGTCAAATTACTCCATTCATGTTCTTGGCGGGCGGAGCTAATTCACCGGCCGGAGCAAACAATGATGTGATCAATTGGTCAGCGTACAAGTTTGAAAACTAGTAGTTAGGTTTAGGGGAAGAGATTTCTTCCCCTATTATATAAGGATAAGAAATGTCAATACTTACATATCAAGGCGCAAACACATTTTTGCCACCAAGCCCTGTAGTACCCGCGTTTCTAGTTATTTCAGCAATTACAAACTCAAGTCCAATGGTTGTTACGGTCACAACTGCTAACAGTTATGTAGTAGACCAACTGGCCTATTTCACCATCCCTTACACATATGGAATGTTTCAACTCAACACACTTACCGGAAAAATACTTGCAGTTGATCAGACTAATTTACAGCTTACTTTCGATATAGACTCTACGAAATTTGACCCATTTGTCATTCCGGGCTCGGGGTTTACATTAGAAAGACCGGCTACATTATCTCCTGCCGGAAGCAGGAATTTAACTAACTTAAACACCAATTTAAAAATAGTGCCATTCCACGCGTTGAATGGACAAGTCGGAAACTAAACAATAGGAAAAACATGTCTTTAACTCAAAGAACAACATCAGGATTAGAACACGGTCTTATCAATACAGTGAGCAATTCTGTACCCGATACAGGATTCAAGCGTTTTGATGAAAAATTTCGTCAATCTCTCGAAAAAATGAAGAAAGAAGACGAAAAGCTTATGAAGGTTAGATACATCAATTCTAGAGGCGCAAATGAAAGGCTTGAGCGTCCTTACATGAGATATGAAGGGCAGCCGATTACCACATGGAGATTTATCCACAACCATGTTTACACCGTGCCAAAAGGTCTCATTGATGAAGTAAATAGCCAACCTGAATTAGTGCAAAGAAGCGAGATTCTGGATAGTAACGGAGTGCCTACTAAGAAAGATGGGCCAGGAGAAAAACTCCATAGATTCTATTCGGCAGAAATTTAATAAGGAGTATATATGTCAGCCGTTGTACAAGCAAATAACACCTATTCCCAGATCGAATTGCTGGTAAGACGGCTGACTGCATCGTCTTCTGAATCTACATTGCCAAGTGCAGATATCCAGCAACAGGTAAATACATTTTACTCCGCAGACTTTCCCTACGCTATTAAACTTGATCAGATGAGGTCAGTCTATACTTTCTACACAAGACCATATATTGATAGATATCCGCTTGATGTAAATTACAATCAAGGCGTGCGATCTCCGGTTTATGTAGAAGGTATTCAAGGGTTTTTTTACAAAGACAGGAATGAATTTTACAACTTATGGCCTAGATGGCCGACTAAGTTTCAGCCGATTGCAGGCGATGGCACAACACAATCTTTTACATTTACTATACCTGGCCCTTTCTTAAGCGAAGAAGTAGTGCTAGGCGGTACCGATACTAACGGTAATGCGATTAGTGTGAGAGATGACGGAAATGGCAATCTCCAGTACGTAGTGCCAAATCCGGTAGTGTCAGTTCCTCCGATTACACAAACACCCCCGGTTCCCGGGATGTATAACCAAAACACAGGAAATCCTGGTCTATTAACTGTCACAAATATCGGAACTGTGAATTACGTGACAGGGGTATTTACTGTTAATTTCGCATTAGCTCCGGGAACTGTGATACCTGCGCAAGGTGAAACGATGACTTTGTGGGTATCTCAGTATCAACCGGGACGACCCTATTCTCTTTTGTTCTGGAATAATGAATTTCGTGTACGACCTATCCCTAAAATTATTCATAAGATCGAAGTGGAAACCTACTTGACTCCAGTACAGTTTATGCAAACCACCGACAGCCCAATACTCAATCAATGGGTTCAGTACATAGCCTACGGAGTGTCTATGGAAATACTACGTCAAAGACAAGATATGGAGGGCGTAGAAAACTTAATGGAAGGGTTTAAAAGGCAAGAAGGTCTTGTTTTGGAAAGACAAGCAACCGAAGAGATTAACTCCAGAAATAAAACTATATTTGCCGGAACTGAGATGAATCAAGGCTGGAATAACGGTTTTGGACAAGGGTGGTATTAATGGGAGCGTATGAGCCTCTTCACATAACAGGAAATACAACAGGACTTGTACAAGGTCGTGAGAATTTTCTTTTGCCTGATGACGCTTATCCCGTTTTAGAAAACGCTTATATCTGGAGAGAAAGAATTCGAAGAAGGCAGGGGTATGAGTTACTCGGAAGACTCAGAAGAAATTTTACTTCCGTTTCTATTTCAACATCCGGCGCATCTTCTTGGACATTTACCATCTTCTCTACCGTTACACCTGCAATTACAGAGCCCAATGCGCAAATAGTACCCGGTAGCGTTGTAATTGTGATCGGAAGTGGTGCTGGAGCTATTACATTCACTGACCAGGGTAATGGTACACTTACAAGTCCTACAGGCGGAAACAGCGGTACGATCAATTATAGCACAGGATCAGTAACACTTACTCACACGGCAGGGGCCGGAGTTGCCTCAACTATTACGTTCGGCTACTACCCTAGTCTTCCGGTGATGGGTCTTAGATCTAGAGAATTAAACAACATCAATTTTGAGCAGCTTGTAGCTTTCGATCAAACCTACGCTTATATTTACAACGCAGGCTGGCAAGAGTTTATACCGGGTACTACCTGGACGGGATCAGATTCTAATTTCTTCTGGTCAACTAATTTTTGGATTACACCCTCAGGAAGTCCTAATCCTAATTCTAAAATTTTTTGGGTGACTAATTTTTCCGGTGTAAGTGGTGACCCGATCAGATATACGGACGGTTCGGCTTGGATTAACTTTGCTCCAACTATCAATGCAGCAGGTGACCAATTAACTCAATGTTTGGCAATCCTTCCGTTCAGAGGAAGGCTTGTAACATTCAACACGTTTGAGGGCGCAAACCTTGCAAGTTCTCTGCAAAAAAGACAAAGGATCAGATGGGCTGCAATCGGCACTCCTATTTCCGATGTAAGCACTTTATTTCCGTCAGGTGTCAATCCAAATGCCTGGCGTGATGATATAAGAGGTCAGGGAGGATATCTTGATATTCCCACATCTGAAAACATTGTTTCAGTAGGATTTGTTAGAGACAATCTAGTCATCTATTGTGAAAGAAGCACATGGCAACTTAGGTATGTAGAAAGATCAATAGCTCCATTCCAGATTGAGAAAGTAAACAGCGAACTGGGCGCTGAAAGCACATTTAGCGCGGTTCAGTTTGATACATCTCTTGTAGGAATTGGTGATAAAGGTGTTGTTGAGTGCGATAGCTACAAATCCGAAAGAATCGATATAAAAATCCCTGATTTAATCTATCAATTCAGAAATGCAAATAACGGAGCTGCCAGAGTTCATGGTATTAGAGACATTCAGCAGAGACTTGCATATTGGACATATCCTTACAATCCGGGAAGTGGGTTTTCTACTATATTTCCTAATCGAAGACTTGTCTATAATTACGAAAACGACTCATGGGCAATATTCACCGATTCACTAACGACACTTGGTACATATCAAAGTCCGGTGCAAAGGACTTGGGCTTCTGCTACATACCCTTGGTCTCAAGCAAACTTTCCTTGGCTTGATGTACCGGCTCAATTTCCATCAATTGTTGGTGGTAATCAGCAGGGGTATGTTGAATATCTATCTTCTAACTTAGAGCCAAAAGTTTCTAACGACGTAAGTCTTTACATTTACAATATCACAGGCAACACAACTACCCCGACTGTAATTACAAGCGTAAATCACAATTTACAGAACGGGCAAGTTATCAAGATCACGGGTCTTGCTACAACAGATCCATTTTACGCTAATATCAACGATGGCATCTTTAGAATTATCATAGTAGATAAGGACAACTTCCAACTTTGGCAATTCAACCCTTTTACGGGAAATTTTGACACACCTGAGCTTGACGTGCCCGGCACTTACATCGGCGGAGCGCAAATAGCAATTCGAGATGGATTTAGCATCATTAGCAAGAAGTTTAATTTCATAGATCAAGGAGAAAACATCCAACTAGGATTTATTGATTTGCTTGTTAATTCAACATCCGAGGGAGCTATTTCTCTCAATCTCTACTTAGATTATAACGACAACTCTCCCATTAATATTTTACCTCAAAACATTAATCCTTCGACAAATCTTCCTGACCCATTCTTTAACTCCACAGTTCCCACCTCGCAAAATGGGGGAATTTCGTCTTCAAAAAATTGGCAAAGAGTGATTTGTCCGGTAAGAGGAAACTTTATAACAATTGAATGGACTCTTTCTAATACGCAATTAGTGGGTGTAGAGCAAGAATCGGATGTGCAGATAGATGCCCAAATTTTATATTTACGAACAGCAGGCAGACAACTGCCCTTAGGAGCTTAATCATGGTATTTTTACCCAATATTCCTCAGCCGACAGATGATCAGAGTAATTCTCAAGGTCAAGTTCTTGGTAATAATCAACAACTGGATACAAGTTTTGCTGTCGACCATTATGCGTTTTCTGATCTAACAGCAAACAATGGAAAACACAAAGCAATTCATCTTGTGAATCAGTCAGACCCCACTACCGCCGCAGGGGAAATCGCTATCTACGACAAACTTGTTTCGGCAATTCCTGAACTATTTATGAGACGTGCCGGCAATGGTTCCGTTATTCAAATGTCTGTTGGAAATCCTGTAATTGCAACATCCGGAGGAGCTTTTGGACTTTCACTAAGCACTTTTTTGCCGGGGGGAATTATTTTAAAAGCAATGAGGTACACTCCTGCTAGTTCTCCTGTTGTTGGTATCGCGTTTTCTTCGTTTGGAATCGGAGCTTTTCCAACCGCTTGCTTAGGATTGATTATAACGTTAAATATTAATTTAGCAGGTCAAACGGCAACAGCGGATTCGGTTACAAATTCTACTTTTAATTTATACACAACAAATCCAGGGGTAAGTCACAACATTTGGGCAATAGGGTACTAATGACATTTGATCCAAACAATAGCCAGATTTTTGAATCCTATGTACCGGTATATAATGCAATACCTGAGAAATGGGATGAAGCAAGAGTTTTTATTGTAGAACAATTAAAAAAGATCACCAATTCTCTGAATGTAAAAGAGATTGGATTTTTGCTGGATGAAGAGCTACTGTCAGGAAAATCTTTTATTCCCGGAGCTACAATTGCAGGAAATAACCCTGAACAGTTTAGACAAGTGCTTAGAAAAGTTATAAATGTAGGCCCGTTAACAGCAGGTTTAAATGCAGGCGTTTCTCATGGCATAACATTCGATGCAAACTTTACTTTGATTGACATCTGGGTAGCCGGAACAAATTCAAGCACGTTTACTGCGACAAATATCAATCCGAACGATGTGCTTATGAATGCAACACAAATAGTAATTACCTCGCCTCAGGCATTTGATCGTGCATTTTGTGTGGTTGAGTATTTACAAGAACTATAGGAGATAAATTATGGGATTTTTAGATTACACACCGCTTGGTCTTTTCACAAAGAAAGGAAGAAGAAAGCAAGGAAATTTTTTATTTGGGAAAAAAGATAAAATTCAGAAAATTTCCCAATTACGTCCCGGGCAAGAAGGTCTATATAACCAACTTATTCAAGCCAATCAAGGCAGCGGCGCAGGTGGTTCTTTTGGGGATTCTGCCGACTACTACAGAGATCTTCTTAGCAACGATAACGACACATTTAATCAGATGCAAGCTCCCGAGCTTAGAAGATTTAGAGAACAAACCATTCCCGATCTTAGCGAGCAGTTTGCAGGCATGGGATCAGGAGGTCTTTCTTCCAGCGGATTTAGAAACGCTGCTGTAAATGCAGGAGCTGACCTATCCGAAAGATTAGGGGCTATTAGAGCGCAATTAAGACAGCAAGGCGCGCAAGGACTACAGTCACTTGGGGCACAAGGTCTTGGTCAATTTGATGAGAATCTATATCTTAGAAGGCCCGGATTCTTGGAAAAAGTTTCTCCTGTGGCCGGACAGGCAGCAGCAGCTGCCTTTGGTGGGCCAATAGGCGGAGCGATTGGTGGTGGAATGTTTAGTAAACCGCAAATGTAGGGAATAAAATGGTACAAATCATAGAACAAAGCGGAAATATAGCAGGTCGCATAGGAAAGGGATTTGCACAGGGTTTAAGTGATCAACTTCCTAAAGAGATAGAAAGAGGCAGGTTATCATCCGGACTTGAAAAAATTGCAAATCAGAGCAATTTAACTCCATTGCAACAAAGTTCGCATCTTTTAAAAAGCGGATTTAGCCCAGAACAATTATCTCAATATCTTCCATTGTTACAAAAAGCGCAGCAAACACAAGCTTATTTACAAAATGCTGATAGAGGATCGAATGAGCAACGACAACCACAAATAAATATTGAAAATGTAGAAGCTCCTACGGTAACTAGACAAGCAGGGCAGCTTTCTTCTCAAGATCAGTCAAAATTAAGACGTGGGTTTTCTCAAGAAGAAGGAGAAATTCCATTAAATCAGCAAGTTCGTGGATCTAACTATTTGCAGAGAATGGATGATAAACAAAAAGAACAGGAAACTGCAAAACTAATTAGACAAGGAAGATTTTTAGACCCCGAACAAGCAAGAGCATACGTTGATAGACAAGATAATGAAAGACTTCAAGGGGATAAAGAATTTAAAGGTAGACAAGATTTAGTTGAGAATGAATTCAACAATATCTTGCAAAAAAAATTACAAAAAAGTCCTGAAGGAACCTTTATAGACTTAAGTGGCGAGCTGCAAGAGAAATTACTAAATAAAGCAAAGTCCGAAGTTGCTCTTGGCGCTAATCCAAATCAAGTTGCAAGTAAATACTCTCAAGAAGCTTTTCGTCTTGCTCAAGCTCATCAAAACTTAAGAAAGACCGGATCTGCTAACTGGTTTCAACTGAGCCCTAGTAATGCTTTAAAGCAATTACAAGAGCAGAGAAAAGCCTATGAAAAAGTTGGTGGATTAGAAGAGTTTGCTAATGAAGTTCAAAGTACTCAAGATTTATCAAAACACTATGCGAGAAACCTTGCTTATCCTCTAACAAAAGAAGTCAATAATCTTATCGCGAACACCAAAGGAAGACCCGGTGGCAGAGGAATTGGATCAAGAGAAAAAGAATTAAAATTAGCAGAAGAAATCGGAAAGAATATTAATCCGGATGACAGCATTTTTTCTATAGGACTCCAACTACATAGGAAAGGATTAGATGACGAAACTGTTTTAGATTATATACGAGATAACTATTCAGATAATTTAAATCAGCGTCAGTTAACAGAATTTCAAGAATATAAACCAGTTAATCCAAATATCGCAGATATTTTTCTTTACACATTTTTTGGCATGAACCCTCTCGAGGAGATAAAATGATTGATAAAATGAAATCTCTTTTACATCAATTAATTCCCGAAAATTTAGCTGAAAAAGGATTGTCTAAAGTTGATCCCAGAATGAGAAAATTTTTTTCAAATGCAACTAAAAGTGGGATAGGTACTACAGCAGCTTTATCTTTTTTAAGAAATAAATTCCAAAATCCTGTCATTGAATCTGAAAAGTCAAGACTTTCTCAAGGTGTAAAAAAAGGGACTCTTCGTCCGGATGAAAGAGTAGCTGCCCAAGAAATACAGCAAGGTGAACAAAGAGCCGGAACACTAAAACAATTGGCAACAGCCGGTCTTGCAGCAGCCGGTGGATTAGGGGTTTTCAGAGGATTATCAAATGTATTAGGACAATCGGTTACAGAAAATGAATCCGAGCAACCTCAAATGCAACCTCAACAAAAACAACCATCTCCTTTATCTAGAGCAGGACTTCAAGAACAAAATCAACCAGGCTCTTCAGCATTGAATGGAATCGAGAAATTATTTGGCTTCATTGAAAATAGAGTCAATAAAGGAGAACCATTACAAAAGGCAGTAAGTACTGCAAGAGCAAACACAGCATTTAAACCAATCATTGCAGCTGCGCAACAAGAAACAGGAATGCCTTTTATTGACATCGTAAAAAGTAGATTCAGCGGTTACGGTCAACCTGATCAGCAACAAGTCCAAGGTGCAGGAAAGCAAGAATTCTTAGCTGGTCTTAGTCAGCTTACTCAAGCATTACAAGGACTCAGGAATCGATAATGGATGAAGTCATCGATCTTCTTCAATCTCTCATGGAACAGGCAGGTGAGCTAGCGGATGAGTTATCTGAAGAGGAAATGGTTCAAGTATTGACTTTGTTTCAAGAAGCTATTCAATTGATCCAAGAACAGGAAGCAGAAATTGGAATTGGAATTGGAGGTGGATCAGGTTTTAATATTCCCCCATCTGCACACGAATCTAGTAACGTTAACGGGTTCTATTACGACCCGGATTCTCAAGAGCTAAAAGTGCAATTCCACGGCCCATACCCTCAAGCTGAAGGTCCGGTTTATTCTTACGCAGGCGTTCCTGAATACATATTCAACATTTTGGAGAGAGGAAGAGTCAGCCCTAATACTTCGGGACAGAATAGATATCATGCTTGGCATAGAGGAGTTACTCCAAGTTTGGGGGCTTCGGTAAACGCTCTTTTAAAAGCCGGAGGATTTGCATATCAGAGGTTGTCATAAAAAGAAAATTCCCGTAAATTAAAGTAATTAATATAAGGCTTCAATATGAGTGCTAATAGATACTCTGTAGAAGTGATTCTTCATAGCGCATATGGTAATGAAAGGTTCTACCCATGTAATTCATTATCAATGACTTTGTGTTCTCTTATGAAATCAAAATCTATGACGCGTAAGGACCTCGAAATCTGCAAAAAAGCAGGCTGGGAAGTGCTTGTTGTAATACCGGCAAAAAAGTACGAAAACATATAAATCTATACTTATTTCTTTACAAATGTTTGCTTGACAAATGTAACGTTAAAGAAAAAAAGGAGATTTTATTATGTCAGTTTCATCAGTTTCAACAGATCCGCTAGACGCTCTCACAAATCAGTTTACAAGACCCGTCACAATTCCGTTTGCAAATCGAGTTCCTACAACACTAGATGTATATCCTGCAAATACGGTATGGCAATATACAGGAACGACACCACCTACTTTGTATGTAACTACAGGAGCCGGAAATTGGGTTTCTGATTCAGCTTCTTCAACTAGCACTGTTACTGCCGTTTCAACAAACGCGACATTCTATCCTTTATTTGCAAGCGCAACAAGTGGAAGTCTTCCCTTAAACGTAAATAGTTCTCTTACATACAATCCGTCAACGACTACGCTGTCGGTTCCTATTGCATCTTTTGCAGGATCTTCAGGATCTCAAATTACTCCTTTATCTATAAATAACGCAGGTGTTGGAGGAGTAAGTTTTTCAATTTTATCGGGCCCGGGTAGTGCAACTATTTCTTTATCTGGGTCAGTTAGCTCTCCTCTTACCTTTGCAACGAATGGAGCTGCAACAGGATTTAGTTTTGGTGGAAATGTGGCAATTACAGGAACAGGAAACGGTCTAGTACTTACACCGACTGTAGTTTCAGGGGCATCTCCTCAAACTTGCAACGCAAGAGTTGGAAATGTCACATTTACAGGGGTAAGTATAGCGGCAGGAGCTACACAAAGTTTTGTAATTAACAATACAACCATTGCAGCCACAGGCACTGTCATTTTGTATACAATGACAGGAAGTACCACAGGTTCATCTTTATCCATTCAAAGTTACACAAACGTTGCTAACACTTCTTCTACTATAGTTGTTGCTAATGCCACAGGAGCTACGACATCAACAGCGAATATTACATTTGCTTTTTTAGTTATCAATTAAACAAAAATTAAACTTGCAAAGGATAAATAATGATAAAACAAATGGTAAAACTGGAACATAAGATTGGAGACAGAGCCTATTATTTATTTTGTGATAGCGATAGTCCTACAATTGAAATTAAAGAAGCTTTATCTAAATTCACAGCTGTAGTTGTAAATGTAGAAGAAAAAGCAAAAGAAACTGCTCAGCAAGAAAATAAAAAAGATGAAGATGAAGTAATTACTCCTACCGAGGTTATGTAAATGGTTCAAGATTTATCATCTTTTCAAGCTATAGAAATGGCTGTTTATAACACTGCATCTCTTACAAGTTCATATGCAGGTATGAATTTAGCTGCTTCTTACGAGATTTACACCGGAGATGGATTTCAATACGACATCAAGATTTTAGTTTTAAAAAATACAAGCGATGTCGGTGTGACAATTAGTTATGATGGAATAACACGACACGACTTCATAGAACCCGAAGGACGTTTAGTTTTAGATTTACAAACTAATCATTCAAATAATTCATCGTATTCTTCAGGCACGTTAAATGGAAGACAAGGGCAAGTTATTTTTGGTAAAGGAACAGCAGGAACTGGAAATTTTTATATCACAGGATATAGATAAAATTTTTGTAAATTATATTTAGGAAAACATGTCCAATTATCAAGTATCTGCCGCAGCCACTGTCAATTCTATAAACACCTTAACCGGAACATCGGGAGGAGCTATTGCTCCGATTTCCGGGAATATAACACTTGCAGCCGGCACAAACGTTTCTTCAATCGTAGGCACTCCGGGAACTCTTACTATCAATGTAGCAGCAGTAGGAATTGTAGATTCTGTAGTAGCAGGTGCAAATATTTCCGTTAACAATACAGACCCTGTAAACCCTGTTGTTTCAGTAGCAGGGACTACACAAAACGCGATTCAGATTGGCAACGTGTCGGGATCTCTTACATCGCTTACAATAGCCAACAATTCTACGCTTGTAACAAATGGA
>Ga0116226_10000423_pt1 | contig 35643 bp, 26 predicted proteins | sample S1TSphfallax_FD_89692 | JGI IMG/M metagenome (GOLD analysis project Ga0116226, IMG submission 89692) | Host-associated microbial communities from peat moss isolated from Minnesota, USA - S1T2_Fa - Sphagnum fallax MG | ecosystem: Host-associated > Plants > Peat moss > Unclassified | place: USA...
AACTGAAAACTGAAAACTGAATCATGGCCAAGTCCGACCGCGACATCCCGCAGAACCTGCAGCCCCGCCCGGCCGATTACAGTTTTGATCTTGAGGCGACACTGCGCGGCATCGTCACCTTGCGCGCCGACATTCCCACCGGCGCGTTCACCGCCGAGTCGCTGGGCACCGAGCGCGCCGGCAGCGGCATCCACATCGAATGCGCTGCCGCCGGTGGCGGCCTGATTCTGACCATGGGCTACCTGATCATGGAGTCCGAAAGCATCTGGCTCACCACCGCGGGCGGCCGCGCGGTGCCCGGCCATGCGCTGGCAGTCGATTTCGAGACCGGCTTCGGCCTCGTCCAGCCGCTCGGCCGGCTGGATATTCCGATGATCCCGTTCGGTGACAGCCACGCGATCCAGGTCGGCCAGCAGGCGCTGCTGGCCGCCGCCGGCGGCCGTCACCGGGCGATCGAAACCCGGGTGGTCGGGCGGCAGGAATTCGCCGGCTACTGGGAATACCTCATCGACGATGCGCTGTTCACGGCGCCCGCGCACCCGTTCTGGGGCGGCGCCGGGCTGCTCGGCGCCGACGGCAAGCTGCTCGGCATCGGCTCCCTCATCCTTCAACAGGGCGACGCCAAGGGCCGCAGGGTCGACATGAACATGGTCGTGCCGACCAGCCTGCTCACTCCGGTGCTCGACGAACTGGTCCGCAACGGCCGCCTCGCCCGCCCGCCGCGCCCCTGGCTCGGCCTGTTCGCCATGGAGAATGACGACGTGGTCGTGGTCGGCGGGGTCGCCGACGGCGGCCCGGCGGACCGGGCCGGTTTGCATCCCGGCGACCGCGTCATATCAGTGGACGGCGACGAGGTGCCGGACCTCGCGGGTCTGTGGCGCCGCGTGTGGTCGGCCGGTACCGCCGGTGCCCGTTTGCGCATGACGGTGGCGCGTGACGACGAATTGCTGCACCTCACGCTCACCTCGGTAGACCGTGCCAGCATGTTGCGCACGCCAAGGTTGCATTAACGTAACGCAGCACCACCTCGTCACCAGCCTGTAATATAAATTATTTCATCTGCGGCCGCGCTGCGCTGCATTTTTCGGAACAAAGACGTTGCGACGCGATTCGCGCCTGTGATACGCACTGGCCCCGACGGAAGGGTGCGCAATGTCCACCTGGCAAACTCGTAACCCCCATGGAACGGGGGCGCCGGTTTGTCGGCGACAGGGCCGATCGGCAAACTGCGAGCCCTTCTCGCAATAATTACGTCGTTTCGAGCTACGGAATGCCGATGTTCGTTACGGAATGCCACTAGGGGGGAGCGTTCGCATGACGCAGGACGTCTGGACGGGCGGCAGCGGCAGTTGGGGCAATAACAACGACTGGAGCAATGGCGCGCCGAGCGTCACCGACGATGTCGTCATCGACGTCGCCGGGATAACCGTCTCGATCGGCACCGGCGTCGCCGCTTCCGCCGAAACGCTCGAACTCACTGCAAGCACGCTCGATATCGACGGTGGCACGCTGTTCACGGCGCAGCAGGCGACGTTCAAGGGCATCGTCGATCAGTCCGCCGGCACCTACACAATGAGCGGTTACGGCGCCTATTTTTACGACGCGCTGAATTTCTCCGGCGGCACGATGGACGATCTCAGCGGTGCCATTACGCTGTACGGTGGCGGCGTGCTCGGCGGCACGCTGGCCGGCGCCGGCGCGCTCGATATCGCCGCGGGTGTCGCCTACGTCACCACCGGCTTCAGCGCCACGATCGACAGCATCGTGGTGGGCGCCAACGGCGGGCAGCTCGGTTTCGATACGAACTTCAAATACGCCGGAAACTTTACCCTGCTCGGCAATGGCGTGGTGGACCTGTTCGGCCACACGCTGACCTTGACCGGCACATCGCAGCTCGAAGGCGTCATCGGTAACGGTGAACTGATCGAAAGCAGCACGATGACGCTCGGGGCACCGCAGGCAAACACAGTTCTTGATAACGGGCTGGTACTGCATGATTCCGGCACCATCGTGCAGGCCGGCACCGTGGCAATGGGCGCCAATGACAGCGGCGCCAAGATCGAAGTCGCCAAGGCAGGCACATATGAAATCAACGGTAACTGGAGCCTCACCAACCCAGGCACCGTGGGCTTCATCAGCAACGCCGGCCTGTTCGAAAAGACGTCCGGCGCGCGGACGTCGGTGCTCGACGCCTCGTTCACCAGTTCCGGAACCGTTACGGTCGAAATCGGCACACTTCTGCTGAACGGCCTGGTCAACAGCCTGGCAGGTACAGTCAACGGCGGCGGCACCCTGGCCGTACTTGGCGGGCAAACCACGCTGGCAAACAAGATCGCGCTGGATGTCTCGGCGTTCGATCAGCAAGGCGGCCTGCTGGTGCTCAACCACGCCCTCACCTATGCGGGCGCCTGGGACATGACGGGCGGGGTGCTCAACCTCAACGAACCAGGCGCCAAACTGACGCTGACCGGGCAGGCCAATCTGGACGGCGGCACGCTCACCAGCTTCGGCGGCGCCGTCACCCTCGACGGCACCGCCAATTTCGCCAGCGTGGTGATCGGCGGCCCGACCACGCTCACCATCAACGGCACGGTCGATCAGACCGGCAGCATTACATTCGGTTCATCGTCGAATCCTGTCGCTACCATCGCCGCCGGCGGAAGCTGGATCATCGAGGGCGACAGCGACATCGTCGGCACTTTCGGCCTGATTACCAACAAGGGCAATTTCACCGACCCTAACGGCAGCGGTGACTCGATCGTGCAGGCGGAGCTGGTCAATTCCGGCACGCTGACCGTGAACAACAGCACGCTGACGCTGGCGGGTATCAATGCCCTGGGCGGGACGCTGACGGGAACAGGCCTGCTGGATCTGCAAGGCGGCACGACCCTGGAGAGCGGCGTGAAAATCGAGGTGGCGTCGCTCGCTGTCGACAATGCCACGACCGCGATCGATGCTAATACTTCCTATGCCGGAATTTTCCTCGAATCCGGCAACCTCGGGGCACTGAACCTCAACGGTGACGTCCTTTCGCTCAGCGGGCGCGCCAGCCTGGATAGCGGCGTTCTGACCGGCGGCGGAACGCTCGCCATCGCCGGCCCGGCGGTGATCGGCAACTACACCATCGGCGACAATTCGGTTCTGGCGATCTCCGGCGCCGCCGAGCAAAGCGGCAATGTGAACCTAGACGCCGGAAGCGAGGGTATCATCGCCATCGCGGCAGCCGGCCTCTATACGCTGGATGACGACTTCACGATCGGCGGCGCCGGCGCCATCGACAATGCCGGAACGTTCACCGTCGCCGGCACCGGCACCAGCCAGATCGGCGCGGCCTTCACCAACACCGGCAAGCTGCACGTCAACGACCAGTTGCTGCAATTCGGCGACGGCGGATCGTTCGGCGGCAGCGTCAGCGGCGCCGGCACCGTGCAATTCAACGATTTCGATGGCGGCACGACCTACACGCTCGATAGCGGCCTCGCCATCTCCACCGATGGCTGGCAGATCAGCAACAATATCACCACCATTCTCGCCGCCAACGTCGCCTACGCCGGCGAGTTCGATCTCGGTGCCGCAACAGTGGATTTGAGCGGCGACACGCTGACCCTCTCCGGTACCGCCACGATCACCGGCGCCACCCTCGCCGGCCCGGGCACCATGGTGATATCCGGCAGCGGCACGATCAACGGTGCCAGCCTGCAGCAGGGCGCGGTGCTGGCCATCACCGCCGCCGCGGCACAGGTCGGCGGCCTCACCGTCGGCACCGCGACGCTCTCCATCGACGCGGGCGCCACCTACACGCTTGACGCGAACCAGTCGATTTCGGGCAATGGCACGGTTTCGGTTGCCGGCACGCTGCTGGCATCTGGCGACGGCGCCGGAACGATTTCCACGAGCGTTGTCGATAGCGGCGTGATCGCCGCCAATCTCGGCACGCTGGACCTGATCAGCGCCGTCGGCGGCAGCGGCGTATTCAGCATCGGCACGCTCGGCACGCTGGAATTCGGCACCCTGTCCACCATCGCCGCGTCCGACACCGTCAGTTTCGCCACCGGTGGCGGCGCCCTGGTGCTTGACACGCCTGACAATTTTGCCGCCACCGTGGCTAATTTCAGCCACGGCGACGAAATCGCCCTCGGCGGCTTTTCGGTCGGCAATTCGCTTACCGCAACATTTGCAAACCAGTCCGATACGGCGGTCACCTTCTCGGACTCCAGCGGCCACACGGTGACACTTACCTTCTCCACCGCCCAGACGCTCAGCAACTACTCCTACGGCGCCGGGCCGCTGGGCTTTGAAACCATCACCCACAGCTGACCGATGCGACGCCCCCGTATCATTTGCCCAGCGCAACCCCGCCACAAGATGCGTTCAACGAGGAACCGGCAATGTCTCTAGTCAAGTGGGTCGGAACGCAGAACTCGAATTGGTCGACCGGCAGCAATTGGAGCAGCGACACAGCGCCGCAGACCGGCGACGACGTGCAGATCGAAACCAGCAACGCAGTGACTGTCACCTACAATACCGGCACGCTTTTCCTCGATTCGCTCACCACCGCGGTCGCCACCCTCGATGTCACCGCCGGCACATTGGGTGTTTATAACGGCTACAGTTTCGGCGGCCCCCTTGAACTCGGCGGCGGCGAAATTCGCCTCGTGGCCGGCGCCTACGGCGATGGTTTCGCCGGCAACGTCACCCAGACCGGCGGCACCATGGTGCTGCTCGGCGGCGCCGTCGCGCAATTTGGCGAATTCTCCGAAACGGCCGGCACATTGTCGGTCGGCAACGGCAGTTTCATCGACCAGGATCAGGGCACGTTCACCGGACTCGTCACCGGTGACGGCCGCCTCGTGCTCGATGCCTCGGCCGTCAATAACCAGCCGACCACGATCACGCTCGGCAGCGGTTTTGCCGCCACCATCAACGCGCTCGAATTCGAAGGCGTGGAGGCCCTCGATACGAGTCTCACCTACGCGAACATCTTCGCGCTGGACACCACCGGCACGGTGGACCTTGACGGCAACACGCTGAAACTCACCGGCAACGCCGGCCTGGACGGTGTCATCACCGACGGCGGGATCGTCGACGCCACCGGCACAGGTCACCTGAACGGCCTGTTGCTCGACAACGGCGTGATGCTGTCGCTCACCGGCACCTATAACCAGACCGGCGCGATTACCCTGGGCAGCGCCGGCAGCGGCACCCTGGAGATCGGCGCGGCCGGCGCGCTGCGGCTCACCAACAACGGCACCATCTTCGCCAGTTCCGGCGGCGACCTGCTGAATGACGGGCTGCTCGCCAAGGTCGGCGGCGGCCCGCAAAGCGGCGAGAGCGTGATTTACGGCGACTTCACCAACGCCAGCACCGGCACCATCGACATCGCCGTCGGCACCCTGGATTTCCGCGGCCCCAGCAACGGTTTCACCAACGCGCTGGCGGGAACCATCACCGGCCCCGGCACCGTATCGTTCGACGCCGGCGACTACCTCATCGACAATGCCAACCACCTCGCATTGAACGTCTCCCGCCTGATCCTCACCGGCAGCGCCACCATGACGCTGACCACGGCACTGTCCTACGCCGGCGACTGGGACCAGACAAACGGCACGCTGGTGGTCGGCAGCCCCGGCCAAGTTGCCGGCAGCCTCACGTTGACCGGCGCGACCGCGCTCGACGGCGGCCTGCTGAAAGGCACCGGCACCGTGCTCTCCAGCGGCGCCGTCAATCTCGGCGACAACGTGGATCTGGAAGGCAATCTGCAGTTCATTTTCGAGGGGCCGGTAAGCCAGACCAGCAATATCGAATTAGGCCTCGATGCCGACGCCATCACCATCGCCAGCATCACCAAGGGCAACAGTTGGAACCTGAAGGGCGACGCCTCCATCCTCGGGTTCAACGCCCAGATCGACAATGCGGGCACGTTCGCCATGGCAAGCGGCGCCGGCGTCAGCGTGGTGCAGAGCGGGCTCATCAACACCGGCACGCTGGCCGCCGACAGCGGCGAACTCCTCCTGAGCGGCGTCGGCACTCTCGGCGGCAGCGTCGTCGGCAGCGCGGTGCTGGACATTTCCGGCGCCTACGAATTCGCCAGCGGGCTGTCGCTCTCCGTCGGCACCGTCATCCTGGACGCACCAAATCTCGGCGGCGAAGTCCAGGCCTCGCTCGCCGGCAACCTCAGCTTCGCCAACAGTTGGGCGCAGGAAGGCGGCACCCTCTCGCTGCTCGGATACACCCTTACCCTGCATGGCGTAACGTCGCTGCAGGCCGGCGCCATCGAGGGGCCCGGCGAAGTGATCGTCGCCGGCTCCGCGGTCCTGGGCAATGGGTTCGACCTGCTGCAGGGCGCCGAAGTGAAGTTCAACGGGAACACCGAGCAGAACGGCAACGTGACGCTGACCGGCGGCTCGGAGGCGCCGACGCTGACCATCGGTGCCGGCGGAACCTACACCATGTCCGGCGGGACCGATCTCGGCGGACCCGGCAACAGTATCGTCGGCACCGTGGTGGTGGACGGCACGCTGGTGGCCTCCGGCGTCGGCAATAATCCGTCACCCGCCAATGTGATCGCCGCCTCCCTCGTCGACGACGGCAAGATCAAGCTGAGCCATGGCGAAATGCAGTTTCTCAGCTCGGTCACCGGAAGCGGCAGCATCATCCTGTCGAACGGCGCCACGCTGGACCTGCTGGGCAGCACCAGCATCACCAACGCAATCACCTTCGGCAGCGGCGGCGGCATCCTCGATCTCGGCACGCCGGGCGAATACACCGGCACGATCACCGATTTTGGCAGCGGCGACATGGTGGAACTGACCGGCTTCACCCTTAGCGCCGGCACGTCTTTCACTGTCCAAGGCGATACGGTGACCCTCAGCGAGCAATCGGGCCAGAGCGCCACCCTGACATTCAACGCCGCGCAAACGCCAAGCCAGCTGACCCTTGGCGAGGGGCCGCACGGCGGGCTTGCGCTCATTCATCTTTAAGAAAGTAATACCAACACGCGTTGAAGCTGACAAACTAATAAAGAAAAGGAAGTTTTTCCTTTTTTGAACAAAGGAAACAAAAACGTTTACTCTTTGCGCCAAGCCGCCGGTTCAAGCTGGCCAATCAGGAAGTGTCCTTAATAGGTGAAAGTTTTTTGGCTCTGTTTTTTAATCCCGACCCCCAGCCCTCACTTAAATAGTTAAAAGTTTTTTGCTTCCTTCTTTCATCGCCACCGAAGACCCAATCTGCCCTTTCTTGCTTGCGCCGGCACGGCCGCTTGATCATGCTGCATCCTACGATGAGTGGTTTCGTCAGCGACGCAGTACTTACCGATGGCGTGCTCGGCCGGCGCGCCCTCGCCTGGCTCGTGGACGCCATTCTCATGGGCGTTATCCTCGGCCTGCTGCACGTGGCGCTGTGGATCCTGGGTTTCCTGACTTTCGGCTTCGGCTGGTTCCTCGCCGGCGGCCTCTGGGTCGTGCCGCTCGTCTACATCGTGGCGTTCGTGGCATCGCCCGGGCAGGCAACGCCGGGCCAGGCCTACATGGGCCTGCGCGTCGTGCGCGACGAAGATCTCGGCCGCCCGGAACCGGCCCAGGCCTGCGTCTATGCTATCCTATATGCCGCGACGATGTGGGTCGGCGGTCTATTGCTTTTCGCCGCATTCTTCACCCGCCGCGCCCGCTGCCTGCACGACATCTTCTCGGGCCTGCTGGTCGCGCGCGCCGACGCGGTGGCGCCGGCCAGCACAAAAATCTGGACCATGGCAGGCGGACCGTTCCGCTCATGACCTACAAGCCGCCGCGCCGGCCGCAATTCTTCTACACCACCGCCCCCCTGCCCTGCCCCTACCTACCCGGCCGCGTCGAACGCAAGGTCGTCACCGAAATCACCGGCCCCGACGCCGACGCCCTGCACGACAGGCTCTCCCGCGCCGGCTTCCGCCGCAGCCACAATATCGCCTACGCCCCGGTCTGCCCGGCCTGCTCGGCCTGCGTGCCCATCCGCATCGACGCCGCCGCCTTCCGCCCGGACCGCACCCAGCGCCGGGTCGCCCGTGCCAATGCAGCGATCGAGGGCTTCGAAGTGCCCCCCCGCGCCACCGCCGAACAATTCGCCCTGTTCCAGCGCTACCAGCTCGCCCGCCACGGCGACGGCGACATGGCCAGCATGAGCTTCTACGACTACCGCGCCATGGTCGAGGACACCCCGATCGAAACCCACATGGTCGAATTCCGCGACACCGACGACAAATTGGTCGGCGCCTGCCTCGCCGACCGCCTCGGCGACGGCATGTCCGCGGTCTACAGCTTCTTTGAGCCCGCCCTGGCCGAACAATCGCTCGGCACCCTGACGATACTCTGGCTCGTCGACCGCGCCCGCGCGCTTGGGCTACCGTATGTCTACCTGGGATACTGGGTGCCTGAGAGCCGCAAGATGGCCTACAAAGCGCGCTTCCGCCCCAGCGAAATCCTCGCCGGGGGCGCCTGGCGGCCGCTCACCGATGCGGATCTGACCGACCACGGCCCACACACGCGGACGGTGCTGGTGCCGCAGGCGGCGGATTAAGCAAAAAAGTAGAATTACTTCTTTTTTGAAAAAAAGAAGCAAAAAACTTTTGCAAATGCGACGCGCCGATTGTCAAAACAGGGGCCCGGGTGCTGCACGGTCCGATCGCGAGTGGGTTTCGCGGCATACTTGTAAATTTTTCGTTAACCTGGCCTGCATCGTGGGCAAATCGGGTAACGCGGGATTGCCCGACATCGGTATGCTGGCGTAAGGTTCGAGCGAATTCAAGCTGATGTGGCTACGCCACGCTGCGGCCCCTTCGAAGCTGGCGCGAATCGGTTGTGGTTCTTAAGATTTCGCTAAGTCTTATTTATGAGGCATGGCTAATTCAATGTCGGGTTGGCGCGAAATGCTGGCGTCTGATCGCGCGGTGCCGATGCCGGCCAAGCCGTTTCATGCCCCGGGCCAACCCGCCCGCATCCGCAGCCTCGGCCGCCGCAGCTCGGTGTCACTGGAATTCAGCATCGTGGCCGTTGCGTTCCTGATTCTGGCCTTTGGCGCCATGGAACTTGGATACGACTATTTCGTCCAGGCAGCACTCGACAGCGCGCTCAACGTCGCCGCCCGTGGCGTGCAGGTCGGCACATTGCAAAACGAAGGCGGCGGCAGCAAATTCATCCAGAAGGCTGTTTGCCCCGCATTGGGCACGCTGCTGGAGTGCGGCAACCTGTACGTCTCGGTCACCGATATCACCAGGCAACAACAACTGGGCGGCCCGACAGACTATTATAATTTTCTCAATGACAACTTGAATCCAACGCTGGAAATGACCCTTTCCGATCCGGTCGATACCGGATGCAAGTTCGATTTGATGCTGGTTCAGGCGTATTATCTCGGCCCGACTTTTCTCGGCACGTTGGTGCCGGGTTTCGCCACCACATCGCCGCTGAACAGCAACCAGCTTGTGCACATCAGCTATTCCACCGCCGGCTTCGTCAACGAGGACTTCAGTGGGGGGCCGGAGTGCGGCAATTCATAGCGTCATCCCCATTTCGCCGGCGACAATTCCGCGCGCTGCGGGAGCGCCGGTCGGTGGCGGCGATGGAGTTCGCCCTCATCACGCCAATACTGCTGACCTTTTCGCTCGCCGTGTACGACATTTCGCGCGCGCTACTGGTGTGGCAACAAATCAACAATGCAGCGGAGGCGGTCGTCGAATCGGCAGAGAAACTTTCGGTGCAGAATGCACCCTTGGGCAAGGCCACGCTCACGCCGGCGCAAATCCAGCAGGCGATGTCCACCGTTTACGCCCAGATGCCGGCACTTTTCCCGGGCCGGACGACGACCCCGTACGGCGGCATCTTTGCCGGACCGTTCGGCGTGACCCTGTCCAGCGTGGAGTTCGCGCCCTTGTGCAGCCCTTACGCAAAGACGCCCTGCAATTCCAGCAACGTTCCCAGGCAATACCCTTTCACGGTTTGGAGCAGTTACCTCACGCTGGGCACCGGCAACCCCCATATCAATCTTATGATACCACAGCAGAACGACCCCCTGCTGCGCCCGTGCAGCCCGGACGGCCAGAAAAAGGTTCTAAAGGCGGTGGCGCAATTTCCAAATACGGTGCCCGAGCAGTTCACCGATATGGCGGACGCGAACCAGCAATTCGGCAACCAGCCAATCGTCCTGGTGCCGCAACTGGTGGCCGACGTGCAATATCAATTTGTGCCGGCGTTCCCGATGTTCTCCAAATTGATGTTTCCGGCACTCACGTTCATTGCCTCGGCTGCATTGCCGACGCCGGTGGGGCAGACGGACGCGGTGGTCACCCTCAACGGCGCGGGATCTGACAACCCGGTCGCATGTCCCCCAATTGCGCAATAGTCTGGCATAGGAATGATCCACGAGCACTTACCAATGTCGAGAACTTCCTGCCGAAAGGACCGACGCAGCGCCGTGGCACTGCTGTTCGCAATCCTGGCAATTCCCGTCGTAGGCCTGGTCGGGCTGGCGATCGACTTCGGCTATTGGAATCAGACCTACGCGTCGCTCTCGCTCGCGGCCAGTGGCGCCGCGATGAATGCGGTGAAAATCGCCGCCGCGGAGACGTTGTCCAAAGACCCGAACGCGATCGCCGACGGCGTCGCCGCCGGCAAGCAATGGTTCGTCTCGCAGGTTGGCCCGACGGCCAACTATTCGCATTTGATCGTGACGAACGGCGCGGTTGCGGTGAACATTCCGCCGAATAACCAGCCACCCCCGCCAGCCTCCCAGATCACCGCCCAGGTGATCTATACCGGAACGCTGAATTCTGTATTCGGTAATCTGTTCTCCGTGTTCAATTACCCGCTCAACGTGTCTGCCACTGCCACGCAGGGACTGGCACCTTATCTCGATGTCGAGATTTTGTTGGACAATTCCCCGTCCATGCAGATCGGCGCCACGCCGAATGATATCGCCTACATGATGTCGCTCACGACATGCAGGGCGCCCGGCGCCTTTGTCCCCCCCGGCGCCGGCATCAACGGCTACAACGCCAGCGGCCAGAACTACGCTTACGGTTATCAATATACCGGCTATGATGCGGAAAACTCAGAATTGAGTGCCCCGTTCGGAAGTGGCGACGGCAACATCCTGGGCATTGCCCCGCCCCTTCCGAAGGGGGGAATGCTGGCAAATACTTTATATCCCTGCGCGACATCTCCAACCGTACCAAAGGGCGCGACTGCAGGACCGCCTTGCGCCTTCGCCTGTCATTTCGATAACAGCCAACCGCCCGGAAAGGGGCAGGATTTCTTTGCCGCAGCCCGCTCGACAATCCAGCAAAATGAGCAGTACTGCTACGAAGCGTCATCGCCGCAAAACTGTCAGATCAGCTTGCGTTTCGACCTCGTGAAGTCGGCAGTCAACCAGGTCATCACCACAATGCAGACCGACGACCTGCAGATCCAGAATTTGAAAGTCGGCATTTTCTCGTTCTCAAATGACGTCAATCAGACCTATCCGGCCAGTTGCAGTCCGCCAGGCAGCGAGGCCTGTCAGGCAGGGGATGACTGGGGCACGGCGCAACAACTTGTCGGCAGCTACCCGACCCAGGCCAACCAGGAGGAGCCGGGCATCAAGCCCGCCTACACGGCGCCTGGCGACAACAACACAGGCTATACCAACTTTCCGAATGTAATGACGACGCTGTACCAGCAATATCTGACCACCAAGTCGGGCGACGGAACCAGCGCGGCCGCCCCCGCAAAGGTGCTGTTTATGGTGACCGACGGCGTCGGCGACTACTCCATAGGTGCAGGCGATCGCATTTATCCGGCGTTCGATCCAACCCTGTGCGACTATTACAAGAACACGCTGGGCTACCAGGTGTATGTGGTTTACACGCCATATTACTCTCTCATGAACACATTCTACCTTCAGAATATAATGCAAATCGCCGAGCCGTTGCAGACAAGCCAGGTCGCCACCAACTTGCAGGCGTGTGCGAGCCAGCCAAACGATTTCGTGGTCGCTAATCCAAATGACCCGCAATCAATAGCAAACGCACTGCAAAACTTCCTGACACTCGCAATCACCTCCGGCGCCCGTTTCACTCAATAGCTATCGCAGCGGAACGCAAGCGCCAGTTGGCACTGCGTCATCAAGAGCCCATCATCAATACCAATGGTGCGCCCGCCAAAACGCCTCCGCATGCGGCGCCGTTGTATAACGCGCCTGAATATACCGGATGCCGCCCTGTGCTTCCTCGGTTGCGTTGCCGAACGATGCGGCACCCTTCGGGTTCAGGTGCCAGCTCGCCTGCGTGAGTTGAAACAACCCCCGCGCGGAATCCGTCGTGTTGCGCGCGCCGACTCGGCCACTGCTCTCCTGCGCCGCAATGAACAGCAGCGAATTGCGCCAGGTCGGCGGCACGTGTTCCGCGCCGATCGCCTGGTCCACCGCCGCCTTGATTTGCGGACTGATCGTGACGGGATGCGGCGCATGGTGCCGCGCATGGTGCCCGTGATGGTGATGATGATGGGCTGCATGGTGCAACGCATTGGCAAAGCCATGCTGCGTGGGCGCGGACGCAGCTGTCGCCGATGGCTGTGTGCCATCCGCACCGGCGGCCTTCGGCGGGGACAAGGAACTCGTCACCCCCCAACCCTAGCGCGCAACCATTAGCAAACAGAAAACGCGCCCGATTTGCAGCTGTTGGTTAAATCCAAGGGAAGAGTCCCTGGATTTAACCAACAGCCTTTGTTTTTGTGGGCCGATCCACCCGGCGCTCTGGTAGTGAGCGTTGCGATCGGACCGCTAGCCACGTGTCGCATGCGCAAAAGTTTTTGCTTCTTTTTTTCAAAAAAGAAGATCTTCTTCTGTTCTTTCTGAAATTCGTCAATATGGTTCAAACTCATGAAAGCGGCCTCGATCAGCGACTACCGCGAACTCGCCCGCCGCCGGCTACCGCCGTTCCTGTTCGAATATATCGACGGCGGCTCCTACGACGAAGTCACCCTGCGACGTAACATCGACGATCTACGCACCATCGCCCTGCGACAACGGGTGCTGCGCGACGTCTCCGCCATCGATCTTTCCACTGAGCTTTTCGGCACAAAGTGCGCCATGCCCGTCGCCCTCGCCCCGGTGGGCCTTGCCGGCATGAACGCCCGCCGCGGCGAGGTGCAGGCCGCAAGGGCCGCCGCCGCCGCCGGCGTACCGTTCTGCCTCTCCACTGTCTCCCTCTGCCCCATCGCCGAGGTGCGTCCCGCCGCCGGAAACAAAATGTGGTTCCAGCTCTACATGGTGCGCGACCGCGGTTTCATGCGGTCGCTGCTGGAGCAGGCCGAAGCCGCCGGCATCGACGTCCTGCTTTTCACCGTCGATCTACCCATGCCCGGCGCCCGTTACCGCGATTTCCGCTCCGGCCTCGCCGGTGCTCCCGGCCCCGCCGGCCAGTTGCGCCGCGCCTGGCAGGCCGGCACGCATCCACGTTGGGCCTACGACGTCGCCCTACGCGGCAAACCCCTCGCGCTCGGCAACCTGACCGCGACGCTCGGCGCCAAATCCGGCCTGCAGGATTTCCTCGGCTGGCTCGCCACCAACTTCGACCCGTCGCTCACCTGGGACGATCTCGACTGGATCAGGCAGCACTGGAAAGGCCGCGTCGTCATCAAGGGCATTCTGGACCCCGAGGACGCACGCCAGGCCGCCGCGTCGGGCGTCGACGGAATCGTCGTCTCCAACCACGGAGGCCGCCAACTGGATGGCGTCATCTCCAGCGTCCGCGCCTTGCCGCCGATTGCCGACATGGTCGGCGACAAGCTGACCGTGCTGGCGGACGGCGGCATCCGGTCGGGCCTCGATGTAGTGCGGATGCTGGCGCTAGGCGCCCACGGCGTGCTGATAGGCCGTGCCTGGGTCTATGCCCTGGGCGGCGCCGGCGAGGCTGGCGTCCGGCACATCCTGGCCCTGATGCGGGCGGAAATGTCGATCGCCATGGCGCTCACCGGCGCCACGAAACTCGCCGATATTACGCGGCAGAGTGTGCAGTTGGTGTAAGGTGCGCCGTCCGGCCCGCCACGCCGGCGATCGCGCGCGATGCCCGCAGCACCAGCGTCGCGACATACATCGCCGGCGGCACCGCGTAGGCGAACACCATCGTCCCGGCGTTCGGGCTGCCGCCGCCGAGCACAAAGATCGCCATCAGCGTGTAGTACAGGAACGCCACGACAAAGGCGCTCCACGGCACGGTTAAGGCGGCGATCAGCTTGTTCAGTCGGTCGGAAAGGGTCACGGCACTGCTCCGAAACTTCATGATGCACCGCAATATGTAGCTTACGGTGCCGATAATAAGTAGAGTTATATATTCAAGCTGCCATGCACAAAGCGCATGCGACCTGCCTCGGCGTATGCGTCTTTACCGAGAGAAATGGCAGTCCGCACCGAGCTTGCCGGTAAACCGCGTCCAGGTCTGCGTGCTGCCGAGCAGCGGAATGGCGATATATCCGCGCAGCCGCAGCGTGCCATCGGCGGCCGCCCAAAGTTCGGCCTGATACACGTCGCCGTTGCGCGGATCGGTGATGGTGCCGTTATAAATACCGTCCGCGCCGAGACGCATGTCGTGAATGATGCCCAGATGGCACTCGGAGGCGCCGTTCCAGGACCGCGGCGGCCCGCCGCCCGCGGCAAAAGTCGAAACACCGCTGATTTCGCCGCACATCGCGTTACCGCAGGGCGCGATCGTGATCACCCCGTCGCGGTGCTCGGTAAACCAGTCGCCGGTAGGGCTGGCAGCAGCAGCGGTTGCTACAGGCAAGGCGAACAGAAACAACAAAAGTAGTTCTTTTTTGAAAAAAAGAACCAAAAAACTCTTATCTAGTAGGGATCGCACCGAATTCGCCCATTGAAACGTCCGCCCACCGCAACTGTTAAAAGTTTTTTGCTTCTTTTTTCAAAAAAAGTGCTTCCTAACTATCCGCGCGCGGAACCCAAGGAACGCGCGCTGTCTCAATGCCGTCCTCCTCCAGCGCCGCGGCTTCTTCCTGCGTCGCCTCGCCGTAGATCGGGCGCGGCGGCTCCTCACCCACATGGATGCGGCGCGCCACGTTGGCGAATTCGGGCCCGACATAGTCGCAGCTCTTCTCCACCTCGGTGCGAATGCGCTGCAACACGGCCCGCACATGATCTGGCAGAGGCAGCGTTGTCGCCCGCGACGCGACGTCGGTGACCACCGGCGCCGGCGCGGCCGCCTCCGCGGTTGCCGCTATATCGCCGCCCCTGCGAAGACCCCCCTTGTTGAGGCTGGGCGACATCAGCGCGCGCTGGACGTCTGCCCCGCCGCAAACCGGGCATGTGAGCAAACCCTGCGCCGCCTGCGCCTCAAAACCCGCACTGCCATTGAACCAGCCGTCGAACGCATGGCCGCCGCCACAGCGCAGGGCATAATGGATCATACGGCGAGCAGCCGGTCGAGCTCGCCCGAGCGATCCAGGCCGCGCAACTCGTCGCTGCCGCCGATATGCAGTCCGTCGATGAAAATTTGCGGCACCGTCGTGCGGCCGCCGGATCGCTCGATCGCCTCCGCCCGCTCCGGCGAGCCCTGCGGCGCGTCGATTTCGCGGAAGGTTGCGCCCTTGCTTTCCAGCAGGTTCCTCGCGCGGGCGCAGAATGCGCACCAGGGCTGGGTGTAAATCTCGACGGTAGGCACGCTCAGATCCTTAATCAGTGTCAGCCGAGTCGTCTTCGTGATGCCAACGCGGGTCGGGCACGCGGCTCGCCACCAACACGTCGATATGCCGGGCGCCCGCGTCAAGCAGCGTTTTCGCGCACGCGCCCGCGGTGGCACCGGACGTAAGCACATCGTCGATCAACAAAATCCGGCGTCCACGCACCGCATCCGCGCGGCGACGGCGGACCTCGAATGCGCCGGACAGTTCCTCGGCGCGGCCGGCGGCGGAAAGCGTTCCCAACACCCGCGTTCGGCGCGTGCGGCGCAGCGCATCCACACAAACCGGCCGGCCGGCCCTGCCGCCTACCGCCTGCGCCAGCAGCGCCGCCTGATTGAAACCGCGACGGAACAGCCGCCAGCGATGCAGCGGCACCGGCACCAGCAGGTCTGCCTGCGCCAAAAGAGTCCGACCGGCCCGCGCCATGTGCGTCGCCAGCACGGACGCGTTTTCCTGCCGGTCGGCGTATTTCAGCGGCAGGATCAGCCGGCGTGAGGCGTCATCATACAAGAAGGCGGCGCGGGCGTGGCGCCACGCCGGCGGATACGCACGGCAACCCTGGCAAAGCCGCTCCTGTCCACCCGCGATCGCGAAGGGCAGGCCGCAGCCTTCGCACAGCGGCTCGACCACGAAATTCAGCGCGGCAAAGCATGCGGCACAAAACGTGCCCTGGCTCGCGACATCGGTGCCGCAACTCGGGCAATGCGGTGGCAGCAGCAGATCGAGGGCCGCCAAAGCCAGGGTGTGAACACGGCGCATGCGGGCTCCCCCTGGCCTTCCTGCCAAACGCATTTTAACCTGCGCCAAAATTACCAGGGCAGGAACCAGGGCCGCAAAATGAAAAAACTCAGCTTCGCCACCATCGCATTCGCATCGGCCGGCCTCGGCGCCGCGCACGCCACCCAAACCGGGATCATCCAGACCACCAACGGGCCCATCCAGGGCAGCGTTGTCGGCAGCGTCGACGAATTCCTTGGCGTGCCCTACGCCATGCCCCCGGTCGGCGCGCTCCGCTGGACCGCGCCCACCGCCCCCACGCCGTGGACACAAACGATCCAGACAACCAGTTTCGGCAATTTCTGCCCGCAAGGCCTGAGCGAGCTCAGCCCCGGCGGCGGCAACGAGGATTGCCTCTATCTGAACGTCTATTCCCCCGCCAACGTCACGCCCGGCAGCAACCTTCCCGTCATGGTATGGCTGCACGGCGGCGGCCTCACCACCGGATCGGGCCAGGAATACGATGCCTCGTCGCTCGTGCAGACCGGCAACGTCATCGTTGTCACGCTGAATTACAGGCTCGGCGTGCTCGGCTTCCTGGGCCACCCGGCGCTGGTGGACCCGGTGCATCACAGCTCCGGCAATTACGGCACGCTGGACCAGCAATTCGCGCTCGCCTGGGTCCGCGCGAACATTGCCAATTTCGGCGGCAACGCAGCGAGCGTCACCATTTTCGGCGAATCGGCCGGCGGCCAGAGCGTCATTACGCAACTCTATTCGCCGCTCGCCGGCAAACTGCACGCCGCGATCATCGAAAGCGGTGCCTACGCCAACACCTACCCGACGCAGGCGCAGGCGCAAGCCAGCGGCAGCGCCTTCGCAACCGCGCTCTCGTGCCCCAGCCAGACCGATGCGACCTGCCTGCGCGCGCTTTCCGCGTCCGCGCTGGTCGCCGCCCAGAACGGCACCATCGGCGCCGATCTGCCGATTGCCCCGAACGTCGACAAATGGGTGCTAAAACAACAACCCTTCAAAGCGATCGCCGACGGCAACTTCCAGCATATACCGGTGATCGACGGCAGCAATCACGACGAATACCGGCTGTTCGTTTCCGAGAACGACCTGGCCAACCTGCTCGGCGGCCATCCCGGTGGCTACACGCCGGCTGAATACACCGCACTCGTCGACGGCCTGGCCGGCAGTTTTGCGCCGCAGGTGCTCGCCGAATATCCGCTGAGGGCCTATCCGAGCCCGAATTACGCGGTTTCCGCTGTCGCCACCGACTACGCCTTTTCCTGTAATGCCCTGCTGCTCGACGCGCTGCTGGCGCAACACACGACCGTGTACGCCTATGAATTCAACGACGTTAATCCGCCCAACGTGCTGCTGCCACCCGACCAGTTCATGACGATCGCGGATTCACACGCCATCGAGCTGGACTATCTCTGGCCGGCCTTCAAGAACATCACCCTCGATCTCGGGCCGGCGGTGTTCACATCGCCGCAACTTGCGCTGAGCCAGGGCATGCAGGCCGCGTGGACGAGTTTTGCCCGCTACGGCCGCCCGCTCAATCCGCATGGCGGCGCCTGGAATGCATACAGCGTGGCGGCGCATGCGTTTATTTCGCTCATCGCACCCTCCCAGCAGACCGAGACAAATTTTTACAGCTTCCATAATTGCGGTTTCTGGGGGCCGTTTCTGTTGCAGCAGGCGGGGTTGCCGCCTAATACGAAATATTAGTAAGGAAGCATTTCTTTTTTGAAAAAAGAACCAAAAAACTTTTGCCACATGGCGTACGTGGCCCGTTTCCACGTACGCCAATTGATAAAAGTTTTTTGGTTCTTTTTTTCAAAAAAGAACTGCTTCCTTCCCTTACTTCGTAAATATCGCCGGCGACGCCAGCGCATTCTTCAAGAACGTCTGCAGCGCATTGTTCAACGATGTCTGGTTGCTCGCGGAAATGTAATCGCCGGCGCTGCTGGCGCACGCCTGCAAATTATACGCAATCGAATTGCTGCCGCTGCCTTCCACGATAGACACGGCATTCATCAGATACCATACGTGCATCACCGGAAAATACGGCGTGTACACCACATAGACGGTGTATCCCATGTCCTTGAATGCCTGGCACGCACTGGATGGCATGGCGGCCCGCGTGCCGGTATTCGGGTCATCCTCGAACCCGTCGGTAATCAGGAACAGAACCTTCCTGGGCTTGGTCGCTGCCGTGCCGTCGCCGGCAGCGGTAAGATAAGTGCTGGCCAGCGTGCTCATCGACTCGGTAACGGCGGTGTCGTCATTGTTGCCGGTGGCCAGCGCGACGTCGGGCTGAATGCCGGTATCGGTGTAAACACCGCTGCCCGCGGTGGGTGGCGCGCCGACATCGGACTGGGCCAAGGTGAAATTGCTGCAGGCTTCCGTGGTATTGGTGTTGTTTGTGCCGCAGGCGGTGGTGCCGGGATAAACCGCGGTCACACCAGTGTTGAATGAATAGACGCCGACAGTGAGGTTGTTGAGCGACGCGACATTGTCGGTTGCCATGGTTTGCAGCACGAGATTTGTGGCATTCTTCAGCAGGTCGAACCTTACCGTCACGCCATTCTTGCGGGCCATCGCCCACAAATCGGTGCCGAGACCGGCCGCCTTGCTGCCGTCGGTATGGCAGGCGAAGGAACAAGGCGGCCCGGCATAGGCGGTATAGCCGTTCACCTGGTTCGGGCAGGTCTGCTGCTGCTGGCAATACCCGGCGGTAACCTCCGCGGCGTCGCAATACGCCGCCGAGTAACCGCCGCCGCCTTTGTAATTCGTCGGCTTGTAGGTGGTGCTGCCCGAAGTCATCGGCGTCGGCAACGTGCCATCGTAATTCGAGCCGTTCCAGCTATACTGATAAATTCCGTAATTGTTCGGATATAGCTGCGTGTAGGTGCTGCTGCTGGCCGTTCGGGAAAAGTAGTTTGACGGATCGCACGCCGAGTTCTGCATCAGCGTCTGCATATCGGCCGTCGTCGCCCCGATCCCCATGGACGCCGAGTTGTCCAGCATCAGGATCACTTCGAGATACGACGTGACCGGCATGGTAGCGCCCGCCGATACCGTGATCGGGTAGCCCGCCTTGCCGAACAGCCCGCCGATGAGGGGGTTAACCGATAGCGTAATGGAAACCGTCGCCGTAATACTGGTGCCGCTCGTGGTGACGTGGACGGTGGGCGTGCTGCTGCCAAGCGCATTACCGTACGAACTCGTGTCCATATCGGCCAGGAACCATTGCTTTCCGGCGGTGGTGCCTTCGGCGATGTAATTCGTGTCATTCTGCGCGTCCGCATTGGCCGCGGTTTTTGCCGCATTGAGTGCCGCCGAACTGGCGGCCAATGACAGCGACGCATAGGTTTCGTTCCAGATGCCGAAATCGACCGCCAGGCCGGCCAGGCCGATCATGGGAATGACCATCAGCGCGAACAGCAAAGCCACGCCGCTCCGCCGCTCCCGCCACAAACCCGGCTTGCGCGGCGCCGCAAGGCGTATCGATGCCCGCCTCACCCGCGCCTGCCTAACTGCATGACGCGACATTGCCGGTGGAAACGCTGGTGTTGAGCGTGATCCGCTGGTTCAACTGGCCGACCGGCGCCGGCATCGTCGCGGAAGCGTATAGATACACCGGCTTGATAAAAAACGGAAAATAGGGCGTGAAGGCGTACAACACGTCGGTCACGAGTTGCGGCGACAGCGTCATCGCCGATCCGCCCGCCAGCACCGGGCTGGCCATTTCCAGCATCCCGACACTGTTGGGTGGAAACCGCGCCACCTGCGCCTCGGTCATGCACGGACGATACCAGCCTTGCACCAGCGCAGATCCGCCAACTGTGAGATATGTCGTCCAGAGCACCGACGCCGTCTGGCTGCCGCAGCCGGACGCGCTGGTGCATAGCGGCGTGTAGGTGATGGAGCTGAGTGCCACGGCGTACGGACCAGGAAACAAACCGCCGCCGTTGCCGAGATTGAGGCCCGGTATTTCGGCATAGATCGTGCTCATCGCCTGTTGCATCTGGTCGGCGGTCAATTCGGCCGCGACGAGCCCCGTCGTCGGATCGGTCGTCACCGCCAATTTTTCCGCCGCCTCCGCGATTGCATTCGCCGCGTAATGGATTTCCGCCCAGATCAGCAGCGCCCGCGCGCCATCCACCGCACCCAAGGTCAATGTCAGCATCAGTGGCGCCACCAGCGCGAATTCCAGTGCCATCACCGAGCGGGAATCGGCGCGAATGCGACCGGCACGCCTACCGTTCAGCATCCGGTTTCCCCGCCGCTAAAATATTCGTTCACGAACCCGGTGGACGAATAAGTGACATGAACCCGCAGGCTGCTGTTCACGGGTGACGCCTGCGACCATGCCGGTATCAGCATACCCAGGAACGTGGGGCTGAGATAATAGGCCTGCAGCAACATCAGTTTTCCCGCCGAGCCGGTGCAAATCGAATTGGCCGAGGAGGTAACCGCGGTGAGGTTCGGCGGATTCGAGCTCATATAGGTGTAATAATTCTCGCCGGTTCCGCTCGGTATGTACGTCACGTTGACGTAAAGCTGGCCGCAATCCAGCAGGCCGCCGAGCGCCGGGCAAACCGCGTTCGAGACCCACTTCGTCGCGGCGGTGCCGGTGGCACTCCCGTCCGCAGCCCCGACCTGCACGCCCCGCGCCGCTACATGTACGGCGTTATCGAGCGCCTCCTGCACAAAAAAATCGTAGCCCACTTCCATGGTGCCGAGTGCGAGGGTGAAAAGCGGCGCCGCCAGAATGGCGAATTCCAGCGACACGTTGCCGCGCCGGCGCCGCAAATCGCTGCCCCGCCACCCCACCGCGCGCGCCATAAAGCTTGCGTATTGCATGACCCAGATCGTGCCGCCGACGGCAACATTGCGCACGCAAAGGTTGACGACGCGCTAATCGCTTTTCAGGCGATCCATCGCTGAAAGAAAACCGGCGGGCCAAAGAAAAAGGCCGGTGGCATCTGCCCCCGGCCTTTCCCAATTCGGCGCGCGGGTAACAACCCGCGGCACCGCCGCCTCACTGCGTGAACTTGGCCGACTGTTGCAGCGCGGACTGCAGGAAGCCGGACAGCGCAGTCGTCAATTCCGTCTGGTTGGTCGCCTCGATGAAATACGTGTTGAGGTTCGATGCGTTGGTGTACGACGAGCACTGCTCCAGATTATACGTGATCGAGCTCGAGCCCGTGCCCTCCGCGATCGGTATCCCGTTCTGCAGATACCAACTGTGCATCACCGGGTAATACGGCGTATAGACGACATAAACCGTGAAGCCAAGGTTCTTGAATTGCTGGCAACTGCTGGCCGGCATCGCCGCGCGCTGGCCGGTATAAGGCGAGTCCTCGAACCCGTCGGTAATCAGGAACAACACCTTGCGCGGCGACGTGGGCGAGGTGCCATTACCCGCCGCCGTGACGTAGTTGTTGGCCAGTTCAGTCATCGCCTCGGAAATCGCCGAGTCGTTGTTGCTGCCGTTGACTTGGCCAGCACCGTCGCGCGATCCCACCACCGGCTGGATACCCGTATCGGTATAAACGCCGCTGCCCTGCGGCGGCAAGCCGACGTCGCTTATCGCCGTGTCAAAGGCGGTTCCCGATTCGCATCCGAAGGTTTGCGGCGTGCACCCGGCCTCCGGGTAAACCGGACTAAGCGTCACATTGAACGTGTAGATGCCGACACTGAGGTTGTTGATCGTGTTAACGTTATACTGTTTCATCGAGTCCAGAACGGTGTTGGTGGCATTCTTCACCAGATCCAGGCGCAACGTCACGCCGTTCTTGCGCGCGGCCGCCCACAAATCCGTGCCCAGCCCGGCCTGTTTGGTGTTGTCCCAATGGCATGCAAATGCGCATGGCGGCCCGGCATAGGTGGGTTTACCGTTAATCGTTTGCGGGCATTGTTCCTTAACGCTGCAATACCCGGAAGTCACGTTCGCCGGGGTGCATGTCCCTACGTTACCATTTAACGCGGGAGTTAACACCAGGCCGTTGCTGTTAACGACCGGCGTCGCAAGCGTGCCATCGTAATTTCCGTACGTGGATTTATATTGGTAAACCCCGTATTCGTCCTCTGAATCGTTGACGTAGTTGCCCGCGGAATTTGCGTAGTAGACGTTCGATGTATCGCATCCGGAATATTGCATCAGCTTCTGCATGTCCGCAGGTGTGGCGCCGATGTCCATGGACGACGAATTGTCCAGCATCATGACCACTTCCAGATACGGCGCGTTCTGGATCACCGCGGTCGCCGACACGCTGATCGGATACTGCTTCATGCCGAACCACCGCCCGAAGATGGAGTTGACCTCGCTGCTGTAGGTCACCGTGGCGGTCACCGTCGTGGTGCCGGAAACGTTCACCGTCGGCACCGGATTGGTAAAGTGCGCGGCGTTGGTGTTGATCTGGGCCTCGAACCAGTTCGTGCCCGCCGTCGTGCCCTCGGTGAGATAATTGGTGTCGTTGGCGAGTTCGCCGGCGGCGGCTACCTTCACCGCGTTCAGCGCGGCGCCGTTGGCGGCCAGCGAAAGCGAGGCCACCGTCTGGTTCCAGAATCCGTAATCGACCGCGGCACCCACCAGGCCGATCACCCCAATCGCCATGATCGCGAACAGCAACGCAACGGAACTGGTGCGGTCCTTCCTCAGACGTAGTAACGACATGGCGGCAATCCTCAAATTCCTGGTGCGGTCATCGCAATTTCGGCGGTCGGTTTCGGTATTCACTTTTTTAATCGATTTGGTTTAGCACCGCCGCGATCACGTCGGGGGGGCCGGAATGTTGGTGCATGCCAGCACGCTGCCGGTGCCCGCGCTGGGGTCGAATGAAATCTCCTGGGTCACGCCGCCCATAGGGGCCGGCAGCGTCGCGGAGGCCCAAATGGTGAATGTCGTCTTGCCCAGGAACAGGGGAAAGCTCGGCTGAAATTGATACTGCACGTCGGCAACCAGTTGCGGAATGAGCGGTATGCCGGTCGCACCCTGGCTCGGCGTCACCATGTCTGCAAGTTCCTGGCTGTTGTCCGGGAACGTCTTCACGGCGGTCAGTGCAACGCATTGCCGCTGCAGGCTCGAAACCGGCGAGGTGAGCAACTGTGCGCCCCCCTCGGTGAGATAGGCGCTCCAAAGTGTATTCGGCGTTTCCGCGGTGCAGCCGCTGGTCGTCGTGCACCAGGTATTGTTCGCCTCCAGGAACACAATGCTCGAAAGCGTTACCCCATATTTTCCTGGAAACGCCCCGGTGCCGGCGCCGAATGCCAACCCCGGCATTTCCGGGTAGATGGTGGACATCGCTGCCTGTATCGCCGTCAGGTTCAACTGCGTCGCCGGCTGGCCGGAAACGGTCGTCTCCGAAAGCTTCTCCGCCGCCTCGACAATCGCCTCGGCCGCGTGCTGCAATTCCTCCCAGGCAATCAGCGCCCGCGCCAGGTCGAATACCGCCAGCGTCATCGTCAGCACCACCGGCGCGACCATGGCGAATTCCAGAGCCGCGACCGAGCGCCGCTCGGAAAACATGTGCCGCGCGCCGGCCCGCGCCGGCACCGTAATGGGCACTAGACGGTTCAGCATCCGGCGCCCTGGCTCTGGCCGCCGGAAAATTGCTCGTTCACGAACCCGGCCGACGCGCTGGTGATATGCTGCAAATGGTTGTTGAACGCGTTGGTGGCGAAAGCCGGGATCAGCCCGCCGACGAAGGTGGGCCCGATATACCAGGCGGTGATGAGCATCATCTGCCCGGCCGTGCCGGTGTTGATGCAGCCACTCGACCCCGCGGCCCCGCTGCTGCCGCCCTGCGAGCCGAGCGATAGCACATAGTGCCCTGTATTCGAGCCCTGCGCAGGCGCCGTGTAATAATCATATTGCAAATTGTTGCTGCTCGGCAGCGGCTCAACGGCCACCACAATCTGGCTGCAGTTGAGCAGGGCCCTCAGCGCGGGGCAGACGGCGGCTTTCGCGAAAGTGCCGCTGTTTTCATTGTTGGTGCCGGTGTCGGACCCGACCTGAACGCTCCGCGCGGCGGTTTCCACCGCGTTATCAAGAGCTTCCTGAACGTAGAGGTCGTATCCAACCTCCATCGTGCCCAGCAGGAGCACCATGAGCGGAATCGCCGCCGCGGCAAATTCCAGCGCAACGTGGCCTCGCCGGCCCAAACCGCGCCGCGCGCGGACCTTGCTCGCACCCTTCACACTCGCGTTAATCATTGCAACAATCCCCAGACTCATTCTAAAATTGAGTCATAGGTGGCTCATAATTGTTATCTAATCCTTTATCAAGCTCTATTTTCGCGACAAAAGCTGAGAACTTAACCTAAAATTGGATACACCGATCAATTTTGTGTTATCCGGGCAGCCGCGCCGCTCCCTGGCTGCAAAAGGAAGAAGCAGTTCTTTTTTGAAAAAAAGAACCAAAAAACTTTTGTCTTTTGCGGGCGGCACCACATTGGCCCATTTGAACGAGCCGCTGGACGCCATTAGTAAATGGTGTTTGCTTCTTTTTTAAAAAAAGAAGAACTTGCTTCCCTTTTACCCCTCGCGCCGCGCCAGAAACGCCAGCCGCTCGAACAGATGCACATCCTGCTCGTTCTTCAGCAGCGCCCCGTGCAGCGGCGGTATCACAACGTGCTTGTCCTTGGTGCGCAACGTCTCGGCTGGCATGTCCTCGATCATCAGCAGCTTCAGCCAATCCAGCAATTCGCTGGTCGCCGGCTTCTTTTTCAGGCCCGGCAAGTCGCGTATCTTGAAGAAAACCGTCAGCGCCTCGCGCGCGAGGTCGTGCTTGATGTCCGGATAGTGGCTGGCGACGATCCGCTCCATCGTCTCGCGATCCGGAAAGCGGATGTAATGAAAGAAGCAGCGCCGCAGAAACGCGTCCGGCAGTTCCTTCTCGTTGTTCGATGTAATGATCACCACCGGCCGCTGGCGCGCGATAATCGTCTGCCGCGTCTCATAGACAAAGAACCGCATCCGATCGAGTTCGAGCAGCAGGTCGTTGGGGAATTCGATGTCCGCCTTGTCGATTTCGTCGATCAGCACAACGGTCGGCGCATCCGCCTCGAAGGCGTCCCACAACTTGCCGCGCACGATGTAATTGCCGATGTCGTGCACCCTGGCATCGCCAAGCTGGCCGTCCCGCAGGCGGCTCACCGCATCATATTCGTACAGCCCCTGCTGCGCCTTGGTCGTGCTCTTGATGTGCCACTCGATGAGCGGCAGCCCCAGGGCCTGCGCCACCTCCTGCGCCAGCACCGTCTTGCCGGTGCCAGGCTCGCCCTTCACCAGCAGCGGCCGCTGCAAGGTGACGGCGGCGTTTACCGCGACCTCCAGGTCGCGCGATGCTATGTAGGTGTTGGTGCTGCGGAACTGCGCCACGTGTCGTCTCCGGGGGGAAGACTAAAGGAAGTAGTTCTTTTTTTAAAAAAAGAACCAAAAAACTTTTGCTAATCGGCACACCTGGCCCACGAGTAAAAGTTTTTTGGTTCTTTTTTTAAAAAAAGAACTACTTCCTTAACTTTGGCTATACGTGATCAGCGCCCCCCCATGCGCGTCCGTGCCCACCTGAAACCAGCTCGCATTGTAGCTGCCGATCAACGTCACGCTGTCCGTATGCACGCCGTCGGTCACCGTGATTGTCCCCTGTCCGCTCGCCTGCACATAGGCCACGGTCGTCTTCGTCCCGAGCATGTCAATGATGTCCAGCCTGTCGGCCGTCGTCCAATTGCTGATGTCGGCGCCCTGCACGGTCGCCGCCTGGCCGGTGAAAATGTCGCCCACCGAGCTGGCCCAGAACAGCATTTTCGGCTGATACACGCCGATCGTCACCGCCGGGCCGCCCTGCGTTTGCTGCGTGTAATTGACGATGCTGCCGCTGTGGGTATCCAGCGCCACCTCCAGCGCCCCCCCCAGCGGCTGCGACATATGCAGGCGCGCCTGTCCCGCCGCCGTGCCCAGCACCAGCGTGCCGTTGCTCACCGCCAGGCTGGTCACCGGCTGGCCGGCAAGGTCGATCGCATCGCCTCCGATGAAATTGTTGATCTGGCCCGCGAACTGCGTCGCCGTGTTCAGCCGCAGCGTCTCGCTCGTCGAGGTGAAATTGACCGTCTGGTTGGGCCCCACCGAGGCACCGAGTTCCAGCACGCAACTGGGGTCGATCTGCAATGACCCGGTGCCCGTCAGCGCCCCCATGACAGACAGGTTCGGCCCGTATTTCCCCTCGATCACCCCGTTATTGACGATCGGCGCGATGATGTTGCCCACCCCCTGCATCAGGCCGCCCGCCGCATTCACCACCGGCACGCTCGGAAACAGCCCGCCGCCGGTCAGCTCCACCAGCGCGCCGCCGACCAGGTGGATCAGGCCGGTGTTGGTGAATTCCACCGGGCCGGAATCGGGCGCCTCGAAGTAGCTGAACAGCGACAGCATCAGGTCGCTGCCCGGCGATATCGAAATCGTGCCGGCATTGGTGAAGGCCACGCCGTTGAACATGATATTGCCGCCATTGCCGATGGAAATGGCGGCATTGTTGGTGAAGAACGAGCTGCCGATCGTGAGGATACCGGCCGACGTGGCCGCCACGATGGTGCCGTTATTGACGATGCTGTCGGTCCAGTCGCCCACATTGCAGTCGCCCAGCCAGCCGACATACCCCGCCGAGCGGACCACCGCGTTGGTGCCGATGGTGAGCGTGCTGCCGGCCCCCGCCGCGAGTTCGGCCGGCGCCACCTTCTGGCCGTAATAATTTACCTCGATGCTGCCAAGATAGACCGTGGCGTTGTTGATCGTCTCATTGCCGGTGGCGATCACCCGGCTCGCGGCCCCGGTCAGCAGCAGCGTGCCGGCGCCGTTGCCGCCAGCGCCGGCGAGGTTGATGCCGCCGTCGAGGGTCAGGGTCTGAAACGGATGATCCAGGTAGAGTTCGCCCTCATATGTCACATTGTCCAGCGTGGCGCTGCCGGCGGCGTTCAGCCCCTCGCCGGAATCCTGGATCACCCCCCCCTGGATCGTGCCAGTCAGCATCAGGCGGCCAAAATTGCTGCCGGCGCCGAGCGCCAGCGTGCCGCCCTGATTGTTCAGCGTGCCGGAAATCCCGACCGCGGCATTGTTCAGTTGCAGGTTGCCAAGCGCCGCGAGCGTCAGGCTGTCGGCGATGGACAGGCCGGCGTTGGTCACGCTGATGGTACCGCCGCTCACGAAGCTGGCCGCGGTGATCGCCAGCGTATCGCCGCCGCTCACCGAAACCGTGCCGCGGTTGATGAAATCGGCGCCGCCAAGCGCAAAGGTGCCGCCGGCCACGGCGGCGGTGATGGTGCCGTAATTTATGATGGCGTCGCCGGTCACATCGCCGCTCGTGCCGATCGCTGCCAGCAGGCCGGACTGCGTAATGCTCAGGGCCGAGCCCAGCGTCAGCGTGCTGCCGCCCTGCTGGCCGTAATCGTGCAGCACGTCGATCACCGCCGCCGTGCCGGCCGCGCCGAGCAGCACCTGCGCCTGGCCAAATGCCTGGCTGCCCAGGAAGCCGATTTCGCTGCCCGCCCCGGTAATGTCGGCGGCGCCCGACAGAACCAGGTTGTCGCGCACCCGCACATACGCCCCCGCTCCACTCAGGTTGAGCGTCCCAGTCTCGCTCACGCCCTCCAGCATCGCGGTGCCGCCCGGCCCGATACTGAGATTGCCACCCGGATCGGCGAGGGTGCCGCCGATGATGGTGCCGGTCAGGCTGAGCGCCGGCAGTTGCCCGCCGGACCCAAGCGTCAGCGTGGCGCCGGTGTTGGCGAGCGTGCCGGCCATCACGATCGTGCCGGTGCCGCTGATTTGCCCGAGCTGACCGGTTTTCATGGCGCCGGACAGTACCAGCGTCGCGTTGTTCAGGCTGATCACGCCGCTGTTGGACCATGCGGGCGTCTGGCCATACACGTCGGGCGGCCCGCCCAGCACGGCCGTCGCCCCACCGCTGAGCGCCAGAGTGCCTGTGTTGGCGAAACTGATGGCGTTGATCACCAGGGTCGCCTGGCTGCTGGCGGTGATGGTGCCCTGGTTGATGAAACTGCCGTAGCCGCCGATGGTGAACGTGCCGCCGGCAAAGTTGGCGTCCATATTGCCTTGGTTGATCAGCGTATCGGCCAGCCCGAAGCCGCCGATCGGCGTGGTGGCATTGGCGTCGACCGCCGCAAACTTGCCGCCCTGCATGATGACCAGGTTCGCCCCGAGCGTCGCGGTCGTGGCCTGCGAGTTCATCCATTGGTCGGTCGTGCCGAGCGACGCCGTGCCGATGTTGCTGCCGACGGTAATCGTGGCGTTATTCAGTGTCGTGGCGGCGCCTTCTAGCAGAAGCGCCGCGCCGGCGCCCGAGATGCTGGCGTTACCGGCGCCGCTGCCGCCTGTCGCGAGCACCGTGTTGTCCGCCAAAGTCACCGCGTTGCCGGCCCCCAGGCTCAACGTGCCGACGTAGGTCAGGCCGTCCAGCACGCCGCTATCCGGCGCGAAACTTAGCCCGCCCCCGGTATCGAGGATGGTGCCCCCGGTGATGGTGCCCGCCAGCCCAAGCGGCCCCAGCGCGGAACCCGCCGATACGCTCACTGTGCCGCCGGTATTCACCGCGTCGCCGCCGATTTCCACCGTGGCCCCGCTCAGCGTCAGGTTGCCGAGCGAGCCCAGCAGGGACGCCGTGAAGGTGCCGCCGAATTCCAGCGTGGCATCGGTCACCACCACGCTGCCGGTATTGGCGAAGCCGCCGGCTCCCGAGCCCGAAGCGATGTCCAGCGTGGCCCCGTTGCTGATCCCGATGGTACCCTGGTTTATAAAATCCCCGTCGCCGCCGAACGTCAGCGTGCTGCCCTGCACCGCGTCGGTCAGCGTGCCTTTGTTGAGCACCTCGTCGGTGTAGCCGGTGGGCAGCGACCCGCCGACGATGATCTGCCCGACCGTCCCGGCCTCGCGCACCCAGACGTTGCTGGCGATCGTCAGGGTCGCGCCCTGCGTCGCGCCGAATGTCTCGGACACCGACAAAGTGGCCGGGCCACCCTGGTTGTGCCCGGGGCCGGTGGCACCGAACGAAACGTTGGCGTTGGCCAGGGTCTGCGAACCAAGGAAATTCAGCGCCGCATAACTGCCGGTGAGCTGAATGCTGCCGGCGCCGCTGCCGCCGGCCCCCGCCATCGCCAGGCCACCCTGCACGAACAGCGTCGCATTGGACTGGTTGAGTTGCAGCGTGCCCTGCACCGCGACATCGTCCAGCGTGCCACCCTCGGCCGCCAGCGTGCCGCCATCCAGCGCCAGGGTTCCGCCGTCCAGCGACCCATAGGCGAGCGCAAACGTCCCGGCCTGAAGCGCGAAAATGCCACCGAGCGTCAGCACCCCCGCATCGTAAAATAAAGCGTTGGCGGCGTTCATGGTCACGCCGCCGATACTCGCCGCACTGTAGAGCGTGACGGTGTAAGCGCCCGCGCCGGTCAGATTGGCGGTATCGCCCGCGCCGGGGGCGACACCGCCGCTCCAGTTCGCGGCGTTGGTCCAGTTGCCGGAGACGCCATTCCACGTAATCGAAGCCATCAGCCACGCCGTTCGTCACCAGCACCCTTTGTCCCCACTGATATCTAAGATCGGATGAACGCATCGACATGCGACGGGCGTTGCAGGCGGCGCGTTGACGGGTCATTTTGCGCCCGACAGCCGGTATGGCGCGCCGTGGCGCCAACACCGGCAAACCGGATTAAAGACCGACCTGCTTCGAGGACGCCGACCTGCTTCAAGGAAAATAGATTATGTTGATGTCTCGCCGCCTCATGCTCGCAACCACCGCGCTGCTGGCCACCTTTCCGGTGACCGCGGGCAGCGCTTTCGCCGCCGATGCCGATGACCCGCGCATGGCGCCGCGCGCGCTCGGCCCGGAGGACGCGAAGAACGTGGTGGAGGAGTGGTTCTCCTTCACCTGCCCGCATTGCGCCGCCTTCGCGCGTGACGACTACCCGGATATCCGCACCAAGCTCATCGATACCGGCAAGGTGCGCTACATTTTCCACGAATTCCCACGCGACAAGCTGGACATGGCCGCCGCTTGCGTCGCCCGCAGCCTGCCGCCGTCACGTTACGAGCCGTTCGTGCTGGCGCTGCTGAGCACCCAGAAACAGTGGGCGTTCAATCGCCAGGCCGACCCGACCGAGGAACTCGCCAAGATGGCGGCGCTGGCCGGCATGCCGCGCGACGCCTTCGACAAGGCGATCAATGACACGGCCCTGCAGAACGCGCTTCTCGCTGCCCAGACCGCCGCCGAGGAGAGATATAACATCGACTCGACTCCAACCTTCATCGTCAACGGTGTCGCTCACCCCGGGGAGCTGACCTACGCCGCCTTCGCCGCCTTGCTCACCGGCTGAGCCTGGCAGCCTGGCTGGAGCCTAGGCCGGCGCCCCTGGGATCTGCGACTTCACCCGAAGTCCAACAGACCGAGGCCGCATGACCGCTCACCTGACCCGCCTGCGCATCGCCGGATTCAAGAGTTTCGCCGAGCCGGCCGTATTGGACATCCTGCCGGGGCTTACCGGCATCGTTGGCCCCAACGGCTGCGGCAAATCCAACGTGGTGGAGGCGCTGCGCTGGGCGATGGGGGAGACGTCGGTGCGCTCCCTGCGCGGCGGCGAAATGGACGACGTGATCTTCGCCGGCACCGCGGCCCGCGCGAGCCGCAACCTCGCCGAAGTCACCATCACCCTGCAAAAGCCCGAGGGCGCTGCCCTGCCCGACCCGTTCACCGACGAGGACGAACTCCAGGTCACCCGTCGCATCGAGCGCGGTGCCGGCAGCGCCTACCGTGCCAACGGCCGCGAATTCCGCGCCCGCGACATCCAGACCCTGTTCGCCGACATGGCCAGCGGCGCCCACTCCAGTGCCATGGTCAGCCAGGGAAAGGTTTCCGCCTTGGTCAGCGCCAAGCCCGAGGCACGCCGCCAGGTGTTGGAGGAAGCCGCCGGCATCACCGGCCTGCACGCCCGCCGGCACGAGGCCGAACTGAAATTGCGCGCCGCCGAAGCCAACCTCACCCGCGCCGAGGAATTGCGTACCCAGTTGGACCAGGGCCGCGACTCCCTGCGCAAGCAGGCCCGCCAGGCCTCCCGCTTCCGCAACATCTCCGGCCTGCTGCACGCCGCGGAGACCGATTTCCTGGCGGTCCAGCATGCCCGCGCGGCATCGGCCCTGGAGTCGGCGCGGCAAAGCCAGGCCGCCGCCGAAGCCGCCGTTGAAGAGGCGGAGCACGCGGCCATCGCGGCGGCCGAGGCGGCAGCGTCCGCCGAAGCGGCCCTTCCGGCGCCAGCCGCGGCCGAAGCCGCGGCACGCAGCCAGCTCGAGCGTCGCCGGCTGGAAGCGGAAACGCTGGCCGACGAGGCAACACGGGCCGCGCGGGCCCTGGAAGACGCCCAATCGCGTCTCGCCGACTGCGAGTCCGATCTGGCCGCTGCCGCTTCTGCCGCCGATGATGCAGCCGCAAACCTGGAGCGCCTGGACGCGGAGCAAGCGGCGCTGTCGGCCCGATTGGCCGCCTTGCCCGCTGCGGTGACCGGCGCCGGGCGCGCCGCCGCCGAGGCCGCGGAAGCCGTGCGCGGCGCCGAACACGAGGCCGACGCGGCCCAGGCACGCGCATCGGAGGCCGCCGCCGCCGCCCGCCAGGCCGCGCTGACGTTCGAAGCGGCCGAACGGCGCCTCGCCGCCGTGACCGCGGCGCATGACGAGGCGACGCAGGCGCGCGCGCTCGCCGCGGCCACCCTTGTCGCGCCCGCGGCGCTCGCCGAGGCAGCGGAACGACTTGCCGATGCAGAAAAGGCGAACAATGCCGCGCGGCGCGCACTCGAGGCCGCCGAGGCCAATCGCGCCGCCCGCGCCGAAGCCGAAAATCGTGCTGCCGCCGCCGCTGCCCAGGCCGCCGTCGCCGCCGCCGAAGCCGAACGTCGGCACCAGGAAAACGCCGCCCGCGCCGCGCGGCTCAGCCAGGCTGCGGCCTCGTTGCGGGAAGAGTTGCAGCAGGCCGAATCGGCACACGTTGGCGCCGAGTCGCTCGCCGCCGCGCGAAATGCCGCTGCCTCGGCATCGGCCCGTGCGGCCGAAGCGGAGCAGGCCGCCCTCGCCGCTGAACGGGTGCAAGCCGAGGCCGCCGCAGGCCGGCTCCGTCTGGCAGCATCGGCCGAACGCCTCGCCGGCGAACAGGCACGCCTCGCCGAAATCCTTGCCGATGCCGCCGCGCGCCAGGTGCGCCTCGCCGACGAACGCGCGGTGCTCGCGGCGCAACGCGAGGCTTTATGCGCCCAGCAGGTCGATCCGGACACACTTGCCGAGGCCGCATCTGACGCCACGGCGGCGGATGAGCGTGCCCGCGGCGCCGCGGCCGCGTTGCGACGTCTCGGCGAGGCTCGCACCTGCGCGGAGGCGTCGCTGGCCGAGGCCCGCGCCGCCGCCGCCGCCGCCGCCGCCGATGTGGCGCGCCTGCTGGCCGAGGCGGAGGGAATGCGCCAGGCGCTGGCCGGCCACGACGACGAGGCCTCCGGCCTGCTCGATCTGCTGGAGGTTCCGCCGGGATTGGAACTTGCCCTGGGTGCGGCCTTCGCCCACGCCGACGGCGGCCTCGACTCGGCCACGCCGAGTTTTTGGCGCACCCTGCCGGACCTGCCGCCGCCGGCGCTGCCGGAAGGCGCCCTGCCGCTTGCCGACATCATCGCGGCACCGCCGGCCTTGCGCCGTGCGCTTGCCCATATTTTCCTCGCGCCCGAGGGCGCCGACGGCGACGCGCTGCACACCGCCCTGCCGAGCGGCACCACCTTGGTGTCGCGCGCCGGCGATGCGTGGCGGTGGGATGGCCACGTGCTGCGCGCTGGTGCCCCCAACGCAGCCGCCGCGCGCCTGGCGCAACGCGCCCGCCTGCGTGATGTGGAGTCCAAGCTGACCGCTGCCGCCGAAAATGCCGCTGGGGCCCGCGACGCCGAGGCGGACGCGCACGCCGCCGCCGGTGCCGCGAGCGCCTTCGAAGCCGATGCGCGCGACACTGCCGCCGCGGCGAGCGCCGCCCTGGCGAATGCCCGCACGACGCTTTCCGCGCTCTCCGCCCAGGCGGAAAAGGCGGCGGCCGGGTTGGCGGCACTCGCCCCCGCGGTTGAACGCCTCGGCCTGGAGCAGCAGGCGGCCGACACCGCGCATGAAACCGCGGCCGCCTCGCTCGCGGCGCTGCCAGATCCGACACTGGCAACGCAAGCGGCCACCGAGGCCGCGCGCGCCGCGGCCGCGGCCGACGCCGCCTTGGTTGCCGCGCGCATGGATCGGGACGCCGCCCGCAGCACTGCCGCCGACTGCGCAGCGGCGCTGTTGATGCTGGAACAGGGTGCCGCGGAGGCTGAAAGCAGAATTGCCGCGCTGCATCCTCAAATTGACCGCCTTGCCCAGGACCGCGCCGAAGCCGATGCCGCGCAGGGGGAAGCCGCCGCCGCCCTCGCAGCGCTTCCCTCCCTTGCCGGCCTGCGGGCCGACGCGGCACGCGCCGGATCGGCCACCCAGGACGCGGCACAAGCCGTCTCGGATGCGCGGCGCCAGGCCGCCGCCTCAGACCAGGCCGTGCGGGTGGCGGCCGCCACGCTGGCACGGCTGCAAAGCGACAGCACTCAAGCCGAGCATGCCCTCGCTGCACGCGAGACAGTCCTCGCCCGCGCGGCCGCGGATCTCGCCCGTGAGGCAGCAGCACGGGACGCGGCACAAACTGAAATCGCGTCACTGCCCGACGCCACGTCGCTGGCCGAACAGGCGACCGCGGCGCGTCATCACCTACTGGCATGCCGCGAGGCACTCTCCGCCACAACCGCGGCCTACGCTGAGCTGGTGAATGCCCAGGCCGCCGCGCAGGCACGCGCGCCCCGCCTGGCCGAGGAACAATCGGCATGGCGGCAACGCGCGGACGACGCATCCCGCCGCGCCCGCACCCTTGCCGAGCGGCGTGACGCCGCCGCGGCCGAGGTTCAGGCCCTGACCGAGGCGCCGGCGTTGCTCGCGGACCGCGCCGCCAGCAGTGGGGCCGCGCTACAAGCCGCCCAAATGGCGCACGCAGCGGCTGCCGCCGCGCTACATGACGCTCATACAGCCCAACGCGCCGCGGCCGTATCGCAGCGATCGGCCGACGCCCACGCCGCTGCCTGCCGCGAAATACTCGCCCGCGGCGAAGGCTCTTGCGAGACCGCCGCCGCCGCACTCGCCGGCGTGCTCGACCGCGTCGCCGAGCGCCTGGGTCCGAATGCCGTGCTGCCCGAACCCGATGATCTCTCCGAGCCCGCCGAGGAACGGGCGCGGCGCAAGCTCGACCGCCTGCAGCGCGAGCGCGAGGAAATGGGTCCGGTCAATCTGCGCGCCGATATCGAGCTGGCCGAGCTGGACGAGAAAATCGCCGCCATCGACACCGACCGCGAGGAACTGGGCACCGCCATCGCCAAGCTGCGCGGCTCCATCGGCCATCTGAACCGCGAGGGGCGCGAGCGCCTCGCCGCCGTATTCACCGAGGTGGACAAGCATTTCCGCACCCTGTTCACCCGCATGATGGGCGGCGGCCGCGCCCACCTCGCACTCACCGGGTCCGACGATCCGCTTGAGGCGGGCCTCGAAATCTACGCCGAGCCACCGGGAAAGAAGCTTAGCACACTATCTCTACTGTCGGGTGGCGAGCAGGCCCTGACCGCGCTCAGCCTCATCTTCGCCGTGTTCCGCTGCACCCCGGCGCCGGTGGCCGTGCTGGACGAAGTGGACGCACCGCTGGACGACGCCAACGTGGACCGCTTCTGCGGCCTGCTGGAGGACGTGGTGCGCGACACCGGCACACGTTTTCTGGTGGTCACCCACCATCAGCTGACCATGAGCCGGATGGATCGTTTGTTTGGGGTCACCATGCAGGAGCGTGGGGTGTCGCGGCTGTTGTCGGTGGATTTGCAACGGGCCGCGGCGATGGTGGAGCCGGCGAGGGTGGCCGCGGAGTAGAAAGGAAGTTCTTCTTTTTTGAAAAAAAGATGCAAAAAACGTTTAAAATGCTGCCGCCGGAAGGCTAGAGCGGCTTCATCCTGACTGGAAAATCATCGGCATCCGTCGGGCCGCTCCAGCCAGTTGTTTGCAGAGCATTTGTATCAACCTCAAACCGCCGGCTCATGAATGCCGATTCCAATCAGGCTGAAAATGCTCTAACCCT
>Ga0116226_10000424_pt1 | contig 35620 bp, 35 predicted proteins | sample S1TSphfallax_FD_89692 | JGI IMG/M metagenome (GOLD analysis project Ga0116226, IMG submission 89692) | Host-associated microbial communities from peat moss isolated from Minnesota, USA - S1T2_Fa - Sphagnum fallax MG | ecosystem: Host-associated > Plants > Peat moss > Unclassified | place: USA...
CAATGGCAGTCATTGAATGCGCGCATCGCGCTCAACCAGGCCATCGAAACCCGGCGTCATGCCCTGGTAGAACTGCAAGCACGCCGCGTCGACGCCGGCATTTCGGCCGGCTCGGATCTGCACCCGCTTGATGCCGACGCCGCGGCGCCGCGCCAAACCTTGGTGCAACTACAAACCCAGCGCGATCAGGCGCGCTACCAACTGCAAGCGCTATTGGGTGGAGGGCCACTACCGACGCTAAACGCGCTCCCGCTGCCGGCCGTGGCCGCTGCCGTACCGGCAGATCTGCCTTTGCATCTGCTGGCGCGCCGCCCCGACGTGGCCGCCGCGCGCGATCGGGTACAAAGCTCGTTGGATCAGATCGATTCGGCACGCGCGGCTTTCTACCCGGACTTCAATATCAGCGCTTTTCTGGGCTTGGACAGTCTGGCGATGGGTAAGCTGTTGACCGCCGGCAGCCGTGAGGAAGGCGTCACACCGGCGCTCACGCTGCCGATCTTCGATGCGGGCCGCTTGCGCGCCAACTTGAACAGCGACCGCGCCGATGCCGCGCTGGCGGTTGCCCAGTATCAAAGCGCGGTCCAGAACGCGATCGCCGACGTCAATGATGCCAGTGTGCGCCTGACCGGCATCGAACGCGAACGGCTGCCGCTGACGCAACAGCTGGAAGCGCGTCAACGCGATGTCGATAGCGACGCGCGCCGCACCGCAGCCGGCCTCGACGATCACCGCGACACCTTGCGCGATCAGGTCTCTGTCCTTGTCTTGCAGGATCAGGAAGTGGCGCGGCATGCCCAAGCGCTGGCGGCCGAGGTCGATCTGATCAAGGCGCTGGGCGGCGGCTATCTGGAACCAAGCGCCACCACCGCGACCGCTACGCACTGACGCGCCTGCCCGCACCAGATCCAACCCATACCCTCCCGCTCCATAGAAACGGAATAGACGATGAACACTCCCGCTACCCAAGCGCAACCCGCCGGCTCGCGCTTCAAGAAACTCGCCATCGCAGCCGCCGTATTCGCCGCCATCGGCGGTGCTTATGCAATTTACTACGCGACCTACGGCCAATATCACGAATCCACCGATGACGCCTATGTCGGCGCCAATCTGGTTTACGTCACGGCCCAGGTGGAAGGCACGGTGATCGCGCTGGGCGCCGATGACAATCAGCCGGTCAAAGCCGGTCAAACGCTGATCCGCCTGGATCATGCCGATGCTGCCGTGGCTTTAGCCGATGCCGACGCACGGTTGGGCGAAACCGTGCGCCAGATCCGCCAGGATTTCCGTTCGGTGGATGAGGCGGCAGCCGTGGTCCAACAACGCCGCACCGATTTGCGACGCGCCCAGGACGATCTGCAACGACGCTTGCACCTGGCCGGCAGCGATGCCCTGTCGAACGAAGATCTGGCTCACGCCAAGGATGCCGTAGCGGCGGCGAGCGATGCTCTGCAAGTGGCGCAAAAGCAGTTGGCCAGCGCCCGCACTCCGGTCGAAAACACGACGCTCAGCACTCAGCCCAGTGTGCTACGCGCGCGCACCGCTTACGTACAGGCCTATCTCGCAGCCGAGCGCAATGATATTCCGGCTCCCGTCGATGGCTATATTGCACGTCGCTCGGTTCAGGTCGGCCAGCGCGTCGCTCCCGGCAATGCGCTGCTGGCCGTGGTCCCGCTGCACGGTGCGTGGATCGACGCCAACTTCAAGGAACCGCAGTTGCGCAATATCCGCATCGGCCAGCCCGCCACCGTCACCACCGATATCTACGGCGATCATGTCGAATACCACGGCAAGGTGATCAGCATCGCCGCAGGCTCGGGCGGCGCTTTTTCACTGCTGCCACCGCAGAATGCGACCGGCAACTGGATCAAGGTGGTGCAGCGGGTGCCCGTGCGTATCGCGCTGGATCCCGCCGATTTGAGCGCACATCCGCTGCGCGCCGGCCTGTCCGCCGATGTCGAAGTCGATACGCATGAGCGTGATGGTCGCGTCGACGACGCCCTGCCCTTGCCGGTGCCCACGCTCTCCACCGACGTATTCGATGCGCAATTGCGCGACGCCGAGCAACACGCCGACGCCATCATCGCGCGCGCGACCAGCACCGGCACCGCGGAGTCCCAACCATGAGCACGCCGGCCAGCCAAGCGACACCGCGCGCAACAATGTCGCCGGGTATGCTGGCGTTGTTTACCATCGCGGTGGCCTTCTCGACCTTTATGGAAGTGCTGGATACCTCGATCGCCAACGTCGCCGTGCCGACCATCGCCGGCAATCTGGCGGTTGCGGCCAATCAGGGCACCTGGGTGATCTCATCCTACGGTCTGGCCGCGGCGATCGTGGTGCCGCTGACCGGTTGGATCGCCAAACGCTTCGGCGAGGTGCGCACCTTTATCTGTTCGGTCTTGTTATTCACCGTCGCATCGTCGCTGTGTGGCTTTGCCACCAGCCTGCCGATGCTGGTGGCATTCCGCTTTCTACAAGGACTGGTATCAGGGCCTATGGTGCCCTTGTCGCAGACCCTGTTACTGTCCAACTATCCGCCGCAAAAACGCGGCATGGCCATGGCCCTGTGGGCGATGACGGTCGTGGTCGCACCCATTTTCGGCCCGCTGCTGGGCGGATATATCACCGACAACTACTCGTGGCCGTGGATCTTTTACATCAATGCGCCGATCGGGGTATTTTCGGCCATCGTCACGTATTTTCTGCTCGGCAAGCACGACACACCGATCACCAAATTGCCGATCGACGTGGTGGGTCTGGTCTTGATGGTACTGGGTGTCGGCAGCTTGCAGCTGATGCTCGACAACGGCAACGATCTAGACTGGTTCAACTCGCATATCATCGTGACGCTGTGCATCGTCTCCATCATTGCCCTGACCTTTTTGGTGATCTGGGAATTGACGGATCGTCACCCTATCGTCGATCTGTCGCTGTTCAAGGGGGCGAATTTTCGCTACGGCGTGATTTCGCTGGCGGCCGGCTATATGGCTTTCTTTGCGATGACCGTGTTGGTGCCGCTATGGCTGCAAACGGTGATGGGCTATACGGCAACCTGGGCGGGCGTGGCCACGGCGCCGGTCGGCATTCTCGCCTTGTTGCTGTCGCCCATCGTCGGACGCAATATCCAACGCGTCGATCTGCGCATGCTGGCCTCGCTCGCCTTTATTGTCTTTGCCATCACCGCATATTGGTTCTCGACCTTCGACCTCGATACCTCGTTGCGGCAAATCATGCTGCCGCGTCTCGTACAGGGCATCGCCGTGTCGTGCTTCTTTATTCCGATCAACCAGATTATCCTGTCCGGCATCGAAACCCATCGCCTGGCGGCGGCCTCGGGTCTGGCAAATTTTTTTCGGACGCTATCAGGTAGTATGGGAACGGCTATCGTGGTGACCCTATGGGATCACCGCACCCAGATGCACGGGGTGCGACTGGCCGAAAACATCACGCAAAACGGCGTCGCTTCGCAAAGCTATGTCGGCCAACTGACGCAATTAGGCCAGACCACGCAGATGGCGTATGGTCAAATCCAGAATGTGATCCAGGCGCAAAGCGCGATGCTGTCGGCAAGCGAAGTGTTTTGGGGCATCGCCTTGATCTTTATCGCTCTGATCGGGGTGGTCTGGCTGACAAAGCCGCCATTTAATGTCACGGGCGGCGGCGGCGGCGGGCATTGATGCGGGCGTGCGCAGTCGATGGTGTTGGGGCCTATGATGCTCGACACGCTGGCAGCTGGCGTATTCCAGCGACCATCCCGACGATTTCAAGTTACAGCCTGGCCTGGAGTCGCTCCATGAGACGTGCCTACCTGTTGTTGCTGCTGCTTGCCACGACGCTGGCCCGCGCCGACGCGCTGACCTTATGCGTCGATGCCAATGACTGGGCACCCTACACCTATGCCCATCGCGATGGCACCTTGCAGGTCCTGGTGAAAATGGCTGCAATCCAGTTGGGCGACACCGTGTCGTTCGTCGCGCTACCCTGGTTGCGCTGTCAAAAGAGCGTGGAAAACGGCGACTTGCAAGGCATGGTGGCCACTTCGGATACGTGCTATGCATTGAACACCTTTGCCCTGCCGCACGCGAACGGTGCAGTGGATACCGGCCGGGCGTTGGGCTCGGGTGCCATCGTGTTGCTGCGCCGGGTGGGCAGCCATGCGCAGTGGGACGGCCAGCGTCTGCGGGGGCAGCGCGGCGCCGTGCTGTACGTGTTCGGCTATAGCGACGTGGGCCGTCACCTCGAAGCGATCGGCGTCGATAGCAATAACGCTGCCAGCAGCAACGAACAGAATGCGCGCAAGGTTCTGGCTGGCCGCGCCGATGTGATGGCGATCTATCTCGGTGACGTCAACGCACTGCTGGCCCGCCCCGAGTTCGCCGGTCGCCTTGAAGTCATGCAACCGGCGCTGGGTGACAGTCAATACTATCTGGCGATCAATCAGTCGTACTATGCAGCCCATCGCGCCAATATTGAGCAACTCTGGAACCAGATCGGCCTGGTCCGAAACAGCGCCAATTATCGTCAGGCCATCGGAAACATGCGTTAAAGCGCTGTCCGATATTCGAAAGCATCTGACCGCACAGCGGCGCGCCGCCGGTCTACAGTGATAGCGTCACCGGCCCGCCTATCCAGCACGGCCAGCGCGACGCCTTGGGAGCTTGCAGCATGGACCAACTGAATTCGATACGTGCTTTCGTCAAGGTCGCGGAAGCAGGGAGTTTCGCTCGTGCCGCCGACCAATTGGATCTGTCGGTACCGCGCGTCAGCCGCCTGATCGGCGACTTGGAGGGCCATCTGGGCATCCGCCTGCTGCAGCGGACCACACGCAAGATGTCGCTGACAGAGCCGGGGCGCCTCTATTTGGAGCGCTGCCGCCCCATCCTGCTTGACCTCGACGAGATCCAAACACAGGTTTCGGCCGACGCGTTGCGCGCTTCAGGCAAACTGCGCGTGGTCGCGCCAGTGCAATTCGCGATCCAGAAACTGGGGCCCGTGATGGCAGCCTACCGCGACGCCCATCCCAATGTCACGGTAGAGCTGACGCTGGCCGACCGTACCATCGATCTGGTGCAGGAAGGGTACGACCTGGCGATACTGGCCGCACGCCGCGTGACAGGCTTGAGCCTTGTCTCACGCCATCTGGCCAACACGGATTTTTATACCTGCGCCGCGCCCGCCTATCTCGCGGTACACGGCACGCCCCGCCATCCCAGCGATCTGACTCAGCATGCCTATCTGGCTTTTCGCACCGAGCATGGCAGTGACGATCTGGTCTACGAGGGGCCAGACGGTGCGCCGGTTGCGGCGCGTCTGCACCCGGTGCTGACCTCCAACAATATCGGCATGGTGCACACGGCGGCATTGGCCGGCATGGGCATCGCCACCTTATCCGCCTATCTTGCCGACAACGATATCCAAGCCGGCAGATTGGTGCGCGTTTTACCCGAATACCGACTGGCTGAGCGTGAATTCCGGCTGGTCTATTCGAGTCGAAAATATCTGTCGCTCAAGGTCAAGGCATTTATCGATCTGGCGCTCGCGCATTTTGCCGTGCATCCCTGACGATTCGACTCGCGTCACCTCAATCCGCGCGCTCCATCCAGCACTCATCCAGCGCTCATCCAGTCCCGGCCACATAAGACGCCAAGCGCAACGCGTTAACAAACACCTCCACGCAAGCACACGCTGTTAGCCGCAGTGCCGCGCTATACTGACACCAGCACAACGCCGGATACGGCGGTGAGCGCCCGTCAGTCAGCGATCCCGAGTACCGATGCCCAAGGCATTCCCCCCCGATCTGAGTCAGCCCCATAGTGACGATCCCGGCAGCGGTCGGGCGCTGGCGCGTCACTACCCGCGCGGCTGGCATGTCGACGCGCATAGCCACGAATGGGCTCAGGTACTGTATGCGGTAGCCGGTGTGATGTGGGTCGAGGTCGGCCGGGAAGCACTCGTGGTGCCGCCCCAACGCGCGGTCTGGTTGCCGCCCGGCACCGTCCATGCCATTCATATGATGAGCGCGGTTGAAATGCGCAATTTATACTTGCATGGCCATTACATCCGCCACCTGAGTGCGCGCAGCGATGTGATCGAAATCAACGGGCTGCTGCGCGAATTGATCGTCACCATCGCCGAACGCGAGCGTGAGCGTGACGAAAAATACTTGCAGACTGCCTATCGCCTGGCCGCACTGGAACTGGCCCATGCACCCCGTTATTCGTTACGTATTCCGCTGCCGGATGCCACGGACCGGCGTCTCGATGTGTTGTGCCGCTCAGTCATCGACAATCCCTCACTCGACATCAGCTTCGAACATCATGCAGCTTCGGTCGGCGCCAGCGTGCGCACTTTGGCCAGGCTGTTCTCGCGCTCATTGGGCATCGGTTTTGCCGAGTGGCGGCGCCAAGTGCAACTGGCGATAGCGATCTCCCAACTGGCCGAGGGGCAAGCCGTCAGCACCGTGGCACGAGGACTGGGCTACTTGCCGGCCAGCTTCAGCGATATGTTCCGGCGCGAACTGGGCGCGCCGCCATCCGAGTTCCGTCCGACCACCACCCTGGGTGCGCTCGACGCCGATCACGGGGCGGTCGACGCGATGACCAGCGCTGCCTGACCACCCATACGGTTGCCACCGCTGGGCCGAGCGGCAATGCCCAAGCCGCGCTGCAGCATGACGCAGGCTTGTCCGATATTCGAAAGTTTTTGTCTCAACACCGCCCTACCGGACGCCTACACTTCGGTCATACGCTAAGCTTGGATTCAGCGCACCATCAACCGACTGCAAGGAGTCACATCCATGAAAGCACTGCAATTTCAGACCTTTGGCCAGCCCGAGGTCCTCGAGTACCTCGAACTGCCGACCCCGCAACGCGACGCCGATAGCGCGATCGTGCGAGTGATAGCGGCTTCGGTCAATCCGAGCGACGTCAAGAACGTGTCCGGCCATTTCGACCATACTGTGCCGCCCCGCATTCCCGGTCGCGATTTCAGCGGCGTGGTGGTGGAAGGACCGAGTGAGTGGCTCGGTGCAGAGGTCTGGGGCACGGGGGGTGATATCGGTTTTACCCGCGATGGCACACACGCCGAATACATCAAGATCCCGCTCGGCGCGCTCTCACGCAAACCCGCCGCGCTCAGCCATGAGCAAGCTTCGGCCATCGGCGTGAACTTCGTGGTGGCTTGGCTCGGCACGGTCGATTATGCCCAATTACAGGCGGGCGAAACCATCGCCGTGATCGGCGCGGGTGGCGGGGTTGGCGGTGCGGTAACCCAAATCGCCAAGGCACGCGGCGCACGCGTGATCGGCATCGACCGCAAGACGCCTCCCCCCGATTCGCCGGCAGCCCGGCTGATCGATGCCTTTGTGCCCTTCGATGAACAGACCGTGGCGCGGGTGCGCGAACTAACCGGTGGTGTCGACGTGGTCTACGACGCAGTCGGCGGCGTTGCTTTCGAATTGGCGTTGGGCCTGCCCAAGCGGCGTGGCCGGGTGGTCGAGATCAGCGCGACCGGAAAACGACGGGTTGAGTTTGATGTAATCGATTTTTATCACAATGAAACCCAGTTGTTCGGCGCTGACAGTGCGAAACTCGGCGTCACCGAATCGGCTCGCTTGATGGACGCGCTGGTCGAGGGTTTCGAAATGGGTAAGCTGGTACCACCGCTGATCGCCGAGCGCTACAGCCTGGAACATGGCCGTCATGCGTATCAGGCAGTGGCTGCGGGCACACCCGGGCGTGTCGTGATCACCCTGTAAGCGGGAGCTGCCATGAAACCCTATTTGATCTCATTGGCACTGGGTGCGGCGGTGGGGGTGATTTACGGCGTCAGCAATGTCAGATCGCCCGCACCGCCGACCGTGGCCTTGGTGGGCTTATTCGGCATGTTGGCGGGCGAGCATGCGGTCAACCTGCTGCGCAGCGCGGCGACAGGCTGGTTCCGCTAAGGCGCGCGGCTACAGCCCCGTGCGGTTGTCCCGGGCCCGCTCGTAGCCGTAATCGACGCCGGCTTCGAGCGCCGACTCGGCGTCGTCGAAGTCGGTGCTCAAGGTGTGCTTCTTGCGCTGGACTGGTGTTGCGTCGACTGCGCTTGACTTGAATTCGAAGATCACGTCGACGCGCCAAACGCCCTCGCCCACCTGTTTGGGGATCGAGGTAAAACGAAAAAGTCCTTCTTCATGGACTTCGTATCCAGTCATGGTCACTCCCGCTAGCCCGATTTATCTTAGCACGCCGCACGCGGCGTTTGAGATCGATACGTATGCGCGCGGCGAGCCCGCCATACGATGCTGCGTTGCAGCAATGGGCATTTGGATGCATCCGATAATTTCATCATCCAACAACACTTTGATGGGCACTTTGCGTTATCTTAAGAATCCCGTGTCCGACCCGAGGTCTCTATGCAACGCGTCGCCCCGCTGCCCGTGCGCCCCGTGCGCGCCACCCCTGTCCGATTCGCTACGCTGCGCGATACGGTCCTGACCCTGGCCATGATCACGGCGGTCGGGCTTGTCTCGCCGGTGCATGCACAGGAAGCCAGTGCGCCGAGTACCAGCCCGGGCGCGGCCACATCCGCACCCATGTCGTCAGACACTGCCAGCGACGCGGCGGCGATATCGGCCAGTCAGGTCGCCAGCCTGCCGGTCGAACGCCAGGTGGCCTGGCTGGACCACGCCGCCCATACGGGCGAATTGGCGAAGATGAGCGATACGCAGTTGGTCGATCTGTTCCAGTCGCTGGCACCGGATACGCTGCCGCACTATATGGAGCTCGGCCTGCAACGCTACAAGGAATATCAGTTCGATTTGTACAGCCAGCAGCGCATCCATGGCGCCTGGCAGGATCAGGCCGCCCATATGTCGGTGCGCTATCGGGAAGACCCGCGTCAGGTCTATGTCAAATGGCTGCCCGACGGACGTAACGCGGGCCAGGAGATGATCTACGACGAGCAAAAGAACGCCAAGGAGCTATACGCGCATCAAGGCGGGACTTTCAGCTTTGTCTCGGTCTGGACGCCGATCGACAGCGGTCGTGCCGTGGCACAGTCCAACCACACCGTACGTGAACTCAGCCTCGGCTACGTCACCGAACTCTATCTGACGGAATTGAAGAAGTACCGCGCCGCCGGGGTCGACAAACCGATCAAGATAGAAGTCCTGACCGATCACGGCGAGCGCGTGGTCGCCTTTACCTGGGAAACGCCGACGGGGCAACCCGACTATTACGCTAAAAAGTCGCGACTGGGCCTGAATCTGAGCCATCCCTATTTCAGCACCAGCGACTCCTGGGACAACAACGGCACCCTGTTCGAGAAATTCACGTTCCTGAACGTCAAACCTGAACACTTCGATGCGCTGACTTTCGATCCCAAGAATCCGGACTACAAGTTCTAGTCCTCGCCGAAAGCCAAGTCTGGCCGCACGGCCAGGATGCGGCTCAGGTGCCACAAGCGTCAAATAGGCGGCGTTATCACGCGCCGCCTATTCCATGACTATCCTCTGCCTGCCCCTGCCCGGCCCCGACCTTAAAATTGCGCCGAGTCCTGCTAGCGTCATTGTAACTTATAAGCTACAATGACTGTCGTCGATCTATTCCGCTACCGAGCCGAAAACGGTACTGAACCTTTTTCTGACTGGCTCAACCGCCTACGCGACAAAAACGCTCAGGCTCGGATCCGGGTCCGCTTGCGGCAATGACAAGCGGGCAATTTCGGCGACTGCGCCGGAGTCGGTCAAGGTGTCGTCGAGTTGCGTATCCATCTGGGGCCGGGCTATCGCGTCTACTTTGGCCGACAGGGCGCAAGCGTCGTGCTCCTGCTCAGTGGCGGCGACAAAAGCAGTCAAGCGGCAGATATCCGGCGCGCGCAAGCGCTCTGGTCGGAGTGGCAACGGAGGACATCATGACAAAACTGGACCGTGCGGTATCCCATCATGCAGCAGAGCTGGTCGAGCTGCGCGCCGATCGCGAACTGGCGGTCGAATACCTGAAGGCCGCCATGGCATCGCTCGACAATCCCGACGACCGCGCGGCAGGCCTGCTGGCATTGCGCGCAGTCGCGGAAGCTTACGGCGGTCTCGGTGCCGTCGCGGCAGAAGCCGGTATCAGCCGCGAATCGCTTTATCGCGCCTTATCGCCTAAAGGCAACCCCACGCTGAAAACCTTGATCGCCGTACTCAAGACAGTAGGACTGCGGCTATCGGTGGAAGCACAAGGCACCACGCAACCAAGCTGAGCGGGATATCAAGGTCTTGCGCCGGCTTTCCGTCAGCGTGTCGACACGATAACGCCCGCTTCACGTCGACTTCACGGCGACTTCGCGTCGACTTCGTATCGCCCCAAAGCCAGACCTGATCGCCCGCAGCAAACTCCGACGAAACGTGCAAGACTGACGGACCGCGGTACGCCCAAAACGGGCGCCGCAGCCTCTTTCGAATTCGTCAGGAGTCAGCGATGCAATACACGAATCTGGGCCGCACCGGCCTGAACGTCTCCCGTCTCTGTTTGGGCACCATGACCTTCGGTCTGCAAACACAGGAAGACGCATCGTTCAAGATCATCGATACCGCGGTCGAGGCGGGGGTGAATTTCATCGACACGGCGGACGTCTATCCTCTGGGCGGCGATCTCGCCACGGTCGGACGTACCGAAGAGATCGTGGGCCGCTGGCTCAAAGGCCGACGCCATCACTTCGTGCTCGCCACCAAAGCCGTCGGCAAGATGGGGCCCAATCCCTGGAATCAAGGCGCATCGCGCAAGCATCTGCTCGATGCGATTGATGCGTCACTGCAACGGCTCGATACCGACTACGTCGATCTCTACCAACTGCATTCCGACGACAGCACCACGCCGCTCGATGAAACGCTGGCCGCGCTCGACATCATCGTGCGCTCGGGACGCGCGCGTTATATCGGGGTCTCGAATTTTCTGGCTTATCGGCTGGCACGCGCACTCGGCCGCGCGGAAGCGGCCCATCTGACTCGCTTCGTCAGCGTGCAACCCCGCTACAACCTGTTGTTCCGCCAGATCGAACGCGAACTGCTACCGCTATGCGCCGAAGAAGGCCTGGGCGTGATCAGCTACAACCCGCTCGCGGGGGGGCTGCTGACCGGCAAGCATAAGGGCGATGCGCCGCCGCCCGCCGGTCGCTTTACCCTTGGTCATGCGGCTCAGATGTACCAGAGCCGCTATTGGCATGAGCGCGAATTCGCCACCATCCAGGCACTCGAGCAGACGGTGCGCGATGCCGACTTGTCGCTGACCACCGCATCGGTCGCCTGGGTCCTGGCCAACCCGGTTATCACCGCGGCGATCCTGGGTGCCAGCCGGCCCGAGCAACTGGCCGATACGCTCAAGGCCGTTGATGTCTCGCTCAGCGGTGAAGTCAAGAGCAAGCTCGACGAGCTCAGCGCCGAATACCGGATGGGCGACGCCGCCCGTTAAGCAGTCTGTCATCGCGCCCTGGCTGTCGCAGTGCCGGGGCGCGATGAAAACCCATCGTCTCGACCTCCCCCCTTCCCGCCTTGCTGCCGCAACGTGCAGCACCTTCTCCGGCGTCAATCGCGACGCTATCGCGGCGCGGATGCTTAGATAAACTGACATAAAAACGCCACATATCGGGTTTCGGCGCGATCTCATCTCGCGCGAAGTCGTCTAGACGTATCCATCACATAGATGTCACATGAGAAATCCACAATGAGCCGCATTGCATAGGTCGGCGCGCGCACTCGAGGGTGCGCAAAGCGTGGCTGCAATGGATGGACGCGTCATCTCCCAGTGCGACTGCGCTGGGATCCAATGATCCAATAGCTCGTCTCACTTGGGGAATCTATGAAGGTATCCAACATGCTTGCCGCGCTCGCCTGCTGCCTAGGCTTCGCCTCATCCGCTACCCACGCCGCAGAAACCTGTCCTAACAACGGTGTTGTGCGCTTTGGCGTCGAGCCCTATGAATCGGCACAGCGCATCTTGCCGGTGTATAACGACCTGGCCAAACTGATAGGCGACAAACTCGGTTGCACTGTAGAACTCTATGTGGCGACCAGCTACAACGCCGAGATCGAAGCCATGCGCAATAACAAGCTCGAATTCGCCGAATTCGGTCCCCTCGGCTATGTGCTGGCGCACCAGGTTGCCCATGCGGAAGCGGTCGCCACCTTTGCCGGCGAACAAGGCAAGCCGGCTACCTACTACGCGTCCATTGTGACCTGGCCCGGTTCCGGCATCAAAACACTGAACGACGTCGACGGTCATTCCTTTGCTTATGCCGATCCGGCTTCGACCTCGGGTCACTTGTTCCCCGCCTATGGTCTGCGCAAGGCAGGCGTCGATCCGGACAAAGGCGTGAAAGCCATCTATGCCGGCAGCCACACGGCGTCGTTCGAGGCGCTTCGCAATCATAAGGTGGATGCGGGTGAGCTCAACAGCGAAGAAATCGCCAGCGCCAAACTCCACAACGAATACGATCCCGCCGCCTACGTCACGCTATGGCAATCGGAACCCATTCCGCTCGATCCACTCGCCGTGCGCGGAGATTTGCCGGCGGACTTCAAGGCACGGCTGGCCAGCGTTCTGAGCACGCTCGATCTGCATGAGCTACCGGAAGCCGATCAGAAATTCCTGGCCTCGAATGAGAGCCCGGCACTGAAGACGGTAGCGCAAGCCGATTCCGCCTATAACCAGATCCGCGACCTGGTATCGACCCTTCATATCGATCTCGCCAAACTGTGAATACCCTGCCCACGTCCCCCAGCAGCACGCCGTTGGAGCGGGGCTCCGCTTCATTTTCTCCTATCGTCGCGGGTACGCCCTATAGCGGACATCTTCATACGCTCGGGTCCGATGTGAAGTTGGCGGTGCGCAATCTGACCATGCGCTACGCCAACGGGCATACGGCCTTGAACGGCTTGAACCTGGCCGTGCGCGCGGGCGAAATGGTGGTCGTGCTGGGCAGCAACGGCAGCGGCAAATCGACCATGATGAAGTGCATAGTCGGGCTGAACCGGCCCACCGCCGGCTCAGTCGAAATCGCCGGGCGCGATCTGGCCACCCTGTCCGGCCCCGCGCTGCGACGCGCGCGTCTGCCACTCGCGCTGATTTCCCAACATGCCAATCTGGTCAAGCGACGCAGCGTGCTGGCCAACGTCTGTTGCGGTACCCTGGGCCGATACCGGACCCTGGGTACCGCACTGGGCATGCTGCCGCGCGCGGAATTCGATCACGCACTCGGCTACTTGGACGAAGTCGGTTTGTTGCATCTGGCGACGCAACGCGCCGGTACGCTCTCCGGAGGGCAGGCGCAACGTGTTGCCGTCGCGCGGGCATTGGCGCAGCATCCGCATGTTCTGCTGGCCGATGAACCGGTCGCCAGCCTGGATCCGGAAGCCGCCGACGAAGTGATGCGTTTGCTGCGCCGTCTTGCCAGCGAAGACGGACTGGCCGTGGTCTGCGTGCTGCATCAACCGGACCTGGCATCGCGCTACGCCGATCGTCTGGTCGGACTGCGTCGCGGCGTATTGGCATTCGATCGACCGGCAGCGCAGGTGTCGCATGAGGACATCGCCCGCCTGTATGCGGGGTTGGACGCATGAGCAAAGTCTTTGCCGTCGAAGCATCCGCCGTCTCGAAGTTATCGCCAAGACGACGGACCCTGTGCACGGTGGGCGGCGTCATCGTATTACTGGCGTTATTCGTGCAGGCCTGGATCGTGGTCCAGGCCCGCCCCCAGGACTTGATCACCGGCGCGCACGGCATGGCCGATATCATTTCGCGCGCGATGCCCCCCGCCTTCGATCAGTTTGTGCCAAATCTCCGACCGGTACTCGAAACCATCGATCTGGCCATCTTCGGCACCGTGTTCGGGATCCTGCTGGCCTTTCCGCTCGCCATCCTTGCCGCCGCCAACGTGACGCCAGCGCGTCCGCTCTATTACGCAGCACGGGCGCTGATAGGCGTGACCCGCGCCGTGCCCGATCTGGTGTGGGCCCTGCTCTTTGTGACCGCCGTGGGGCTCGGTCCGTTTCCCGGGGCGTTGGCACTCGCCGTGCATTCGGTCGGCATGCTGGGGCGTCTGTTCGCGGAGGTCATCGAGGATATGGACATGGGTCCGGTCGAAGCACTGACTTTGACCGGCGCCGGCCGTCTGCAGGTATTGAGCCACGCGGTGGTACCTGGCGTCCTGCCGTCCTTGTTGGGCATAGGCCTGTTCCGCTTCGACGAAAATCTGCGCTCCTCGCTGGTACTGGGCTTTGTCGGCGCCGGTGGCATCGGTTTCCAGTTGCTGACGGCGATGAATCTGTTTCAGTACCAGACCGTATCGTTCCTGCTCATCATCACCTTCGCGCTGGTTGCTTGTGCCGAACGCGGGTCGGCGTATCTGCGCAGCGTGGTCATGTAAGCGACTTCGGCTGGTTTAAGTTGGCATAGGACGCCGCTGGGCAAGCCAGGCCATGGCTTGCCCAGCAGCGCATTCGCCGATATTCTGGGATTTTGGCAAACCAGGCCGCGCCGCCGTCATCCCGGGAATCCGAGTCCATGAGCCAGTCATACGACGAGATAGGGGCAGCGCCACTATCCAACGACACCGCCGAGCGCTTGCCGGCAATCCGGCATCACATCCATCAACATCCGGAACTCGGCTATCAAGAGTTTGACACCGCCGACTATGTGGCCGGACTCCTGACCGATTGGGGTTATCGGGTAACGCGCGGAGTCGGCGCCACCGGACTCGTGGCCTCGCTGCAACACGGCAGCGGCGGCCGCAGTATCATGGTGCGAGCCGACATGGACGCCTTACCTATCCAGGAAGTCACGGGCCTGCCCTATGCCAGCGTGCATGCTGGCAAAATGCATGCGTGCGGCCACGATGGCCACACCACCATGCTACTGGGCGCTGCGCGCGAGCTGGCTCATACGCGCCGTTTCGATGGCACCGTGCATCTGATCTTTCAGCCGGCCGAGGAAGTCGGCATCAATAGCGGTGCAGCACGCATGATCGCCGACGGGCTGTTCGAGCGCTTTCCTTGCGATGCGATCTTCGGCATCCACAATCACCCGGGGGTCGCCACCGGTACCTTCGGTTTCCGCGCCGGGCCCATGATGGCATCGAGCGATTCGGTACGCGTTACCGTGCGTGGTCGTGGCAGCCACGCGGCACGCCCCCAGCATGCCATCGATCCGATTGTGACCGCCAGCAGCATGGTGATGGCTTTGCAGACCATCGTCGCGCGCAACATCGCGCCCACTGATACCGCCGTGATAACCGTCGGCACCTTCCATGCCGGCACCGCAGTCAACGTGATTCCGGAAACCGCCAGTTTCGAGCTGAGCGTGCGCGCCTTCCAGGAAGACGTGCGCAATCAGTTGGAGACACGCATACGCGGGCTATTGCACGCGCAAGCCGAAAGCTTCGGCGCCAGCGTCGAGATCGAATATCACCGCGGCTATCCGGTCGTCGTCAACAGCGAAGCCGAAACCGCGTTTGCCGCCGATATCGCCACGGAGCTGTTTGGCGCAGACAAAGTGATACTGCCTTTTCCGCAGGTCACCGGCAGCGAGGACTTCGCCTACTATCTGCAGCATAAGCCAGGCAGTTTTATCCGCCTGGGCAACGGCACCGATGGCGCGATGCTGCACAATGGTCAGTACGATTTCAACGACCGCAATCTGGCACTGGGCGCGGCATTCTGGACCCGGCTGGTCGAGCGCTTTCTGGCGCAGCCGGGTTGATCCTGGCGTTTGGACCAAGGGGGCGCGCTACCTTACCCCCTCGTGCAGCAGTGTGCCCGCCGGCTAACCTTTGGTCGCCCCAAAGGTCAGGCCGGCGATAAACTGGCGCTGCATCGCAAAGAACATGGCGACCGATGGCAGTGCGGCCAGGATGGATCCGGCCGACACCAGATTCCAAGCGGTGGTCCATTGTCCTTTGAGCGCTGCCACGCCAACCGTAATTGGCGCCGCTTCATCACCCTGGGTCAGACAAAGCGCCCAGAAATAGTCGTTCCAGACAAAGGTAAACACCAGAATGCCCAGTGCCGCCAGCGCGGGTCGGATCAGCGGCAGCACGATTCTGAAATATACCTTCCATTCGCTCGCGCCTTCGATACGCGCCGCCTCTATCAGCTCGAACGGCAACTGCTTGATGAAGTTACGTAGAAACAGCGCACAAAATCCGGTCTGAAATGCCGTGTGAAACAGTATCAAGGCACTGACGGTATTGAATAGTCCGAGCTGCAGCGACAAATCGCGCACCGGTATCATCAGGATCTGGACCGGCACAAAATTCCCTGCCACAAAGGTGCCGAACAGCAGCATGTTGCCGCGAAAGCGGTAGATCGCCAAGGCGAAGCCCGCCATCGAAGCCAGCGCAATCGAACCTATTACCGCCGGCACCGTGATCAGGCAGCTATTCCAGAAGTAGTGCAACATCGGTGAGGTGGTCAAGGCCTCATGGTAGTTTGCCCACAGCGCAAAATGCTCGGGCCAGCCCCAGTAGTTGCCGCGCGCCAGTTCATCGCTCGAGCGTATCGACGTCACCAATACGGCCAGCATGGGCAAGAGCCAGATCAGCAGCGCCACCGGCAGCGACATCTTGTATAGCGCTCGGTTGACGGGCTTCCATTTTTCTATCGGTAGCGGGTACATGACGATGTCCTTTACTGCTCGGCACGCGCCATGCGGCGCAATTGGATCACGATATAGATCAGCACAATCGCAAACAGCACCACCGCGATCGCCGCCGAATAGCCGAGTCGATAGTATTTGATGGCCTGGTCGTACATATAGTAGGCCAGTACCGTGGAGCTTTCGAACGGGCCGCCGCCGCTCATCACCGCAATCAGATCGAAGCTGCGCAAGGCACCGATTACCGTCACCACAATCGCGATAAAGGTGGTGGGTCTGAGCTGCGGCAATACCACATGCCACAACATCGACCATCCCTTGGCGCCTTCCATCCGCGCCGCTTCGAGCTGATCGGCGCTAAGCGAGGTCAGTCCGGTCAGATAGAGAATCATGCAGTAGGCGGTCTGCGGCCATAGCGCCGCGAAAATAATGCCGAGGGTCACGTAGTGCGGATCGCCCAACACCGGCACGCCATGACCGAGTATGACCTTCAGCAAACCGAAGGTTGGATCGTAGAACCAGCTGAAGATCAGGCCCACCACCACACCGGACAACACAAACGGTGCGAAGAACAGGGATTTGACCAGACGGATGCCGCGCACGGCCTGATTCAAATAGAGTGCAAGCGCCAGACCCATAGGCGGCGCAAGCATAAAGAACACGAGCCACAGGATATTGTTCTTCAGCGCGGTGTAGAAAGTCGGCGCATGCAATAGTTCGATATAGTTGCCGAGACCGACAAAGGTCCGCTCTGTCATGCCATCCCAGTCGTACAGACTCAGTGTGATAGTGGACAGTATCGGATAGACCACGTAGATCGCCACCATGATGCAAGCCGGTGCCAGAAACAGAAAAGCTGCCCGCCGCTGCCGCCGGGCACTGGGCGAGATACGCTTGCGCTGCGCCCGGGCGTGCGCCACGGCCTTGGGACTGAGCTCGACTGCGGGAGACGACACGGTTTTCATGACACAACCCTATTCATAGGCTGACAGTGTTGATGTTGCCGGTGCGCCATACTGGGCACACCGGCAAGTTTCCAAGCCGGATTACTTGCTGTAAATCCGCTTACGGGTCTGCTCCAACTGCGCCAGGATCTCGTCGATCTTGGTCGGGTCGGACATAAACTGCTGCATCCCCTTCATCCCTTCGTCTGCCATTTCCTTGGTCATATCGCGATCATAAAACTGCGCGATGCCCCCTTTGGTGTTCGACAGAATCTGGAAGCCGATCCTGGAAATCGGATCTTCCGGTTCCGGCGCTTTGCTGTTGGCCGGCAACGAGCCCAAGCCCTCGGCCAGCTTGGCGCTGATTCCAGGCGTTTCCATAAAGGCGAGGAAGGTATGCGCATCCGCCTTGTTCTTGGCTTTGGCCGGAATATGCAGCGACTCAACCGGGCCATCTTCTGCCGTCGGCACATTCGGATCGATGATGGGGAACTGGAAATAACCCATCTTGGGCTTGACGTCAGCCGGGAAGCCGCCGCTGATGAAAGTCCCCATCAACATCATCGCCGCCTTGCCTTGGAACAGGAAAGGTTGGGCCGCATCGAGATCATAGGACAGCGAGTTGTCGATAAAGACCTTATCGTCGATCAACTGCTTCCAGGTGGTGTACACCTTCTTGACCCGCGCATCGGTATACGGCACTTCACCCGCCATCAGCTTCTGATGAAAGGCGTTGCCGTTGATGCGCAGATCCAGATAGTCGAACCATCCCGCCAGGGTCCAGGCATCGCGTCCCGCCACCGCCACTGGCGTGATGCCAGCCGCCTTGAGCTTTTTGGCCGCATCCAGGAATTCATCCCAGGTCTTGGGTTCGCTCGTGATCCCCACCTTCTGGAACAAGTCCTTGCGATAGAACATGCCCCACGAGTAATACACCGTGGGCGCGGCATATTGCTTGCCGTTGTAGGAAGACGCGCTTTTGGTCGACGCGTACTGATTGTTCCAGTCGTTCTTGTTCCAGTCGTTGCTCAGATCCTCGAGCAAGCCGCGGCGCGCGTAGTACGCCATCCGTTCGCCGTCGTGCCAGGTCACGATGTCGGGTGCCACCGTCGAGAGCCAGCCGGGTAGTTGAACTTTATAGGCCTCCTCGTCGATAAACGACACGTTGACGTCGATATCGGGGTGCGCCTTCTTGAACTCGTCGATCGCGGACTGCCATACTGCACGCTGACTGGCGCCCTTGAACGCCACATTGACAGCCAGCGTGCCGGCTTGCGCGAGCTGGCTGGTCATCATTGTCAAACTCGCGGCAGCGAGCGCCATGCCGATCAGCCCTTTGCGTACCGCACTTTTCGTGCTTGTCATGCCTGTCTCCTGATGGGTGATGGATGCTTATCCGGCGCGATATACCGTCACGCCTTGCGGTTCGACCACCGTCGATCCAAACACCAACGCATTGGCGGCAACCGCCTCCAGCGTGTAGCTTGTATCGCCGTAGTTGAATACATAAACCAGATCACCGCGCCGGCTGATACGTACGGTATCGGCCAACGAAGTGACCTCGAGCTGCGCGGCGCGAGCAACCTGCGCCAAGATGCGCTGGGTCAGCGCGTCGTCGAACAGGCTCGCGCAATAGTGCAGCGCGCCGTGTCGCACCAGCGCCGGATGGCCATCATGGAAGCTGGCTAGCACCTCGACCCCAGGCGATAGCTGTATCAAGTCACGCCAGTGACGCGATGTCCCTTGCAGCGCTGCGGCCTGCCCCGCCACCGGCACGTTCAGATTCGGCCGCATCGAATCGACCCGCCAAATGCGTATCGGCAGGATCTCACTCAAGCTGCCGGGCGGCAGATTGGCTGGAATCTGCAGATCGCGTGTCTTCGACCCAGTACGCGGTCCAAGCACTACTTGCGCGCCGCTGGCCGCGAGTCGCGCCGCGAAGTCGTCCGGTACCACAGGCAGGGGCGGCACTACGATCATGCGATAGCCATCCAACGCCGCATCGACCGGCACCACATCGACATCAAGTCCCAGACCGCGCAGTGCCGAGTAGTATTCGAAAGCAAAACGCGGATAGTGGAAGTCCGCCGCCTGCGGATGAATTTCGAGCAACCATTTCGCTTCGTAGTCGTAGACCAGTGCCACCTTGGCCTGAACCGGGGCGTCGCCTTGCGCTGCCAGCACGGCGCGAATTTCCTGCGCGACGCGGGCGGCTTCCTGCCCGCCGAGGTCTAGTTGATTGTCCGGCGTATTCAGCCCCGCATGCATCTGCTCCTGCGCAAACGGCGCTTGCCGCCAACGGAAGTAAGAGACGCAGCCAGCGCCATGTGCAAACGCTTCCCAACTCCATAAGCGCACCATGCCGGGCAAGGGAACGGGATTCCATGCAGCCCAATTGACCGGCCCCGGTTGCTGTTCCATGACCCAGAACGGCTGTTTGGACATGCCGCGATAGACGTCGTGATTGAAGGCAGCAAAATCCGGATGCCCGGTGCGCGCAAAGCGCGCCTTGATTTCGGGAGAAAACCATTGTTCTTCGAGCGCGCCCAGGGGATAGCTATCCCAACTCGCGATATCGAGATCGGCGGCCACTTTGTAATGATCGAACTCGGTGAACAACTGCATAAAGTTGTGAGCGATCGGCCGCCCTGGCGAATATTCGCGCAGAATCTCGGTTTGCATCCGATTGAAACGCGCCACTTCATCCGAAGCGAAACGGCGATAATCGAGCCGATGCGACGGATGCGCCTCGGTCACCGTGCCGATGGGCGCATCGATTTCATCGAAGCTGCGGTATTCCATACTCCAGAACACCGTGCCCCAGGCTTGATTGAGCGCTGCGATGGTGCCGTAGCGCTGCGCCAGCCAGAGCCGGAAACGTCCGATGGCAGCGGGGGAATAGCTGACGACGGTGTGATGGCAGCCATATTCGTTATCGGTCTGCCAGAACGCCACGGCCGGATGCTGACCGTAACGGCGCGCCACCGCGGTGCAGATCACACGCGCCGCCTCGAAGTAGGACGGCGACGAAAAATCGTAATGACGGCGTGAACCGAACGTGCGCGCCCGGCCGTCTGCGCCAACCGCGAGAATATCGGGATGCTGGTCGATCAACCACTTTGGCGGCGTCGCGGTTGGTGTGCACATCACGATCTGCAATCCCGCCTGCCCCAACACCTCGACCGCCTGATCCAGCCAATCCCATTGATAGACGCCCGGTTCCGGTTCGATCCGGCTCCAGGCAAACTCAGCGATCCGCACGCGTTCGATACCGAGTGCCTTCATGCGGGCCGCATCCTCGCGCCAGAGTGCAGGCGACCAGTGCTCGGGGTAATAACACACTCCTAAATGCATACGCGCTCCTAGGCGAACTGAGTGACGGGATGATGGGCGGGGTGTTGCGCAGAATAGTCGCTGGCTGGGCCCGCGCCCGACGCTTGCTGCGGCAAGGCATAGCCGTCTTCCGTGAACAGATGGCAGGCACCGGCCGGCACCGCAAGCCGGATCTGTGCGCCACGCCCGACGTCAATATCGCCCGGCGCCTTGGCCACCAGCGCGTCCGCGCCGGCCTGATCCAGATGCAGATAACTGTGCTCGCCCAGTGCTTCGATCAGCGTGATCGTGCGCTGGATGGTTTGCTGCGGCGCCCCTCCTGACGCAAGCTGAGCGACGCGCGTGCCGCTCAGCACCTCAAGATGCTCGGGGCGGATGCCAAGGGTGACCTGCTGCCCCACGCTCAAACTCTCGCCGCGCACGGCGACATCGAGCATTTCACCGGTTTCCGTGAGCGTGATGCGAACATGAGGCGCGCTGATGGCCGCCACCGTGGCGGGCAGAAAATTCATCCGCGGCGTGCCGATAAAGCCCGCGACAAACCGGTTTCTTGGGCGGTGATAGAGTTCCAGCGGCGTGCCGACCTGGGCGATGCTGCCATAGCGCTCGGCGTCCTTGCCCGCATGCAGTAACACGATGCGATCAGCCAGTGTCATGGCCTCGATCTGATCGTGCGTGACATAGACCACGCTGGCTTTGGCAAACTGCTTATGGAGCCGGGCAATTTCGATCCGGGTTTGGCCGCGCAGCGTGGCGTCGAGATTCGACAAGGGCTCGTCGAACAAAAAAACACTGGGTTCGCGCACGATCGCCCGACCTATCGCCACCCGTTGCCGCTGGCCGCCGGACAAGGCACGCGGCTTGCGTTCGAGCAGGGTATCGAGTTGTAGCACGCGCGCAGCCTGCTGCACCCGCCGCTCGATCTCGGCCTTGGGCGTTTTGGCGAGTTTCAAGCCAAATGCCATGTTCTCGTATACCGTCATATGCGGGAACAAGGCATAGCTCTGGAACACCATCGCCACGCCCCGCTCTGCCGGCGGCACGTCATTCATCAAGCGCCCACCGATATACAAGTCGCCATCGGTGACATCCTCCAGCCCCGCGATCATGCGCAAGAGGGTGGATTTACCGCAGCCCGAGGGACCGAGAAAGACACAGAACTCGTTGCTGCCGATTTCAAGATCTACGCCGCTGATGACTGGCGCAAGATCGCCATATGCCTTGCTCACCGCTTTCAACGAAATACTGGCCATCACCTCACCTCCGTGCTTTAATACGTCCAGACGGGAGGTTAAGCGCTTAATCATGCGACAGAGAAAAAGACGACTACGTCATCATCGTCCGTTCCTGCGCTGTCTCCGGTCCGTTCTTTTTTGCCGACTCTAGCGTGATGGCCGACCTCGTTGCAAATGTCAGGACGCCATCCCAAATGTTGATCTTGGCGACACGATCGATCTGAAACGATGACTACCCTCAACGAAGTCGCCCGGTGCGCAGGCGTCACACCCGCCACCGTCTCCAACGTGCTGCGCAACCGCGGTCGCGTCGGCGCCGCCACGCGTGAACGCGTGCTGGCCGCGATCAAACAGCTCGGATACCGCCCCCACCTTGCCGCTCGCGCGCTGGCCGAAGGCCGAGCGCCCACCTTTGCGCTGATGGTATCGAGCATCGCCAATCCGTTCTACCCGGAATTTACCCTTGCTGCCGAACGCGCCGCCCGCACCAGCGGTCATTTCCTGATCGTGTGCAACACCAACGACGACCGGGATACCGGCCTTGCCTACCTCGAGCAGATTGCCGGCACGCTATCCGAAGGCGTGCTGGTCACTAATGCCGAGGTGGTATTGGATGTGCTGCATGCCACGGCCGCGCGAGGCACACCGGTGGTCCTGTGTATGTGGGAACGTCCGGACGAGCCGCCTGACCTGCCGTGCGTGGCGGTCGACTTTCATCAGGCGGGGGTATTGGCGGCGCAGCATCTGCTCGAACTGGGTCATCGGCAAGTCGGCGCCTTGGTGGCTAGCAAGGGACGGGCCCAGGACAAATGGCCACGGGGGATCCACGGACCACGGCGCGACGGATTCGTCGACACCTTCAAGGCGGCGGGTCTGGGCGCATCCGTGATCGAAGTGACCTGCGATTCAGACACCATACGGGGCGGCTATGATGCCGCCTATCCCTTGCTGCAAGCCCATCCGGAACTGACCGCGCTGTTCGGCACCAACGACTTGCCCGCACTGGGCGCCATGCACGCCGCCGCCGATCTGGGATGGTCCGTGCCAGACGATCTGTCGGTAATAGGCATCACCGACATCCAGCTTGCGCGCGACTCGCGGCCCGCCTTGTCGACCGTCGCCGTACCGACCGAGGAAGCCGCGCGGATGGCGGTGGACTTGCTGCGCTCGCTGATCGAAGCGGCACGCCGTGATCCGTCGGCACTCGGTGCGCAGCCTGCCGTCAAAGTGACTTCGCCGCCTCGGCTGATGGCTCGCGCATCGACAGCGCCGCCGCGTGGGTCCACACAAGCAGCGATTTAGGCCGACCAGCCGGCTTCGGCGCGCCGCTTGAGCAGCGCGATAAAGGCCCTGACCTTGGCGGGAGGATAGCTGGTCGGGGGATATACGGCGTAAGCCCCTTTGCGTTCGCTGCTCCACTCGGGCAGGATCCGCTGCAAGCGCCCGGCGACCAGATCCGCGCCTATCGCAAAATCTGTCAGCAACGCAAAGCCACCGCCTGCCAGAGCCGCAGCACGCGCCGCGTCTGCCGTGTTGACCAACCAGGTGTTGTCGCAGCGTACGCTCTTGCGCGCGCCGGAGGCACGCTGCAAATCCAGGGTGAACGGATGTGACAACACGGATAGCGCCACATGCGGCAGCTTCTGCAAAGCACTCGGCGATCTCAGCTTGCCCCAGGTCTGCGCCAGCGCGGGATTGGCAACCAGCCATTTGACGTAACCGCCCAGACGCACGGCGCGGTAGTTGGAATCAGCCAGAGTACCCAGACGCACAGCAACATCGATACGGTCCGCGATCAAGTCGACATAGTGGTCGACGCAGACGAGTTCAATTTCGAGCTGTGGATAGAGACGGCGCATTTCAACCAGCAGCGGCGCCACCACCAAAGTACCGAAATCGATAGGCGCGCTGACGCGCAGGCTACCGCGTATCGGCGCGCTCTCGCCCGATACCGCCGAGAGCGCTTCTTCGGCGGCCTGCAGAATCTTGCAGCTGGCTTCATAGAAGGCCTGGCCACCTTCGGTGACACTGAGACGACGAGTGGTCCTGAGTAACAACCCGGCCCCGACTTCATGCTCCAGCCGTTGCATATGGGCACTGACCATGGTCTTGGTCAACCCCAGACGGTTTGCCGCGGCCGTTAGCGAGCCCGCTTCCACCACCGCCACGAACACGGCCAGCCGGTTCAGATTGACGTCACGCACCTCGGCCATCGCGATTGTCCATCAAAAGTTGATTATGTTTCCTAGCTTAGCAGGCTTATCGCCTTGGTCGATAGTGGTTAGTCTTGACGCATCGTCATCGGCCATCGTCGATGCCCATCGTACACAAGGATCTGGACCTGATCATGCCCATCGTCAAACCCACTCAACCTATCCGCCTATACACCACCTTGTTATCCGGTCACGGTCATCGGGTCAAACTGTTCCTGACCTTGCTCGATCTGCCCTTTGAAGTGGTGGAGCTCGATATGCGTGCGGGCGACAACCGTCAGCCGGCTTATCTGCGACTCAATCCTTATGGTCAGGTGCCGACTATCGAAGATGGCGAAATTGTGCTGTTCGATTCGAATGCCATTCTGGTCTATCTGGCCCAGCGTTATGCTGACCCGTCCTGGCTGCCCCAGGATCCGATCGGTGCCGCGGCGGTACAACGCTGGCTCTCGCTGGCGGCGGGTCAGATTGCCTACGGGCCTTGTGCTGCGCGCCTGGTCACGGTATTCGGCGCGCCACTCCATCTCGAGACGGCGCAGAAAATCGCGGTCAAACTCTTCCAACTGCTGGACCAGGAACTCGCCCATAAACCTTACGCGGCCGGCACTCAAGTGACGATAGCCGACATCGCGGCCCACACCTATATTGCGCATGCACCGGAAGGTGGCGTGTCGCTGGAGCCCTATCCGCATCTGCGCGCGTGGTTGCGCCGAGTCGAGTCCTTGCCGCGTTTTGTCGCGATGCCGTCGTCCCAAGCGGGTCTGCTGGCGGCTTAGGCCGCCGCGTAACGTGCCCCAGCCGCCATGTTGACCGAGCTTATCGTGCCATCCACCACGCCCACCGCCACGGCACCCGACTCGAACGGTGATACGACGCCATTCCATGCAGGAGAACTCGCGGTGCAACAGCGCGCGGGGGTGGCCGATATCGCCGGCAGCGTGGGGCCGCGTGTCATCCGCTCCTATATGCCTGAGCCGCATCGCGAATTCTTCAGTCGACTACCGTTTATGGTTTTCGGTGGTATCGATGCGCAAGCGCAGCCTTGGGCGACCCTGCGCGTCGGCTCGCCCGGCTTTGTGTCAACGCCAGATCCGCAAAGCTTGCGTATCGACGGCGGTGTGTTGCGCGGAGATCCGCTTGCGGGTCAGTGGCGCCCCGGTGCGATGATAGGTGGATTAGGGATAGAGCCACACACGCGCCGCCGCAATCGTATCAATGGGGTGATATCGGCCGTAGAGGGCGAGGTCATCACGCTGGCGGTGAAACAAAGCTTCGGCAATTGCGCCAAGTACATCCAGGGGCGCACGCCAACGCGCTTGGTGCGTGCACCGGTTGCTGATCATGCGGAGATCGAACGTGCGACCGAACTCAGCGAGGCCGACCGCGCCCTGTTGGCTCGCGCCGATACGTTTTTCATCGCCAGCGCCAACCTGAGTCGGGACGCTGCGGGCGCTCGCGGCGCGGACGTCTCGCATCGCGGTGGCCCGCCGGGTTTCGTGCGCGTCGATAATGCGACGACACTGACCACGCCGGATTTCAGCGGTAACCGTTTTTTCAACACCTTGGGCAATCTGGCCCAGGAACCTCGCGCTGGCTTGCTATTCATCGACTTCGACAACGGCGATATGTTGTATTTGGCGGCACGCGCCGAAATCATCTGGGATGGGCCCGAGCTGGCCGCTTTCCCGCTTGCCGAACGCCTGCTGCGTCTGCGTATCAGCGAAGTTCGGCGGGCCCGTCAGGCGCTACCCTTGAGTTGGTCCGCAGTCAGTTATGCAGCGCAATTTGCACAGCTTATTGAAACATCTACCGACATACCCTCAGCGCCCCCTTGATCCAAGATCACGGCCAGCTGACGACCCATCACCCTGGGGCGTTATCACACGCCAGCGCGAGGCTCGCGGATTAAGTCCCACGAACCTCGACGCCAGCAAGCATTTATTGCGATTGTCAGACGCCGGCATACGTGGCGTCGATTTCGTCGCGCGGGTGGTTCCAGCCCGTATCAATTTCCACCATACGTCGCGTCGATGCGGGCCAACTCACCACTCTGTTCAGCCGTGACCAATTCTTGATACACCTCGGCACGCGTCTTTTGATGGGCTTGGTTTTCGTTTTGCACGATCGCTTGCGTGGCGGCAACGGCTTGGACATTCAGCTGAGAGGGTAGCGTGGCTTGGGCTGCGAACGACGGTGTGGCGATAAGGGCTGCGCTGGATACGATGGCTGCTGCCGTCAGCTTCACCAGATGGCGCAAAGTGTCGTTTTGTTGCATGATGAACTCCGTCAGTTAATGTTTGCGGTATGCATATAGGTGAACGCTGACCCGATCGTTTTATTCCAATTTATTTTGGAATCCTTCAATATTTATCCATCCTGTTTTTTTACCGAACGTCCGCGACCTATCCTGCGCCTGGGTCATCCCAGAATGCAAAACGCCCCGCCCGTGCATGCACGGGCGGGGCGTCACAACGGCGTCGCTATAAAGACTTAGTCTGTCGCCACTGGCATGGTCGATCTGTCGTTCGATGTACCGCCCGGGTTCGCCATCGTCAACTGAGCATAGATGTCATGCGCCAAGCCAAGCAGTTGTTGATGATCGATGCCGCCGGACACCGCATATCCGATATCGCCGTCGACCCAATAAAACACATTGACCGGCCCATCCTGATAAAGACGGAACGCAGTCGTCTTGGTCTGCGTATGCCGACGCGAAATACATAGAGTAACGCGTTCGCCATGCGCATCGTTGTACATAAACTGCGCAATCGGTCCTTCGTTGCCGGGCAACAGACGCCCGCCTATCAGCTGGTAGCCGCTGGCCGCCAAGGACGGCGGATGGACATCCATACCGATGCGGCTCGAGAGCCATTTCACCAGATCCTGCTCGTGGTCCTGGCCGATCTCAACCGGGTGTTGCGTGTCCGGGGCATAGACCACGTGGGCGATTGCCGCCTGCTGGGCAAAATTGGTAATGGGTTCGTTGTAACGTGCTGCCGTCACGTTTGTGCTCTGGGCAGTGTTGAATCCACTTGAATCGTTTGAGCCGCTCCCGTGCAGCGCGTTATAACTGAGTCCCACGCCGATACCAAACACCAGCATCGCAGCCATGCTGGCGAATTGCGGCCAGTTGGCGGCCGCGCCCCAGGCCCGGCCAGGCTTGGATGTCGATGCCGTGGTCACTACGGCGCGTAAGCGTTGCGGCAGGGGTTCGTCCAGCACGCGGTCGTAGCGCTCGCGCAGCATGGTATTGAGCGAAAAATAATCGCCCACGCGGGCAGCCAGCGCCTCGTCCTGTTCGAGCAACAGGTCCACTTCGGCACGCCGTTCCTCCGACAAAGTACCGTCGACATAGGCATGCAATTCCTGATCGCTGAGCGTGGTGTTGTGTGTATTCATTTGACCACCGTTAGTTTCGCAGCGGCGCTGCTCGCACCGCTCATCAGCGCCCGCAGGCGTTCCCTGCCGCGCGACAGGCGCGACATCACGGTACCCAGCGGCACTTCAAGGGCCAGCGCAACCTCGGCATAGCTCATTTCTTCAAGCCCTACCAGCAAGACCACCTGCCGCTGGTCGAGCGGCAGGCGCTGCAGCGCATAGTCCAGATCGCGCACCTCCAGAGACGGCAACTGGTTGCCGCTGACGGCGAGATCCTGCAAGGATCCGCCTTCGTCATCGTCAACAGAAAGATGCACCGCGCGCGAGGACGATTTACGCATCTGGTTGGCGAATACATTGTGCATGATGGTAAACAACCAGGCACGCATATCCGTCCCTGCGGCATATAGCGACAGTTTACCCAGGGCGCGCTCGACCGTGTCCTGGACCAGGTCGTCAGCCAGTTCCCGGTTGTTCACCAGCGCCCGGGCGTAACGCCGCAAGCGGGGTAAATGCGCTAATAGCTCGTTTTGCATGTCCATCGACGGAATTCCGCTATGTGATTTGCCCCATCCGCCGGGTGGCGCGTCGGGGCATATTATCGAGGCAAACAGCCCTTCCGTCGTTTTATTCCACAGCAACCGGAATAAAGTGCCTCGCGGCGTGTTAGCCCCTATATTGCTAGCTTACGCGAGCCCACGCCATGCACCCACCAGAATCAGACCCCAATAAACAACTATCCGAACAGGATATCCAGGCCTATGTCGACGGGGCAAGCGACGCACAACAGACCGACCAGATCCATGATTACCTGAACCAAGCGCCGGATGAAGCCGGACGCGTGGCCTTCTATCGCAGACTCAATGCCCGCCTGCAAGCCGATTTCGCGCTGACGCCGGACAGTGCCAGCGCCGACCATCCTGCGCTGGCGGTACGGCGTACGGTCCGCGCCCATCGGCGCCGCCGCATCGTGGGCATAGGCGGCATGGTCTTGGGCCTTGTGTTGGCGGCACTGGGCGCTTTGGCGTGGAACGTGCGGCCGCTCGATGTGTTGACTCCGTTTGGCGTGATCGCACTCGAAGACGCCATGAGCGGAGTCGATGCCTGTGCGTCAGGGACTACCCGTTGCAACCTGCCCGCAAACACACTGGATCTGTCGCCAGCGGGCTTTCACGCGACCCAATCGACCCGCCTGTCGATCGGTGGAGTGTGGCCGACACGCTCAACCCTATACCGCAATCGGGAGGGCGCGCCCGCTGTGCTGCTCAGTCTACCGAACTGGCGCCTGCGAAGTCAGAACGAATGGCAGGCGCGCCGGGTCGGTACGATTCGCGTTCTCAGCTGGACGCATGGCACACGCTTCTATGTCTTGGTGGCCGAAGGCAATGCGCGCGGTTTGATGAAAGCGGCTGACTTGGCAGCAACGGGGATCACAGGAAAATACTAAGCCATCCTATTTTTATTCCAAGAAAAAAGCGCCGAAGCGATGTATGTTCTCGGCGTTTTTTATTTTTGATGGAATAAAACATACCAAACTCTGTTCACCCTCAGGTAGGCACGACATCAAACGTATCACTTATCGATAGGGAATCATCATGAAATTCAACAAGTCCAAAGTCGTTTCCATTCTAGCTTCGGCGATCCTGATGGGAGCCGTCGGCATTGCCCACGCTGCGCCGGTCAAAAATATCGTGCTGGTTCATGGCGCCTTTGTGGGCGGTGCGGGATGGCGTCCGGTCTATGACATTCTGGTCAAGGATGGCTATCACGTCAGCCTGGTGCAAGAACCGCTGACCTCTTTCGAGGCGGATGTGACGGCCACCAAGCGTGTGCTGGACAGTCAGGATGGTCCGGCGGTGCTGGTCGGTCATAGCTACGGCGGCGCCATCATCACCGAAGCCGGCAATGATGCGCATGTATCGGCACTGGTCTATATCGCAGCGCACGCCTTGGATACCGGTGAAACCGAAGTCGGCAACGGCAAGAAATTTCCGAATTCGGCGCGACCGCTGGTAAAAACCGCAGATGGTTTCCTGTATATCGATCCCGCCAATTATCCCGGCGATTTCGCTGGCGACCTGCCCGCCGCGCAGGCCGATTTTGAAGCCAACGAGCAAATGCCAACGGCGGCCCAGGTGTTCAGCGCCAACATCACTGACCCGGCATGGAAGGTCAAACCAAGCTGGTATATGGTGGCCGACGCCGACAAGATCATCAATCCGAATCTGGAGCGTATGTATGCCGCGCGTGCGCATAGCCACACGGTGGAAGTTCCGGGTGCCAGCCACTCCGTGTACGAGTCGCATCCACAGGAAGTCGCCGCCCTGATCGAACAAGCGGCTGCCAACGGCCAATAAGCCAGACTCCCGGCACCCCGCGGCGTCGAGTATTGCGGTGTTACGATCTACCCGGCAGGACATCGATAGCGAATGCCTGCCGGGTCAGGCTTATGTCAAACATATTCCAAGCGGCGGATCCGCACTGTGCGGTAGGCATGCGCCGGCCTACCCGCGTCTACGATGGCTGCTTATTTTGAAATCGGACCGTCCTGTTGGCCTAGCCAGTCCAGTAACGCTTGATTGAACACATCGGGATCCTGCACCTGAGGCGAATGCCCGAAGTTGGGAAACTCGATCAGGGTGGCGTGTGGCATGGCTTGTTGCGCCGCCCGGCCCAACTGCGGATAGTGCCCGATCTGGGCGCGCACTGCCGGCGACGCGAACTCCTTGCCGATTGCCGTGTTGTCCTGATCGCCTATCATCAGCAGAGTCGGCATGTGCAACTGGCCCAATTCGTAGACCACCGGCTGCGTATAGATCATGTCGTAGAGCAGAGCCGAATTCCATGCCACCCTATTTTTACCGGGCCCGCGATACAGACCCGCCAGCATCTGGACCCATCGCTCATACTCCGGGCGCCACTGACCCGCATAGTAAGTCGATTGCTCGTAACGGCGTATGCTGTCGGCGCTGGTTTTCAGTTCGTGCGCGTACCATGCATCGACGGAAACCGATGGTACCCCCTTGGCTTTCCAGTCTTCCAAGCCGATCGGATCGACCAGCACCAGTTGCTTCACCTGCTCCGGGTACATCAACGCATAGCGTATCGCCAGCATGCCGCCCGTCGAATGGCCGACCAATACGATACCGGCCACGCCCAGTTGCTGCAGCAGCATATGGGTATTGAGCGCCAACTGCTGGAAACTATATTGATAGTGCTCGGGCTTGCTCGATTTGCAAAAACCGATTTGATCCGGCGCAATGACCCGGTAGCCGGAGGCGCTCAAGCTGCGGATCGTCGATTCCCAGGTGGCGGCGCAATAGTTCTTACCATGCAGCAGAACCGCGGTCTTGCCGTTCGGATGCTCGGCCACGAGGTCGATATATCCCATCTGCAACGCCGCGCCTTGCGAGACAAACTCAAAGCGCTGCACGGGATAGGGATAGGCAAAGCCCTGGAGTTCTTCGCCGTAAGCCGGTTCCGGGTTTTCATCGGTTTGCGCGAACGCCGGCGCTATCAATGTGGCAAACAGCGAGACAGCAAGCATCCTGCGCAGCAGAGATCGGGCTGACATAGAGGTCACCATGCCGTGGAAAATGGGCTTTCATCATAGTCCAAGCTCGTCCGATGCGCTGCAAAGCAGTCCGCCCGGCCGGGCCAGCCGATATCGATTGCCAGTATGCTAAGCGAGCGCCGACCAGGCGTCACCGAGGTCGCCGCAAAATGACCGGAGGCCGGGTTGATATGCTACAGCTGTGATCAGATCGATAAACTCGATCGCGCAGGTCTGGAGCGACCGGGGCCCGAATGCTACCCAGTCGTCAAGCACGAATTCGCGCGCTTATTGCCTGATTCGAAGGCTATCTGATCCAGGCGATTTTCCGTCTCCAGTGTCCTATCTGCATGGCATCGCCCGTTGCGCCAAGCGGTTTGCATCACACCTTGTCAAACCTCAGCGCGAGCCGCGCTCCAACGGCGCGCGGCCTACGGCCCAATAACCTTCCCGGGCATGAAAGCCATGCAACATGGCTTCGTAGTTCCGGTCTACCACCAGCGCCTCGTCGTAGCTGGGGCTGTTCTTGATGGCGTCACGCGTCAGCATGGTGGAGACGATAGAGTCCAGCCAATCGATCTTGTAGATCCATTGCGTAGCCAGCAGAATTTCCCGGGCACCCGGCAGCCAATTGCGTGTATCAACGATCAGATAACGGATGACCCAGGATTCATCATCGAATATGTATCCGCTGACATGACCTATCATGCCATTCACTGCCTCGATATGGTAGCCCGTCACCGCGGCAGAACTACGCAAGTGGATATCAACGACCGTTGGATCGGTCTTGACTGTTTCCGTTTCATCCGGATAGGGTAAAGCCGAGGCGCGGTCGCTATCGTCAAATGCCGGATAAGCGCCCAACCCCCAGATATTGGGACCACCCCAATAGGTCGGATAGCCGTAGTAACGCAAATACTTGGTTTCGCTTTGGCGTGAGACCGGTTTGTCCGTATCGATGTCAGGACTATCCCGCACCTGCTGTCGCGATAATTTGACATGTACGTCGGTCGTACCAGGATCCGTGTGCTGTACCGCATAAGGCGAGATCAGTACCTGCCGACCGTTGAGCCAGTTGCCGGTTTCCACTACCAGATAGCGGATACCCCAGGCATCGTCGTCGAAATAGATCTGCTGCACCGTACCGACTTCGCCGTCGCGCGCCACAACCTTGGCACCCAACAGCATTTTCAGATTTCTTAACATGTCGTTATCTCCCGCGATAATGAGGATGCCATCGCTTACCTGACGCAGTGCGTCATTGCGATGTTTATGACCCTACGCGCAAACGCAGCGTGATGCAGTACGGCAACGTACAAAATTCAACGCTCAGAGCCGTGTGCTTGGAGATAAGTCATCAGTATGGCTGACCGATGCGATGAATAGACCGCTAACGGACAGACCGGTTACCCGGGAACGGCGATATTGAATACAGCAGACACATCATTTGTTACGGCCGCGTCGTTCTGCGCGCCGCCCGACTAAGAGTTAAACCATGATGATCATCCCGCCCCTGCTTTAAAGTGAGCTATCCCACGCCCAACCACCGAGACGGAGTCACACGATGAATCCAATTACCGCATTTCTCGCATTTATATTCGCGTTGGCCGGCGTCGCAGTTGGCGAGTGGGTCAGCCTGTTTCTAGCTGCTCCGCTGTTCTTGATTGCGATTTTGATCATTCTGTCCGTCAAGGTTGCCAATGTTTGGGAGAAATTTGTGATCCTGCGCGTCGGCAAGTTACAGAGCGTCAAGGGTGCCGGATTTTTCATCATTATTCCCATTCTGGACAATATCATCGCCGTGATTGATCAACGAATACAGACCACCGCCTTCAATGCCGAGCAGGCGCTCACTCGAGATACCGTGCCCGTCAATGTGGACGCGATCATCTTCTGGCATGTCAACGATGCGGAAAAAGCTGCACTTGCCATCACCGACTATCGGCAAGCACTCGATCGTGTGGCTCAGACTTCGCTGCGCGAAATGATAGGGTCATCCATGTTGGCAGATCTGTTGTCGGACCGTAAAGCAGCCGATGCCCATTTGCGTGACGAAATCGGCGGAAAAATTTCCGAGTGGGGTATTACGGTACGTGCGGTCGAAATCCGCGATGTGGCGATTCCGGTGGCGCTACAAGACGCGATGTCACGGCAGGCCCAGGCGGAACGCGAGAAACAGGCGCGCGTCATACTTGGTTCAGCGGAAGCCGCCATTGCCGCCAAGTTTGTCGAGGCCGCTCAGGTCTATGAAAATCATCCAGGCGCGCTGCAGCTACGCGCGATGAACATCATCTATGAGACGACCAAGGAGCGCGGTGCCACGATTCTGATTCCCAGCTCCATGGTCGACAGTCTGAATCCGGCGCTGACGCTGGCCTTGTCTGGACAAGAATTGGCAAACCCCATCATCACACCCATCAAGACAGCCGCTTGAAAGATGGCTTGAAGCAAGTTTTTACGGATGGCCATCGGGTTCAGATCTGCTCGCCCAGCGCCGTAACGCCAATAGGTGAAAGGCGCTCAACTAGTACGCCATCGTACAGACCCATAGACCGAGTAAGTCCAGGCTGGAATGTCGCGCATGCCTCTTTCCCCTTCACGCTTTCATTGCAAGCCTAACCAGGATTTCCACCATGAACCCCGATGATGTTGTAGTCGCGGTATTCGAAGACCATCAACAAGTTGATCTTGCGGTACGCAAGCTGATCGAAGGCGGTCTGGATGCCAAGCACTTAAGTGTGGTCGGAAAAGGCTATCATTCCGAAGAGAAAGTCGTCGGTTTCTATAACACTGGCGAACGTATTAAGATGTGGGGGAAATATGGCGTCATGACGATATGAGTCTCGCCAAGGCACTGTTGGCCAACTATCATCCGACCCAGCTCGATTTACACGAAAAGGCCATGATAGGGCAAAGTGCGGCGGCTGTCGGGGGGTGATACGGCTTACGCGGTGCGCTGTCGCGACATCACTTTGCCAAGGAGTATGTCCCGATGGAAGCGCCGACACCAGCTCCAGTTGAGCCGGGCCAAAGCGATCCGCTGAAACTGCTGCAAATCATGGGACCAGGCCTGATTACTGGCGCCTCTGATGACGATCCCAGCGGTATCGCCACTTATTCGCAAGTCGGGGCACAATTCGGCTATGGCCTGTCCTGGACCTTGTTATTCAGCTATCCCTTGATGGCTGCGATTCAGGAAATCAGCGCGCGTATCGGCCGAGTCACCGGACACGGCATTGCGGGCAATCTGCGCCGCCACTATCCCAACTGGTTGTCGTATGTCGTCGTTGCGCTGCTGATAGTAGCCAATGTCATCAATCTTGGCGCTGATCTGGGCGCCATGGGTGCGGCCCTCAGATTACTGATCTCAGGTCCGGAATTGCTCTATGTCGTCCTATTCGGCCTGCTGACCGCGCTGCTGGAAATTTTCGTGCGCTATTCACGCTACGTTTCGTTTTTGAAGTGGCTGTGCCTATCTCTATTCAGTTACGTCATTTGCGCATTTGTAGTGCATCTGCCTTGGAAGCAGGTGGCGCTGGCTGTGATCCTGCCGGACTGGTCGATGACGTCGAGCTATGTTGTGGCGGTCGTCGCTGTGATGGGCACCACCATCAGTCCATATCTCTTCTTCTGGCAGGCTCAGGAAGAAGTCGAAGACGAACACCAGCGCGCCGACGCATCCCCGCTCACCCACGCTCCCTGGCAGGCTGCGCGCGAGTTTTCGCGGATTCGGATCGACACCTATCTGGGCATGGCACTGTCGAATCTGATTGCCTTGTTTATCGTGATCACGACCGCCGCGACCTTGCACGCTCACGGACTGACCAATATCCAAACTTCGGCTCAGGCCGCCGAGGCTCTGCGCGCAGTGGCGGGCCGTTTCACCTTCGCCGTGTTCGCCGCGGGCATCATAGGCACCGGCATGCTGACCGTCCCGGTGCTGGCCGGTTCCGCCGCATACGCTTTGGGGGAAGTACTGGCCTGGCGGGTCGGTTTGGCCAAACTCCCTCGGCAAGCCAAAGCCTTTTACGGCGTCATCACGGCGGCGACTGCGATCGGCGTCGCCCTCAACTTCACTTCGATAGATCCGGTCAAGGCATTGTTCTGGAGCGCCGTCGTCAATGGGGTAGTCGCCGTCCCGGTGATGATCGTCATGATGCATCTGTCGATGCAGAAAAAGATCATGTCTCGCTTCACGCTACCTCCCATCCTGCTTGGCTTTGGCTGGCTCGCCACGCTGGTGATGGCGGCCACAGTGGTCATCATGGCGTTCACCTGGAACGCGTGAGCGCCATGACGCTGTGAATCACGGCACACCACCGCTTCACTGTCCGCTCGCCTCAATGTA
>Ga0116226_10000425_pt1 | contig 35613 bp, 37 predicted proteins | sample S1TSphfallax_FD_89692 | JGI IMG/M metagenome (GOLD analysis project Ga0116226, IMG submission 89692) | Host-associated microbial communities from peat moss isolated from Minnesota, USA - S1T2_Fa - Sphagnum fallax MG | ecosystem: Host-associated > Plants > Peat moss > Unclassified | place: USA...
ATGGCGGTGACGGAGGGATTCGAACCCTCGGTACGGCTCTACACCGTACAACGGTTTAGCAAACCGTCGCCTTCAGCCACTCGGCCACGTCACCCACGTCTGGCCCAGGAAGCGACTTGATCAAGAGCGCCGCAAGGGGGAGCGGGGTGCATAGCCCAAGGCCAGAACCGACACAACCAAGCCCAGGTCGGGCGCTTTGCGGCAGAGCCCGGTCAAATGGCGCCTCGCCCCTAACCGCTGGTTATTTGAGACCTCCTGGGTTCACAAGGCCTGTGCATGATTGGCGTCGACCTCACCTAGGACGTCGAACTCTGGACGCCGCCGATAATGATCGGGAGGATGTCGCGGCCGCTGGCGCGGCGCGGGGGATGGCGGGTGATCGAGGATCGGACAAGCTCCGCACCTGCATTTTCGACCTTCTTCCTCGGCGCCGATCCCGCCGGCTGACGGGGGCCGTGGGCCATCCCCTCGTTTAGCGGGCTGAAGGTTTTCTTCCGCCACCGCGCGAGGCGGCGCCGCCCTTGCGTCCCGCGTCCGCGGCGAGGTCGCGGTTGAGGGCAAAGCTGCGCTTTTCGCTGGGGACGCTGGCGCCGCCGCGTCTGGCGATCTCGCGCCGACGTTCGGGATCCATGGCCGCAAATCCGCGCCGGCTCGGCTTTGGGGGTTCGTTGAGCGACGGCATGGGCTACTCCTCGGTTACTGGGCGCAAATTGGCCACCGGTCTGATAACCGCCGAGACGCCGCAGAGTTTCCGTGTTTGGCGAGGCAAAAGGTCACATGAAGTGACGGCGAAGGAGAGCGCCTAGGAAAAATGTTGTCTTTGCACCCGAAATTTCACCCAAGGCTTTGGATCGGCGTCGCTTTGGGCTTCGCCGCATGGGCGATCGCCGCGCGATTTGGAGTCACCGGAATAGGCGGGATTCTTGTGGGCTGGAATGTGGGCGCACTGATCTATCTCGCGACAATGTGGCGGCTCTTTCTCACCGCCAGTGAGACCGATGTGCAAAGTTTCGCCGAGGGCTACGATGAGTCGCCCTTCGTGATCGCGAGTCTGACCGGGGTTGCGATCATCGCCTCTCTGGCGGGTGTTTATGCGGCCCTGAGCTCCTCGCACGCGCAGAGCCTCGCCGTGCGGTCGCTGACGACGCCCCTGGCCGGGCTGACCCTGATCAGCACATGGTTCGTCGTGCAGTCGCTTTTCGTGGCCCACTATGCCCATCGGCATTTTCAGGCCTTGGCGACACGGGGGCCCGCCGCGGGTTTCCAGTTCCCGGGAGATCCGCCGCGCGGCTATCTGGACTTTGCCTATCTGGCGATCTGTGTCGGCGCCACCGCGCAGGTCTCCGATCCCGGAGTCCAGAGCCGCCCCTTGCGCAACCTCGTCACAGCCCATGCGGTGACGTCTTTCTTCTACAACACCGCGGTTCTGGCGCTCGGGGTCAATATTCTCTCAGGTCTCATCGGGCATTGAATCCGCGTTCAGGCCTTGGCCGCCGCCAAGGGTAGAGTGACGCGGGCGCTCAGGCCCCCCGCCGGACGGTTGCTGAGCACCACATCTCCGCCGTGGCCCCGGGCTACCGCGCGCACGACGGAGAGGCCAAGGCCAATCCCACCCGTCGCCCGGCTGCGCGACGCCTCGACCCGGTGGAAGGGCTCGAAAATCCGTTCGATTTCGCTTTCCGGCACGCCAGGGCCATCATCTTCGACCTCGATCACGGCAAGATCGCCTTCCGTGGTGACCCTTGCGCGCGCGGTGGTCCCGAATTTCAGGGCGTTATCCACGAGATTGACGAACAGACGTTTCAGCGCGAGCGGATCGCCATCGATGACCACGCGCTCGGCGCTCTCCACCGCGGCATTGGCGCCGGTGAGCGAGGCCTCATCCATTACCGTCTCCACGAGGGAGGACACTTCAAGCTTTCGCCTGTCGTGGGGCTGGGAGGTGTCATGGATAAAGCTCAACGTGGAAGCGACCATGGCCTCCATCTGATCGATGTCATCGATCAGCTTGGTCCGCAGGGGTTCGGGGATCCCCTCAACTCTGAACCGAACGCGTGTCAGGGGTGTGCGCAGGTCATGGGCGATGGCGCCCAGCATCCCGGTGCGCTCATCGATATATTTGCGCAAACGCGCCTGCATCTCGTTGAACGCCGCGGCGGCTGATGACACCTCCGCCGATCCCCTTAGCGGCAAGGGCGGCGCCCCTGGGTCGCGGCCAAGGCGTTCCGCGCCCGCGGCCAGGGCGGCGATGGGCGCGGCGATGCGGCGGGAAAACAGCCATGAGAGAGGCGCCACCGCCAAGCATGAAAGGGCAAGGACGATGAAGAGCCGCATCTGCCAGACATCGATGCCGAAGGTGGAGCGCGGCGCCACCACCAGCCACTTTCCATCCGCGCGGCGGATACCGATCTCGAAGCTTCCCATCAGCAGCGGTTCGGGCGCATCCAACAGCATCTCGCGCTGGACTTCACGCTGCAGAATCTGAGGTTTGCGAACACCGAAGACGACAAATTTCGTGCCCAGTTGGGCGACGACGATAGAGGAGGGCGGGACGCCGAGGGCGTGGCTCAAGGCCTCTCGGAAGTGCGCGCGCCGGGAGCCTGTGGTCAGGCCCACGGGCGGACGCGGCGCGACCTTGGTCATCAGCAAGTGGCGCGGGTCAGCCTGCGTGTTTCCGTCGGCCTGCACGGCTTTCACCACTTCGGCGACTGTATAGATAAGGGGCGGGGGCGGCGGCAGGCTGAGGATCACCACCACCGAAAGCGCCTGCGCCACGACCAGGCTGACGATGATCAGCCCAAGGGTCTGAACGAAGAGCGGCAGGCGCGGCAGGCGCATCAGGCCGTCCGGGAAACCTTGGGTGTGAAGATATAGCCCTCGCTGCGGACGGTGCGGATGAGCTCGACAGCCCCGCCGCCATCCTCGAGTTTGCGGCGAAGGCGGCTGATCTGGACGTCGATGGCGCGATCAAAGGCGTCGGATTGGGGCCCGCGGGCATATTCCAGAAGTTGGTCGCGGGTGAGAACTCTCTGGGGGTGTTCCACGAAGGCGCGAAGCAGCGAAAACTCCCCGCTGGAGAGGTTCACGACCACCGCGCTGGGCGAGCGAAGCTCATGGCGCACCAGATCAAGGCGCCAACCCGCGAATTCGCAGGCCGCTCCCAGGGCTTCTTCCGAAGGCGCCGGATCGCGCCGACGCCGCAGGACGGCCCGGATCCGGGCCAGGAGTTCGCGGGGATTGCAGGGCTTGGAGAGATAATCATCGGCGCCCAGTTCAAGCCCAATGATTCGATCAGTTTCCTCGCCCATGGCGCTCAGCATGATAACGGCGGGGCCATCGGGACGGGAAATGCGGCGGCAGATCGATAATCCGTCCTCGCCCGGAAGCATGAGATCCAGAACCACGAGGTCCGGGGTCCGCCGGGTCATGGCGCGCTCCATTTCACGACTGTCCGCGGCTGTGTCCACGACATAGCCGTGGCGCGACAGAAATTCCGACACGACATCGCGGATGCCGGGGTCGTCATCGACCACCAGGATGTGTTCCGCGTCGAGCTCTTCAGGGCTTAGGGTCAAACTGGCTTCGCTCATGAACAACCGTCTGAGTTAAATCCCTGACGGGCGCGTGTCGATCTCGAAATCAGAGCGCAACATTGCGCCCATGACCACAGGGTTTCCACGCTTAAGGCGCTGGGACTTGAGAGAGTGCAGCGTCGGAAACGAAGGGGTTCGTGCGACGCTCGGCCCCAAAGGTGGAGATCTGATTGTGGCCCGGCACGAAGGTCACATCGTCGCCCAAGGGCCAGAGCTTTCCCGTTATCGACGCCACGAGATCTGGAAAGCTGCCCCTCGGGAAATCGGTGCGGCCGATTGACCCAGCGAAGAGCACATCCCCGACCTGAGCGAAGCGCGCCTGACGGTGGAAAAACACCACGTGACCTGGCGTGTGGCCGGGACAATGGAAGACCTCAAACTGGGTTTCCCCGAGGCTGACCTTATCGCCTTCCGACAGCCATCGGTCGGGAACGAAACTTCGCGCTTGCGGCATGCCCCACTGCTCACCGGCCGCGTCGATGCCGTCTATCCAGAATGCGTCGTCAGGATGGGGTCCCTCAATGGGCGCCCCCGTGGCCTCTTTGAGCGCCGCCGCCCCGCCGGCGTGGTCGAGATGTCCGTGGGTGATCCAGATTTTTTCCACGGTGAGTTGCTGATCCTTGAGAGCTGAAAGAAGACGAGGAACGTCGCCGCCGGGATCGATGACCGCCGCGCGCCGTGTTTTCTCACACCAGACGATCGTGCAGTTCTGCTGGAGGGGTGTCACCGGAACGACCAAGGCCCGTATGGGGGGCGACCCAGGCGCTGTGTCCGCCATGGCGATTTCTCCTCGTGACAAGACCCCCCGGTGCGCCTCGCCGGAGCCAATATCGTGCTTAGCGGGCGTGAGGGAAAGTCCGCGCGGCGCTGTTTGATCGGCTGACTATGGTCAGAGAGCGGTTTCAGTCCTATGGCAGTGCCGCGTGGACGGGGTTAAGTCCGCGCCGCCTCTGGCGACAACGCAAACGGGTATTATTTGCAGGTCATGGACTACGAAGCCGCTTTTAGCGCCGCCGTGCGGCAGGTGCGTGACGAAGGTCGCTATCGTGTCTTCGCCGACCTCAAGCGACAGCGGGGCCGATTCCCGCGGGCGGCTTGGACCACCCCAGCGGGACAGAAGCGCGAGGTCATCGTCTGGTGCTCCAATGACTACCTGGGTCAGGGTCAGAACGCCGTTGTGATAGAGGCGATGCACCAAGCCCTGGATGAGGCCGGCGCTGGATCGGGCGGCACGCGCAATATTTCGGGCACGACCTCTTATCATGTGGTGCTCGAACAGGAATTGGCGGACCTGCACGGCAAGCCGGCGGCGCTGCTGTTCACGTCGGGCTATGTGTCCAACGAAGCGACCCTCGCCACGCTGCAGAAGATACTTCCCGGGCTCATCATATTTTCCGATGAACTGAACCACGCCTCGATGATCGCCGGTATTCGCCAGGGCGGCGGCCCGCGTAAAATCTTCCGGCATAATGATCTCGAGCATCTGGAAAGCCTCCTCGCGGCCGCGCCCCAGGAGGCGCCCAAGCTCGTGGCCTTTGAGAGCGTCTATTCCATGGACGGTGATATCGCCGACGTGGGCGCCACGGCCGCGCTGGCCAAGCGTTACGGGGCGCTGACCTATCTCGATGAAGTCCACGCCGTGGGGCTCTACGGCCAAAGCGGGGGCGGGGTCTCGGAGCGTGACGGGGTCGCCGGTGAAATCGATATCATCGAAGGAACCCTGGGCAAGGCCTATGGCGTCATGGGAGGTTATATCGCCGCCAGTTCAATGCTGATTGACGCCATTCGCTCCCACGCCAACGGCTTCATTTTCACGACCTCGCTTCCGCCCGTTCTCACGGCCGGCGCGCTGGCCAGTCTGCGGTGGCTGAAGGCTCACCATGAGGTGAGAGTGTCACATCAGGAACGCGCGTCGACGCTGAAGCGACGCCTCCGGGCCGCGGGTCTGCCGGTCATGCCCTCCAACAGCCACATCGTTCCGGTTCATGTGGGTGATCCCGTTCATTGCAAGCTGATCTCCGATGTCCTGCTCCAGGATCACGGAATCTATGTTCAGCCGATCAATTACCCCACCGTGCCGCGGGGGACCGAGCGTCTGCGCTTCACGCCGACCCCCTATCATACCGATGCAATGATGGATGACCTTGTCGTCGCTTTGGAAGCTCTATGGGCGCGGTGTAATATTCAGCGTCTGGGCGGTCGCGCGGCCTGATAGACCTTAGCTGAACGGTCGCGCCCGCGAATCGCGTCCGCCTACGGATGGCCGAACGCCTGATGTCGCAAACGAAGGAGCCTTGAGCCGTGAGCCTCGCCGAAATCGCCCCGCCCGCGGATGGCTTCTTCACCGCCGATCTCGGCGCGTCGGATCACGACATTGCGGCGTGGCTGGGCAAGGAGATGACGCGTCAGCAGAATCAGATCGAGCTGATCGCCTCGGAGAACATTGTCTCGCGCGCCGTGCTTGAGGCGCAGGGCTCTGTCCTGACCAACAAATATGCCGAGGGGTATCCGGGTAAGCGCTATTACGGCGGGTGCGAGTTTGTCGACGAGGTCGAGACAATCGCCATAACGCGCGCCAAGGCCCTGTTCGGCGCGGCCTGGGCCAATGTGCAGCCCCACTCCGGATCCCAGGCCAATCAGGCGGTGTTCATGGCCTTGATGAAGCCGGGCGACATCTTCATGGGGATGGATCTGGCCGCGGGCGGCCACCTCACGCACGGCAAGTCCGTCAATCAGTCCGGCAAGTGGTTCAACCCGGTCGCCTATGGCGTCAGAGCCCAGGACGCCCTGATCGATTACGACGCCATGGCTGAAGTCGCGGAGGCGCACCGCCCCAAGGTGATCATCGCCGGCGGGTCCGCCTATAGCCGCACCATCGACTTCGCCCGCTTCCGGGAGGTGGCCGACAAGGTCGGGGCGATCCTGATGGTGGACATGGCCCACTTCGCGGGCCTCGTGGCCGCCGGCGTGTTTCCAAGCCCTATGCCCCACGCTCATGTGGTGACGACCACCACGCACAAGACTCTGCGCGGTCCGCGTGGCGGCTTGATTCTCTCCAACGATCTGAAACTCGGCAAGAAAATCGATCAGGCCGTTTTTCCAGGTCTTCAGGGCGGCCCGCTCATGCATGTCATCGCGGCTAAGGCCGTCGCCTTTGGCGAGGCGCTGAGGCCGGAGTTTCGGCGCTATGGCCGCCAGGTCATCGACAATGCCCGCGCGCTGGCTGACAGCCTCGCCGCGAGGGGTCTGGCGATCGTTTCGGGGGGAACGGACAGCCACCTCATGCTGGTGGACCTGCGGCCCAAGGGCGTCACGGGCAAGGCGGCGGAAGCCAGCCTTGAGCGCGCCGGAATCACCTGCAACAAGAACGGCATCCCGTTTGACCCGGCGCCCCCGGCCATCACCTCCGGCCTTCGCCTTGGAACGCCCGCCGGCACCACCCGGGGCTTCGGCGAGCCGGAATTTCGGCGTGTCGGCCAGCTTATCGCCGATGTCGTCGATAGCCTCGCGGCGAGCGGCGAGGAGGGCGATCCGCGGATCGAGGCCCAGGTCAAGGCGAAGGTCGAGGATCTGACAGGCCGTTTTCCCATCTACGCCTCATGACCTCCGACCCGAGCGGTCTGGGCCCGAGCGGTTTGGGCCGGAGCTAACCTTGCGCTGTCCCTTCTGTGGCGATGCCGAAAGTCAGGTGAAGGACAGCCGTCCCACGGAGGATGGGGCCGCCATTCGCCGTCGGCGGTCCTGTCCCCAGTGTGGCGGCCGGTTTACCACCTTCGAGCGCGTGCAGCTTCGCGAGCTGACGATTCTCAAAAGGTCCGGACGGCGTGCGCCGTTTGATCGTGAGAAACTGGTCCGCTCCATCACCGTCGCCACGCGCAAACGCCCGGTGGATCCGGAGCGCATTGAGCGCATGGTCAGTGGCATCGTGCGTCGCCTGGAGAGCCTCGGCGAGACCGAGCTTGCGTCTCACGTGGTGGGTGAGATGGTCATGAAGGCGATCAAGGCCCTCGATGAGGTCGCCTATGTCCGTTATGCCTCCGTCTATCGCGACTTTCGCCAGACCGAGGACTTCGCGCGTTTTCTCAGCGAGGAGGGCCTCTCGGACGAGCCAGGAGACGATGATCTGGACGCGCCTATGGCCCCAAGCAGCCGCGCGACATGAGCCGTTCTCCGCGTCAGGCCCGTTCGGTCGCCAGGCTGGCGGCCGTCCAGGCTCTGTATCAAATGGAAATATCCGGAACCGGGGTGGACGCCATCGTCCGCGAGTTCTCGCAACATCGCTTTGATCGCGACCTGGAAGGTGAGCGCCTGGCGGAGGCGGACGAGGCCTTTTTTGCCGAGATCCTTCGGGGCGTCGTCACGGACCGTCCCGCGGTGGATGCGGCGATTTCGCGTCGTCTTGCGGCCGGATGGCGCCTGGACCGTATCGACGCCACCGCCCGTGCGATCATCAGATGCGCGGTATACGAAATGACGGGAACGCCCAGGACACCCGCCGAGATCGCCATTGATGAATATGTCGAGGTCGCCAAGTCGTTCTTTGGGGAGGGCGCGGAGACAAGCTTCGTGAACGGGGTCCTGGATGGGATCGCGCGCGATGACCGGGCCGCCTGACGAATTTGAGTGGATCGCGTCCTTAAGGGGGCTGACGCGGGGGGACCCTCGCGCTCTGAACCTTGCCGACGACGCGGCCGTCCTGCCGGGCCGCCCAGGCCACGACATGATCATTTCCACCGACGCCATGGTCGAGGGCGTACACTTCCTCGCCGATGAGAACCCGACCCTGATCGCCAAGCGCCTTTTGCGGACGAGCTTGTCGGATCTGGCCGCAAAGGCGGCGCGGCCTTTCGGTTACTTCCTGACCATCGCATGGCCCTCGTCCCGAAATTGGCGCTATCGACAGGCTTTTACGCGCGGCCTGGAGGAGGACGGGGACGAGTTTGGCGTATCCCTCTTGGGCGGGGACACGGTCTCAACGGAGGGCCCCCTCACGGTCAACGCCACGGTCCTGGGATGGGCGCCGTCGGGACGAACACTCTTAAGGTCAGGCGCGCAAGATGGCGACATCGCTGTCGTCTGCGGCGTGGTCGGCGATGGCTGGTTGGGTCTTCAGGCCGCGCGCGGGGAAATTCCGGATCCCGGCGGGCGTCTGGCGGCACACTATCGCGCGCCCAAGCCGTTACTTCATCTGCGCGAGGCTTTGATGGGGCACGTCCGCGCGGCGGCCGATGTGTCCGACGGATTGCTTGCCGATGCGCTCCGCGTCGCTGAAGCCAGCGGTCTGGGAGTGGCTCTCCGTCTTGAGGCGCTGCCCTTGTCTTTGGGCGCCGCGGCCTGGTGTGCGAATCAGGGGAGCGAGGTCCGCGCGCGGCTCGACCTGGCTCGGGGGGGAGATGATTACGCTCTAATCTGCGCCGTCCCGTCGGATTCCGAGGACGCCTTCCGCCGAGAGGTGGCGGCTCTGGGGACGCCCGCCGCTTCGGTGGGACGCTTCGAGGCGGCGCCAGGGCTAAGGCTGAGCCTGCGCGGGGGTCCGGTCCGCACGGACCATCTGGGCTGGCGTCACTAAGCGCCGGCCACACCGTGGGGCGTATGTTCCCCGCGTGAGGCATGTTACGAGATTCAAAAGTCCGAAAACGGACAGATGAGGAAACACCTATGGACCATGGCGCCAGTCAGATTCTGACCCTCGTGATCGCCGCCGGTTTTCTGGCCGTCTTTTATGGGGTTGTTCAGACTCTTTTTCTGCTCCGCGCCAGCCCTGGCAACGCCAAGATGCAGGAGATCGCGGCGGCCATTCGGGAGGGCGCGGAGGCCTATCTGCGTCGTCAGTACCTGACCATCGCCCTGGTTGGCGTGGTGATCTTGGCCATCCTATTTGTGCTCATTGGGTGGCGCGAGGCCCTAGGGTTCCTGATCGGCGCTTTGCTGTCCGGCGCGGCGGGCTTCGCCGGGATGCTGATTTCCGTGCGCGCCAATGTGAGGACGGCTCAGGCAGCCTCGGAGAGCCTGGCGGCGGGCCTTTCTCTGGCGTTCCGATCAGGCGCTGTCACCGGCATGCTCGTGGCGGGGTTTGCCCTGATCGGTGTGGCCGGCTATTTCACGATCCTGACCGGCCCGATGGGCCTTGCCCTGACCAGCCGGGATGTAATCGATTCGCTGGTCTCCCTGGGATTCGGCGCGTCGCTGATCTCAATCTTCGCGCGACTTGGCGGCGGTATATTCACTAAGGGCGCTGATGTGGGCGGCGACATGGTGGGGAAGGTGGAGGCGGGAATCCCGGAGGATGATCCGCGAAACGCCGCGACGATCGCTGATAATGTGGGCGATAATGTCGGCGACTGCGCCGGCATGGCGGCGGACCTTTTCGAAACCTATGCCGTCACCACGGTGGCGACCATGGTTCTGGCCGCGATCTTCTTTCGGGGCTCCGCGGCCGTCGGCCACATGATGTTTCTGCCCTTGGCGATCTGCGCGGCCTGTATTGTCACCTCGATCATCGGCGCCTTCGCCGTGCGTCTGGGCCGGTCCGGCAATATCATGGGCGCGCTTTATCAGGGCCTGATTGTCACCGGGGTCCTGTCGGTGGGCGCGGTATGGTTCGTCATTCAGTCGCTTGTGCCGACGGGGGGCGTGTTCGTCGCCGAAAAACTCATCACGCCCTTCGCCATGTTTGTCTGCGGCCTTGTGGGTCTTGGCGTCACCGCCCTGATCGTGGTGATCACCGAATATTATACGGGGACAAATTTCAGACCGGTGAAGTCCATCGCCAAGGCGTCGGTCTCTGGCCATGGCACCAACGTGATCCAGGGCCTCGCCATGTCCCTTGAATCCACCGCCGCGCCAGCCATCGTGATCGTGGCCGGCATTGTTATCACCTACCAATTCGCCGGGCTTTTTGGCATCGCCATCGCGACGACGACCATGCTGTCGCTCGCGGGTTTCGTGGTGGCCTTGGACGCCTTTGGGCCCGTCACCGACAATGCCGGCGGCATCGCGGAAATGGCCGGTCTTCCCCCAGAGGTTCGCGTCTCAACCGATGCCCTTGATGCCGTGGGCAATACGACAAAGGCGGTGACCAAGGGTTATGCCATCGGCTCGGCCGGCCTTGGCGCACTCGTGCTTTTCGCCGCCTATACTCAGGACTTGAAGTTCTTCGCGGCCCACGCCGATGTGTCGCCCTTCTTTTCAGGGATGGGTGCCGTGGCGTTCGATCTCTCCAATCCCTACGTCGTCGTTGGTTTGTTGATGGGCGGTCTTTTGCCGTTTTTGTTCGGCGGTATGTCCATGACGGCCGTGGGGCGCGCAGCGGAAGCGGTTGTGGCGGAGGTGCGCCGCCAGTTTCGCGAAAATCCCGGGATCATGACCTATGAGGTCAAGCCCGAATACGGCCGCGCCGTGGACATCCTGACCCGCGCGGCCATTCGCGAGATGATCGTGCCCTCTCTTCTACCTGTAGTCTCGCCCATTCTGCTCTTTCTGGTGATCTGGGCGCTGGCGGGAAAGTCGGACGCTTTTTCGGCGCTGGGCGCCATGCTCATGGGCGTCATTGTTACGGGTCTCTTCGTGGCTATTTCCATGACCTCCGGCGGCGGGGCCTGGGATAACGCGAAGAAGCTCATCGAAGAGGGCCATTATGGCGGGAAGGGCTCCGAAGCCCACAAAGCGGCCGTCACCGGTGACACCGTCGGAGATCCTTACAAGGACACAGCCGGACCCGCCGTGAACCCGATGATCAAGATCACCAACATTGTGGCTCTGTTGTTACTGGCGGTTCTTTCCCACCGCGCGTCGTAATCGACCTGTAGGCGATTCAGACTTTAAGGGCCGCCCGGACCGCGGCTGTTGGGGTTGACCTGGTTGGGCGGCAGGGCGCCGGCCGCGCTGATACTGCCCAGGATCTGCTCGATGGCAGACATTTCCCGGCCGCGCGTCGGCGTCTCGTGGTCATTGTAGGCGATAACCCGACCGTTCTTCAGGGTGTAGTTTCGCACCGAAGCGACCTTATCGCCCTCCTTGGTGAAACTGATCGCCGTCACGTTGCGCTTGTCGACCTTCGATGGATAAAAACCGGTCCGGCTTGAGACCTGTGAGATGTAGAACCACTCATTTTTGTCGAAGGTCGCGACCTCGGTGGGTGAGCCTAGCTTCGCCTGGACCGTGGCCCGGGTGTCCTTACCGGGTTTCACGTCCGTGGGGGACTGATCAACCACCTGGAACCCCTGATAGCTGTTGAGCGGCGTGCAGGCTCCGACAAACAGCAGTCCCAAGGTCGAGATGAGGGTGATCGGCTTGGAGAACATTTTGGTTTCGTCCACGAAGGGCCGGGCGGCGAGCAGGCTTTGACCTAGGGCCAGGGGGTGACTAATTCAATCTGATTCATCGCGCCCTGCTTCCTGGGCGGAAATGAGGCCCATGAGCGTTTGGACACTTTCAGGGAAGAGTCGGCGCGCGGCTCTCGAGCCCGCCGAGCGGTTGCACGCCTCCGCCGTCGCCGCTGCCCGGACAGCCAATCTCTACGCCGTGATGGGCGCGCCTGACACCGCCGAAGGCCGATTTGAGCTGCTCACACTGCATGTAATTTTATTGGTGGAGCGTTTGAAGGCCGAAGGAGGGGCTGGGGATGGCTTGCGTCAGGCTTTGTTCGACACCTATGTCAGTCACCTGGACGGCGCCATGCGCGAAATGGGCGTTGGCGACCTCGCCATGGGCAAGAGAATGCGCAAGCTTGGGGAAGCTTTTTACGGGCGCGCAGCGGCCTATGAGGCGGCCTTCCACCTTCTGCCAGATCTCACCGAGATGAAGTCCATTCTGTCGCGAACCCTACTGGAGGGCTTGGGCGTCGACGCCTCTCCACTGGCCGGCTATGTGGCGAGGGCGCACGCCGCTCTTGCGGCGAGCCCATCTGAGCGCTTGTTGGCGGGGGAACCGGCCTGGGCGGCGCCGTGACGCCAGCTCGCCCCTGGACCTGCTTTACACCCTGGCCCCGCGAGCAGGATGTCCTCGTTCAACACGACCTTGTGGCGGATGAAACCCCCCGCAAGGCCGTCGCGCGGTTTCTGGGTCTCGAAGACGTCTCACAATTGTCAGCGCGACTGACGCTTCAGGCCTGGTTGGATGGCGCGGAAATCGCCGGCGAGATGGAAGCGCGATTCACGCGGCTATGCGGTTTAACGTTGGAGCCCTTTGAGGTGGTGTTGAAGGAACCCATCTTTTTGCGCGCTCTTCCAGCCGGTAGTGCGCATGCGCCGGCGCCGCCATCAGGTGAGGTCGACCTGCAGCTTGAAGAAGAAGACCCTCCGGAAGTTCTTGGCCCGGAAGGCGTCGATCTGTGCGATCTTGTCGTCCAGACACTGGCTTTGGCCCTGGATCCCTTTCCACGCAAACCCGGAGCTATCTTTGAACAGCCGCAAGCCCGGCCGGAGGATTCACCCTTCGGCATCCTGGCGCGCTTGACGGAGCCCAAGGAATAGCCGTGGCCCTTCGCCCCACGCCCCCGCCAAGGCGGGTTGCATCCCGCGTCCGCGCCTGTATCGTCTCAATCTGCCTTGCGGGGGGTCCGAGGGAACTGGAAACGTTGTTGTGTCCGACCCTCTGGTGATCTCCGTCGACGCCATGGGCGGCGATCATGGGCCCTCAGTCATTCTTCCAGGCGTCGCGCAGGCTTCCGCGATGCTGGGGGGGAATGTGCGTTTCCTTCTGCACGGGGACGCGGAGCAGCTTGCGGCGGCCACCCGGCAGACCCCAGGGCTCTCGTCGATATCTGAAATCCGCCCCTCAGTTGGCGTCGTTCCGATGGACGCGAAACCCGCCCAGGCCATGCGCCGTGGCAAGGGCACGTCCATGTGGAACGCCGTGGAAAGCGTCAAGGCGGGGGAGGCGGGGGCGGCGGTCTCCGCGGGCAATACAGGCGCGCTCATGGCGATCTCACGTCTCGCCTTGCGCATGATCGACGATCTTGACCGCCCAGCGCTCGTGGCAAATTGGCCAACCCTCGCCGGCGTTACCTCGGTCTTGGATGTGGGCGCCAACATCGTCTGCGACGCGCAGCGATTGGTGGAGTTCGCGATCATGGGAACGGCCTACCATCGCGCGGCGCACAAGGTCGCCCATCCCACGGTCGGCCTGCTCAATGTGGGAACCGAGCACGAAAAGGGCCACGAAGAGGTTCGAGAGGCGGATAGGCTACTCCGCGACCTGAAGGGTGCCATCAAATATCATGGCTTTGTCGAAGGCGACGATATTGCCAAGGGCGCGGTCGATGTCGTCATCACCGATGGCTTCACGGGCAATGTGGCTCTCAAGACTGCGGAGGGCCTGGCGCGCTTCTTCAGAGCTGAACTTCGCGCGACCCTGACCGCGAACCTTGTGGCGAAACTCGGCGCGTTTGTGGCCAGCGGCGCCCTGAGGCAAATGAGTGAACGGCTGAACCCCAGCACGATCAATGGCGGACCCTTCTTGGGGCTCAACGGCGTGGTCGTGAAAAGCCACGGCGGCGCCGACGCCCGCGGTGTCGCCAATGCGATCCGCTTGGCGGCCAATCTGGGAGGAAGCGACATCATCGCGGAAGTCACCCGCACTTTGGCGAGGCGAACACCGTCCGGCGTGGCGCCGCTGAAAGCGAGAACGATCGCGTGACGGGGGACTCAAGAACGGGGGAGTTGAAAACGGGGGCCTCAAGACCGTTTGACCTGAGAAGTGTAGTGACCGGGGTGGGCGGATATCTGCCGCCAGACGTCGTCACCAATGATCAACTGGCCCGGGTCATCGATACGAGCGACGCCTGGATCTTCGAACGCACCGGAATTCGATCCCGTCACAAGGCCGCGCCGGATCAGGCCACCTCCGATCTGGCGACGGAAGCCGCGCGCCGCGCCTTAGTCGCCGCCGGACGTTCGGCCAGCGACGTCGATCTCATTATCGTGGCAACCACCACCAGCGATCTGACCTTCCCAGCCACCGCCGCCATCGTGCAGCGAAAGTTGGGGGCGCCAATCTGCGCGGCGTTTGATGTTCAGGCGGTTTGCTCGGGCTTTGTCTATGCCCTCACCGTCGCGGACGGCTTTGTCGCCCGGGGTATGGCGCGCTGCGCCCTGGTCATTGGGGCCGATATCATGACCAGGCTCATGGATTGGTCTGACCGCGGCACCTGCGTGCTGTTCGGGGACGGCGCTGGCGCAGTGGTCTTGGAGCCGCTGGCCGGCGCGGGCACAACCGATGACCGCGGCATCCTGGGGTTTTCTCTTCGATGCGAGGGAAGCAAACAGGACCTGCTCTATGTCGATGGCGGGCCCACCACCACGGGCACGGTGGGTAAACTGCGAATGCAGGGCAAGGAGGTTTTCCGTCACGCCGTGACCAATATCAGCGAAGCCGTGGTCGCCGCCGCGGCGGCCGCACGCGTGGACCTTCCGTCGATCGATTGGTTTATTCCCCATCAGGCCAATCAACGAATTCTCGACGGCGTGGCGCGGAAGCTCGGTATCGCAGAATCTCGCGTAATCTCGACCGTCGTGGATCACGCCAATACCTCCGCCGCCTCCATACCGCTCGCCTTGGCCGAGGGCGTCTCCGATGGCAGGATAAAACTTGGCCATTTGCTGCTTCTGGAAGCTATGGGGGGTGGTCTAACCTGGGGCGCTGTGGTCCTTCGTCTCTGAGGGATGCGGCTAATCCTTGACTTGAGGCCATCTGAACGTCCATGCGACGTCATCGGCCGTGGGGGTTGCGATGAAAGCGAAAACAGTTACACGCGCGGACTTGACCGATGCGCTCCATTTGAACGTCGGCCTGACCCGTCAGGACTGCGCTCATCTAGTGGAGCGCACGCTCGACTTGATCGCGGAGGCCATGGAGAAGGGTCAGTCCGTCAAACTCTCTGGCTTTGGGGTTTTTCAGGTGCGCGCCAAGCGAGAGCGGATGGGCCGTAATCCCAAAACCGGAACGCCCGCGGCTATCGCGCCCCGCCGGGTGATTGGATTTAGGGCTTCTCAGGTTCTCAAGGCCCGCATTGAGCAGGCTGGCGCGGACTAATTATTAGAATGGGGGTCTGAAACGACCCATGTCCCCGCCCGAAAGCCGCCCTGAAAGTCACTTGACGCTAACGTTCCGCTGCCCGGCGGAGCTAGAGGGCCTCCTGCCGCAGCCCATCGCCGGGGCCCGCGGTCTGCCTGAATGGTTAAAGGCTATGGCGCCTCTGGCTTTCAGCGAGTTCATGTCTGGCGAGACCGAGACGGTGAAGCGGTGTCCGCCCTTCATCGACGCCATGTCCCAGGGCTTTTTGATTCCCCTCTGGTGTGACGTGATTGTAGAACGGGGTGAGTTGACTTGGGATCATGATTTGCCCACCGGGCAAGATGTCAGCTTTCCGCGAGCGCCCATCGGGTTTCATGACCCCGGTCAGATGATCGGGGTTCCGATGACCGATCCGGACCGATTTCTGATCAAGTTCCATAACCTTTGGACGATCGAGGCGCCGCAGGGCTATGCGCTCCTCTTTACTCATCCCGTGAACCGCCTGGACCTGCCGTTCACCACACTCACCGGCATGGTGGATTGCGATCGCTATCACGACTCCTGGATCCATTTCCCGGCCTACTGGCATGACATGGACTTCCAGGGGGTGCTCGCGAAGGGAACGCCCATCGCGCAATGCTTTCCCGTCAAGCGCGAAACGTGGATCGCACGTACGGAAAGCTTCAGCGATGATGGCGCGGCGCGTGTACGTGACCTAACCGCTGAGATCGGCCGCGAGAAGGGGGTCTATCGCCGCCGTTTTCGGGTCTGATCGGTCGTCAAGGCGTCTTAGCACTCAAAAATTGCCGCGCCGCGCTGGGCCTCACAAGCAGACGCCCGTGCGCCGTGTCGGCCAGGGCTGTGACAAAGGGCGTGAGCTGCCGCGCGCCCCGCGCCGCGAGGCGTATCGCGGCCTCTCCAGCCTCCCGCTGTCCCAACTCCAGCAGGCACTTTCCCAGATTCATCTGTGTCGTCGCGTCATTCGGGCGCGACCCGAGAGCGCGACGGTAAAGTTCGGCGGCGAGGGTAAAGTCACCGCCCAATGCGCTTGCCATAGCCAATCCCACCAAGGCGTCATGTTGCGTCGGAACCTCTGAATAGGCCTCGGAAAACAGGACGCGCGCTTTGGTATGGTCTTGGCGCTTCAAGTGGAAATAGCCGAGCCCGATCTTCAGGAGGACCTCATGCGGCGCCGCCCTCACCCCCTCTTCCAGGAGCGCCACGGCCTCCTCCAAACGTCCGCGTTTTGAAAGATAATCCGCCAAGGTCAAAAAGGCCTGCGGTATCAGAGGCCGGTGCGCGACGACGAGATTCAGAACGTCAAGCGCCTCCGCCTCTCGACCGGCGTCGCCGAGCGCGCGACCCAAAAGGATTCGCAGTTCAGGGTCGCCATCGCCGCCCACGACCCGCCGCAGGGTATCGATCGCCGCATCGGCCCGGCCCTGGATAAGCAGCGCCTGACCAAGGATCTTCGCCGCGAGACTAAGGTCCTCGCCTCGCGCCAGAACATCGCCCGCAAGCCGCTCCGCCTCGGCTGCGCGGCCCGCTCGCAGCGCCACAATCGCTTGGCTGAGGGCCGGGCTCATCGGTCTTGAAATTCTTGGCCTCCGCCGTCTCGATTTTTCAGGTCACAAAGCGCCGTGTGGTCTGGGCATAACGCCCGGGTGTTTGCGATTGCCCCGTCCAGGCGCCCTCACTATAAGGGCGCTCCTTCTCGCGGCGGAGCGTGGCGCAGCCTGGTAGCGCACTTGACTGGGGGTCAAGGGGTCGCAGGTTCAAATCCTGTCGCTCCGACCAGACCGTCCGATGTCGGGCGGTCAAGCGAGATAAGGCACTAGGGTCGCGGGCTGATGGTTGGCTTGACTCAGGCTCTGGGGTTAGCGGCGCAGGGTGGCATCGCCCCGGCGACGCGCTCCAGGGTGATCGCCGTCTGGCTATTCGCCGTGGCGCTGCTGGTTTTCGCTATGGTTATCGTCGGGGGCGCGACGCGCCTGACGGGCTCCGGCCTTTCCATCACGGAATGGAAGCCGATCCTGGGCGCCGTGCCGCCTATCACACCCGGGGGCTGGGTAGAGGCGTTCGCCAAATATCGGGCCAGTTCGCAATATTATCTCATCAACCAGGGAATTTCTTTTCGCGAGTTCAAGGTCCTGTTTTGGTGGGAGTGGAGCCATCGCCTGCTGGGGCGTCTCGTGGGGTTGGCCTTCGCCGCGCCGTTCATTGGGTTTCTCGCCACGCGGAGTCTGCCGCGTTGGCTCGTCGGTCGGTGTTTGGCTTTGCTCGCGGTGGGGGCTCTCCAGGGGCTTGTAGGCTGGTGGATGGTCAAGAGTGGCCTTGAGGGGAGGGCGTCAGTCGCCCCTGAGCGCCTGGCCACCCATCTGGGCTTGGCGCTCTTCCTGTTCGCCGCCTTGATTTGGACGGGTCTGGAGGCTTGGTCAGGGCCGACAAAGGCGCCCCGGCGCGACGGCTGGACCGTGGCGGCCGCTATCTTCGCCATGTTTGTTTTCCTGCAATGCCTTATGGGCGCCTTTGTGGCCGGGAACCATGCCGGACTCATGGATGGTGATTGGCCCCTGATGGCGGGAAGGCTGTTTCCCGAAGGCTACTGGCAGGGCGGCCTTTGGGCCACCTTCGCCCACAGTCTGGCCGCGGTTCAATTCAATCACCGCATCATGGCCTATGGGCTTCTTGCCTTCGCTGTAACACTTCTCGTCAGATCGGGCGCGGCCCCGCGCGGCCTTGGGATCATCATCACGCTTGGCGGCTTGGCTGTGTTTGCGCAGGCGGGGCTCGGGGTGGCGACATTGCTGTCTCAGGTGGCGCTGCCCCTAGCCCTCCTGCACCAAGCCGACGCCGCGATCCTTCTCGCCCTTGCCACGACGCTTGCCTGGCGTGCGCGGCGCGTATGACGGTATCATATTACCGTAATTATTAGGCGATTGTTTTTATTGTATAAAAACTGACCAGGGTGTGAATCGTGCGAGCCATCGCTTGACAGGCGAACAACACCGCTATAGCTCCCCGCGCCTCTCGTCTCATCGCACCTCGCCGGGTTGACGAGCGCGGACAGATTGATTGGAAGGCCGTTATGACCACCAAGACCACGAGCTATCTCAAGGCCGCCTCCGTCGAGAAGCGTTGGATTGTCGTCGATGCCGAAGGCGCCGTTGTGGGCCGTCTTGCGTCTTTCATCGCCATGCGCCTGCGTGGCAAGCATCGCCCCGACTACACGCCCAATGTCGATTGCGGCGACCATGTCGTGGTCATCAATGCCGACAAGGTGAAGTTCACCGGCCGCAAGCTGGCGCAGAAGACCTACTATTGGCATACAGGCTATGCGGGCGGCATCAAATCGCGCACGGCCGGAAAAATCCTGGACGGCAAGTTCCCCGAGCGAGTCCTGGAGAAGGCCGTGGAGCGCATGCTGCCTAAGGAGAGCCCGCTGGCGCGCGCCCAGATGACCCATCTGCGCCTCTATTCAGGCGCGCTGCATCCTCATGAGGCCCAAGCACCCGAACCGGTGGATTTCGCCGGCCTCAACGCCAAGAACGCGCGGAGCTAGAACCATGTCCGACACCCACGGCCTCGAATCGCTTCAGCGCCTCAATCCTGAGTCTGTCGTCGCTCCCGTTGAACCGAAGATCGATAAGGACGGCCGCGCTTATGCCACGGGCAAGCGCAAGAACGCCGTCGCGCGCGTCTGGATCAAGCCCGGCCGCGGTCGCATCACCATCAATGATCGTGACCAGGAGGTCTATTTCGCGCGGCCCGTGCTGCGGATGATGATCGCCCAGCCGCTACAGGTGGTGGATCGTCTGGGCCAGTTTGATGTGGTGGCGACCGTTGAGGGCTCTGGTCTCTCGGGCCAAGCGGGCGCTATTCGTCACGGCATCTCCAAGGCTCTCACCTATTACGAACCTGGCCTTAGAGCCGTGCTCAAGCCCCACGGTTTCCTCACGCGCGATAGCCGAGTTGTCGAGCGAAAGAAGTACGGCCGGGCCAAGGCGCGCCGCAGTTTCCAGTTCTCCAAGCGCTAATCCCGCGCATCGATCGACCCGGGCGGGCCTTCCCATGGTCGCCAAGGTTTTTATCGATGGCGAGGCGGGCACCACCGGCCTGCAGATTCGAGACCGCCTCTCTGGCCGCCCCGATCTTGAGCTGCTGGCGATAGCCCATGAATATCGCAAGGACACGTCGGCGCGGGCCGAGGTTCTGAACACGGCCGATATGGTGATACTCTGTCTGCCAGATGACGCGGCCCGGGAGTCTGTCAGCCTCATCAGCAACCCCAGCACACGGGTCATTGACGCTTCCACGGCCCACCGGACCGCGCAGGGTTGGACCTATGGATTTCCCGAGCTTGCGCCAGGCCAGAGGGCCAAGATCGCCGCCGCGACGCGGGTGGCCAATCCGGGCTGTTGGCCAACGGGCTTTCTAGCCTTGGTGAGACCGCTCATCGCCGCAGGTGTGGTCCCTGTCGACTGGCCGCTGAGTGTTCACGGTGTATCGGGCTATACAGGCGGGGGCCGGGCCATGATCGCCCAGTTCGAGGATCCCCAGGCGCCCGATCACACCGATACGGCGTGCAGGATCTATGCGGCCAATCTGCGCCACAAGCATGTTCCCGAGATGCGGGTCCATGCGGGCCTGACGCGCGCGCCGCTTTTCGCGCCCGCCGTGGCGCGCTTTCGTTGCGGGATGATCGTTGAGGTTCCGCTGCCACTCGCGGTGCTACCCCGCGCGCCAAGGCTCGCCGATATCCACGCCGTTTTGAGCGCGGCTTATAGTGACGCACGCTTTGTCGACGTCGCCACCCTGGCCGAGGCGGCGAGCATCGCTGGTCTAGAGGCGGAGAGTTTCGCGGGGCGGAACGACATGAGATTGTTCGTTTTTGGCGACGACGACCTTGGCCAGGCGCGCCTCGTGGCGCTCCTGGATAATCTCGGCAAGGGGGCGGCCGGCGCGGCTGTGCAAAACCTTAATCTGATGCTGGGTTTCGACGAAGGCGAGGGCCTCTGATCACGGGTTCGTGAGAGGAGAGATCTATCGATCCGCGAGGACGTATCTAGATACATGATTATGCAAAAATTCATCATCCAAAGACGCGCCTTTTTGTCCGGCGCCCTTCTTGTGAGCCTCGTTCCGCAGGGCCTGAGTTGGGCCGAGGACGCCTATGCCAGTTCGCCCTATCGCCATCTGACGCCGGCGGAATGGCGCGCAAAACTTCCCGGGCCGTCCTTCAATGTGCTTCGCCAGGAGGGCACCGAAGCGCCCTTCACCAGCCCGCTCCTCAATGAGCATCACAAAGGGCAGTTTGTGTGTCTGGGATGCGGGCTACCGCTCTTCAAGTCGGACTGGAAATACGATTCACACACAGGATGGCCGAGCTTCTGGACCGCGATTCCCGGAGCGCTGGACAAGAAGGCGGATTTTGCCATCGGCGTGGAGCGCACGGAGTATCATTGCGCCCAGTGTCTCGGCCATCAAGGCCACGTCTTCCCAGATGGCCCGCGGCCCACGAGCCTGCGATATTGCAACAATGGCGTGGCGCTGAGGTTCGTCGCGGCTTAGGACCGCACCTTCACAAACGCGCCCGGAGCATCTTCGATAACGGCGAACGGTCCGCCGCTTGGATCGCGGGCCGGGATTTGCTTGCCAGAACGAGCCTTCAGCCATTCTGACCAATCAGGCCACCACGACCCGGCATGTTCCACGGCCCCCGCCGTCCACGCATCTAGCGTCTCTGGCAGGTCATCCCGCGTCCAGTGTTGATACTTCTTCGCGGCTGGCGCGTTGATGACGCCGGCAATGTGGCCGGAGCCCGCCAGAGTGAATCGCGTCGGCCCCCCAAATAGCCTCGCGCCCTTATAGACGGACTTGGCCGGGGCAATATGGTCCTCGCGAGAAGACTGGACATAAACGGGCGTCTTGACGCGCGAAAGGTCGAGCCGCTCGCCGCCCAGGTCGAGCTCACCTTTGGCGAGCGCGTTCTCAAGGTAGAAATGGCGGAGATAGAAGAGGTGCAGCGCCTTGGGCATGCGTGTCTGGTCGGCGTTCCAGAACAGAAGATCGAAGGGCTTCGGCTCCTTGCCCATGAGATAGTTGTTCACGAAATAGGACCAGACGAGGTCATTGGCCCTCAGAGCGTTAAAGGTGTCGGCCATGGACTGGCCGGGCAGCACGCCGCCGCCCGCGTCCATCCGCGCTTCCAGATCTTTAAGCCAATCCTCATTTGTAAAGAGCAGCAGGTCTCCCGCTTCCGAGAAATCCTGCTGGGCGGCAAAAAAAGTGGCCGACGCGACTCGCTTGTCCTTGCGCGCGGCCATGTGGGCGAGAGCGCAGGAGAGCAGGGTGCCTCCGATGCAATAGCCCACTGTATTGACCTTGCGCGCGCCCGTCTGGCGCAGAACAGCATCCACGGCGGCATAGACGCCCTCATTGAGGTAATCCTCGAAGGTTTTGGCGGCCAAGGTAACGTCAGGGTTAACCCATGACGTCACGAAAACTGTGAATCCCTGGGCCGCCAGCCAGCGAATCATCGAATTTTCCGGCCGAAGATCCAAAATGTAGAACTTGTTGATCCACGGCGGAAAAATCAGCAGCGGGATTTCGCAGACTTTCTCGGTCGTCGGCGCAAACTGCAGAAGCTGGATGATATCATTCTGGAAAATGACCTTGCCAGGCGCCGTGGCGACATTTTCCCCGACCTTGAATTGATCGAAGTCGGTCTGGCTAATCGCCAATTGACCCCCTCCACGTTCAAGGTCCGCCGCGAAATTTTCCATGCCCTTTAGGAGGCTCTCTCCGCGCGTCTCCATAATGGCCCGCAGCGCCGTGGGGTTAGACAGTACAAAGTTCGACGGGGAAAAAGCGTCGGTGAGCATGCGGGTCACGAACTCCACGCGCCTCAGCGTCATGGGCTCAACCCCCTCCACCCCACTCACGAGATCATTCAGCCAGCTGGACGTGATCAGGTAGGATTGCTTCACCATGTCGAAGACGGGGTTCGACCAGTCCGGATCAGTGAAGCGCTTGTCGCCGCGCGCGGGGCTAGCGACGGGAGGCTGGGTGTCTCCCGCGGCGCTGAGGGCCGCGGCGCGCCATAGGTCCAGATAACGGCCGTAGAGGTCTGCCTGAGCCCGCATGAGCTTCTCTGGCTGCGCGGCAAGGCGAGTCATGACCTCGCCCCAGGCCCCGCTCACATGAAGCGGATCAACGCTCAAAGGGGCGTGACGTTCGGCTTGGCGTAGCGTCGCCTCTGCGATCGCGCTCTGGGCGGTCATGGCGGCCTTGGCCAGATTGAAGGACAGGGCCTCGACCGCGACGCGCTGCTCCTTCGAGAGAAACTCCAGGGCGGTTTCGCTCTTCCCGCCGCTGGACGAGACGGCCGCGACGCCTTCCTTGGCGGAGTCTGACCGCTCAGGCATGGTTGTTTCCTCTCGACGCCAAGCGCCACCCTTCCGCCGGAGGGCGTCCTAGCCTATGACCTTGGCTCTTATGAAGGCGTTCGGACCGCAATTTTCAACGCTCATCTTCGCCCTGCCCATTCTGGCGACGGCGACGTTCGCGCGCGCGGAGACAAATTCCTGCGCGGCGAGGCCTGTGGCCGAGGCAGGGAACCCGGTGGCCGGGATAGCGTATCCCACCTTTTGCGCAATCCCGAAAAGACCGACTGACATACGCACGCCGGCGGCCTTCAAGGCCGCCGTCCTCGACACGCGTAGGTCGGGCATCGCGCTTGTGCGCGCGACCCGTCCCGAAACATTTGGACTCGCAGCTTCGGGCGGCGACGGCTTCGCCAGCGAGGCTCGAGCCGAAGCCGCGCCGCCCCCGCCAATGAATCCCCTGAATGTGGCCGACGCCGCGGCTTTTGCCCGCGACGCCCGCGCCAAGGCCACGCCGCCCCGGCGGCCCCACTGACCTCAAGTAAGAGTCTCGACCCGCTCAGGCCCCCAGAAATCTCGATCCTTAAAGACCATGATCCCCGACTTTCACCGTATAAATCTCCTCCCGCCGTACGTGTTCGAGGAGGTCAACAAGCTCAAAGCTCGCCTGCGCCGTGAGGGCGTCGATATCATCGACTTCGGCATGGGCAATCCCGATATGCCAACGCCCAGCCACATCATTGATAAACTGGTGGAAACCGCGCGGGATTCCAAGGCTGGGCGCTATTCCGCCTCAAAGGGGATATTGGGCCTGCGCCGCGCCATGGCCGGCTACTATCAGCGGCGCTTCGACGTCACCCTCGATCCTGAGACCGAGGTCGTGGCAACCCTCGGGTCAAAGGAAGGCTTCGCGAACCTGGCCCAGGCCCTGACCGCGCCGGGGGATGAGATCATCTGCCCCAATCCCGCCTACCCGATCCATGCCTACGGTTTCATCATGGCGGGCGGCGTTATCCGCCACATTCCCGCGCTCAGTCCCGAGTCTTATCTTTCCGGCGCCAGCAGGGCCATCGCCAGCTCATCCGCGCGCACGACGGTTTTAATCCTGAGTTATCCGTCCAATCCGACTGCCCAGTGGGTGGATCTGGAATTCTACAAGGACGCGGTCGCCTTGGCCCGTAAGCACGAATTGCTCGTCCTCTCCGATATCGCCTATTCCGAGATTTATTTCGAAGATAATCCGCCGCCCTCGGTGCTGCAGGTGGAGGGCGCGCGGGACCTCGCGGTGGAAGTCAATTCCCTCTCCAAGACCTATGCCATGGCTGGCTGGCGTGTTGGCATGGTGGTGGGAAACGCCCGCCTCTGCGCCGCGCTAGCCCGCATCAAATCCTATCTGGACTACGGCGCCTATACGCCCATCCAGGTGGCCGCCACGGCGGCCCTCAACGGCCCACAAGACTGTGTTGATGAGATTCGCGGGATTTATAAGAGTCGCCGCGACGTTCTGGTCTCCTCCATGGCCCGGGCGGGCTGGCATATCCCTAGCCCTCCGGCCTCCATGTTCGCGTGGGCGCCGCTCCCGGAGCCCTTCAAGGCTCAGGGTTCGATGGCGTTCGCCAAACGGCTCATTGAAGAGGCGGGCGTCGCGGTGTCGCCGGGCGTCGCCTTCGGAGAGTACGGCGAGGGCTTCGTGCGGATCGGGCTGGTGGAGAACGAGCACCGCATTCGCCAAGCCTCGCGCAACGTAAAACGCCTTCTCGACAAGGAAATCGGCGCTGTAAGTGCCGCCGATAGCGTCGTCGCGAGCTGACATGACCTTAAGGAATCCGGCAGTCCGGCGGTTGGGTGTTGCGGGCTTGGGGACGGTCGGGGCCGCCCTGGTAAAACTTCTTGCGGCCCGCGGCGATTTTGCCCCGTCCGGTGAGCAGGTCGTCATCTCGGGAGTCTCCGCGAGGTCTCGCGCCGCGCCCCGCGGGGCGGACGTCTCGCCCTATGTCTGGTTCGACGATCCCGTCGCCCTGGCGCGGTCGCCAGAGATCGATATCTTTGTTGAGCTTATTGGGGGCTCGGAGGGGGTGGCGCGCGCGGCGGTGGCGGCGGCGCTGGAAGCCGGCAAGCCCGTGGTCACCGCCAATAAGGCCCTTATCGCTCATCACGGTGCGGCTCTGGCGGCTTTGGCTGAAGCCAGGGGCGTTCCTCTTCTCTTTGAGGCGGCGGTCATGGGCGGCACGCCGGCCGTCAAATTGCTTCGTGAAGCCCTGGTGGCGGACCAGATTTACTCCATCGCGGGTATTCTGAACGGTACCTGCAACTATATTCTCACCGAGATGGAGCAGAGTGGATCCAGTTTCAGCCAAGTGCTTAAGCAGGCCCAGGCCCTGGGCTATGCGGAGGCTGATCCCACCACCGACATCGGCGGCTTCGACGCCGCCCATAAGATTGTCATCCTCGCCGCCCTCGCCTTCGGGGGGGCGCCGGACTGGGGCGCCGCACAGGTCGAAGGCCTGGAGGGTGTCGATCTCCTCGATATCCGCCTCGCCAAAGACCTGGGCTACCGGATCAAGCTGGTCGCCGCGGCGGCAAGGTCGGCGGGAGGGGTGTCGGTGCGGGTCCATCCGATGCTTCTGCCGCTTGATCATCCTCTCGCGCGCGCCGACGGCGCCTTGAACGCCCTCTTCATCCAGGCCGAGAATACCGGGCGAATGTTCATTCAGGGCCCCGGCGCCGGCCCTGGTCCCACGGCGGCGGCGGTGGCGGCCGATCTCGCCGACGTCCTGGCGGGCGCTCAGCGGCCGGTCTTTCAACAACCCGCTGTGAAGCTATCACAGGTTCGCGCGCCTGTTCCCAAGGCCCTGGCCACCAAGGCCTATATCCGGCTTATTGTGCGCGATGAGCCCGGCGTCATCGCCTCGGTCTCTGAAACCCTCGCCGAGTGCGGCCTTTCCATCGACAGCTTTCTGCAAAAGCATATGGAAGACTCTCGGGGGGTACCCATCGTCCTGACGACTCATCCGGCCGCCGAATCGGTGATCGTCGACGCCATCGCGCGCATTGGCGCCTTGCCCACCATGATCACCCCGCCCAGGATGCTGCGAATCGCCAACATCTGAGCAGCTTCATTGGGGACAGAGTCATGGCAGCGGACGGCGGTTCAGTCGCGGGATTTCTGGGTGTCGAGCGTTCGTTAAGCGGCCGCCGATGGCGCTCCCGGCCCGCGGAGCCGGCACTCGTACGGGAACATCAGGCACGGCTGGGTCTTGGTGAACCTCTCGCCCGGGCCCTGGCCTCCAGGGGCATCGGGGCGGAGGAGGGGGCTTTCTTCCTGGAGCCAACGCTTAAAGCCCTTTTTCCTAATCCCTCAACCTTTGCGGACATGGACACCGCCGCCCACGTCCTGCTCGACGCCCTGGGACACGCGACCCCCATGGTGATCTTCGCCGATTATGACGTGGATGGCGCCTCCAGCGCGGCGCTCCTGGTCAGATGGTTTCGAGCCATGGGCTTGGACCTGCCGATCTACGTCCCTGATCGCCTCATTGAAGGCTTTGGCCCGAGCCCCGCCGCCTTCCGCCACCTCTACAATCAGGGTGCGCGTTTGGTGATCACGGTGGACTGTGGCGCGGCCGCCCATGGCGCTCTCGCCGCGGCCGGGGAGATCGGACTGAAGGTGGTCGTCATCGATCATCATCTGATGCGCGACATTCCCACGGGTGTCGCGGCCTTGGTCAATCCCAACCGTCCCGACTGCGGCTCTCGCCAGGGTGTACTGGCCGCGGCCGGCGTTACCCTGGTCCTCTTGGCGGCGCTCAATCGCGAAGCGCGTCGCCGAGGCCTCTTCGCCGGGCGCCCCGAGCCCGATATCAAGTCCTGGCTTGACCTCGCGGCCATGGGGGCGATTTGTGATGTCACGCCGCTGACGGGCTTCAACCGGGCTATCGCCGCCCAGGGGCTCAAAGTCCTCTCCTCCTGGCGCAATCTCGGGCTGGCCGCCCTGATGAAGGTGGCCGGCGCCAAGATGGAGAATGCTGGGATCTTCGAGGCCGGCTTCGTGCTGGGCCCGCGGATAAACGCCGGCGGCCGGATTGGACGCTCGGACCTTGGCGCGCGCCTCTTGTCCACCGAGGACCCCGCTGAAGCCATGGAATTGGCTATTGAGCTTGATCGCCTCAATGCTGAAAGACGGTCCGTGGAAACGCGAATCTTCGAGGAGGCGGTGGAGCTTATCGAGCACGCGAGCAATTTTGACGCCCAGGCCCCGGCCATCGTCGTGGCCAAGGAGGGCTGGCATCCCGGCGTGGTCGGCATCGTCGCGAGCCGTCTTCGAGAGCGATACCGCAAGCCGGTGTTCGTTCTCGGCGTGGACCCGGGGGCGGACATCGCCAAAGGCTCGGGACGGTCCCAGCCGGGCGTTAATTTGGGCCGCGCGGTGCAGGAGGCGCATGAGGCGGGCCTGCTCCTGGCGGGGGGCGGCCATCCGATGGCCGCTGGCTGCACACTTCGCGCCGGCTTGACGCCAGAGTTCCGGGATTTCCTGTGCGTCCGGCTGGCCGCAGAAATGGGGCGCGCCGCCGAGGAGGATGCGCTGGATATCGATGTCCTTGTTTCACCGGGCGCGGCGGCGCGGGCCATACTCGACCTCTTCAGCGTTCTTGAACCCTTTGGCCCCGGCGCGCCGGAACCCGTCTACGCTCTTGCAGATGTGCGCGCGGAGCGGGCGGAGCCGGTAAGGGGAGGTCACGTCCGGTGCTTTCTGGCTGACGGCGCTGGCGCCCGTCTTAAGGCCATCGCTTGGCGCAGCGGGGATACGGCGATGGGGCGCCGACTGCTCGCGGGGGGCGGATCATTTCACGTGGCAGGCCGCCTTCGCCGCGATGACTGGCAAGGGCGCGACGGCCTGCAGTTCGAAATCGACGACATCGCCGAATCGCCGAAGTCTTTTCATTAAAAGGACCAGCCGAGCCGTTCATGGTGGCGCATGCCCAGATGAACGTCTTTAGAGATGGAGCCGCTTGCGCCGTGCGTCACGGCCAGGATATATCCCGCCCTCCCGCGAGGGTGTGGGCCCTTCGTCTATCGGTTAGGACATCAGATTTTCAATCTGGGAAGACGGGTTCGACTCCCGTAGGGCCTACCAGTTTCTTCGCGCGGTCATATTCCATTCACGATGCGGTTTTCGATCCGCGCGAGACCATAAAACGGCGCCTTAGGGCTATGGTGGCGGCGAAAGCTCGCGCTTTACGGCTGGACACCTTCGATTCTGAAAGAATCAGGGCGCAAATCCGCATTTTTTTAAGCTTAGCTTGTTGACCTTTTTGACGCCCTGCGAGCCAATAGCCTCAGGCTGGCCATATCCGAACGGATGTGCGCGGGTTGGGGCAGAATTAGATGTCGGATTTCGATGTCGGGGCGCACGACGCTTTTAGCGAGGCTTTGCGCATAAGTGGGCGCGTAAAGTGGTTCGACGCCGGTAAGGGCTATGGCTTCGTCGTTCCTGATGACACGTCCCATACTGGCAAAGGCGACGTCCTCTTGCACATGTCGTGTCTTCGCAATGTCGGACGGCAGTTCGCCCTGGAAGGCTCGGTGATCGTCTGCGACGTCGTCCGCCGGCCCAAAGGTTGGCAGGTGGCGGAAATTGTCGATCTTGATGAGACGGGCGCCATCGATCGTCCCGAGCCCCGGCGGACGAAGCCTGACGTTCACGGCCATTCGGAGCACGCGGGCGGCCCTGATCGACCGTTTCGCATCGCGCAGGAGGTCTCTGGCCCATTCGAGCCCGCCAAGGTCAAGTGGTTCAACCGCACCAAGGGATACGGCTTCGTCGTGCGCGAGGGCGAGGCAGGCGATATCTTCCTCCATATCGAGGTGCTGCGGCGAAATGGCCGTGAGGACTTGCAACCTGGCGAGGAGGTGAGGGTGCGGTTTGCAAAGGGCCCCAAGGGACTTGTTGTCGCCGAAATCGAATTGACCCACATCTAGGGCCGATGTTGCGCGAGGCCGCTCCGGGCCTGGGGCCTGGCGTCTTGCTTGGAGTATCTTCCTTGAACCCTGACGGCGACATCCCTGAGCCGCCGCAAGGTTTCGTTCCGCATGATAGCCGAGGCGCGTTCTCAAAGCACAACGGTCCCTATTTCCATCGGCGGGTGTCCGAGGGCGCGGAGCAGGCTTTCTTCGTCTTGCCTCGCCACTGCAACGGGCTCGGAATCATTCATGGTGGAATGCTCTCGGCCTTTCTTGATGGGCTCCTGGCCGCCGCCGCGGCGCACGCCGCCCGCGCGGTTCCCGTGACGATCCATCTCTCGCTGGACTTTCTCGACATGGGCCGGGCGGGGGATTGGGTTCTGGGGGAGGCCCAGACCACGCGCCTCACACGCGATCTCGCCTTCGTCGAGGGTCGGGCCCACATGCAGGGACGCACCCTCGCGCGGGCCAGCGGCGTCTTCAAACTTATGCGCCGGCGGGAAGCCTGACCCGCCCCGCGTTGCGGCGCCCCGCCATTGCGTGGCATGAGGGCCCCCTTGCATGGATATCGGGGCGTAGCGCAGCCTGGTAGCGCATCTGCTTTGGGAGCAGAGGGTCGCAGGTTCAAATCCTGCCGCCCCGACCATGCGAAGGGTAGAGCCTAGGGAGCCTTCATGCTGGCGCGAATTTTCCGGCCCGCGAAATCCGCGATGCAATCGGGCCGCGCGAAAACCCTGCACTGGGTTCTCGAGTTCGCGCCGGCCGCCGCGCGTTTGCCTGATCCCTTGATGGGCTGGACCCAGACGACCGACACAGACGGACAGATTCGCCTAAGCTTCGAGACGCGGGAATTGGCCGTGGCCTACGCCCAGAAACGCGGTCTGGCCTTCGAAATTCAGCCCGATCCCACACATAAGCGTATCATTAAGGCCTATGCCGACAATTTCGCCTTCAATCGCAAACAGCCCTGGACCCATTGAAGCACGCCGCTCTTAGGCCTGGAACTTTAAGACCCCGTAGCTCAACCGGATAGAGCATCCGCCTTCTAAGCGGACGGTTGCAGGTTCGAGTCCTGCCGGGGTCGCCAAGCCTGAAGTCAGGTGATTGAGCGTCGGATGGGGAATGTTAACATCAATACTGCTCGGGGGCTGGGCGGCGCGCGGGATGATTGTTTTTTTGGAGGGCGCCATGGCGGAAACCACGGGTCGTGTCACGGGAGTCGGGGGCGTCTTCTTCAAGAGCGAGGATCCAAAAGCCCTGGCCGAATGGTACCGCGATGTTCTCGGGATCAAGATCGAATCCTGGGGCGGAGCAATGCTCGCTTATGACGCGCCGGGTCATCCCCATGTTCTCGTCTGGTCGCCTTTTCCCGCTTCAACCGATCACATGGCGCCGTCAAAACGTGAGTTCATGCTCAATTTCGCGGTGGACGATCTTGACGCCATCCTCGCCCACTTAGCGGCCAAAGGCGTGACGCCCTTGGGGCGCGACGATACGGACGCCCACGGTAAGTTCGCCTGGATTCTCGATCCCGACGGGACGAAGATCGAGCTCTGGCAGCCTTGATGGTGCGGGCTGCGTCAAAAACGCCTTGGGGCGCCGTCGCGGCAGCCTGCTAGAACCCGTACAAACGAACTTTATATTTCAGGGACGTCAGGAAAGCATGACCGAGGCATGGATCATCGATGTGGCGCGTACGCCGCGCGGCGTGGGTAAGGTGGGGAAGGGCGGCCTTTCATCTGTTCACCCTCAGCGGATACTCTCCACGGTCCTGAGGGCCCTGGCGGCGCGCAATCACCTCGACACCGCTGACGTCGATGACGTTATCGCCGGCTGCGGCACGCAATTTGGCAAGCAGGGAGCCTGCATTGCGCGTATGGCGGCGCTGGACGCTGGCTACGACGTGCGCGCATCGGGCGTCAGCCTTGATCGGTTTTGTGGGTCAGGCCTGACCGCTGCCAATCTTGCCGCCATGGGCATCATGTCGGGCGCCCAGGACCTGGTGGTGGCTGGTGGCGTGGAGTCCATGTCCTATGGGTCAACCTTGCCCCGGGCCGCCGGCGCGACCCTGGACTCAGGCAATACGCATCTGCGCGCCATCCACCCTCAACCTCACCAGGGCATTTGCGGCGATCTCATCGCGACCCTGGAGGGGTTCACCCGCGAAGACGTCGACGGCCTGGCTTTCGAGAGCCAGCAAAGGGCTGCTTACGCCATCGCGAACGGTCATTTCGAAAAAAGCCTTGTCCCCGTGTTTCATGATGACGGAAGCCCCGCCCTTGAGCGTGAGGAATACCCGCGCGCAGGCACCACGCTGGAGGGGCTTGCGGCCCTTAAACCCGCCTTCGCGGCGATCTATGACGTCCCACTGGACGAGGAGGGCCTGAGTTTTCGCAAACTCGTGGAGCAGGCCTATCCGGACGTGAAGATCGCCCATGTGCACCACGCGGGTAACTCATCTGGCGTCGTGGATGGCGCCGGCGCCGTCGTCATGGCCTCGCCGCAATATGCCATGGCCCACGGCCTCAAGCCCCGCGCCCGCATTCGCGCCGTCGCAACGGCAGGCGATTCACCCGAACTGATGCTCAATGCGCCCGGCCCGGCGGCCCGCAAGGCCCTGGCCAAGGCCGGCATGTCGCTGAGCGACATCGACCTGTTCGAGATCAACGAGGCCTTCGCCGTGGTGCCCCTGAAATTCATGCGCGATCTCGATATCGACCCGGCCATCGTCAATGTGAACGGCGGCGCTATCGCCCTCGGCCACCCCATCGGCGCCACGGGCGCGATCATTCTCGGCACGCTCTTGGACGAACTTGAGCGCCGTGACCTTGCCACCGGCCTCGTCACCCTCTGCGCAGCGGGAGGCATGGCGCCGGCCATGATCATCGAGCGCATTTGATCGCGTCGAGATGCTGCCGCCTACCCGAACACCGCCAAGGCCTGGTCCAGATCTGCGATCAGGTCCTTTGGCGCCTCCAGGCCGATATTTAGCCTGATGATCGGTCCCGCCCGAGGCGTGTCGTGGTCGCGGGACGTGAGCTGGGGATCGCCGTTCAGCGCCAGGCTCTCAAAGCCGCCCCAGGAAAAACCCAGGCCGAAGAGTTCAAGGGCATCGAGAAACGCCGCCACAGCCTTGGGCGACGCCGGGCGAAGGACGATGGCAAAGAGGCCCGCGGCGCCGCGATAGTCACGGACCCAGATCTCATGACCCGGCGCGCCAGCCAGGGCGGGGTGTCGCACCTCGGCGACGGCGGAATGCCCCGCCAGCCATGTCGCGACTTCCAGGCTGCTGGCGCCGTGCCGATCCAGGCGCGCTGAGAGGGTGCGCAGGCCCCGCAGCATCTGATAGGCGTCGTCGGGGCTTACCGACCAGCCGAAGTCTCTGACGGCGTCTTGCAGGGCTTTGCCGATGGCGGCATCGCGGGTCGCCGCGCTACCCATGAACACATCGGAGTGACCGCAGACATATTTGGTGAGGGACTGGACGGAGATGTCCACGCCGTGCGCCAGGGGTTTGAACAGGCTGCTGGCGGCCCAGGTGTTGTCCGCGAGGGTCAGTATTCCTCGTTCGCGCGCCAGATTCGCGACTCCCGGGACGTCCTGCATCTCCATGGTCAGCGACCCAGGAGATTCCATAACGATAAGACGCGTGTCGGGGCCCGCTCTCGCCAGGATCTCCGGCGCTGTAAGATCGGCGGGATGATAGCGAACATCGACGCCAAATCGGCTCAGCACGTTGTCGCAGAACCGGCGCGTGGGCTTGTAGATGGCGTCCGTAACGAGGATTTCGTCCCCAGCTTTAAGCACCGCCGTCACGGCCGCCGTCATGGCCGCCAAACCGGATGGGAAAAGGCTCACCGATGAGGCGCCTTCCAGTTCCGCGAGGGCCGAGGTCAAGGCGTCGTGCGTTGTCAGCCCGCTACGGCCGTAGGTGAGGATGCCGTCATCATAGAGTTCGGCCGCGGTATCCAGCAGAACTGTTGAACCGCGCAGGATCGGCGGCCCGACGGTTCGCACCACCCGGGGGCCGGGCGGCTTGGAATGAATCAGTCTTGTGGCGGGGTCTAGGTGGCGGGTCATCAGGCGGGGACGGGGTCTTGCACGACGAGGGTATCGGAGGCGCCGCCCCATTCCGTCCAAGAGCCGTCATAAACCGCCGCATCACATCGGCCGACGCGGGCAAGAGCGAGAGCCAGGAGCGAGGCGCTGATGCCTGATCCACATGTGGTGATGATGGGGGCGGCGAGATCAACCCCGGCGGTCGTAAACAGAGTTTCAAGGCGTTCAGCGGGAGCGAGGCGGCCGTCCTCGACCGTCAGCGCGAAGGGGATGTTCAGCGCGCCGGGCATATGCCCTGATCGCAGGCCCGGGCGCGGTTCCGGAGCATGGCCCGCGAAGCGCGGGGCGGGACGCGCGTCGACCACCTGAGCTGCGCGGTTCTCCAGGGCGACCCTCACCTGGGCGCGGTCGCGGACGAGGCTGGGCACGGGCTTGGCCGCGAAGTCGCCTGGCGCCCTATCAGGCTCGCCGCTCGCGAGGGGGCGGCCCTCCGCAACCCATGCTGGCAAGCCCCCATCCAGAACCAAGCTGGCCTCATGCCCCATGGCGCGAAGGTTCCACCACAGCCGGGGCGCTGAGAAGATGCCCTGGGCGTCATAGACGACCACGGTGGAGGCGGAGTTCACCCCAAGCGCGCGCATGGCCTGGGTGAACTGCGCCGCCGAGGCGAGCATGTGGGGAAAGTCTGAGGTCTGATCACACACCTCATCGATGGCGAAGAAACCCGCGCCTGGAATGTGGCGGGCCAGGAATTCCGCATTGGCGTCCCGGGGCGTTCCCGGCATGAACCAAGTGGCGTCCAATACGACGATATCGGGGTCTTGCAGTCGCTCAGCCAGCCAGGCCGTGGAGACTAAGGGATCGCGCGTCATGTCATCCCCTCATACCAACCATGGGGGAATCGGCAGGTTCTTGGATTCAAGGAAGGCGGGATTGAAGAGCTTGCTTTGATAACGCGAACCATAGTCGCAAAGGATGGTCACGATCCGATGGCCTGGGCCTAGCTCCTGGGCCAAACGGACGGCGCCCGCGACATTGATGCCGGTCGAGCCGCCCATGACCATCCCCTCATCCTGGGCGAGGCCAAAGATCACCTCCATCATTTCGTCATCGGGAACGCGGCAGGCGAAGTCGACGTCTAGCCCCTCAAGATTGGCTGTGATGCGGCTTTGGCCGATCCCCTCCGAGATCGAGGACCCCTCAGCCTTAAGCTCTCCGGATGTAAACCACGAATAAAGCGAGGCGCCCTCGGGATCGGCCAGGCCGATCTTGATGTGCGGATCAGACTCACGAAGGGCTAAGGCGATGCCGGCCAAGGTTCCTCCGGTGCCCACCGAGCAGATAAAACCATCAACCCGACCGTCCGTTTGTTCCCAGATTTCCGGGCCGGTCGTTTCGATATGGGCCTGACGATTGGCGATATTGTCAAACTGATTGGCCCAGATCGCCCCGTTCGGCTCAGTCTTTGCCAGTTCATCGGCAAGGCGGCCGGAATAGCGAACATAGTTGTCGGGATTGGCATACGGAACAGCGTCCACCTCGACCAGCTCGGCGCCGGCCAGGCGCAGGGCGTCCTTCTTTTCCTGGCTCTGGGTCCGGGGGATGACGATGGTGGTCTTATATCCCAGGGCCGACGCCACCAGCGCCAGACCGATACCGGTGTTTCCAGCTGTCCCCTCAACAATGCGTCCGCCGGGCCGTAATTTACCCCGTCGCTCCGCGTCGCGAACGATGGAGAGAGCCGCTCTATCTTTCACGGACTGGCCGGGGTTCAGGAACTCCGCCTTTCCCAGAATTTCGCAGCCCGTGATCTCGCTCGCCCGCTTGAGGCGGATGAGGGGCGTGCCGCCGATGGCGTCCAGCACGCTGGGGCAGATGGGAGGAGGAGACATGATGGCCTTCCATCGCCATCAACCCGGCCCGATGCAAGGGCCTTAGGAAGCTTGGCGCGAGGGTGGGTTTGTCTAGCGTACGGGCGAACACCCCGCAAATTTGAGTAGGGTCAGGCCCGGGCCAGGCTCACCTGCACCACGTCCGTCCGCCCGGTGCGAAACGCCGCCTCGCAATAGCTGAGATAGAATCGCCATAGACGGCGGAAACGTTCATCAAAGCCCTGGCTCTTGATATCTTCCCAAGCCGCCTCGAATCTGACGCCCCATTCGGAAAGAGTCCGGGCATAGTTTTCACCGAACCGGCTGACCCCTCGCCATTCCAATCCCGCGCGGTGCGTCTCTTCCTTCAGTCGTGATTCGCAAGGCAACATCCCGCCTGGGAATATGTACTTCCGCATGAAATCGGAGCGGCTCCTATAGACCTCGAAGAGCTCGTCACGGATGGTAATGACCTGGATGCCCGCTTGGCCGCCGGGGCTTAGAACCTCACGCACTTTTTCGAAATAACGGGGCCAGTAGGCCTCCCCCACGGCCTCGAACATTTCGATGGAGGCGACCCGGTCAAAGCGGCCCTCCACATCACGATAGTCCAGAAGTCGCACCTCCGCCCGTTCAGCCAGCCCTTTCTCGAAAAGTCGCTTCTTGGCGAATTCGTATTGCGACGGGGAGATCGTGAGCGCCGTGACTTTGGCGCCGACGTCCTTGGCG
>Ga0116226_10000427_pt1 | contig 35593 bp, 32 predicted proteins | sample S1TSphfallax_FD_89692 | JGI IMG/M metagenome (GOLD analysis project Ga0116226, IMG submission 89692) | Host-associated microbial communities from peat moss isolated from Minnesota, USA - S1T2_Fa - Sphagnum fallax MG | ecosystem: Host-associated > Plants > Peat moss > Unclassified | place: USA...
AAATCCTGAATGATCTGAGTGATTTTGTGTAAATCTATTTCAAATTCGAATTTTCCTTTTTTGAATATTGAGTATTCAATATTCAAAAAAGGGAAATTTAGAAAAAAAACATCTGGTTAAGATCGATCTAAACCAAAAAATTTGATTCTGTTATAGATATATATACAATATGCCAACTATTACACAACTTCTTAGAAACATAAGACAGCCAAAAAAAAATGTTAAGAAATCTCCCGCTCTTAAAGGATGTCCTCAGCGTCGAGGAACATGTACTAGGGTGTATGTGCGACTCGTTTAGATCATGAATTCGAACAGACGAAAGAATTTTTTCAGTATCAACGACCAGTACTGATGAATAGGATAGTAACATAAAGGTATATTATATACCTGTTTATTCTATAAAATTTATGGTTTCCATTGGTCAAAATCCAATCATTTTCTTATTTGAAATAAGAAGCAATTCTCCATTGGTAGCAAAAAGTTATCCATTAAGCGGAGGAAATAGTATTACATTATAGGAAGCATGTTCCTTTTTGAGAAAGAACGGACTCATAGGGTTAGCTACCTAGCCAACTTTTAGAATTAAATGCCGTCACTGTATGGATAACTCTTAGTGTGAAAAGGGCTATTACTTTCTAATTAATAGGTAGAGCCAAAGAATATGAACTATACAAGTTCACAAAATCTTTTGATTAATTGAAAAAAGAAGCTCCGGTGTATAGAGAGGACCTCACCGTTTGAGAGGTAACCATAGAAACGATGGAACCCACTATTTTTTTTGAATGAATATAGAATTCTTTATTTAAGAATGGGAAGAAAAGCAAGAATCGTGGTTGGGAAGGTTATAGTAGCAAAAGCCATTGGAATCGATATTTGATATATTGGAATAATGTGTTTTGTTATTGATTGACTCTAGACGGAGAAAAGAATAACTGAAAGAAAAGAAATCTAACCCATTAGTTATTTTATTCAATAAGATTGAATTTTATTCAATGAGCAGAGTGAGACGAGGATATATAGCTCGAAGACGTCGAAAAAAAAATCGTTCCCTTGTATCAGGTTTTAGAGGAGCTCATTCAAGACATACTCGAATGATTATTCAACAGAAAATGAGAGGTTTGTTTTACTCTCATCGAGATAGAGGCAGGAAAAAGAGGTATTTTCGTCGTTTGTGGATCACTAGAATAAATGCAGTAACTCGTGAAAACGAAATATTTGATAGTTATTCTAAGTTTATCTACAATTTGTATAAGAAGCAATCCTTTCTTAATCGTAAAATACTTTCACAAATAGCTATATCAAATAAGATTGGTCTTTATAAGATTTCTGATAAAATATTTAAACCTAATAAGGTTTATGAAGAGATACTCAAATAATTTATTAGTAATGATTAAAACAGGATTCCCCGGAGAATGAACTCCGGGAAGATCCGGTAAGATATAGAAGAAAAAAAATTCAGATAAAAATGAACAGTAGCAATTACAAAAACATTTCAATAAATAAAGATTTTTTCCTTTTTTATTTATAACACAAGAATCCAATCTGATTTCTAAGCTTTTTCAAACAAAATATTTTAACTTGAGTTCCAATTTGGGGTTTTGAGTCAATTGGGAAATAGGCTTATGGATTTATCGTTTTATGACGACTAGTTCTTGATTTGTTTTTAAAAAGAGTAGTTCCTGGTTCGATTTTAGGACGAAGAATTTTCGGCTCAGTTTTAGGACGACTTTTTATTGATCTTCTTTTATTTCTCTTTTTCTTTTTATCTTTTTTTTTACGACGACGTTCTAAGATCTCGAGCCATTTTTTCTTAAAATGTAGCTCATTTTCAATAAAAGGTAATAAAGCTAAAAAACGAGCTTTTTTTATAGCATTAGTCATTAATCGTTGGTGTCTCAAGGTTAATTTAGTAACTCGTCTAGGTATAATTCTTCCTGCTAAACCAATAAATCGACCAATTGAATGTATATTCCTATAATGGATTTGCTTCCTTGATCCAATGCAAAAACGCATATTACGTTGGTTAAGAATACCCACCAAGTAGTTAGAATATTTAGAATATTTATAACGAAATTCAAATTCACGACGAAACAAAAGGTATTTTCGAAGAGGAATATATTGACACATTTTCCGTAAACGAGATTTTTTGGATTTAGAAAAATCTTGTTTGAATTTATGAAAAGGGTTGTTGAATTTACCAAGAGGTTGCTTGGCTTTACGAACAAGAGGTTGCTTAAGTCTATTCATCCTTATCTCTAAAATTCGATTTCTTGATTCATTTAAGATCCAACTAAAATAGGTTTTGATTCAGATATCATTTTCTGAATTTCATTTATATATTTATATATTTAATATATACAAATGATATAATCTCCACGTTAAAATGAGATTAGGTTTAATAGATATTCTTTCCATTTATATATATATATATAAATTATGTATAATAATATGGTAAGTTCTTACTTTATTTATTGTTTGCAAAGATAGAAAACATGATGTTTGTTTTCTTTGATCTATTTCTTTATTTTTATTTCACTATGAGTCGTATGTTTGTTACAATAGCGACAAAATTTTCTCAATTCTAATAAATTGAGTGTATTAGAACGATTCTTTTGAGTAATATATCTAGAAATACCCATTGATTTTTTATTGACATTTCTTCGAACACAACTAGTACATTCCAAAAAAACTCTGATTCTTACATCTTTCCCTTTAGCCATGAACCTCCTTTATATCTTTTGATTGGTTTAACTTAAACTCTCCTATTTTCATCGAAAAAGAAGAAAAAAATCAGTAAGAATTCTTAACTAGTTATTACATTTCTAAAGATTTTTTTGATCTGAAATTATCTAGTTAATTAAATATGTATTGTATTATTTTAATTAATAAAAAATAGAATAAAAATGAAGTAATAAAATTTCTTTCTAACTATCTAGTTTGATTGGAAACCCTCATAATTTACTTATTTCAGTCTCTTCTTTTCGACTATTATTTCGTGTAGCTTACGCTAGACTAATGAATCCCATTTTTTTTTTTCAAAATTCGATCTTGAGCGGACTTACTGGATTTCTATTCACTGGATTTTGGATGAGCTAAACTTTTTCTTTATATCCCTTTTATCTATCGTAAAGATTTGAAAAAAGAATCGTCACATGGAATTCTATTCTCCTTCATTTCTTCACATATTAATAACTAAAATCAAAAAAAAGGAAATGATAAAGCATCTGGGAATAAACGATTTATTTCTATTAATAGACCTGCTAAAGAACCAAACCATAGAGTACTTATCACAGGTGCCACAGAGAGATATGTTTTTATATCTTGCATTGCAAATTCTCTTTCATTATTTTATTGGAATACATGTATGGTCAGATGCTTTAGTTCAAGATTTTTTGAACTGATTTTTCCTTTTTTTTTTTACACTCAATTCCTATCTAAAATTGAAATGAACCCATAGATAAGAATTTCCTGTCCCACCTAATAAACAAAAGAAAGAAGTCCAGCATTACTGCTCAAATATGAATTCTTCATTTATAGGTTAGATTTATAGGTTAGATTGGTATATCATTTATTATAGTAATAAATGACAAGAAACTTTGATATATATAGAGAAGAAAATGATCATATATATGGAAAATAAGACAAGGATTTTGTAAAATGACACTGTATAGCAAGTTCGAAAAGGGGTGTAGCGCAGCTTGGTAGCGCGTTTGTTTTGGGTACAAAATGTCACAGGTTCAAATCCTGTCATCCCTACCTATTACTTTTCCTATGGGAAGTGAAGAGGAATTCACTAAGATCGTGAATTTGCGGATACTATATGTATAAGAAATGCGTTAGGATAGAAATAGAAAAAGATCTTTTTGATTTTACAAGCGCTCTTAGTTCAGTTCGGTAGAACGCGGGTCTCCAAAACCCGATGTCGTAGGTTCAAATCCTACAGAGCGTGTTTTCGTCTATACAAAAACAAAACGAAGTGAAATTCAAACTGAAATTTGACCTCCGCTCCGAAAAAAGTCAATAAAAAAAAAAAAAAATTGATTAAATCAAAGGTCCAACTGATCACCACGTCTGTATTGTAAATATGCAGTCACGAATAATCCTGCTAAAGTGATAGGAATTAGGCCTAAGACAATTCCAAATAGAAAAACTTCAATCATTTTGGTTTGAGCAGATAAAAAAAGGTTAAGATCTATCTTTAAATATTAATCTGAATTATCCATGAATCTAAATGACCAAGAAAATAATTGGCAATTTTTGCAGAAAGAACCATAGAATACCTGAAATTACTGAGAAAGATTTTTATAAATTTTTGATTCAATTCATTTCAAATAAGTCGTATCTTTCTTAAACCAATAAATAGAACTAAGGTTATAGTTAAAGCAGCCAGTAAAAAACTGAAATAACTAGTTATAGTAAGCATGAAAAGGCTAAATTCAATATGTTTTTTTACTACATATATTGATAAAATACTTACCTAAGTTCCAAATACGATAGGAATCAGAACCATATATATAGAATCAATTATTTATAATAGAATCCGATGAGAAATTCACGATTCATTGATCATTATCGATAAAATACTAAAAAAAAGAGTTGATTTGAAAAGAATTTCTATTTGAATCATTTCTTTTCATAATTGATCATGAATAGAAATTGTTCCAAGAATATCTTCTTTTTGTCCTATGTTTTCTTTATTTCATTTATTATTATCTACCATTTTTTATTTCTCAATTCTGTATTTATTAAATTATTTTTGTTTATTTTTGACTCTAACATACCACCGAATTCCTTGAAATGAAAGGATTCAAATAAGAGTTATATTATAAAATTCACATATATACATATATGTATATAGTGTAATATATACAAATAGATAGGTTTCCATAAAATATTTTTGAAATAAGAAGCTGACAGCAAAAGCCATTGGAATCAATATTTTATTTGGAATCGATATTTTATATATTAGAGTAATCTGTTTTTTTATTGATTGACTCTAATCAATTCCAAATATCTTTTCTCTATAAAGGACCCGAAATACCTTGTTTACGTATCATTAGAAAGTGCATCAACATAAATAAAGCAGTTAAGAAGAGGCAATCCAAAAGTATTGTAAACTGTAAAAAGAGTCAAAGTGGATTGGCCGACACTAGCACTTCCACGTAATAACTCCACTAAAAGGGATCCTATTAGTGGAATGGCTTCAGGTACATCAGTAACGATATTGACTGCCCAATAACCAATTTGGTCCCGAGGTAAGGAATAACCAGTTACATGCCAGCCAAAACCACACCTGTAACCTAAGTGAATTCGCGGAAATTCACCAGTGAGATACACATGAAATACGTGTAGAATCATCATTAGAACCATGATACTTGCTGACCATCGATGAACGGATCCAGTCAAAGTTGAATTATATATTGAACAGACGAGAAAGCTTCTGTAACAGTAGGATGGTAGTAAAAAGTCATAGCAAAACCTGTGGCTACTTGTTATGTCAATAATAGAATATATTTCATGAATGATATCAAGATGGTTTTTTTTATCTTCTTCATTTTATCATTGTCAAATTGAGCGTAAAAAATGGTTCAATCAAATGGAATCTTGTATCTTTATTTATATTTATATATTTGATTTCTATATTTTTGCCCTCTTTCTATTATTCTTTCATTAAGACCGATCTTTTCGGAATTCTTATCATAATTGGCTAAAATCACTTTAGTTAGTTAAACTTTCAAATTCTATTTTTCGAAGATGATTACTTGCCATTTCGAAGCTAATAAAAGAAAGCTTATAAGAATTTGAAGTATCCTTTATTGATTTATTACATCTATTGAATAAAATAAAGTTATCGATAGATAAGAGATAAGGAAAAAGGGGATTATGTAGCATTTTGGTATCGATCGAAGCTGCGTTGCTATGCCATAGCAAGGATAGTTATACTGATTCGGTATACTCGAAATAAACTTTTGGTACAAAATAGACGATCTCACAAAGATAGATATAGATAGAGAAAATAGTAGTACAGTAGTTTTCTATTTACTGATCCTATCTTTCACGGAATCAATTCCCTTCTTTGAATGTACAAAAATTTGTGGAGCTCAGCATGTCTGGAAGCACGGGAGAACGTTCTTTTGCTGATATTATCACCAGTATTCGATACTGGGTTATTCATAGCATTACTATACCTTCCTTATTTATTGCGGGTTGGTTATTCGTCAGTACGGGTTTAGCTTACGACGTATTTGGAAGTCCTCGGCCAAACGAATATTTCACGGAAACTCGACAAGGGATTCCATTGATAACCGAACGTTTTGATTCTTTGGAACAACTTGATGAATTTAGTAGATCCTTTTAGGAGGCCTTTAATGACCATAGATCGAACCTATCCAATTTTTACAGTACGATGGTTGGCTGTTCACGGATTAGCTGTACCTACCGTTTCTTTTTTGGGGTCAATATCAGCAATGCAGTTCATCCAACGATAAACCTAATTCCAATTAGAGAGCTATGACACAATCAAACCCGAATGAACAAAATGTTGAATTGAATCGTACCAGTCTATACTGGGGTTTATTACTAATTTTTGTACTTGCTGTTTTATTTTCCAATTATTTCTTTAATTGAGAAAAAGAGAATAATAAGAATTCTTTGATTCCATTCGTTCGGAAAGATACGACTCTCATTATTATCCATGACTGTTTTTGTCTTGAGCATGACTATTTGATGAAATGTGGAGGAAAGTAGGGGAAATGGCCGATACTACTGGAAGGATTCCTCTTTGGCTAATAGGTACTTTAACTGGTATTCTTGTTATAGGTTTAATAGGTGTTTTCTTTTACGGTTCATATTCTGGATTGGGTTCATCTCTATAGTAATTGAATGGACCAGATTTTAGACATTAAAAAGTAAGAACTTAGCGGGTCCTTACCCTTTTTTGTTTGATTAGAGTGGAAAGGACCCGCTGATTCCTTACTTTTATAAGTCTACTTTGATCTATTCCATAAACCAAAAATTGAAAGGATACCTTGTTCTGATGATTCAAACCATTCTATTCTTTTTTTATTAATCATCTTTTTTAAGTTGAATTGATTAGTTGATTCATAGTCTTTACTCTTCACCCTATACTATTCACTCTTACAAAAGAAGAAAAAAATATTTCGATTTTTTGAGAAATCGAAATATTCTATTAACTATTAATTCCTTTCTATGAATGAGATTTTGAATCATTTTTAATAAACTACTGGAACCTTAATCAAAACTACTTTTTGAATCAAAAAAACGTTGATCCGACCATAAATCAAATAAAGATTTGGACATTCGTCAAAATATAACCCAACTTTGAAGTAAAACAGTCCAAATCTTTTTTTCTCGAAGTTTAAAGTTGCACTTAATTGAACAAGTGAATAAGTTCTATTTGGTCAATCAATCCTTTCCCGACAGAAATCCTTTTTGCCTTTGTTTATTCACTACTTTGTCTGAACCAAAACTAAAAAGTTTCAATAAATTAAACCAGGAAAAGAAAAAAAAGAATTCTTATTTCAATACAAGACGACACAAGAAAAGAGTCCAAAATCTTTTTTCTTGTGTCGATTAAATAGAAGATTAGAAAGACAAGTAATCCCCCAAGTATTTTTTTTTCATTTTTCCCACCTTTACCGCTTTTTTTTATTTTCAATATTTATATATTTATTAAGTATTACTCAAATATGCAATAAAAGAGAAAAATCTGTCCTGCAAAACAATATAAATTCTAAAAAAAAAAGAGCAAAAGGATTTACAGGATTTTTGAATAATACATAATTTTATCGATTGCCAACAAATTGATTAACTTTATATTATATTAATTTATGGACTTAGAAATTCATTTCATACAATTGAACTTTTTCAAACTGTTTCTTTTTCAGAACTAAAAACACTTGTGCCAAAATAACAGATGTGAAGAAGAACAAAAGGCCTTGGATGCGTAATGGATCTTGAAGAACTATTTCCGCATCTCCCTGACCAAAACCTCCTACATTAGGATTGCTTGTTAATGGTTGATCAAGTTTGATCGATTCACCTTCTGAAACAAGAAGTTCTGGCCCTGGAGGTATAACATCAACCGATTGATGTCCATCTAACGCATCAACTATGGTTATTTCATATCCACCTTTCTCTTTACGTACTATTTTGCTTACTATACCCGTTGATGTAGCATTATAGACTGTATTGTTACTCTTGCCACCATCAGGATAAATCTGACCCCTTCCTCTGTTCCCACCTACATATATGGGATATTTTAAGAAGTGAATGTCTTTCTTCGTCGAAGGGTCAGGAGAAAGAATGGGAAACACAATTTCACTATATTTCTGACCAGGAACAGGACCTATAACAAGAATATTTTTTTTATTCGGACGATAACTCTGAAAAGACAAATTTCCTATCTTTTCTTTCAACTCAGGAGAAATACGATCGGTTGGAGCCAGCTCAAATCCCTCAGGTAAAATAAGAACAGCACCCACATTCAAACCCCCTTTTTTACCATTAGCAAGAACTTGTTTCAATTGCATATCATAAGGAATTCGAACAATGGCTTCAAATACAGTATCAGGAAACACAGCTTGCGGAACTTCAATCTCCACGGGCTTATTAGCTAAATGACAATTGGCACATACAATGCGTCCAGTTGTTTCTCGCGGATTTTCATAACCCTGTTGCGCAAAAATGGGATATGCATTTGAAATAGATACTTGACTTAGTACATATATCATGATCGATACATAAACATAAATGGATCGAGTCATTTGTTTTTTTATCCAATAAAAAGGATTTCTATTTTGCATGTACAATTAGAAATTCTAGAAATTCTACAATAAGTTAGATAGAAAACTAGTCTAGTTTCCTATAAAGAATCTGTTATCATTGTACTGAAATAGTTTTTATGAAATAGTTTTTTGACAATATAGGACTAATACGTTGAACAGGTAAAAATAGAAAAAAGTCACTAAAAAATGATTCGTTTTAGAAAGAAAAAAATTCTGATTGAATTGATATAAGAAGATCAAATTCGTTTTTCATTCATTCATTGAATGATAAATTACTACAAGCGAAGGAGATACACGATTTAAATAATCGAAGATCCAATATTTCACAATTGCATCTAAAATAACTGGAAAAGTAGAAACAAGACCAGATATAATCTGATCCTTATGTGCTAACCCAAAATCGTTGTAGACCGAACTAATTAGGAGTTCCCAACTATGAGTTGAATGAAATCCAATTCCTAAATCAGTAACTAAAATAATTGAGAAAGCTTTTGTTGTGTCACTTAAGTTATATAGGAATTCCTGAGTCCATGAATTAAGAATCATAAGTTCCTCATTACCCAGAATAAAATAACCACTTAAAATACTGAAACAGATTAGATTTGTTGAGAAATGCAAAAGGATATGAAGATTATATTCATTGTATGTACTAACTAATTGTATCATTTCCTTGTGTATTTCTATACTGGGTTTTTTTATATATGTTTCCGAGTACTCTTTTTTCATTTCCTCTAAAAAAAAAAGCTCTTCGAATTCTATGAATCTTTCTAAAACATGTTTCTCTTGAATATAATTCAAGAGAGTTTCGGATTGACTGGTATTCCACCAATTACTAATCCAAAGTTCCAAACATTTTTGAAATGAAAGAAAGACTGACCAGGGCAAAAATGCTATAGATACAAAATAAGGGAAAGAAGACGATGTTTTCTTTTTTTTCATTTTTTATTTGTAAAAAAAATAGTTAATAAACCTCCTTTATTCAATGACTCTAAATAAATGAGTCTAAATGATATTTATTTCATTTATTTATTAAATGAAACACGACTTTTATAACAAGCAGGGTATTTAATCTACGGATCGATTCTTTATTTTCTTTGTATACTAATTTAGTTGTTAGATTCTTATAGAAAGAGTATAGAAATAGAATAAAGGTTCTTTTTTTTTTTTACTATATTCGAAGTCCTTCACCGTACTTTATAACCAAAACTCAGAAAAATAAAATATCAATTCCAAATCTTGTACCTAAAAAAACGGCAGGATTTATTACAAAATTTATGTTCGTATAAATCTCTACTTTAAATTTATATTAATTTATTACTTCTCCTTTTTTTCTAGTATACCAGAATGGAGTTGGAACCCACATATATGTATACGTATACGAGATATATTTATTTGCCATATAAAAAAATAGTATACCAAAAATGAATTCTTTTCTTAATTTATTATTAATTCGAATAGATTACTCTAATCTATTAGAGTAACATTCATAGTAATTTCATATCATATAACTATTCTCATATGATATAACTATTCTTCTTTAATATATATATCCTTTTTTTTTTTGTTTTTTTCTATGTGTGTTTTATTCAATATGAATTGAAGGGAAAAGAAAATCGAATTAATATATTTATTTTGTTCGAATGAACATTTCGAAAAGACTTGAATTGGATTCAAAATGGAATTCACGAATTCCTTCTCTTTTCTTCCTGATAAAACTTTGATTCTTCATTCAATTTATTTCAAAATACTTCAATTGGTACACACAAGAAATAGGCCAATTCGACAGCTTTTTGTTCAATTTCACGCGGCGTTAAAAAATTATCATACGTATGAGTCAAGGGAATGGACCCTTGACCCTTTATTTCCATATAAAGTACACGACGAGGATAAATGCCCTCTTTATCCTCAATTCTAATTGATTGGATATCTTTCATAAGGAAGCGAAGAAAGATGCGACGATTTAGTCCAGGAAATCCCCAACGAAAAATACACACGATTCCTTTTTTTCTATCAAATTGGTCATAACCACTCCCTACATTCCAAAAAATTGTGCACCACAAATAGGAACTCATGAATAGACCTGCGATCCCGTAGAAAGACATTATGATTCCTTGTTGAAAAAAAAGGATTTTCTGAGATGGAAATACGTATAGAATATTTCTACCAAGATAACTAGAAGTTCCAACCACTAAGAATCCTAGTGAACCTAAAAAAAGGATAAAAGACCAGAAAAAATTACTTGTTTTTCGAGACCCCCTTAGAAATTCTATCCATATATCTTTTGATCGCCAATTCATACTATACTAGATCCAGTTGCATTCGATTGGAATTGAGAAAATAACCCAATTTTTACTTTATTTTTCTTCGCCCCCAAGGAACTTTTCTAAACTAGCACTTAGAGTAATTGATTAGATAGATTAGATATTAGCACTATTCGATAACTCCCAATTACTCTACATTGCCTAGAGTAATTGGTTATTCAAAATATTCGCTGATCCACCTTAAACTAACTATACTTTGTTTGTAAATCTAGGATTTATAAAATATTATTTTTTTGCACATAAAAAAATAAAAAAATAATTGAAAATGCCGGAAATACGAGGCCTATTAAAGGTACAAAAATAGAAGGTAAATTAAGATCTGTCATAGAATGGATGCTTTGATTTGAATTTCATATTTGTATATTTCAATTTCTTTGTTTTTTTACCTTTCTACAATAATTGAATTTCAATTTTTTTGATTCCGTAGGTTTCTTTAGTCTTGATTCTAGAGTCACTGTTTGCCTTTTTTTTCTTTTTTAAACCTTGGATTTTTCCTCTACTGTCCGCACCGGATTTTCTACCGCGCGAACTTTTTTCAAAAAAGAAATAATTTGAAAAACTTCTTCTTTTTGGAGAATGAATAGAAAAAGAACTAAGGAATGTGCTAGTCACCGTATGAGTGAAATTACCGTTTTTGGTTTTGAATTACCTACTTAACTCAGGGGTTAGAATATTGCTTTCATACGGTAGCAGTCTTTGGTTCAAATCCAATTATAGATAGAAGTTTTTACACTGTATTGACTTTAATATCTAATAACTTCATACCTATAAACTTTTTTCCTTTTATCCGATTCAAATTTATTGTCATTAGTTAGAGAATTTTTGAAATATGCTTTTATTTAGACATGTCTACTTCTTGTGCACAAATTATTTTGTGATCATACGTTCCCTTGATCCACTAAGGGGGATCATTGCTTTTTGGATTTTTAGTTTTCGTATCCAACAATGCTTCGGGAGAGGTAAGATTTTCCTCCGCTTGATATAGTTTTTTTTATCCTAATCTGTGAATTTGAATCATAATCACTGATTTCGATCAGTACTCTATCCTAGAGTACTACGCGTATACTATTTCGACGCATAAGATAACCCAGAACGATTTGACTATTATGATCCAAACGTGCGTAGGACATGATATCTTTGATTGATTCCAAAATTGTTCTTTTTTTCCTCCTGAAAAGAATAGAATTTTATCGCATTATGATAACTTATGCTCATCTCAGTTGAACAAATAGACGAAAGAAAAAAAACAAAAAAGTCTACTGGAAATTTTCATAGATGTTGATGTGTATCCATTTGTGATACATGAATTCGAAAATAGGAATTAAGGATTCAATTTATTTAGTTTGAATTCGGCGAAAAAGTAAAAATTCTATGAACTCTTATTTGCTTGGATTCAAATCTGACGAGAATAATATTCTACGACTAAGAATTCGTTTATTCCCAAAAAGACCTCTGACCTATCTATTATTTTATTTACTTGTCCTTTAAAGTTTTTTGCTTTATAGTTTTTTGAAATACTTAAATGTGTTACCATAGAAGGTTTTCGAATCAGATTAAAAAATCTTTCGTTATTCTTTGTAGTAATAATATCTCTGGGTTTGCAACGATAACTTGGTATATCAACTATATGACCATTAACTAAAATATGTCTATGGTTCACCAATTGTCTGGCTCCAGGAATGGTCGAAGCCATATTCAAACGAAAAACGATGTTATCCAAACGCATTTCAAGTAGTTGTAACAAAACCTGACCTGTTGATCCTTTGCTTTTTCCAGCGATATGCATATATCTAACTAATTGTCGTTCTGTCAAACCATAATGAAAACGTAATCTTTGTTTTTCTTCTAAACGAATACGATATTCCTTTTTTTTTTTCCTAAAAGGAATGTGTTTGTTTTCTTTTTTTATTTTCGAATATTGAAATCGAGTAATTAGTCCTGGTAAAGCTCGCAAACGGCGTATTTTTTTGAAACGAGGTCCTCGATAACGAGACATAAAGATTCCTCCTTTTTTCTTTGATTTTTTATGAGAATTTCATTTTATAAATAGAAATTAAAACTGAATTAAAGGATAAAAAAAATAAGATCGACTAAAGTTAAGTAAGATACTAAAAAAAAATAAATTGTATCATCATATGGATTTTTTGTATATAGATTTTTTTTATTGAAAGTTTAGGCTTGCTTTTTTTTTTTTAGACATTGAATTTCTCTTATCTTTTTTTTTTTTTTTTTTGAATTCTTATTTCATTAAGAAAATAAAGATTGTTTTTACTTAATCGAAAGTTCTTTTTTAGTTATTAGAAAGATTATTGCCGATAGAAAATAAAATTTTCTATATTCTAAAATATATACTATAGAAATAATATATACTATAGAAATATAGTAACATATTTTTTGATAAATATATACAAATACAAATTCTCTTTCTTTTAAAAAAAGCTCAAGAATTTTTTTTTAATCAATTCTAAAATGAGAATAAAGCAATAAAATGCAAGTAGATGAATTATACAAATTTTTGTCCATAATTATGTTCAATTAAAACCACGATATTCAATTAAGTTAAACAAACTTAATTTCAAATATTTTCAGTGGATAAATAATATATCAGATCAAAAAAATAGAAAAAAATTCCTATTTCTCTGGACTCTATTTTTTATTTTTTTTATCAAACTCTAGTTCGAATTCAAAATACCGGTGACGAAATTGTAAACTCATTGTCTATTCTTTAGTCTGCACATAGTAATGTGCACTCGTTGATTTTCTTTTGAATTACCTTTGCTTTTTTATTTACTATGTTAGGTTTTGAAACTATGTTAGGTTTTGAAAACAAGAATAAAGAGGCCTTTCTTTGAAAAAAGAAGCATCATGCTATGTAATAATTCCAATATAACAAATAAATAAAATATAAGAGACTAAATTGTTACTGAAGAATTTTCAATACAAAATATTATTTTTAATAAATTAAACATTTCTTTCTGGTTTGGAAAAAAGAATGAATATGGTATTTTACTAAGATTTTCTATTTGATTTCGTTGAGATAAAATAAATTCAACGAATGAATTTCATTTTAGAATTGAAATTCCGCTTTAATCAATTTTTCTTTATATTATATAAAGAAAATGTAATCCAATCTTTCGTTTCAAGTTGGGACGGAAGGATTCGAACCTTCGCAATGACGGGACCAAAACCCGTTGCCTTACCGCTTGGCGACGCCCCATTTTTTCTATTCGAAACTAATAGAAATTTGATATTAAATAATCATATAGTAATATTGTTTATTTTTCAACCCCAATCCAATTTATGGAATTGGATTGGGGTTGTTTTAGCTTATTTTTAAAATAGAAATATATAAGTTTTTCAAACTTTGAATCAAAAAAGTTTTTAAAAAATCTTAATATTAATATTTTTATTAATATAAAAATAAAAGAATCAAAAAGAAAGATTTTCAAAAAGATTTTCAATTGAAAAAAACCTCTCTTAAAAAATCCAAACAGTTAACCCAAATTCATTAAAACAAATAGAGATGATTTTGCAGATTCTGTTGATTCTTCTGAATCCGGAAAAGAATCAAAGTTGTAAACTCGATACAATAAGAATTGTATCGTGATTGTCACATACTTTCTAGTAATTTCCATAAATCTAGTCAAAAAGACTGAATCGCCATAAAATATCCAAATTACTCGAATAGAAAAGACTATTCTTTTCTATTCAAGAAATTTGCTCATCAAGTTTATAAAAACTTGAATCCGTTTTCAAATAAGTACTTGATTACATCAATAATCAATAAGATTCCTTTCTTAATGAAAATGATTATTGTTTTAATAAAAAAAAAGATTATTTTGATAATAAAAATAATTACTGTTTTAATAATCAAAAAGATTATTTTGATAATAAAAATAATTACTGTTTTAATAATCAAAAATATTATTTGATTAATAATCAATAATATTTGATTAATAATCAATATTATTGTATTAATAATCAATATTATTATTTTATTAATAAAATGAAATATTTCATTAATAAAACTGAGTAAAATATTGATTATTTTTACTATCAAAATAATCGTTTTGATTACTTTGAAAATGATGATAATTATCAATATTATCATTATAATGATAACCATAATATGAAACAGGTTAGACAAAAATCGACTATCCCATAAGCTGCGAATAGTTTCTTTTACGAATTTCGATTCTTTGAATTTTCGAACCATAGGACTACCCTCCTCTCCTTTTTAAAAAATTTTATGTGAAAGACATTTTTTTTTTTTTTTTTGATAAACATATTTCATTTGACCTTTATATTATATATGATCTGTTTATAATTCAAAAGGTCAATGGAATTTGACTTATGTTTTTTGATACTTTGTAAAAAATAATATACAACCATTATATCGTTTGTGTCAATAGGAAAGAAAATGGAAAAAAGAAAAATAGTAAGAAACATAGAGAAACAAAATTCGATGTTTCTTACTAAAAAAAACAGATTCTTTTCTTTACAACTTCCTATTTTTGATTGCTTCGAAAAGCGAAAAACAAGAATAAAGTCTCGCGAATATTTATATATATTACTTAGTGATTAATAGTGTTATTTAGCTAGTGAACATCTCGTATTGCATAGAAATGCAGTTCTTCCATAAACAGATTGAATATGGACTCATTTGGATTTCATAAAAATTCTTCAAAACACATAAAAAAAATGAATGGGAATTGAATACTTTTAGTGTAACCTTTCTATTCTATTACAAATTAGAATTTGTCCATCCCCTCTTTCTCCTATGTTTAAATCGTGCTCTATCTTCCTATATTTTTCTATATAGAATATTCGAGCAATGGTATGAAAAGCGTCCATTGTCTAACGGATAGGACAGAGGTCTTCTAAACCTTTGGTATAGGTTCAAATTCTATTGGAGGCAATTTTTTTCATCTAGTATTCTTTTTACTATATTAAGATTAAGAACCCTATTAAATAAATAAATTTTCCTTTTTTGAATATTGAGTATTCAATATTCAAAAAAGGAAAATTCGAGTTTGAAATAGATTTACACAAAATCACTCAGATCACTCAGGATTTTATTTCATTTTCTTTTTTGAACTTTGTTACGCGATCGACAATACCATAATCTTGAGCTTCTATTGCCGACATAAAATAGTCTCTTTCCAGATCCTTCTGTATAACATTTACAGGTTTACTTTTATTTTCTGCATAAATATAAATATTCGCAATTGTGTTACGAAGTTCAAGCATATCTTCTGCTTCCATCATTAATACATCTATATTTGTTCTAATATGGGCACTACTAGGTTGGTGAATCACCACCTTAGCATGAGGGAATGCTACCCGTTTAGTAATTGTTCCTCCGACCAGAATGAAAGATGGCAGCTAATCCCATAGCTATTGTACATACCATCATTTGCATAGTATCATACATGGATATTGGTTCGTCTGCTCCTCCACCGGCAGAGTTTATATATATATATATCAGTATCATTATAAACATCAGTTTCCGAATTCAGCAGTAACAAGAGAGCGTTAAATCGGATATCGACTGGTATCGTAATTTCTTTGCATGTTCTTTCTTTGTAAAGTCGTTCGATTAGAACAAAATTATATCCCTTAGGAACCGTACGTGCACCTTTGGATGCATACGGTTCAAAAAAAAATCAATGTGTCGATTCTAGCTTAATTTCTTCTCTTTTTAATATAAGATTGTCAGTATATACATCTTTTATGATAAAAGTGGTAATCATACGTAAGATTTTATTACTTACCCTTTTGTTACCCATTTGGTATTTTATGAACGGAGCCTGGATACTTTATCAGTCCAAGTAAACCATAAATTTTTCGAAATTGTTAATATGCATCCCCAATAAAAAAATTGACCTAATTTGATTTCGCGCTCCGAGATGATTTACTCAATACAATATCTCTTCGGCGAAACAGAGGATATCTCGATCGGGGAAGAGAACGGGTAAATCCCATATGACCCAATATACTTGACGAGTCGCACTATATGTCAATCCAAATTGGTTTTTCGTTCGAAAGACAGCGATAAGATACTCTTGGTATACCTAAAGGCATAAAATTAAATGAAATTTTTTCAAATATTTTGATGCACTTGAATAAGGAAATGTAAATTAGCATATTCTCAAATCAAATTCTCAAACTAAGCAAGCAGATTTTCTTGAATCATACAGGAATTGGGATAAGCTAAAAAAAAAGGAAAATTCGAGTTTCAAATACATCAAAAAAAAGAAAAAATATTCGAGGAAAGGCTATAATCAAATTCTTGATTAGATCTTCTTAATCAATTTGATTTCTTTAATAGGTTTCTTTTGATTTTCTATGTCGATTCAAAAAAACTGTAACGAAGGGATTGATTGATCATTCGAATGATCAAAAAGTATCCATTTATTCTCCAATAATACAATCTTCCCGTTGCGTATTGGTACTTATCGGGTATAGAATAGATCTGCTTCCCTTTGTTCTTACGAACAGAGTTGTTCCCTTATTTTGATTTTCAATGAGATGAAATCAAAATGAACCCACAGAATCTACTAAAAAAAAGTTTTAGGTTAGGTACACAGTATATAGTCTTCTTAGTTTAATGCGATAAAATAAAGTGATATAGTTTCTATTTTTCTTTGATAAAGGGGTGTTTCCATGGGTTTACCTTGGTATCGTGTTCATACTGTCGTATTGAATGATCCCGGTCGATTGCTTTCTGTTCATATAATGCACACAGCTCTAGTTGCTGGTTGGGCCGGTTCGATGGCTTTATACGAATTAGCGGTTTTTGATCCCTCTGATCCTGTTCTTGATCCAATGTGGAGACAGGGTATGTTCGTTATACCTTTCATGACTCGTTTAGGAATAACCAATTCATGGGGCGGTTGGAATATTTCAGGAGGAACTGTAACCAATCCAGGTATTTGGAGTTATGAAGGTGTTGCAGCGGCACATATAGTGTTTTCTGGTTTGTGCTTCTTGGCAGCTATCTGGCATTGGGTATATTGGGACTTAGAAGTATTCTGTGATGAACGTACAGGAAAACCTTCATTGGATTTGCCCAAGATTTTTGGAATTCATTTATTTCTCTCAGGTGTAGCTTGCTTTGGCTTTGGCGCATTCCATGTAACAGGTTTGTACGGTCCTGGAATATGGGTGTCGGATCCTTATGGATTAACTGGAAAAGTACAAGCTGTCAATCCAGCTTGGGGTGTGGATGGTTTTGATCCTTTTGTTCCAGGAGGAATAGCCTCTCATCATATTGCTGCAGGCACATTAGGTATATTAGCAGGCTTATTCCATCTGAGTGTCCGTCCGCCTCAACGTTTATACAAAGGATTACGCATGGGCAATATTGAAACTGTGCTTTCCAGTAGTATTGCTGCTGTCTTTTTTGCAGCTTTTGTTGTTGCAGGAACTATGTGGTATGGTTCAGCAACTACCCCAATCGAATTATTTGGTCCTACTCGTTATCAATGGGACCAGGGATACTTTCAACAAGAAATATATCGAAGAGTTAGCGCCGGGCTAGCCGAAAATCTAAGTTTATCGGAAGCTTGGTCTAAAATTCCTGATAAATTAGCTTTTTATGATTACATTGGTAATAATCCGGCAAAAGGGGGATTATTTAGAGCAGGTTCAATGGATAACGGAGATGGAATAGCGGTTGGATGGTTAGGACACCCCCTTTTTAGAGATAAAGAAGGTCGGGAGCTTTTTGTACGTCGTATGCCTACCTTTTTTGAAACATTTCCGGTAGTTTTGGTAGATGAAGACGGGATTGTTAGAGCCGATGTTCCTTTTAGAAGGGCAGAATCTAAATATAGTGTTGAACAAGTAGGTGTAACTGTTGAGTTCTATGGTGGTGAACTTAATGGAGTAACTTATTCAGATCCTGCTACTGTTAAAAAATATGCTAGACGTGCCCAATTAGGTGAGATTTTTGAATTAGATCGAGCTACTTTGAAATCTGACGGTGTTTTTCGTAGTAGTCCAAGGGGTTGGTTTACTTTTGGACATGCTACATTCGCCTTGCTCTTCTTTTTCGGACACATTTGGCATGGCGCTAGAACCTTGTTCAGAGATGTTTTTGCTGGTATTGATCCAGATTTGGATGCTCAAGTGGAATTTGGAACATTCCAAAAAGTTGGAGATCCAACTACAAAGAGACAAACTGTCTAATACAGCATTATTGTGGTTGGTATATTGATTTCTTTCCTCTTTTTTTGTTCATGAGATACAAGAAAAAAGAATCTTGATTTGAATTATCATCTTTTCTTTGATTCTTTTTCTTTATTTATATGATAAATGATCTCAAATGAATAGGTGTGGAAGCTATAATTGTAAACCACAATCGAATCTATGGAAGCATTGGTTTATACATTCCTTTTAGTCTCGATTTTAGGGATAATCTTTTTTGCTATCTTTTTTCGAGAACCACCTAAGGTTCCAACTAAAATAAAAAAATGAAATCAATTTTGAAACAATTTAATTGAATTGAAGTAATGAGTATACCAATAAGGGAAGCTCATTACTTCAATTACTTCAACTAATCCCCATGTTCTTCGAATGGATCTCTTAGTTGTTGAGAGGGTTGCCCAAAAGCGGTATATAAGGCATACCCAGTAAAGCTTACAAGTAAACCAGATATAAAGATCGCGACTAAGGTTGCTGTTTCCATTTTTTCATAATTTCTAGAATGGATCTACTATACGATATAAGATCATTTATTTAGAAATACAACAGAATAGTATACAAAGTCAACAGATCTTAACCAATCCATTATTTAATAGAATACAATTTATGGCTACACAAACCGTTGAAAATAATTCTAGATCTGGATCAAGACGAACTCCTGTAGGGGATTTATTGAAACCCTTAAATTCAGAATATGGTAAAGTAGCTCCAGGCTGGGGTACTACACCACTTATGGGAGTTGCAATGGCTCTATTTGCTGTATTCCTATGTATTCTTTTGGAAATTTATAACTCTTCTGTTTTATTGGATGGGATTACTAGGAATTAGGTTTTTAAGAACTATGAGGTTTTGATCGTTCCAGTAAAGAAAAAATTACTACTAATCCTAAAATTTTGATTTCTAAAGAAAAGATTTTGGTAGTTCGATCGTGGACTTTTTTTGTTTCGGTATTTTTGGAAAATGAGTGTGTGACTTGTTATAATTGATCCTATGAATAATAATAGAATGAATGGCTTTGTTATCGATCTCTAACAAGATAATGAATTCTACCTCGTCAGACATTTATTCTAGTATCTGGAGCACGAAATAAATAGAATAGACCAAGAAAAGAAAAAATTGAACTATGATTCATACCTATTATTCAGTCAGACCTCGTAACCGGACTTAAAAAAATGGAAATATATTAACTAGAATATATATTCTCAGAATATATATTTTCTAAATCAAACGAATTATACTTCTTCATATTTTGATTTTGACCGAAGGACAACTCTTTCTATCAATTTTGTTGAGTCAAGTCATTGGATCTATAAAAAGTGATAAATCAAAGGATTCTTACTCAGAGAACCTTTGAGTTTAGCTTGAAAATAAATCATCGTGGTTCTAGTATAAATCTGAGGTTTCAAAGTGATTCATAGGGTCTTAACAAGAAAATTCCTATCAATTAGTAAAAAAGAAGAAGTATAATTTATGCACAGAAAACAATAAATCCAATAAACAATAAAAATTCAAAATAGGAAGGAGAAAATTCAAGAGGCCTGTAACGATCAACATAAAAAAAAAATAAATGAGCCAACTTGATATTTTTTGGCATTATAATCACAAAGATCAAATTACGGATTTTCTTACTTTTTATGTTCAATCAATCAAGTGGTTAAGAAGTTTGAACACATAAAATATCCGTTGAAATCAATATTTTGGTCTTTCAGCTTGAGCCGTATGAAATGAAATTTTCATATACGGTTCTCAGAGGGGGAGTCATCTACCCGGGTTACCTATCTCAATAAAGTATATGATTGGTTTGAGGAACGTCTTGAGATTCAGGCGATTGCAGATGATATAACCAGTAAATATGTTCCTCCTCATGTCAATATATTTTATTGTTTAGGGGGGATCACACTTACTTGTTTTCTAGTACAAGTAGCTACAGGTTTTGCTATGACTTTTTACTACCGTCCTACTGTTACAGAAGCTTTCTCTTCTGTTCAATATATAATGACTGAGGCCAACTTTGGCTGGTTAATCCGATCCGTTCATCGATGGTCAGCAAGTATGATGGTTCTAATGATGATTCTACACGTATTTCGTGTATATCTCACTGGTGGGTTTAAAAAACCCCGCGAATTAACTTGGGTTACAGGTGTGGTTTTGGCTGTATTAACGGCATCTTTTGGTGTAACTGGTTATTCCTTACCTTGGGACCAAATTGGTTATTGGGCAGTCAAAATCGTTACTGGTGTACCTGAAGCTATTCCACTAATAGGATCCCCTTTAGTGGAGTTATTACGTGGAAGTGCTAGTGTCGGCCAATCCACTTTGACTCGTTTTTACAGTTTACATACTTTTGTATTGCCTCTTCTTACTGCTGTATTTATGTTGATGCACTTTCTAATGATACGTAAACAAGGTATTTCGGGTCCTTTATAGAGAAAACATAAAATAGATTGATTATATATTCATATTGGGAAGGAAAAAACTATTTCATTGCTATAAATATGGTTTTTTTTAAGAATCACACATTTTATTTGGATACTTCTCTTCAACCAATGAGTCTTTTATTCTGTATTTGATACGACTAGTTGAAGTGAATCTTGCAAAGAAAGGATGGATTATGGGAGTGTGTGACTTGAACTATTGATTTGGCCATGCGGATACATTATTTTATCCGCCACGTTGTAAATCACGACCAAATGTGTCTCCGGATCCAGCCAAGACCCGCGTAAGCCCTTTACGTAGTAGAGGGATAGGCCGGTTCGTTTAAAGAGAATATTCTCTATGATCATACCTGAATGATGTCATCTATAAAAAGGCTTTGTAAGATCCGTAGAATAGAATGAAATGATATGGCATGATTCAGTTTTATGTCTATTCCACTTACTGAATTTCATCTACTCCACTTAATTTTTTTAGTTTTTAGTATAGAAATGCATTCATTTCCTTTGCATTGATTCCTATCTATGATACTATCGGAGTGAAAGAAGAGATCTAAGGAAGAATATAGGTTATATTTTTTTTAGTAACAAGTAAATACTTTATATGGATATGGAAAAATCAAGATATTTTCTCGATAAAAACCAATCAGAAGACATGAGACAATCCAAAAAGCGCTTGATTATGATCAATTTTGTAAGCTTACTTGGACAGTGGGCATTTATTTAGAAAAAAAGAATTCGAATTTGTTGCAATCCCTAGTTGGAATTGCAACTGCAAAATGCAATCGGATAAAATCTTATCGTAGAGTCTTATATAGAATTACATTAATATATTAATTAGACATTTGATATTGGTTTGATTCTTTTGATTTTTGCTCGAGCCGGATGATGAAAAATTATCATGTCCGGTTTCTTCGGGGGATGGATCTATACACAAAAATTCATCTATCCCAATAACAAAAAAACCTGACTTAAATGATCCTGTGTTAAGAGCAAAATTAGCTAAAGGGATGGGGCATAATTATTATGGGGAACCTGCGTGGCCCAACGATCTTTTATATATTTTTCCAGTAGTAATTCTAGGTACTATTGCATGTAACGTAGGTTTAGCCGTTTTAGAACCATCAATAATTGGTGAACCGGCGGACCCTTTTGCAACTCCTTTGGAAATATTACCTGAATGGTACTTCTTTCCCGTGTTTCAAATACTTCGTACAGTACCCAATAAGTTATTGGGCGTTCTTTTAATGGTTTCAGTACCATTGGGATTACTGACAGTACCTTTTTTGGAAAATGTCAATAAATTCCAAAATCCATTTCGCCGTCCAGTAGCTACAACGGTTTTTTTAATCGGTACCATAGTAGCTCTTTGGTTAGGTATTGGAGCCACACTGCCTATTGATAAATCCTTAACTTTAGGTCTTTTTTAAATTGATTCATGAAGTATTTTCTTCATGAAGTATTTTGATGTAGATATGTCAGGAATGGTTACTTCAAAGTAATTAATAAAGTAATTATTCCTGACATAAATTATAAAAATTATATTTATATATTTTCAAGCTTCAAATAAATCGAAAAATTCATATTTCTTTCTAAAAAATAGCGATTCTTTGATAATCTTAAATAGAAAAATCTTTTTGAAAAAAAGTATCAAAAATTTTTATGAAATTCGTAATGAATTCTTGCCTTTGCTCTTTTTTAGGAAAGAGTGAGATTAGAATCCAAATATTGTCAAAAAATAGAATTTGATGAAGATTTTTGATATCAGATTCCTTAAGAATTCTGGACACCTCCGGTGAAAATTTCAATTCTTTCATTTTCAAAAGATGGAATTTTTTGTTTTTCATTTTTTTCAAACCGGAAACGGGTTCTAATAGAATCCTGTACTCGAGATACCGGCATGAGATTCAAAATGGTTTATTCATCACATGAAGATCTGAAACAACATTTCTGTATTTGTGAAGCCCTAAATAGTATTTAAAGATCAATATTATTTTATCGATATTCCAAATAATATCGGGATCGATCTCAAAACAGGAAACGTATTTCTCCAAAATTGACTTTAAGGAGTCAAGAAAAGCTGTTTGAGCCTGTGGCCACCAATAAGTTTCTTGGTTAAAAGCAGGAAGGCCCTTAAACAGATTAATTAACTTATAATTAGCTTCTTGAAGTGCTTCTTGAGAAGTCAAACTATCATTTGTGATTACGTCGAGAAATAGTATTCCCTTAGTCTCGCTGACCGGATCAAAAATTGGATCATCCGAGAAATAGTCAAAATCTGATTTTACCTCTAGGATAGGTCTAAATACAGTATCGATGGAAAAAGTAAAAGAGAAATCTTCATCCGTTAAATGAGTAAAATCTGATATACGATTCACTTTGATACTATCGTTTAGCAGACCATCCTCATTAAGAGTTAACTTGTCTAACTTTGTTGAAACAATATCGATGCGCTCACCGATATCGTTTTCTACGATTAAATCGATTGAAAAATCGATTGGTTCTTCTTCAGTTCTAGAAAAAATTTCTTGCTGTTTGTTCACAATTGCAAGAAAATTAGGTACATTTAGACTTTCCGCAATTATAAGCCGCGGACTATTCTGCGAAACGTATAAATCAAGTTTTTGAACTTTATCAAAGCATTGACCCCTAAAAACAAGAGATTTGAGATTGTTCAAAATCTTTGGGATCGATTCTCTGATCCCTGGGATCCTACTATCCCGATCAAAAAATTTTTGTTCCTTTTTGAATCTAAAAGGAACATGTGTGACACGTGACTCTTTTATTTCAGTTAAAAGAACTTGTTGAACCGCGTTAACAAAAATTTTAGCTTTGTTCTCACTCACATCAGTTAACCAAAAATTACCTACCCACAGAGTGGAAAGTTTTTTTCTTCCAACATAAGTTTCCATTCTAAATTTTGTTGCATATTAGACTGCCCCTACCAAAACATAATATAATAATAGATAAAGGCATAATAATATATCAATTTTTTTTGATTCATTTTGATTCAAAATGAATCTTTTTTCCGTCTAGGGTCAATCAATAACAAAACGCATTACTCCAATATATCAAATATCAATTCTAATGGCTTTTACTACTATGTATGAAACCACGATTCTTGCTTTTCTCCCCATTCTTAAATAAAGAATTGGATATTCATTCAAAAAAAATAGTGGGTTCCATCGTTTCTATGGTTACCTCTCAAACGGCGAGGTCCTCTCTATACACCGGAGCTTCTTTTTTCAATTAATCAAAAGATTTTTTTTTAAACACGTCTTCTTTTAGGGGGCCGGCATCCATTATGTGGCAGAGGTGTTACATCACGTATGAAACTTAATTTTACACCACTATGAACAACGCTTTTTAATGCTGCAGCTCTTCCAGGACCGGCACCGTTTATCTTAATTGCTGCTCCTTTCATACCCTGTTTCACTACCATATAAATAGCATTTCTTGTTGCGGTTTGAGCAGCATAGGGTGTTGGTTTTTTTGGACCTTTGAATCGAGAAGTACCAGCGGAATCCCAAGAAACTACCTGACCCTCAAAATCTGTAACAGTTATAATGGTATTGTTAGAACTTGCTTGAATATGAATAAGTCCTTTTTGTATTTTACGTCGTATAGTTCTAAGTAAACGAAAACGTTTGGAAGATAAACGCCGATTCATGCGTGGAGCAGAAATTCTTCGTGTAGGTTTTTTCATATTTTATTATTTTTCATAAGTATAAGTTCAAAATTCAAAGTAAGAAAAGATACGGAGATATCCATTTCATATTCAAAAAGATCCTTTCTTTTTTTTTGAATCTCAACAAAGAAATATAAAAAAAAAAGAAAGCGATTGATTAGCGCAGTATCAATAAAAAAACAAATAAGAATTTGAAAAAGTTCTTTACTAGAATCCAAAAGTTTTTATTAACAAAAAATTTGAGAATTTCTTGAGAATTTGCCTCTTGAATTCTAGATATTGTTCTTCTACGATGCTCCTAATATTGCTTCTGATTGATAATCCATTCGGATACAAGTATACTGATTTTCTTATCAGTGTAAACTCTTTCCATTATTTACTGATTTTCTTATCAGTGTAAACTCTTTCCATTATTTATTGTATCGTGGTTGATTCTTTTGATTTTATTGATTTTGATTTTTTCAAATTGTCTATATCATAAAAATAATCATAAAGTCTCGAGAATTCACGATTGAATTCTTATCTTTCTTTTTTAGGAAAGAATAAGGTTAGATTATCTATATTGTCAAAATCAAGAAGATCCTTCATGTTGTTGATACCAGATTCCTTAAGAAGTCTGGATATCCCTGGTGTAAACAATTTCTTAATTGGATAAGTACGGAATTTTTCTTTATTTTCCATCTTTCTCAAATGAGAAATCATGTTGAATAGTATGGATTCTCTTATTTTTTTAACGATCGAAAGTATATTTTGTGATTTTTCAGATTCTGTTGATTATCCTGATTCTTGTGATTTTTCAGATTCTGTTGATTATCCTGATTCTTGTGATTTTTTAGATTCTGTTGATTATCCTGATTCTTGTGATTCTTCAGATTCTGTTGATTATCCTGATTCTTGTGATTTTTTAGATTCTGTTGATTATCCTGATTCTTGTGATTCTTCAGATTCTGTTGATTCTTCTGATTTTATTGATTTTTTTCAATTTTGATTAGCATCTTCATCATAAGCAGAAGCAAGGTTTTTTTCTTTTTTTTTTTCTATTTCTGCTTTTGTTTCTATATCCAAATTTTTTCGTTGCTCTTCCATTTGCTCTTGATTTTGCTCTTCATTAATTCCTCTTTAATCATCTTATTGAATTCCTCCTTCATTTTTTTAAAGATATTATGTTCATTTGATTTATTTTATGTATTAAAAATAAAAATACTATTTCTTCTGATTAATCTGATTCTTTTGATTCTTGTTCCTCTTGATCTGAATCTAGTTCTTCTTCATCGAAATATGGAACAGGATTCCCTTTAGAGAAATATTTCTAAAAACATTTCATTATTATATCTCCTAGCCGTTCATCTTTGACTTTTGTTTCCAAAAGTCTTTCTTCTTTCTATTGTAAAAAAAAAAAAAGAATTTCTTCTTTCTAATCTTTCATCATATTCATATGAATATGTTATTTCGAATTCTCTTTTGATTTCCATTAAACGTGTTTTCATTAAAAAATCTAATGAATCTAGTTCTTCTTCATCGAAATCAGGACTCTCCGGCCGATTCTACCCTAATCCTAGAGAAATAGACTTAGAAAAAACCCAGTTCCTACTCCCAAAAATAATACTAGTCCTTTTCTTCACGTTTTCGGATGATAGAAAAGGGTTTTTGAAGATGAAAGTCATCGGTTCAAATCCAAGGAAGTTTTCTATTAAACTCCAATTTTATGCTTTGTTTTTCAAAAGAACTCTATTTTTTTTAAGAAAAAATGAGCCCTCATTAACTAGTCATAATATCCAAACACATATTATAGTATAAAATATAGTATAAAGAAAAAAATAACACATATAAATTCAATAAAAATAGAGAGAACCTAGGATAGAATCAAAAATTTGATTGATCATTTTACAGAATATAATTAAGATATTGTATGAAAGTAGAAATCCTTGTATTCTCATTTTCAAATGAGAGTGGAGAAAAGGATTTTGGATTTGGGAAAATCCTAAAGAAGGATTTTTCAATCTGTTTTTCTCATTTTTTCCTTATCTTATAATATAAAAACAATTAATAAAATTATCTAATCTACAAGAACGAAATTTTTTTATGCTTAATATCTTTAGTTTAATTTGTATCTGTCTTAATTCTGTCCTTTATCCGAGTAATTCTTTCTTCGCCAAATTGCCTGAAGCTTATGCGATTTTCAATCCAATTGTCGATGTTATGCCTGTTATACCTGTACTCTTTTTTCTCCTAGCTTTTGTTTGGCAAGCTGCTGTAAGCTTTCGATAAAATATGAAATTCTTTAATAAATCAATTCCAAAATGGATATTAAAAAACGTCTTATATTCTAGTTACTTCCAGAATCAAAATGAATATGCAATTAATCATTACAGCAATAAATTGGGATCAGCTTTTTTATCTGTCTATTCTGATCTTCCAATGAGTGCAAACCTTTTTTTTTTCGAAACGAAAATAGTTAATTCTTAAATTAAGATAAAAAATTCGAAAAAAAAAAAAAAGATTCTTTCTCATATTTCATTTTTAAATAAATAAGAAAACAAGGGTTTTTTTATCGTAAGAAGAGGTAATTTATTCCCTTAAAAACAAAAAAAAGATCTTGGAGATTTTATAATGCTTACTCTCAAACTTTTTGTTTACACAGTAGTTATATTCTTTGTTTCCCTTTTTATTTTCGGATTTTTATCTAATGATCCAGGGCGTAATCCTGGGCGTGAGGAATAAATTTTTCGTTTTTCTTCATTTTTTTGAATTAATTTTTCAATAATTTTCATATGATAAAATCATATGAATCAAAATTCCTCTAAATCCAAAAATACTAAATCATAATAGAGAGCGGAAAGAGAGGGATTCGAACCCTCGGTACAAATAACTCGTACAACGGATTAGCAATCCGCCGCTTTAGTCCACTCAGCCATCTCCCCAAATGCATTAAAAATCGCAGATTTTTATCTGCGCTGTGATGTGATATATGAAATATAAAAATCCTTGTTTTTTTATTCTATTTGATTAGAAAGAAAAAGGAAAACTTTATTAGGAAATCTATTTTCCTATATTATATTCTTCAATATATATTATTCAAATTCATATATACTAATCAAAAAAAAATGATTTTGAATTTTTCACTTTCTTTGCAATGAATTCAATGAATTAATACACAAGATATCGAAATATAAAAGCAAGATATGAAAGTATAAAAGATAGAAAGAAAAATATCGAAATATTTCGAGTTTTATTATCAAAATTGTCTTGATAATAAAACTCGAAATATTTCGATAATGATTCCAAAAAAAAATTTTCTTCAATTTACTTATTTTTTATTTACTTATTTTATTTCTTTTAGTTCATTTTATTTTTTACAGAAGATTTATTACCCCAGCGTGATCTGGTTAAATACTAACCAAGCCTTTCCTTCTCTACTCTTAGTTCAAGGAATCCCTCATGGATCATAAGGATCCAATGTTTTTATTTATTTGTTTTTTATATAAAAAACAAATTAATATATTTTATTAATTTATATTTAATAAAATTAATATGTTGAATTGAAACAGCAATAACAAGAAAAATTCGAATTTTCATATTTATATTCTCTTCTCATACCTAAAAGTATGATTATTACTAAATAGGATTCTTTTTGTATTTTATATCCTTTTTTTCTTTTTTCAAATCAAAGATGACTCTTGATTAATGAATCAGAAATCAAAACATGTGATAACATTTTATATAAGAAATATATTCTTATATATTTTTCTATTTTTTTTTTTTGAAATATTTTGAAAATATTTCGATCGAATCGAATAGAATTCTATCGAATTAGAATTCATTTTCTATTCCATAAATCTTCTTACTTTATTTTACTTTATTTCAATTTAAGAGAATTTTTTCCAATTGAGAAGAATTACTATATTATCAGATAAGATCTATCTAGATCTTAGATAAATTAAGATCTATCTAATAAAATGTGTGGGATTCTAAAAATGAAAAAAATAATAAACATATAAAAAATCTATCATTTTGATAGTCGACCTTTAATAAATCCTTCAAATATATATATATATATATATATCTGGAATAAAAAGCTATTGTTTAGTAATGATAATGACTTCTTATCAAACAAGAAATGTAACTCAAAAATAATCTAACCAGAGGTTTTTATGTTATTGAAACTTATGTTTTTAATTGAATACTTTTTATGAAAAAAGTGGAACTTTATTGATTTTTTTGTATTTGATTGATTCTCTACGTGGAGATGAAATACATGGCAAAACCATAATTGTCACAATTCGCTATCTTTATCCTATCTCCTATTTATTCGACAAATGATGTATTTATATACCATAATGAATATATAGCGGGTATAGTTTAGTGGTAAAAGTGTGATTCGTTCTATTGAAAATCCTACTATAGTTAAGGGATCCTTCAGTTTCTTTCTAAGATCAAAAAATATTTTTCTATTTATAAAATAAGGTTTCATCCTTATCCTCTCAATAGATATTGTGTTTGAGGAAACATATACATTATCACGATTCTTATTCAAAAGCTATTTGAATTGAAATTGGATAATCAAGAGATTATGAATATTAAAGTCGTGAAGCATAATTTTGAATTGGATTGAACTATATCCAGTTTATACAAAGTATAAGTAAAGGATCTATGGATAAAGAAAGATGCAAAAGTTGATTTCCAATCGTAACTAGATCTTCGATTTTTTGATTAGAAAAAAAAATTTTGAAGCAAAATAGCTCAAAAATGATGGTTCTAATTTGCTAGAACCATGAACATATTCTATATTCAGCTCGGTAGAAACTCAATTCTTTTCCTGAAGATCATACAAATAAAAATAGAGAACGAAGTAACTAGACTAGAGAAATTTTCTTTTTTAGAATTTCTCTCTCTTCTTCAGAGGGATCATCTAAAAAGCAGATAATTTGAGATACATTAAGACAGAAAAGCTGACATAGATGTTATGGATCTGATGTATTCTCGGTGAGAATACATCAATCAATCTTCCATAAAGGAGCCGAATGAAAAAAAAATCTCATGTTCGGTTTTGAATTAGAGACGTTCAAAATGATCGAGCAACGTCGACTATAACCCCTAGCCTTCCAAGCTAACGATGCGGGTTCGATTCCCGCTACCCGCTTTTTATCTCTTATATATGTATCATAAGTTTTTATGTATATCTTTTTATATACATCTTTTTGATTCTTTGAATTTGAAAAGATTATCTAGATCAATTTATTTGATCTAAGCAAGATCCAAATAGGTATGAAAAGCGTCCATTGTCTAACGGATAGGACAGAGGTCTTCTAAACCTTTGGTATAGGTTCAAATCCTATTGGACGCAATTTTTTTCATCTAGTATTCTTCTTACTATATTAAGATTAAGAACCCTATTTTGAATAATTCCAAAAACAAGTATTTCTCAATTCTTATTCTCATACTAAGAATTCAAAATGATCAATTCATATTTGTTCCTGAACCACAAAGACTTTCATTTGTTCCTGAATAGCTTCCTTCAAAAGGGCTTCTGCCTCCTCGGTAAATGTCTTTGTAGAAGATATAATCTCTTGAAATCCAGGTTTTTTATTTTTTAAGCAGTTACGAAGTTTTTCAAGAAAAGGCCTTACCTGTCCAATCTCTAAAGCATCAAGATATCCATTCGTTCCTGTATAAATAGTAGCTATCTGATCTTCCACTGTTAAAGGTTCTGATTGGGATTGTTTAAGCAGCTCTCGTAATCGTCGACCTCTTGCCAATTGATTCTGAGTATTTTTATCAAGGGCAGAAGCGAATTGTGAAAAGGCCTCTAACTCTGTGAATTGAGCTAGTTCCAATTTTAATTTTCCAGCTACTTGTTTCATAGCTTTAATTTGAGCTGCAGATCCTACTCTGGAAACAGAAATACCCACATTAATAGCAGGTCGGATTCCAGCATTGAATAAATCAGCAGATAAAAATATTTGTCCATCTGTAATAGAAATTACATTAGTAGGAATATAGGCTGAAACATCTCCAGATTGAGTCTCAACTATTGGTAAAGCAGTCATACTTCCTTCACCTAAATGAGAACTTAATTTAGCAGCTCTTTCCAAGAGACGTGAGTGCAAGTAAAAAACATCTCCTGGATAAGCTTCACGACCAGGGGGCCTTCTTAATAGAAGAGACATTTGGCGATAAGCTTGTGCTTGTTTAGAGAGATCATCATAAATTATTAAAGTATGACGTTCACGATACATAAAATATTCAGCCAGAGCCGCTCCTGTATAAGGAGCGAGGTATTGTAATGTCGCAGGTGAATCCGCCATTTCAGCTACGACAATAGTGTATTCCATGGCCTCTTTATCTTGGAAAGTAGTCACTACCTGAGCCACAGAAGATGCTTTTTGACCGATAGCTACATAAATACATATTACATTTTGCCCTTTTTGATTGAGAATCGTATCTGTGGCTACTGCTGTTTTACCAGTCTGTCTGTCTCCAATAATTAATTCTCGCTGACCCCGTCCTATAGGGATCATTGCATCAATAGCAATAAGCCCTGTTTGAAGGGGCTCATATACAGAACGCCTCGAAATAATACCAGGCGCAGGGGATTCAATTAACCGGGATTCAGAAGATGCAATTGGGCCTCTTCCATCAATAGGTTGAGCCAAAGCATTTATAACACGACCTAAATAAGCTTCACTAACAGGTATCTGAGCAATTCTTCCTGTTGCTTTTACAGAACTTTTCTCTTTTATCATCAAACCATCACCCATTAATACAACGCCAACATTTTTGGATTCCAAATTCAGAGCAATACCTATTGTACCCTCTTCAAATTCTACTAATTCACCTGCCATGACTTCATTAAGACCATAAATACGAGCAATACCATCACCTACTTGAAGTACATTACCGGTATTTATAATCTTGACTTCTCTATTATATTGTTCAATACGTTCACGGATAATACTACTAATTTCGTCGGCTCGAAGAGTTCCCATAAGTCTTTCTTTATTTATTCTTTTTCGAAAGCAAAGAAAAAAAGGTAGTGCCTAACTAAGTTTGAAACTAAAGTTCAAGTTGAAGGACTAATCAGTTATATTATTTCTGCCATTCTATGGTACCGAGAATGGCAATATTAGCACGGATCGTACGAGAATGTAACTCACTATTTAAAGAACTTTTTAGAGTTCCCAGAGCTCTTTGGAAGGCTTGTTGCAGAATTCGTTGTCGGACTTGATTTATTGCTCTTTCTTGTTCAAAACAAAGGGTTTCTTTCTTATTATTTTTGACTCGTTCCAACTTATTATAACCTTTTTTAATGATATTTTGTTTTTGTCGTTCCAGATCAGAGTATTCATTCATCCGATACTCATTCGCTTCCAGTTCCACTTTCCGGAAACGAACTCGAGCTTTTTCGAGCTGCTCAATGGCTGCTTTACGTAATTCTTCTGAATTACGAAGAGTGTTTAAAATCCTCTGTTTTCGATGATCTAATAAATCATTTAATGAAAGTAGATTATCTTACTATGAAATTCAAAACTTTCATGATCTCTTCCCAAACCAAACATGAATCTTTCAATTCATTTGGCTCTCACGCTCAATTATTTATGAATATTCCCATATTCTTTTTTGAATCTAATGAGCCTATCCTCTCTTTTCTGTTTATATTCAAACATATTGAGACTTATAAAAGACTAGAATATCAAAAAATATATATATATTAGTGAAAAGGACTCTTCTGACCAGACAAAAATCTATAAATAATTGTCAGCAAAGTTGTTTCTTTCTTTATTCATACTTGCTTGTTCTTTATTTTTTTGAATTCAAAAAGATTTCATTAAATAAAAAAAAAAATAAAAAAAAGCAAATTGAAAATTCAAATTTCTCTTTTTTTTTTAATCCAAAAAATTTCTCTTTTTTTTATAAAGTAGGTCCTCATTTCGGCATTGGATAAAAAACAAGGTGTTGACCTCTTTTCTTTCCAGTAAATGGTTCAAATCTTTTTATCGATATGAGTGTTCTATATCAAAAAAATTCTCAACTATGCATTTTGAAACCATTTGGATACTAACGTAGTCGTGGCTAACGTAGTCGTAGAAAGAGTACCATTTTGCCTGTACTTCAAGCAGTTTAGCTTTAACCATGTTAAAGATCTCAAATTATTTTGATTGGTTTTGATAGAGAATCAAAGTGATTTCACCAATAAATAACGAAATGCTATAGTTCTTACATATGATTTCTGAATTGATTCAGAAGTAATTCGTCGAGATCATACACCCTTTTCCTTTTCCAAAAATAAAAGGAAGTGAAGCCGGATGAATCCAACTTTTTCTCGAAATAAACAACTCGCACACACTCCCTTTCCAAAAAAAATCAATATACCAATCACTACAATTAGATTTATTAGATTTGTTGCTAAAATATCGGTATTCAACCCGAAACTCCCGGCTAATGACCAGTGACCTAAGAAAACGAAAGAATCGGTTACATTTTTCATATGTTCTTCTCTTATAGATAGGACTAACAAAGAAAAAGGTTCTTTTTCTATCACTTCACTCACCCTTTTTTGATCAATTTCTTTTTTTTGGGGGGAATATCTTAATCTTATTTAAGATTAACTCATTTGAATTATGAAGTATCTTTCATCCCTTGAGATTTTGACTAAATAAAGTAATAGGAAAAAAGTTTCTATTATAATAAGCTAAGTACAGACGAGCCGATCTGGGAATCTCTCATCCATAAATTAGTCCTTTTATAGAATAAAGGTTCAACAAATACAAATAACTTTATATAATATAGGAAAAAATTGTTGATATAATTCGAAGAAAAAAAACACAGTTGAAAGTTTTCAAAATACCAAAAAATAGATAATCTAAATCGAAGTGACTTTTTTTTGCTATTGCTAGGATTAAACAAAAGGATTTGCAAATAAAAGCGCTAATGCCACAACCAGTCCATAAATTGTTAAAGCTTCCATAAAAGCTAGACTAAGCAATAAAGTACCTCGTATTTTACCCTCTGCTTCTGGTTGTCTCGCAATACCTTCTACAGCTTGACCTGCAGCAGTGCCTTGACCAATCCCAGGCCCAATAGAAGCAAGCCCCACAGCCAATCCAGCAGCAATAACAGAAGCGGCAGAAATCAGTGGATTCATAGTAAGTTCCTCGCACTAAAAAAAGAAAAGGTTAATGATACAATCAACCAAAGAATTATTACCTAATTTTATAATAGGTAAATCTATTAGCCGAAATAACTAAAAATTACGAATTGAAATAAATAATATTTTTGAATTGAATTGTCAGAACTTTTTCGATATTTCCTTTTTCTTTTCTATTTATGATGGAATTGTTTTAATATAATAAAGTTTGAATTTTTCTATATCTTTTTAACCACTCTTTCATTGAATTCTTTCTTTTTACTCTTCCTTCGAGATCCTTTAGTTCATCTGTTTTTTATTGAATATAAAATCACAGAAGAAACAGACCACTTATATCCTAATCTATTTTTTTAGGAATAAAATGCATATTTATTTAATATAATATATATATTGATTAAGTATATATTACTTAGTGATATTCATAGTGTTATTTACATCTCATATTGCATAGAAATGCAGTTTTTCCATCAACAGTCCATATTGAGACTTACCATAAAAATTCTTCAAAACACATAAAAAAAATGATTGAACTTTTCAGAATTTAATACTTTTAGTGTAATCTCGAATTCGATAATATCCTTCTCTCTCCTATGTTTAAATCGTGCTCTATCTTCCTATATTTTTCTATATAGTATATTCTCAATTTCGATTAGCAAGCAGATTTTCTTGAATCATATAGGAATTGGGATAAGCTAAAAAAAAGACTATTTCAACGAAAAGAAAACTAGTCAATGATGACCCTCCATGGATTCTCCTATATAAGCTGCTGCTAAGGTTGCAAAAATAAGAGCTTGAATACCGCTTGTAAATAATCCAAGCAACATGACAGGTATAGGAATTACTAAAGGGACTAAAGAAACAAGAACAACAACTACCAATTCATCAGCTAATATATTTCCAAAAAGTCGAAAACTCAGAGATAAAGGTTTTGTGAAATCTTCTAGAATATTAATTGGTAAAAGGATTGGAGTTGGCTTAATATATTTCTCGAA
>Ga0116226_10000428_pt1 | contig 35593 bp, 33 predicted proteins | sample S1TSphfallax_FD_89692 | JGI IMG/M metagenome (GOLD analysis project Ga0116226, IMG submission 89692) | Host-associated microbial communities from peat moss isolated from Minnesota, USA - S1T2_Fa - Sphagnum fallax MG | ecosystem: Host-associated > Plants > Peat moss > Unclassified | place: USA...
GTGTCGGGAATTCACCAGGTGGCAAGCCCACCAAAACACAGGTGCCGCATTTTCGGGTCATGCCAACGCCCTGCTTGAACGCACCCAACGAGGGCGCCGTGATCAGTACGCCATGCGCTCCGCCGTCGGTACCCTGACGCACGGCTGTGATCGGGTCACCGTCGTGGGCGTTAACCGTCAGATCGGCACCCAGACGCTTGGCATGGGCCAGCTTGCCGTCGTCGATATCGACAGCACACACCTTCAATCCCATCGCCTTGGCGTATTGAACGCCCAGATGACCCAGGCCGCCTATGCCCGAAATGACAATCCACTCACCGGGCCGGGCTTGTGTTTCCTTGATGCCCTTGTATGAGGTAATGCCAGCACAGATCAACGGTGCAGCCTCCCTGGCTGCCAGATGTGCCGGGATATGGGCGACGTAATCGGGATCCGCAACGATGTATTCAGCAAAGCCGCCATTACGGGTGTAGCCGCCAAATTGCGCGGACGCGCAGACCGGCTCATGAGCGGTCAGGCAAAATTCGCAGTGACCGCAGGCCGAGAACAACCAGGGCACACCCACTCTGTCGCCTTCCTTTACTGCCGTTACGCCGGCACCCAAGGCGGTCACGATGCCTATGCCCTCGTGCCCGGGAGTGAACGGCAACCCCGGCTTCAGGGGCCAATCACCGTTGGCCGCGTGCAGATCGGTATGACAGACACCGCAGGCTTCGGTCTTGACCAGGATTTCACCGACACCGGGGCTCGGCACATCGATTTCCTTAAGTACCAAGGGCTTGCCAAATTGCTCGACGATTGCAGCTTGCATTTTCAAAGTCATAACGTCTTCCTCGTGAATGTTCCATACGGCCCACGCTAGGCCACGGCAGGCAGGCCCAGTCCTCGCACTGCCTCTATCATCTTGATCAGGACCGCCTGAGCGTCGCCATAGACCATGCTGCAGTTATCGCCATAGAACAGACCGTTGACGATGCCGGCATACCCTTTTCCTTCGCCCCGTTTGATCACATACACATGTTTGGCGCGATCCGCATTCAGAATAGGCATGCCGAAAATCGCTGAATTCTTGTCGGTACGGGCCGCGGGATTGACCACGTCGTTGGCGCCTATGACCAGCGCGATATCTGTGTTGACGAATTCGTCATTAATATCTTCGAGCTGAAAGATCATGTCGTAGGGCACCCCCGCTTCGGCCAGCAGCACATCCATCTGGCCCGGCATACGCCCGGCAACCGGATGCACGGCGAATTTCACCGAGACACCGCCGGCCTGCAGCAGTTTGACGAATTCGTACAATTTGCCCTGCCCCTGCGATACAGCCAGCCCATAGCCCGGTACGATAATGACGCTGGCGGCGTAACGCATGGCGATGCCGGCATCGCCAGCCTGAACCGGCTTCAGACTGCCCTGGATCTTGCCCTGCTTATGTTTGGCCTGCGCGCCGAAGTTGCTGAACACCACATTACTCACGGAACGGTTCATCGCCTTTGCCATCAGCAAGGTCAGCAACATCCCTGCGGCGCCGACCACCATGCCCGCTATCATCAAGGCCGGATTCTGCAACACATAACCCTCGATACCGACCGCCAGACCGGTAAAGGCGTTAAAGATCGAAATCACCACCGGCATATCGGCACCACCTATCGGCAGTGTCATCAAAATGCCGAGCGCCAGCGCACTCAGAAAGAACAGATCGATGAGGTTGGAGCGCGACATGATGTTATCGACCGCGTGAGTGCCGGAACCTGTGCTGGCACCAACGCCGGCCCCCAGCCCCACCACGACCCCAACACCGAGCGCAATCACGATGAGTAAGAGCACCCCATTCACCACCTGCTGTCCCTTGATGCGCACAGGCTGCTTGATCACACCGTCCAGCTTGGCCCAGGCTATCAAGGACCCGGACAGCGATACCGCGCCTATCATTGCGCCCAGCAAGGTCATGCCCAATACCGCGGTGCTTTGCATCGGGACGCCAAATAGCTCCACCGCTGCGATCGCCGCCGCAGCACCACCGCCCAGACCGTTATAGATCGCCACCATCTGCGGCATGGCCGTCATCGCAACCGTGCGGCCGGCCCACCAGGCAATACCCGCACCTATGCCCAGCGCGATGATGGCCAGCGCCAGATTGGTCGGCAGATACGGACGGGCTGCCGCCTCCACCAAAAAGGCATATAGAAAACTGGCCAGCACAGCGACGGCCATGCCGATACCCGCGAGATAGATGCCTGATGGCGCAGTGACGGGCGACGCCATCCGATGCAGGCCGTATAAAAACAATAAGGCGGCCGCAAAATCGGCTACACCGATTCCCAACTGAGGCAGGAGAGTCAGCATGACGAATTCCTAGTCTTTTTTGGCGTGAACCACTTTGACGCTGGCACGATGGCCGCGTGCAGGATGCTTGAGCGGCACTACGCTGGTCTTGAACATGGCCAACATGCGGTCGGTTACCGCGTAGCCGCCCGCGGCATTGCCCGCGCCCAGCAATACCGCCGCAAAACCGATCACTTGCTGCTGGGTTGTACTGGCATTCAGCAAGGCGTATATACCGCCAACCACGACGATACCGTGGACAAAGTTTGACCCGGACATCAGCGGGGTATGCAGGATGGCAGGCACTCGTCCGATGATGACCCAGCCTGCGAAAGCAGCCAGCATGAAGATATAGAGGCCGACCATGCCCGAGATCGCGATCTGAAAATCCATGATCAAGTCCTGTGTATCAAGGTGAGAGTTGCATGCCCATTGGATGCCGCTTTCCTGGCAGAGCGAGCCGATACGACGATAGGCCGCGCCGCAGCATCTCTTGAATCTGCCTTGTTCTCGCCAGCATGGGTCAGCACAGTCTGGGACAGTATTTCATCGTCCCAGTCGATCTGGATGACGTTATCCTTCAGCATCAGTGCGAGCAGGTTGTATTGATTTTTCGCGTAGAGCTCACTCGCATCGCCACCCAACAGCGAAGGCACATCCAAAGGCGCCAGAATGGTCACGGCCCCGATTCGGACGGTTTGACCGGGGATGGAGTCTTCGCAGTTCCCGCCGCCTTCGGCAGATAGATCGACAATCACCGACCCCGCTTTCATGCCGGCAACCTGGGTATGGCTGATTAGTTTGGGCGCCGACTTGCCCGGGATCGAGGCGGTGGTAATGACCAAATCGGCACGTTGGATATGTTGCGTCAGCACAGCCGCTACTTTGACCTTCTCGTCCGCGCTCAACTCACGCGCATACCCACCCTTGCCAGTCGCGTCGATATTCGTATCGACAAAAGTAGCCCCTAGCGACAGCGCCTGCTCGCGTGTTTCGGGGCGTACGTCATAGCCTTCGACCATGGCGCCAAGCCGATGCGCAGTCGCAATCGCCTCCAGACCGGCGACCCCCAAGCCCATCACCAGGACATGGGCGGGGCCGATTGCGCCAGCTGCACTGGTAACTTTGGGCAACACGCGGGCAAGATGCGTCGACCCAAGTTGAACCGCGTAATACCCGGCCAGCGCCGACTGACTGGAAAGCGCATCCATTGCCTGCGCTCGCGTGATGCGAGGTACCCGTTCCATCGCGAAGCAGGTGATCTTTCGTTCCAGCAAACGCTGCAACAAGGCAGCCTTATGCTGCACGTAGATAAACGAAACCAGGATGGCGCCCGCTTTCATCGCGTTGATCACTTCCAGCGCGGGCGCCTGAACCGCCAGCACCACATCCGCGTTTTTGACCAATTCGATACGATCGGACACGAACTTGACGTTCTCGAAGCTTTCATCGCTAAGATCAACACCCTTGCCCGCGCCAGTCTGCATATGCAGCTTGGCACCCAATTTGATCCACTTCTGGACCATGGACGGCACAAGCGCCACCCGGCGCTCGTGTGCCCCAGTCTCAGTCAGAACCGCGACATTGACATACATGGCATATTGTCCTCAGGACATCAGACCGGAGCGGCGAAGGTACCGGTACGTACCAGTTTTTTATTCACGAACTCCTGTATCCCCATATTGCCGAGTTCGCGTCCATAACCGGAATCCTTGATCCCGCCAAACGGCAGCTCGGCATCAGACCAGTCAATGTTATTGACAAACATCATGCCGGTATCGATCCGACTCGCGACACGCTTGCCGCGCTCTTCATCGCGGGTAAAGACAGATCCGCCCAGACCGAAGTCCGAATCGTTGGCCAGTTTGATCGCGGCTGCTTCATCCTTGACCCGAAAGAACGATACGACGGGCCCAAAAAACTCATCACGGAAAGCCGGGTTGTCGGGCTTGATATCGGTCAGGATGGTGGTTTCCATATAAGAACCCGGGCGGTCGATACGTCTGCCACCTAACAGTAGCTTGGCGCCATCGGCCACCGCATCATTCACTTGCTTCAGCAGTTGAACCAGCGCAGCCTCGGTCGACAGCGGACCATGGGTAGTTTTCTCGTCCAGGGGATCACCCGCCTTCAAGGACGACAGGGCGGCGGTAAACTTCTCGATAAACGCATCCGCGATTGACTCGACGACGATAAATCGTTTGGCCGCGCAGCACGTCTGACCACCGTTGTACATGCGGCCCCATACTGCCCAAGGAATGGTCTTCTCGAGGTCAGCGTCTTCCAACACGATGAACGCGTCGCTGCCGCCCAACTCCATCGAAGTTTTCTTCAGATGCAAGCCGGCACGTCCGGCGACATCCTTACCGGCTGCCACGCTGCCGGTTAACGCCACACCCTTGATACGGGGATCGTCGATGACACGGTCGGCCTGCTGATGCGAGATCAGCAAGTTGGTGTAAGCCCCTTTGGGCGCGCCGGCATCGCTTAACAGCTTTTCAAAAGCGATCGCACATTGCGGCACGCAACCGGCATGTTTGACCACCAGCACATTGCCAGCCATCAGTTGCGGACCAGCCACACGGGCCAACTGGTAATACGGAAAGTTCCACGGCTCGATGCAAAACAGCACACCGAAGGGGCTGCTTTCCATATGTGCGGCACCATGCTTGGGATGCAACTTGGTCGGCGCCAGAAAGGCTTCGGCATGTTTCGCGTAATACGACAGAATATCGGCGCTAAATTTCACTTCCCCGCGCGCTTCGTCGATACGCTTTCCCATTTCCAGCGTGGCGAGTTTGGCGAAATCATCGACATGGGCGCGCAGCAGTTCGGCGGCTTTCTCAAGAATCTCCCTACGATACGAAAAGCTGGTGCTCTTCCAAGTCTCGAAGCAGCTTTCAGCGGCCGCCAATGATATCTCGAGTTGTGCGTCGTTCAGGCCATCGAAGATCTTCAGGGTTTTTCCGTTGCTAGGATTGATGCTTTGATAAGACATGGTGAATTTCTCTTCTGACAAAATCGATTGGAATCCCCAACATGGCGCAGTCTGGACACGCGCCTCGTGCATCGAACCTTGCAGTGGATGCCAGAGTCGGGATGAAATGTGGGTGCGGCATAGACCGCTCTTGACACAATCGGCCTCAAATCCGGAAAGGGATCTATGCCACTTCGGTGGATAGATGAGCGAACACGTGCAGCGCGGCGACAAGAGCCTGCGGGTCAATCGCTTTCGGATCACGCTGGACGGAGCAAGACAGCACCGAGTACCGGAACCTCAGAACAAGCGGGCATCGGCCTCATGATTTTTTGGGCGTAAGCTGCCCGGGGCCGATGTAGCATCAGCTTCTTCGCCGCCCCCCCCTTCATTGACCCAGATTTCGATGCAACGATCGAGCTCGGTGACGGGGCCTTGTTGTGCAACGGCTCGGCGCGTACTGGTGTCGCCCCATCCGATCAAGGGCGCAAAAAATTCAAGTCCAAACAAACTGTGCATGGTCATCACCTCGGCGGAATATGCGATTCGACAAACCAAAGTTGCTGGTCGACGCCGCGCGATATCTGCGTAAAAAGATCAGCCGTATCGGCATCGCCGAAATCCGCTGTGGCACTCACCGCATTGCGCACCGATTGACCAAAGCTGGCCAAAGTACGGGATACCGCCAATAAATGCTGCTGCTCGTCCGCTACACCCAATGGATAGCGCAGCAAAAAGGAGTTTTCCGCTGCAACCTGCACCGTGCCATGGGCGGTACCACCGAGTCCCGCCGCACGTTCAGCCAGCAAATCGGAGTAGCATTCGACCTCGCCTGCGGTTTTGTCGAATAACTCGTGGATGGCGATAAAGTTCTGACCTCTGACATTCCAATGCGCCTGCTTGATCTGCGCATGCAAGTCGATCGCAGCCGCCAGATGTTTGTTCAGAACCGCTACGGATTGCGAGCGTATGTCCTGTTCCAGCGTATTGCGGGTTGGATACATGATGATCAGTTCCTGATATGTCGCGTGCGCTGTCTGTCTGATGCTGCCGAGTCGGTTTCTTCGAAGATCCTGCAGCACATAAGTCCATCTTAGGACTCGCAGCGCGATTCCGTCAGGATCGGAAACTACTCAATTTTCTGATTACGCTTACCGACCCCGCGCTCATATTTCACACCCGTCATCTCCATGCCTTTCAGGTATGCGCACAGCCATGCTCGAGGGCTTCGTCGCGTTCGGATTCATCGGCCAACCAGAACTCTCGTCGCGCCTGATCAATCACACGACGCACATAGGCGGCATAGCCGCTATGTCCTGGCGCTTCTATATCCCAGTTGCGCGCTTCCTGATCGAGTGGATGAACCGTGGGCAAAGCCAGGTGTTGATTCAGGTCCTGGTCGCTTAGCGGTAGATCAAGCCGAATCCGTCTTTTGATCTCAGTATGGATCTGCGCGTCGGTCAAATTCATTTTCGGCACGATAGGCTCCTCGAATGGGACACCGGTAATGGGGTAGCGACGAACAGCGGCGCATACGGGGCTGATGGCGTAATACATGTTCACGCCCCACCTCGAGATAGACTCAGCACCCACTATCCGTCAGCGAGGCACGCTGCATACTTCAGCGAACGCTCTGCGAGCATAGAAGTGAGCCAATTTCGGCACCAGCCTCGGAAAGTACTCAAACGTACAGGCTGCCTCGGCAATGCCGCGTACCATCGTCTCGTTAGGTCCTGCAGCCGTCTTTTTCTCGGAGCAAACCATGATGCCCGAACACGCCATTCATCAAGCCGATAAATTTCGTTCACGACAATGCATCAAACGCATGTTACGCAATGGATTGCGAGGAAAATCCGAAATTGAACAGCTCGAAGATGAACTGGCGCACACCCGTGCCGAATTACGCCGCGCGCTGCGGCAACTGGAATGCGCCACGCGTTCGGTGAAATCGCTGGTACCGATACCATCAACCGATCCTGGTGACCCTTCGCCGGGGCCCGAATTCAGGCTCAACCCCAGTGAATCTGGACACAGGCTCACCTTTAAGGAGATCGATCATCTTTCGCCTGAGCGCTTGTCTACGGAGTTCGACCAGACCATGATGGGGCTTCAACAGCCGGTCACATCAGGCATCGATAACATTTCGCAAGCCGCCCCTGTCGTATTTGTGATTGACGATAGTCGCCTGATGCGTGACACCCTGCGCGACGTATTGGAGCAGGATGGTTGCGTCGTCGAGAATTATGCGAGTGGTGAAGCGTTTCTTGAAAGCGCGTATGGGGGTCGGGAGGGCTGTATCGTGATCGATACCCATCTGCCCGGTCTAAGCGGACTGGCGCTGCTGGCACAGCTATTCGAAGCGGACATCTGCCTACCTGCCATCATGATTACCGGCAACAGCGACATTGCCACCGCCGTCCAAGCGATGAAAGGCGGTGCCGCCGACTGCCTGGAAAAACCGGTGGGCCGTGGTGAACTGATAGACAGCGTCCGTCGTGCGCTGCGACAAGGACGCAGCGACAACCAGCGGCATGCCTGGCGCCGTAGCGCGGTATGCCATATTGCCAGCCTGACACAGCGCCAGCGGCAAGTGATGGACCAAGTACTGAGCGGACGGCCCAGCAAGATTATTGCGGCTGAGCTCGGCATCAGTCAGCGCACGGTCGAAAACCACCGCGCCGCCATCATGAAGAAATCCGGCTGCCGGTCTTTACCCGAGTTGGCACGTCTGGCGCTGGCCGCGGCCCCGCGCGGGCGCCAAGCCTAAGCTGGCCGCAGCTGCATCTGCGGCCGGGCGCGAAATGGGTAGATTGGTACCTCGAAATGGCACCGTTAACCCGACCGACACTAGCCTCTAAAAATATCGAAAGGCTCGATCTTGAGTACTTTACGTACCCCGATATAACTGGAAATACCGGCTATGACACGACCATGCCGAAGGCCAAAGCCAGATTCCAAAACGTGGTGATCGCCGCATAGTTGGGAATAAACGCCTTGGCGATTGCAATCACCACCGTCACTAAGCCCACGCCAAGCCCATAGCCGGTCAGTGCGGTGAAGGTGGCCATAAACAGTATCATGTAAATCAGCTCACGCCCCTGCGCGCCGATTGCCTTGAGTGCACCGAACTTATCCAGATTCTCCAGGATAAAGCTGTAGAACGTCTGACCCGAAATCGACAGACCGACGATAAAACTGATCACCGTCATCAACAGGACGTTAGTGCCCACCCCCGTCTGGTAGGTATAGTAGTTGGCAATACGCTGGTTGAATTCATTTTTTTTGGTCAGGGCCACATAGCCGAGCTTGGCGACTTGCTGTTTGATCCCCGGGATGGCCGCCGGGCTCTTGGGCTGAACCAGGATATAAGAGATCGTAAAGCGCGTCCCGGGCACATATTGAATTGCCCGGTTGTAGGTGGTGTATAGCGTCGGCACCCCATTCAGACCATTGACCGGAACTCGGGCGACACCCACGATCACCCCGCGCAGATCATTCAGTTCGAACGTGGTGCCGATCTTGGGATCCTCCAACTTTGAGAATTCAGCATCATGGACCACGACAAAGGCGTCGTCGGCATAGATGTCCAGCATGTTGCCTTGTTGCATTTCGGGCCGCCCAAACAGACTGGCGTCATCGAGACCAACCACATTGACAGCCTGATAAGCGCCATCCGCTAATTTGACCTGGGCGCCGCCGATATACAGCGGCACGGCATACGCCACCCCATCCATACTCAAGGCGGCGTCCAGCAGGTAGTCGGGCTAGGGAAAGGGGCTGGTCGGCGTATTCACGGCTGGATCCATGATCCGCATAGTGGCGCCGATATTGGTCACCGTCGAATAGGCTCGATTCAGGATGCCGGCAAACATGGCCGTCATCTGCACCATCAGGAAGACTGAAAAGGTAATGCCGATCAGCAAGGCAGAAAATTTGGCCCTATCGTTGACCAACAGCTTGAAACCTATGCGCATGATGCCGGAATATTTCATGGCACGACGCTCCCGCCACCCGTTGCGCCGGCAGGTTTTGCGTTCCACCCCCCCCAGCGCGGCGAAAAAAGCCACCGTATCCTGATCGCGTTGCGCGACGGCCTGCACATACGCGACCGAGATCGCTTCACGTTTAGTTTGATCTACCTTTTATAGCCTGCGCCCAGGAATGATGCGCATGCGTGATGAGCCGACCTGCGGTCAAGATCCCGTGTCGCATGCAGATCCGGTTTTCATGTATAGATCATGTCGCAATGGCAAGCGCAGCCATTGACGTAAATCAAGCAGTGGTAATTGCCGAGATAAATCCCCGCGACCTTATTTTTTATAAGAATGAAAGTCGGCTATTGCGGCACAGAACAGGTGTATGTCGGCGGCGCTACGTCATCTTCAGACGCGCGAAAACCGGCATCCTGAATAGATCAGCAGGATGGGTAAAACGGCCGCAGCGACCAGGACATCGGCCAGCGATAGGGCGGCCAGATCTGTTGCGGTCATGGTAGAAAACCTCCCGGGATACTGCTTAAGAAGTCGCGACGCCCGCCTCCCCGGGCCGTCGTTGCCTACTCAGATCGGTTAGGGTTTTTTCTTGATCTGCTCCTTAGCCTGGCCATACGTGGCCTGCGCTTTGCCCAGATTCTTTTGAGTCTTACCTTTCGATGCCAGCGCTCCATCGCCAGTCACTTCGCCTACTACTTGGGTCACTTTACCTTTGACTTCTTTGACATGGCCCTGCACTTGATCCTTATTCATCGCATATCCTTACGCAGTTGATCTGTTCCAATTCAGTCGGAAAATCGCTTTCGCCTGATGCGGCGAACTCAGCATCACCTGTGATACAAGATGAGTCGGTACGCTGCCGTACTGGCTTTAGTCGCCATCACGAAAGCCATCCGCTCGTATTCCGCACTATTTCCCAATCTGATTGCCGACCACGCCACCAACCGCGGCGCCGCCTACCGTGCCCAGCGCACTACCACCGGTCAACACGGCACCGGCAACACCACCAACACCCGCGCCGACGGCAGTATCCTCACCACGTGGCGACATGCCGCTGCAGCCGGCGATCACGCTGCCAATCGCAAGACCCGCGATGACCATCAGACTATGGCGTATCAGTTTCATTTTTATCCTTCCAAGCGATTGTCGCACCCCAAAATCGCGCACCTAGCGCGATGTTCGAACCAGACCACATTGACTACATGACCCAGCTCAATACTTGCCGCACATGCTGGGTCGTCGAAATACTGACCGTCCGACGTTCTGTCTTGCCTCGATAGGTCGCGGCTATGGTGTAGCGGCCATCAGGTAACATGGCTAATACATATGGACCAGCCGAGGCCACATCCAGCACAGTCTGGCCGTGCGCATCGGTAATCACGACCGGGACCCCGGCCAGATACTCGTTACCATTCCGCGTGGTTCCGACGAATGTCAGTGTCAATGAATAGTCTTTCATCACCTGCTTGATCGCCTCGGATTGATCCAAGCCTATGCCGCCGGATAAATAAGTCACCTGCCCCAGTTGTTGCGTGGATGGCAGGTTGCTGTCGAGCCCGGCCGCAACGGCGGCCATTGTCGTTCCGACGACTGCGCCCAGTATCAGCGCGCGCCGCCATAAGCCTACTGCGAGATGTTTCATGTCGAACTCCATCGAAGATATCGAGCCCGCAAACGTATCGTCGCAATCTGGTGCCGCCGGACAGCGCGGCAGGATAACCGCACTTGGATTGGGATATTTGGACTTGAGATACGGCGAGTGTCTCGCCAGCTTGGCGTCGGGGATACTCCAGCACAGGCTGCGCGCCTGCGCGACCTGCGTCGGTACGCTGACGTACGAGGTCAGGATGCGCTTGGACCGCCAGAATCGGCGTCAGATCGCCTCCAAATCGGGGAGCAATCGATCGAACTCCCGTTTCACCACGCCGTAGCATTCGCATACGCGTTTTTCCAGACCGGGGCGGTCCAGGACTTCAATCACACCATAGTTGTAGCGTATCAGGCCCGCTTCCTGAAGTTTCATCGCCGCTTCGGTTACGCCGGGACGGCGCACTCCGAGCATATTGGCGATCAGTTCCTGCGTCATCTTTAACTCGTTGGTTGGCAAGCGATCCATACTCAGCAACAGCCATCGACAGAGTTGCTGATCGATCGAGTGATGGCGATTGCAAACAGCGGTTTGGGCCATCTGCGTAATCAAGGCTTGGGTATAGCGCAGCAATAGCCGCTGCATTGGCCCAGCACGATGGAATTCGTCCTTGAGGATTCTGGCATTCAGCCGATACCCGTGGCCTGCGCTTTGCACTACGGCGCGGCTCGGTGTGGTCTCACCGCCCATAAATAGCGCAATGCCGATCACACCTTCATTGCCTACGATCGCAATCTCCGCTGAGGCGCCATCCTCCATCACGTACAGGAGTGAGACGATGGAGGTGGTGGGAAAATAGACATGATCCAGCCGGTCCCCGGATTCATAGACCACATGACCAAGCGGCATATCGACCAATGCCAGATGCGGGCCAATACGGTCCCACTCCGCTGTCGGTAGCACAGCGAGCAGGTGATTGTCTTTCGGTTGACTCATCGTCGCCATGGGCTTATCTCCGATATGCCATCAATAGATGGCGCGCGGCGCAGCGGCAGTGCATTCCAATTCGATCACACGATCGATAATGGCTTGCAGATGCTGTTGTTCCGGCTGCGTAAAACTATCGTGCCGCAGGGCGATGTCTTCAAGACGCTTGCGCCAGTCGGCCAGTGGCGCGCTGCGATTGGGCATGACACCCGAGATCAGTGTGTCGAGACAATCTAAGTCGTCTCGAATCGGCGTACGTACCATGACCATGACGTTCCCCTAGATATAGTGCTACCGGCATTCAGGGCCAGTCTGCGCCATGCCTGGGATAAGTTCTGCCCGATACCGTACGAAAGAGGCTTTAATTTAGACCAACGTTGGGCGTGTCGTTCGGAGGGGGATCTGGAACGAAATCGAATATTCCTGCTGTCTGCACCGCTGCAAGGCGGCGTCAGACACAAACTTCAAGTGGTACAACACAGCATGGGCACGATACACCGAATATCGGCACCGTTACCATGCGTCGCTGACTTAAGCCACGATATGGAAGCCGGCATCGGCAAAGATCACCGAACCCGTCAGCGTCATACCGGCATCGCTCGCCAGCACCACGGCAATCCGGCCTATCTCTTCGATCGTAACTTGATGCTGTGCCGGTGTATGCGAACGCACGTCGTCCAGTAGTGCATCGAAATGATCGATGCCGGACGCCGCGCGGGTCTTGATTGCACCGGCGGATATGGCGTGAACATGGATACCGTGCGACGCTAAATCGACCGCTAGATAGCGCACACTCGATTCGAGCGCTGCTTTGACCGGCCCCATCAAACTGTAGTGCTCGACCGCGCGCTCGGCACCATAAAACGATACCGTGATCAAACTACCACCGTCCGTCATCAGCGGCAGGGCGAGCCTGGCCATACGTATAAAGGAATGGCAGGACACATCCATCGCCAGCGCAAAGCCCGCGGCGGAGCAATCGACCAAGCTTCCGTGCAAGTCTCCACTGGGCGCAAACGCGATCGAATGCAGCAGGAAGTCGAGCTTACCCCAGTCCTTGCGAATACGCTCGAACACCGCCTCCAACTGCCCCGCTTGACTGACGTCACATGGCAAAACGATGTTCGCTTGCAGCGTGTCGGCGACCGGGCGCACATAGGGTTCAGATTTCGCGTTCAAGTAGGTGACGGCGAGTTCGGCGCCGGCCGCTCGGAACATGCTGGCGCAGCCGGAGGCGATGCTGTGCGGGTTGGCGATACCGACCACCAATCCGCGTTTCCCAGCCAGATCAATCATGGCATTCATGTCGCCAGCTCCTGTTGATGGAACACTGAAGCAGCTTCGTTCGCAATAATCTGTTCTTCGTCAGTCGGCACTACCAGCACCGTCACGCGGCTACCGGCCCGACTGATCAAGCCGGCATCATGGTTGTTCGCCTCGCAGTCGAAATCGATCCCCAACCAGGCCAGGCGCGCACAGACCGCAGCGCGCACTTCCGGTTGATGTTCGCCGATACCGCCGGTGAACACCAGCGATTCGAGTCCGCCCAGCGTATTCGCAAGCCGTGCGGCTTCCCCCGCGATGCGAAATGCAAACAGATTGAGTGCCTCGCACGCTTCGGGCAGCCGGCTGGCCAGCAAGACGCGACTATCGCCACTGATGCCCGAAATACCCAGCAAGCCAGATTTCTTGTACAAAATATCCTCGACTTCTTCGGTACTGCGCCGCTGTTGCTGCAGCATATACAGCACCACGCCTGCATCGAGCGTCCCGCAGCGGGTCGCCATCGGGATCCCGTCCAAGGTCGAGAATCCCGTGCTGGTATCACGGCTGAGCCCGCCGCTGAGGCCGCATAGACTGGCGCCGCTACCCAGATGGGCAGCGACGACTCGGCCATGCGCCAGCCGGGCGTAACGCTGCGCCAAGGCACCGGCAATGTACTGGTAAGAAAGGCCATGAAAGCCGTAGTGTTTGACGCCCGCGTCAAAGTATTCGCGCGGTAATGCGAAGCGGCGCACCAAGTCGGTCTGAGTGCGATGAAAGGCGGTATCGAAGGATGCCGTCTGGCTCAGATCGGGACGCACATGGCGTATCGCATGGATCAAGCGCAGGCTCTGGGCTTGATGAAACGGCGCCATCGGCAGTAGTGCTGCGATCGCCGCGAGACTGTCTTCGGTAATCGTGGCCGGACCATCGAAGTGATCCCCGCCGTGAACCACGCGATGCCCCACGGTAGATAATTTCTTCAATGCGAAATTATCGGCAAACCAGTCCAAGGTTTCGCCCATGACTTCATACAGCGTCACACTGAGCGCGGACTTGAGTGCAATGTCGCTGACGCCATCCGCATGGGAAAAATGCAACATGATAGGGCTGCTACCCAAATCGATGGTGCCCTGCCCCACGCGCTTAGGTCCGTCGTGGGTAATGCCGAATAAACCGATTTTGATGGAAGATGAACCGGCGTTGAGAGTCAGTAGAAATGGATCGCTCATGGCAGCACCGCGCCCCCCTGGTGGCGTTCGTGCACCAGCTTGGCCAGCGCCGTCGAAGCCAAGCGCACGCGCAGGCTGTCAGCGCGGCTGGTCACTATGATAGGAACGCGCGCGCCCAGTACCAGGCCGGCCGCATCTGCGCCGGCGAAGTAAATCAGTTGTTTGGCCAGCATATTGCCGGCTTCGAGATCAGGCACCAGCAAGATATCGGCTTCGCCGGCAACCGGGGAATCAATCCCTTTGGTTTTCGCCGCAATCAAGCTGATGGCATTATCGAAGGCTAGCGGACCATCCACCGAGGCGCCGTGTATCTGACCACGCGTCGACATCACGGTCAGCGCCGCAGCATCGAGCGTGGTACGCATACGCGAATTCACGGTTTCCACCGCAGCCAGCACGGCTACCTTGGGTTGAGCAACCCCCAGCAGATGCAGCAGATCGATCGCGTTCTGGCAGATATCACGTTTTTGTTCCAGTGTAGGCGCGATATTGACTGCCGCATCAGTCACGATCAGGGGCTTGGGATAGGCGGGAATATCCATCAAATAGACATGACTGATGCGCCTATGCGTGGTGAGATTGCCCGCCGGGTCGACGACTGCCGCCAGTAACTCAGCGGTTTCCAGACTGCCCTTCATTAAAGCCTCAACTTTGCCCGAAGCCGCCAGTTCGACTGCACGCACCGCCGCGGCCTGACTGTTCTCGGTGGCTTCGATAACAATATCGTCCAGGTTAACGTTGGCCAGTCGCGCGGCTGCCCTGATTTGCGTCTCGGGGCCGACCAGTATTGGTAGCAGCAGACCTGCATCGCGTGCCTCCAGCGCCGCGACGATGGTGTCGACCGTACACGGATAGACCACCGCCGTGCGCAGCGCCGCATGCGCGCGCGCCTCCTGCACAAAAGCCTCGTAGCGGTTGTGTCGGCGCACACTGACATCAGGTCGCGGCATGCGTGGCCACACGATGGGATCGGCGGGCGCGATTACCGTCGCCAGCCCAGTCAAGACCTTATCGCCGCTCTGATTGGTGCATATGGTATCGAGCAACACGATACGTTTTTCGGTACGCTTTTCCTTGACAGTGACCGTGGTCGTAATCACGTCGCCCGGCGTCACTGGATGACGAAACGCCAAGGTCTGGTCAAGATAGATGGTCCCAGGGCCCGGCATTTTGGTGCCGAGCAGGGCCGAAACCAGCCCGGCAGTCCACATGCCCTGGATGATGATATGACCAAACATGTCCTGAGCCGCGAATGCAGCATCCATATGAGCCGGATTGACATCGCCAGACATCGCGGCGAATAACTGGATATCATCACGGTTCGCGATCGTCTCGCTAGAGGCGGTTTCGCCGATATCGAGTTCATCGAAAGTGCGGTTATGCATCAGATTATCGTTCATCGGAAAACTCTCAATGTTGGAACACGTAAGTGCCGGGGGCACTTGTCAGTGTGGTCATATCGGCGCTCTTGAAGCCCATCTGCGGCGGTGCGACCGGCACTGGATCGGAATGGTTGTTGATCCACGCACTCCAGGCTGGCCACCATGAACCTTGCTCAGGCGTGGCGGCGGCCTTCCAGTCTTCGGGACCGACGCGCAGATCGTTGGCCGGAGTGAATTTGATGCTGAATTGCCTATTCGCGTGTCCCGGTTCACTGACAATACCGGCGTTATGCCCACCGCTGGTCAGGACACAGGTGATATCGGTATCGCAGAGGTAGTGAATCTTGTAGACCGATTGCCATGGCGCAATGTGATCGCGCTCCATGCACACCGTGAAGATCGGTGCGCGGATGTTGTGCAGCGAGACGCGCCTGCCTTCCACGCCGTAGCGTCCCGACGCCAGATCGTTATCGAGAAACAGTTCGCGCAGATATTCGGCGTGCATGCGATATGGCATCCGCGTGGTGTCGGCATCCCAGGCCATCAAATCAAACATGGGCACGCGCTGACCCAGCAGGTAGTCGTGTATCACGCGCGACCAGATCAAGTCGTTGGAATGCAATAACTGAAACGATGCCGACATCTGATTACCGGCCAGGAAACCTTGCGACCACATCATGCTTTCCAGGAAATAGATTTCGCTGTCGTCGACAAATAGTTGCAGCTCACCAGGTTCGGTGAAGTCCGCCTGCGCGGCCAACAGGGTCACCGTGGCCAAGCGCTGGTCGCCGGTGTTCGCCATCGCAGCGGCGGCGATGCTTAGCAACGTGCCGCCCAGGCAATAGCCAGTAGCGTGTATCTTGCGATCTGGCGCAATCTCGGACACGGCGTCCAACGCTGCCATCACCCCCAGACGCCGATAGTCGTCCAGACTCAAATCACGATCTTCGGCCGACACATTGCGCCAGGACACACAGAAAACCGTGTGTCCCTGCCCGACCAGATAGCGCACCATCGAGTTGTGCGGTGACAGGTCAAGGATGTAATACTTCATGATCCAGGCCGGGATGATCAGAATGGGCTCTGCCGTTACCAGCTCTGTCGTCGGCGTGTACTGGATCAACTCGATCAGATGGTTGGCAAAGACGACTTTACCGGGTGTCACCGCCACCTCAACCCCAACCACGAACTGATCGACGCCCAAGGGGGAATCGCCTTTGGCCTGGCGCTCAGCATCGTCGACCAAGTTGAACGCGCCCTGCCATAAATTGGCGCCATAAGTGGCCGCAGTACGTTGCAACACTTCCGGATTGGTCCAGGGTGAATTGGTCGGGGCCACCACATCCAACAACTGGCGTGCGCTGAACGAAACCACATGTTGATGGTGGTGAGTCATGCCCGGTACGTCGTGCGTCGCCGCACTCCACCACTGCTCGGCCAATAAAAAAACCTGCTGACTAAACCGGAATGGTTCGGTCTGCCAGACTTCGGCCTGGAAGCGCCTATCGCCTGACAATGGAATGGCCAGCTCGGAGGGCACGGTGCGTGTAGCGAGATTCGACAAGTATTCCGCGGTCCACCTCGCATTACGCATGGCCAAGGCCAACAGTTCCAGCTGCTTACCGGACGCCGAAGTCAGATGGATCAGCCAGTCGGAAAATGCCAGCGTCAAAGCGGCAGGCGAAACGCCGCCCGTGACGCGCGCAACCGCCGCTTCCTTGATGCGGTCAAGCACCCGAAATGGATCGTCGATCGATGCGGCAGACAAAGCCCCTGGAATGACCGGATCGACCGGTACCGTGTGGGTTGAGCGAGTATCCATATAAGGTCCTGTGACGGAGGGGGGGCACCGTGACGGCGTGACGGATTCACTCAAGCCGTGGCGTGAGTGAGACAGATCCCGCATCGACAAACGATACGAATGTCTGCATGCGTAGATCACAAGCGTGGAGATCGCAAAGACCGGGAACTGGCGCTCGTCAGTGAACGCGGTCCGCCTGGCGCCCGTCCGGTAGCGCTGGAAGTATGGCGTACAGTAAGGCAGATCGATCGCGCTCGCCCCGATTGCGGGTCGCTGAGTCAGATCATAGAGAAGTCGGTTCGAATCCGACAGCATCGGAAACTACTCAGCCCCCGGCTGTGGTCCGGGGGCGGGCATTAAGCTGCCGTAGCGGCAGTCAGAGCGACTTGACCCACGCCAGCGCATCGTCCGCCAGGCGTCGCAACAAATGCGACAAAACATGCACATCTTCCGCGCCCCACCCTGCAAGCAATGTTTCGATGATCTTCTGTCGTGCCGCGTCCAGCGCTTGGGTCATCACCCGCCCCTGTTCCGTGATGATGGCAGCGCGCACCCGCCCGTCGTTCGGGCTTGCACACCGTGCCACCAACCCCAGGGCTTCCAGCTTGGTGATCTGTCGACTGACGGTGCTGTAGTCGCGCCCCACCAGTTCTGCCAGTTCGACGATACCCAGCGGCCCCAGTCGCTCGACTCTGGCCAGCAACGGAAATAAGGCGCGGTCCAGATCGACGCCGGCAGCTTCGATCAGGGCAGCGTCGGGCTGCGGTCGATTCAGCACGCCGGTTAAGTCCAACAGTGCGCCGCGCAGTTCACGGATGTCTTTTTTCATAGTCAGTATCTCTTCACGACAATTATGTGTATTATACACTATGTGTATTTAGCACATATATCCCGGACTCTATTTCGAGTGCGGGGAGTCTTATCGAACAGGAGCCACACACATGAAAGCAGCATTGGTCCAGGGCCCCGGCGCGACGCCGGTTTATGCCGATTTCACGGAACCTGCCACGCGCTCAGACCTGGATCGCGTCACCGTGATCGCCTCCGCACTCAGCCAGGTCACGAGAAGCCGGGCCACCGGCGCGCACTACAGTGCATCCGGCGCCTATCCACTGATCCCGGGCATCGACGGCACAGGGTGGTTGGAAGATGGGCGTCAGGTCTACTTTATCTTGCCTGAGGCTCCCTACGGCGGCATGGCCGAGTACTGCGTCGTCAACCCGTCGCATTGCATCCCTCTGCCGGCAGGCCTGGACGCCATCACGGCGGCAGCCATCGCCAATCCGGGCATGTCGTCGTGGGCCGCATTGGTCGAGCGCGCCAAATTGCGCTCGGGGGAAACCGTGCTGATCAACGGCGCTACCGGAATTGCGGGACAACTCGCGGTACAAATCGCCAAGTATCTCGGCGCCGGCAAGGTGATCGCGACGGGGCGTAACGCCCCCGCGCTGCAAGCGTTAGCGGCACTGGGCGCCGACGTCACGATCAGCCTCGAACAAGATGCTGCGGTGCTTGATCATCTATTCCAGGTCGAATTTCAAGCGGGGGTCGATGTGGTGCTCGATTACCTTTGGGGATCGAGCGCAGAGCAGTTACTGATCTCAGGCGCTCGCGCAGGCTCGGATACGGGTCCAATCCGGTATGTCCAAATAGGTGCAGTGAGCAGCGCCAACATTACCTTACCCAGTGCCGTGTTGCGTTCAACCGCGATCGAACTGATGGGTAGTGGTATTGGTAGCATCGCGATGCCGCGCCTGTTTGATGCGATCGAACACGTGCTCAAGTCCACCATGTCAGGCAGCTTCAAAATCGCGACCCGCGCCGTCCCACTTTGCGACATCGAGCAACACTGGAACGACCCGGGTAGCCGCTGCCGCACCGTTTTTGTCACCGGGGTGCAGTCCTAAGAAATCGATATCTGCCATCCACATCAAGAGATTTGCATCACGGACGACGCATGGCCCTTATAATTGGGCATGACACCTCTTTCCATCAATGTTGCCCCCATCCGCGCCCTCTTTTCGGCCGCGCAATCCGGTTTACGCTTGCGCGCCGATATCCAGGGGATATCCCGGCACTCGCCCCTCTACGCCGCCAAGTTAGTCGGCCAGTCCCTATGAAAATCCCCAAACGACTGGCGCCACTGCTCGAGGAAGGCCTGATCGACGAGGTCCTCGGCCAACTGATGAGCGGCAAAGAAGCCACGGTATACGTGGTACGCAGCGGGGACGCCAAGCGTTGCGCCAAGGTCTACAAAGACGCCAAGCAACGTAGCTTTCGGCAAGCATCCTCGTATCGCGATGGCCGCAAGGTGAAAAACTCGCGTCAGGCACGTGCCATGGAAAAAGGCACGCGCTACGGCCGCCAGATGCAGGAAGCGTCCTGGCAGAATGCGGAAGTCGACGCGCTGTTTCGACTCGCCGGCGCCGGCGTGCGGGTGCCGCAACCTTATATCTGCACCGACGGCGTATTGCTGATGGAGCTGGTGGTTGACGCGGCCGGCGAAGTCGCACCCCGTCTCAACGATGTCGCGATGTCGGAAGCGCGCGCACTCGAAATCCACGCCCTGCTTCTGAATCAGGTCGTGCGCATGTTGTGCGCCGGCGTCATCCACGGCGACCTGTCCGAATACAACATTTTGCTGGCGGCGGACGGTCCCGTCATCATCGATCTGCCGCAAGCGGTCGACGCGGCCGGCAACAATGAAGCGGCGGCCATGCTCAAACGCGACGTCGACAATCTCGCCACTTACTGCGGTCAATTCGCGCCGCAACTGCTAGCCACCCACTATGGCGAGGAGATCTGGGGCTTGTACGAAGCGGGTCTACTGCAGATCGACACGCCACTAACCGGGCGTATCAAACTCGAAACCCGCCCGGTAGACCTCGACGGTGTATTGCAGGAACTGGAAGACACGCGACTGGAAGAAGAGGCTAGGGTGCGGCGGCAACAGGAGTTGGGTACGGATTGGTAAGTGCGTCGCGTAACGTCAAGCTCGATTGCCGCTTTACGTGATGTGCCGATCTGGCTCGGAGGCCTCAATCGCCCTTCCCAGCCTGACCAAATAGCGTTTGGCACGATCGAAGTCGCCGCGCCACAGCCATTTCAGACAGGTGAGCAGTTCCCAGGCCAAAAATGTCTCGCCGTCGCGATAAGCCCTCTTGTCGTGCTCAACCGCCGCAGGATGCGGCGATACCCTGGTCTCAAGATAGCGATTGCGATCGACGATTTCGATATAGGGTCGTTCTATCGCTAACGCCGTGCAGGGTGCGATGACATGAAACTCGATCGAGGTGAAGTCTTCCAATATGAGTTTCTGAAACGGGCTGGCGGCTTCGTGATTGCCATCAAACCGCATCAGTATCTGTTTCGCATCGATCTGTTGCCGTATCGTTTCAAACACGTTAGCTGCTGTGCCCTCGGCGCAAAATGCAACTAGATCTATATCCGACAAGCGATCCGCACGGCCTTGGGCAAATGAACCGACAACTACCGCGCCGGTGCAATCGGGCGTGTCACGCAACGCCGCAGCGATGCGGTTAAGCAATGTCCGCTGCCGCAGCGTGGACGGATGGACATCCCAGGTTTTGAGAAAATCGTCGAACGTCATGGATCGCTTGGGTTCATCGTGGACGGCGATAACAACCTTTCATATTCTTTCTTGACCACTGCATAGCATTCGCATGCGCGCGCTTCGAGTCTGGCGCGGTCCAACACCTCGATATGACCATAACTGTAGCGGATCAGCTCGGCCTCCTGCAATTTCGCCGCGGCCTGGGTCACGCCGGATCGCCGTACCCCCAGCATATTGGCAATCCAATCCTGGGTCATGGTCAGATGATGCGAAGGCAGGCGGTCCAGGCGAGTCAGTAGCCAGCGGCACAATTGCTGGTCTATCGTGTGGTGCCGGTTGCAAGCAGCGGTCTGCGCCATTTGGGTCAACAATGCCTGTGTATACAGCAATAATAACTGTCGCACGTGGGCAGAGCGTCGGAATTCCGCCTTTAGTACGTCGGCTCTCAATTGATAAGCGCGCCCGGCACTTTGCACCACCGCCTGATTAGGCGTGCTATCGCCGCCCAGGAAGTGGGCAATGCCGACCATACCCTCATATCCGACTACGGCTATTTCGGTGGACGCCCCTGCGGCCGTGACATACAGCAACGAAAAAATGGCGTTGATAGGAAAATAAACGTATTGCATACGCGCGCCGGCTTCGCACAAGACCTGTCCCAGCGCCATGTCCACCGGCACCACATACGGCGCAAGACGCGCCCATTCCACTTCGGGTAACACGGCAAGCAAGTGGTTGCCGTTTCGATGGTCTTCTTTTAGCATGGACGACCTCCGATACAGACCGCACGAACCGGACACCTCTCCGTTCTGATATTTCAAGTCTGATATTTCAAGCGGCGCGATATACCGAGAGCGCGATGCAAGACTACGATGCAAAGCATCGCACATCGTACGTCAGTTAAGCCTTACTGGCTTGATCCTCATCAAGTCAGCGCCCGCCCTGCGCGCAGCCCCGCTTGAACCTGTCATCTGCGCAGCCTGGGCTCAGCGGTTTAAGGGATAATGCCCGCTTAGATGCTACACTGAGCTTCCAGCCGTCCCATGCAGTGCGCCCGATGATAGATGCCAACACAATTTCTGCGGCGCGCTCGCCGTCCCCCGCCCCCCGTATCGTCGCCATCGGCGCCTCAGCTGGCGGTCTGCATGCGCTAAGCCGATTTTTCCAGGCCGCGGCGCCCATCCCCGGCGACATTGCTTTTGTCATTGTGGTGCATCTGGCACCCGGCGCCGAAAGCCACCTACCCGCTTTATTGGCCAAGGACACCACCTTGTCCGTATCGGTCATCGAAGACGACATGGTGGTGCGCGCCGGCCATGTCTATGTCATTCCGCCCAAAGTTTCGGTACACATCGTTCAGGGCGCATTCAAGGTACATGCCGCCGTCGAGCGCCCTGCCATCCCCATGCCTATCGATGCCCTGTTTTCGTCGCTGGCGGCCGACCAGCACGATCGCGCCATCGCCATCGTGCTCACCGGGGCCAATGCCGACGGCTCGGCGGGTTTGCGCGACATCAAGGCCGAAGGCGGCATGGTGATGGCGCAGACGCCCGACACGGCCGAGCATAGCGCAATGCCGGCCTATGCGGTCGCTACCGGCCTGGTCGATTACGTGCTCGCGATCGAAGCCATGCCCGCCGTCCTGTTCGACTACATCGGCCGCAGCACGGTCGGCGGCATGATGGGTACCCGTTTCGGCAACACCCCGAACGCCGCCACGCAGCCGCTTGATCTGGGCCCGGTGCTCGACGCGCTGGGCGCAGCCGGCTGGGATTTCCGCGGCTACAAGCGGGGTACGCTGGAGCGGCGAATCGGGCGCCGCATGGCGGTCAATCGGGTCGATACGCTGAATGCCTACTGCGACATTCTGCATGCCAAACCGGAAGAAGCCCAGGCCTTGAGCCTCGATATGATGATAGGCGTAACGGAGTTCTTCCGCGACCCGGAAGCCTGGCAGGCACTAAGCGACACGGTGCTGTCCAGTCTGCTGAACGAGCCGGAAAGCGAACAACCGTTACGCGTCTGGGTACCGGGATGCGCTACTGGCGAGGAAGCCTACTCGATGGCGATGCTGCTCACCGAAGAGCTCGAGCGGCGCCAGGCGTCGCGTAAATTCATGATCCTCGCCTCCGATGTGAATCGCGCCGCATTGATGCGCGCGCGTCAGGGCGTCTATTCGACCAGCATCGCGCTGGCGGTCGGACCGGATCGGCTGGAACGATTCTTCAACCCGCATCAGGACGGCTATCAGATCGATCCGGAGTTGCGCGAAACGGTGCTGTTCACACCGCAAAATCTGATTGCCGATCCGCCGTTCTCGCGGGTAGACCTCATCAGTTGCCGCAATCTGCTGATCTATCTTGAACCCGAAGCACAGCAACGGGTGTTCGAGTTGTTCCATTTCGCCCTCAATCCCAAACGCTACCTGTTCCTGGGGCGTTCGGAAAGCATCGACCCCGACACCAGTCAGTTTCAGCAAATATCACGGGTCTGGCGCATCTACCAGCGCAGCCCGGTGGTAGCCCCGGCCCTCTCCAGCCATCGCTTCTTGCCGCGGACGGTACGGCGCGAGGAATTTCCGCCGGCCAGCCGGGTTGGTTTGCGCAGCAAAGGTTATGCCGAACTGGTCAACGCCACCTTGCTGGAAGAACACCAGTCCGCCTCGGTGCTGATTAATACGGCACACCAAGTACTGTATGTGTGCGGCTCGGCGGACGAGTACCTGAGGCAACCAGCCGGTGAGCCGACCGGCAATATTCTCGACATGGCGCGCGAGGGTCTACGCCTCAAGCTGCGGATTGTGTTGCGCCGCGCAACCCAGGAGCGGACCGCGGCCCCGGTCAGCGAAGTCGTCGCCGACGGCGGCGCCTCGGCAGTCAAGATCACGGTTGTGCGTTTATTCGATGCGGCTCATGCTGACAAGGCATTGCTTGTCATCTTCGCGCGTGTGCCCGCCATCGACAGGCCGGTCTCGCCCGCCCCTGCCGGGGCCGATTCCGATCTCTGGCATCTGGAAAGCGAATTACGCACAACTCAGGTGGAACTCGGCAGCACCATCGAAGAACTGGAAGAAAGCAACACCGAGCTGCGCGTCTCGAATGAAGAAATACTCTCGATGAACGAGGAGCTACGCTCAGCCAACGAAGAACTCGAAACCTCAAAAGAAGAGCTGCAGGCGGTCAATGAACAACTGAATTCCGTCAATACGCAGCTTGAGCAACGGCTGCGGCAGTTGGAGCTACTTAATGAGGATATGACGAATCTGCTGAGCAGCACGGAAATTGCCACGCTCCTGCTCGATCCGCAACGTCTGATCAAACGGTTTACGCCCAGCGCAGCCCGGCTCTTCGGTCTGGTGCAGTCCGACCTCGGGCGTTCCGTGGTCGATGTGCTGGACAGCGCGCTGGGCGTTGGCCTGCTCGACGATCTCGAACGCGTGCTGCAAAATCTGGACTCGCAGATCGAGCGGGAAATCGAAAGCGCCGACACGCAATGGTACGTGCGGCGCGTCACCCCGTATCTGGCCATCCCCGGCAAAGCACCGGCTGGCGTCGTGATCACCTGGACCCTGATTACCCAGATCAAGCTGGCCGCCGAGCATGCCCGCCAACTGGCTGCGGTGGTGCAAGACTCCAGCGATGCGGTAACGGTATTCGACCTCAAGGGTCGCCTGACTGCCTGGAACCGCGCTGCTACCACCATCTATGGCTATAGTGAAGCTGAAGCATTGCGCATGGCGGTGTCGGACTTGATGCCGCCGGGTGCCACGCCAGACTATCAGCATTTCCTGCGCCATGCGCCCGATCATGAAGCACCGCATGCTTACGAAACACAACGCTTGAGCAAGGATGGGCGCCTGCTCAATCTGTGGATCACCCTGTCCGTGCTGACGGATCCGGCAGGCGATCCGATTGCGATCGCCAGTATCGAGCGAGAGCTGACCGAGCGCAATCTCGCCAGCGCCGCGTATCGCGACCATGCGGAACGTCTGGCGCTGGTCGATCGGCGCAAAAGTGCCTTCCTGGTCAGCCTGAGCGACCGCTTGCGCAATCCGCTGGCGGCCCTATCCGTGGCGGGCGAGCTGCTGAATCGCGACAATATTCCCGCGACCGACAGAACCTGGGCGACGGCCATGGTGCAAAGGCAGGGGCGCGTGCTGACCCAACTGGTTGACGAAATGGTCGATCTGACGCGCATCACGCATGGCAATATCGAATTGCATAAACAGACAGTGGCATTGAAGACCATCGTGCGTAACGCCATCGAGATCTGTCAACCCATGATAGACGGTCGCCGCCACCGGCTCACGGTCGCCCTGCCCGAAGCGCCGCTGCTATTACATGTCGATCCGGTGCGTCTGTCGCAAGTCATCGAGAGTCTCTTGATCAACGCGGCCAGATATACCCGCCCTGGCGGCCACATCGAACTGAGCGCAACACGCGGGACACGTACCGTTTCGCTGCAGATCCGCGATAACGGCAAGGGCATCGCGCCAGCTCAATTGGCTCGGCTGTTCGAGATGTTTGGTCAGGGGTTTTATGCCGAGGACAGGGATCCAGACGGCTCGGGCATCAGCTTATCGGTAGTGCGCCGGCTGGTCGAACTGCATGGCGGATCGATCCAGGCACATAGCGACGGCAAGACGGGAAGTGAATTTATCATCGTGCTGCCTTTGGAGGGCACATCGGCCGATGCCGAACCGTCCAATGCGGCAGCCATATCGAACGACGCCGGCCCCACACGCATCTTGATTCTTGATGACAATGCCGACGCGCGCGAAGCGCTGGCGCTGCTTCTGCGTAGCGAGGGACATCCCGTTCAGACCGCGTCCGATGCGGTCGAAGGTCTGCAACAGGCCGCACACTTTGTGCCGGAGATCGTCTTGCTGGACCTGCATCTACCCGGCATGGACGCGCACCAGATCGTGGCAAAGTTGCGGGAGATCGATCCTGTCCATCATCCCATCGTCATCGCGATGAACACTCTGGGACACACAGATCCCGAGATGGAGAGTCTCCAGGCGGACTTTGATCACCAGTTGAGCAAACCATTGGATCTGCAGAAATTGGGCCGTTGGCTTGCAGCGAGAGGGACGTCGGTGGATTAGCGGCTTCGCATCGCGCTTCTGCGGGTAAGGTCCGGACGGACCTTACCCGTTACAACCGGCTTAAACCAGATCGAAGCGATCGAGATTCATCACCTTGGTCCAGGCAGCCACGAAATCGCGGACGAAGGTCTGCTGCGAATCGCTGCTCGCATAGAATTCCGCCAGCGCACGCAGTTGCGCATTCGAACCAAACACCAGATCGACCACGGTACCGGTCCACTTCAGCGCGCCCGTGGCACGGTCGTACCCTTCGAGTACGCCTTCGGTCGTGGCCGACTTCTGCCACTTCGTGTTCATATCAAGCAGATTCACGAAGAAGTCGTTGGTCAGCGCGCCGGGGCGCTGGGTGAAGACACCGTGCTTGGTATGGCCGAAGTTGATATTGATGGCACGCAGACCACCGATCAACACGGTCAGTTCGGGCGCACTCAGGGTCAGCAGATTAGCGCGATCCAGCAACAGTTCAGCCGCCACCCCCGCATATTGCTTGGGCAGGTAGTTGCGGAATCCGTCGGCTGCGGGTTCCAGCACTTCAAACGACTGCACATCCGTCAGTTCCTGGGTGGTGTCGGCACGACCCGGCGAGAACGGCACCGTCACATCCTGACCGGCCAGCTTCGCGGCCGCTTCGACCGCAGCGCTGCCGCCCAGCACGATCAGGTCGGCCAGCGACACCTTCTTGCCGCCAGACTGCGCACTGTTGAACGCCGTCTGGATCCCTTCCAGCGTCTGCAGCACACGGGCCAGTTCGGCAGGCTGATTGACCTCCCAATCCTTTTGCGGGGCCAGGCGGATGCGCGCGCCATTGGCACCGCCCCGCTTGTCGCTGCCGCGGAAGGTCGAAGCCGACGCCCACGCGGTGCTGACCAGTTCCGACACGGACAGCCCGGAAGCCAGAATCTTGGCCTTGAGCGCTGCGATATCCTGCGCGTCGATCAAAGCATGGTCGACGGCCGGGATGGGATCTTGCCACAGCAGGGTTTCTTTCGGCACGAGCGGGCCCAAATACCGCACGACCGGTCCCAGGTCGCGGTGCGTCAGCTTGAACCATGCCTTGGAAAAGGCTTCCGCGAATGCGTCCGGGTTGTCGAGGAAATGCTTGGATATCTTGGCATAGCTGGGGTCCACACGCAGCGCAAGATCGGTTGTCAGCATCATGGGCGGATGCTTCTTCGAGGCATCATGCGCGTCCGGCACGGTAGCCGCAGCCGACGCTTCTTTCGGCGTCCACTGATGCGCACCGGCGGGGCTTTTGGTCAGTTCCCATTCATAAGCGAACAGGTTTTCCAGGAAGTTATTGTCCCACTTGATCGGATTGGTGGTCCATGCGCCTTCCAGACCGCTCGAGATGGCATGGGCGCCAACGCCGCTGCCGTAGGTATTGCGCCAGCCCAGGCCTTGATCTTCGATCGAGGCACCTTCCGGCTCGGGGCCGACATATTTGCCGGGATCGGCTGCGCCGTGGGCTTTACCGAAGGTGTGACCGCCGGCGATCAGCGCCACGGTTTCTTCGTCGTTCATGGCCATGCGCGCGAAGGTTTCGCGGATATCGCGGGCAGCGGCAAGCGGATCCGGGTTGCCGTTGGGGCCTTCCGGATTGACGTAGATCAGACCCATCTGTACTGCCGCGAGCGGATTATCCAACTGGCGGTCACCCTTGTATCGGGCATCGCCCAACCAAGTGCTTTCCGGTCCCCAGTAGATGTTGTCTGCCGGCTCCCAAATATCTTCGCGGCCGCCGGCGAAGCCAAAGGTCTTCAAGCCCATGGTTTCCAACGCGACGGTGCCGGTCAGCACGATCAGATCGGCCCACGACAGCTTGTTGCCATATTTCTGCTTGATCGGCCAGAGCAGGCGACGTGCCTTGTCGAGGCTGACGTTGTCCGGCCAGCTGTTCAGCGGCGCAAAACGCTGGGCACCACTGCCGGCGCCGCCACGGCCGTCGGCCACACGGTAGGTGCCGGCGCTGTGCCAGGACATGCGGATAAAGAAGGGGCCATAATGACCGTAATCCGCCGGCCACCATGGTTGGGAGTCGGTCATCAGCGCGCGGAGATCCTGGATGACGGCGTCGAGATCGAGGCTCTTGAATGCCTCGGCATAATTGAATGTGTCGCTGAGGGGGGCCGCTTTAGCGGATTGCGGATGCAGGATCTTCAGGTTCAGTTGATTCGGCCACCAGTCTGCGTTCGAAGGCGCTCCGGCCGTGGTTTGTTTCACGGCGCCACCCGAAAACGGGCATTTTTGTTCGCTTGTCAAGATTCCCTCCTTGGGTTGTTGGCTACGACTGTCTACCTGACTTAGTCTAAAGATTGGGATGTGAACGATCAAAACAATTTTCCCAATCGAAGGCATAGTCTCGCCCCGTCTCCTGCGCTGTTCGAACCGGAGCGCGAAGCAGCGAGGGGCGTTCGCCCGGCACTCGAACCCGCGTGGCGCCGCATGCCTTGGATGCGGCGGCGTCATGGTTAGTCAACCATCCTATCCGTTCCCAATGTTTTTTGCAGGAAGGCCCTCTTGCTGACTCGCTTTCCCTGCGTCGACCGATAGCGCGAATTTATATAGACTTGAATACGTCAGCACGCGTCGCGTCCGAACTTGACAGGGTGCCGTGCGGCTGCGCAGCATAGCGCAGCCCTAAGTCACAAGTTTCCGTCCTACTTTCGCAGGTGCCCCGCACCGCAACGGCATGAGCACTATGGATAGACCTGTACTGCCTCTGACGTACGACAAACTCGATCAATGGACCCTCTCCCTGCAGCAGGAACTGATACGCGAGCAGTTCGCCTGCGTCATCGGCATCCTCAGAGGCGGCGCGCCGCTCGCTTTGATGGTGTCTCACACCATCGGCGTGCAACCCGCCTTTGTGCGCTATCACCGGGCCACACGCGCGGTCAACTGGGATTCATCGATTCCAATACCGGCAGCGGGCGCCAAGGTTTTGCTGTGCGAAGACATCGCCGGCGAGGGCTACACCCTGCTCGATTGCATCGAATACCTGCGCGCCCAGGGGCTGCAGGTCAAGACGCTGACTGGCGGCTTCGACGACTTAAGCCGGGTACGGCCAGACTATGGCCTGGACGGTCGTGGCTATTTTCTGTTGATGCCGTGGGAGCGTCATGCCTATACCGAAAGCTACCGCGCAGCATGGCAGCGCACGCGCGCCGGAACCCAAGGCTGCATCGGTCCGGATCACGAGTTTGCGGTATTCGGCATCGATCTGGACGGTATCCTGCTGCCGGACTTGCCTGCGCACCAGTATCAAACGGACCTGGAAGCCGCATTGCAATTGCGTGACACTCTGCCCCCGTTTGAGCATCTGCCCCATGCCGCCGTCGCGCAATCGAAAGCCATCATCACGGGCCGCCCCGAGGACGACCGCGCCCGCACCCTGGCGTGGTTGCGCAAACATGGTTACGAACGGCCTCACCTGATCATGCGCAATCCTGAACGACACGACGACAGCCTGGCGCAAGTCGCAGCCTACAAGGCAGAAGCCGCGATCGCGCTGGCCTGCACACACTTCCTCGAAAGCGACCCGGTCCAGGCCATTCATATCGCCCATCATGCGCCGCTGCTGCATGTGATTTGGTGGGATGCGGCCAGACGCGTGGGCAAACTGGTAGCGGCACAACAGTGGGATACAACGGAGCTCGAGTTGCAATAATGGATCAGCACACCATGCCCCCACCGAGCTGAACCCGTGACGGGGAAAAGAGAGCCTTAGACCGACAGCGCCTGAGCGCCAAAATTAGATTGCGCTTAATATCGAGTCGATACTTAGAACCGGAGGCTCCATGCTGTCCACTTTTACCGCGACCCATCATGAATGAAGTGATCGCAGTCATTGCCCCGGGGGCAATGGGTAGCGCCATCGGCCGGCGCCTCAAGCAGCACGGCGCGACCGTGCTGACCTCGCTGCAAGGCCGCAGCGCCGCAGCGCGTGCACGCGCCGAGTCGGCCGGCATGGAAGACGCCGATGGCAGCCGACTGGTCGGGGCCGATCTGATCCTCTCCATCGTACCGCCCGCCAGCGCCCTGACGCTGGCTCAGGGCCTGGCCCCGGCACTCAAGCAGGCACAGCGCAAACCCGTCTTCATCGACTGTAATGCCGTCAGCGCGCAGACTGCAATCACCATCGGCGCGGTGGTCGAAGCCACTGGCGCGCCCTTTATCGACGCCGCCATCATTGGCCTGCCACCGGCACCCGGCGAGGCGGGTCCCGCCTTGTATGTGTCGGGGCCCCATGTCGAACGCGCGTCCATCCTGGCTTCCCTGGGTCTGGATCTCAAGATATTGGCGGCGCCGTGCGGCGCGGCCTCGGCCCTGAAAATGTCGTATGCCGGTATCACCAAGGGCCTGACCGGCCTGGCAGCGGCGATGATGCTGGCGGCACAGCGCGCGGGAGCCGGCCAGGCCCTGCGAGACGAACTCGAAAGAAGCCAGCCGGCGCTGCTCAAGCGCTTCAGCAGCGGGGTGCCCGATATGTTTCCCAAGGCGTACCGATGGGTCGCGGAAATGCAGGAGATCGCCCAATTCGCCAGCCCCGATCTCGCGACCCAGGCCATCTATCATGGGCTAGCTGCCTTCTATCAACAGCTTGCCGATGACCAGGCTGGCGCTCAGGCGGACATCCGTGCGCTGACGTCGTTCTTGAAGGGTGCGCAGTAGGGATTTTGCGGCTTAGCAGCGGCTTTGAAGCAGCGCTAAGCCAACTCAAAGGCCGCTCAAATCCTGCAGATTGCGCAAGACCCGTTGCTTGGCAGGCGGCAGATGCTGGTCTGCCAGGCTTTGCTCGAACGTCTCGTGCGGGTCTGTTTTGCCCAGATGTATATCGGCCTCGAGTTCGCTGATACGGCGCACATACCAATCCTTCACGCATACCGCATCGTTGCAGTTGTGCTGCCGCCACTGCCATTGCGAAATCCGATCCGCTTCGAGCGCAGGCTTGTCCAAGGCGGCATCCAGGGCGAGCCGGTAGTCCTTGGCCAAGGTGTCGTCCAGCGCAGACAGTTCAGGATCGTCGCAGACTGCCCGTTCCGAAGCCGACGCATGCTTGCCGCATTTGAAGCTGGCCGCATATGCGGTGCCGATCAGGCCCGGGCTTAGCTGGATGACCAGAACAGCCACACACGCGCCCAACTTGATGCCACGCCGCACGGCTTGAGAGAAACGGTGTTGTTCAGTCTGCATGTGATGCCTTTGAAAGTGCTTACCGAAAGACGCAAAGTGCAATCAGGCGATCAGGCCAGCACCGGTATCCGCGCCGCCCGGCATCAGGGACAGGTTTGGTGCCGCAGAGGCTTCATACCGGATCTGACCGATTCCAACCAGACCTCGCTGAATTCGCGTCATGATCGCGCACACCAGATGCACACGAACTGTCAAAAAACGGGCATTTCGGCCAATCACTTACCAAATATTTCACGCCCAATGCCTGCGCGTGACACACCACTTTCGCCAGCCGCTTATACGATCGATCCGACATCGCTGAAATATCAGCATCCGGCCGCGCCAGAGAATTTGTCTGACGATGCGCGAATATATACGGCGTCATGCCTTCCTACCTTGGTCCGCAGGCCGAAAGCGGCGTCGCTGATGCACTTGAATAGCGATTGTTCTGCAAACCGAAATTAATCGGATAAAATTTCAATACGTCTACGCTTAACCGCCGGAACCCCGGCGCTGCGATCCTCGTAAAGCCCGTACCAGGCCTGGACATACCCCACTCCAACGCCTGCGCGGTGACGCGATACTTAAGGCAACACGAACATGAAATTCTCGGACATCCGCATCGGCACCCGGCTTGGCTTGCTGGCAGGGCTTCTACTCTTTGCACTCCTGCTGGTTGGCCTGCAAGACTGGCATATGCTGGCGCAGGACAACGCTCAAACAGCGACTGCCCTGCAACGAGCGGCCACTTTCGAAGCTGCGGTCGACACTGCCCGCATGGCACAGGTCGAATTCAAGGAGCAAGTGCAGGAATGGAAAGACTTGTTGCTGCGCGGTAACGACCAAACCGCATTCGATAAATACCGCGCCGCCTTTAATACCCGCAGCGACGCGACTCAAGCCGATCTACAGAGCCTGAAATCGCTTTTTCAAAAATTGGGGCTGGACACCGATCAGGTTGATCAAGCGCTGGCCACGCATAGCGAATTGCAGGTGCGCTACCTCGACGCAGTCAAGCAATACGACGTCACAAACCCTAATAGCGCCCATCTTGTCGACGGCCTGGTCAAAGGCATGGACCGCGCGCCGACCGCCAAGATCGACAGCATCGTCGCTTATGTCCGGGATCAATCGAAATTGTCCATGGCAGCCACTACCGAAGCCACGGCGGCCAACTACCGCAAAGCCAGTCTGATTTCCTTGTTGCTGGTGGCGCTGGCGGTCGCGGGCGGTGCCGTCATCACCTACTGGCTGACACTCAGCATCACGCGTCCACTGGTGCGGGCTGTCCATTTTGCCCGTAGCGTCGCGTCGGGCAATCTGCGTGCTCAAATTGAAGCAAGCGGCAAGGACGAAACCGGTCAATTGCTGCAAGCGCTGCAAGATATGAACCACAGCTTGATCAAGATCGTGGGTGAAGTCCGCGATGGCACCGACACGATTGCTCGCAGCACCAGTGAAATTGCGGCAGGCAACCTGGACCTGTCCTCCCGTACCGAACAGCAGGCCAGCTCTTTGTCGCAAACCGCATCGGCCATGCAGGAACTGATCGGCACCGTGAAGCAGAATGCCGAACATTCCGGTCAGGCGAACCGGTTGGCCAGCACCGCCTCGCAGATCGCGATCGAAGGCAAGGCCGTGGTATCGGCAGTGGTCGAAAAAATGGGGTCGATTAACCAGTCGTCACGCAAGATCGTCGATATCATCGCGGTGATCGACGGCATTGCATTCCAGACCAATATCCTTGCCTTGAATGCGGCGGTCGAGGCGGCCCGCGCCGGCGAACAGGGACGGGGTTTCGCGGTCGTGGCCTCGGAAGTGCGTAATCTGGCGCAGCGCTCGGCCAGTGCGGCCAAGGAAATCAAGGCGCTGATCGGTGACTCGGTCGAAAAAGTCGAGGATGGCAGTCGTCTGGTCGATCAAGCCGGCGCCACCATGGACAAAGTGGTGGAAAGCGTCACGCGCGTCAGCGAGATCATCACGGGTATCGCGCTCGCGAGCGAAGAACAAAGCCGCGGCATTGAACAGGTGAATCTTGCCATTGCACAGATGGATCAGGTGACCCAGCAAAATGCCGCTCTGGTCGAAGAAGCCGCCGCCGCTGCGGATTCGATGCAGAACCAGGCCACCGTGCTAGCCAACGTGGTCAGTGTCTTCAAGCTGGCTTAGGACGCATGCGCGGCATGTGGCAACGCCGATTGCCGCGCACGACCGACCTGAGGCCAGCCCATAGCTCAAGAAGCGCGCAACCTCGCATTGCTTTGGACCAGCAGGCTGGCCTCGCTACGATTGAGCAGATCTCTGAGTTGGCTCAGCGCATCCTGTAAAGCGGCGCTATCCGCCTGATGCAACGGCGTCAAGGGGTGCGACATCACGCGCTGCGCTTCCTTTTCCAGTTTTTTCAACAACTTGGCTGCAAAACGGCTGTCTAATGCTTGCGCGTTCGACAGCTCAAAGATGCCGGCAGCCAATTTGCACAGTGCGTCGGCGGTCGTATGCGTCGGCATCGACAACTGAACGGTTTCCATCATGGTGACCTCCTTGGATCCATGCTGCACAGGCCCCATTTCGGGCTGCACTTGCATCCTAGCTCAGTCATATGACAACCCGTACAGCAGACAAATAACCGGACCCGATTCGCCGGATCGTGCGCGATCGCCTTGACGGCACCATAAAAAATCCTCAAAACTGTCACATAATAGAACGATAGGCCGGCTTACACTCAGCGCTGCTCCCGCACCGCCCCAAAAGGTTGCCCCTTACGTGCCATCCGCCACCCCATCGACCGCCGCGGCCCAGGCTGCCCAGCCGGTACACCTGGTTGCCACGACCCCGCTCGAAACCGCGTTTCGTTTGCAGGCCGCGCAGCCCATGCGCGATGCCATATTTCGCGCCCAGTCGCTCAAGCAAACCGCCGATGCCGAGGCATTTCACAAGCTGCGGATTGCTCTGCGGCGCCTGCGCTCGCTCTGGTGGGCTTATCAGCCGGTGCTGGACAAACGCGACGCCAAATCGCGTAGCGAGGAATTCAAAGTGCTGGCCGACGCGGCGGGAAAAACGCGCGACTGGGATGTGCTGCGCGAACTGCTGGTCGAGCGCAAAGATATCCGTCAGACATTCCAGGCACTGGTGCCGCCTATCGACGCGTTTCGGGCACACGCCTTGTCCTATAGCAGCGCGGCCATCGGCAATGCCAATGTGGAAGCCATCCTGAGTGAGGCATTGCAACAGGCTCTGCAACAACTGAGCGCGCACGATGCCCAGCCGCCATTGCTGGGCGAATTCGCGCTGACGCGCATCGACAGCGCGCAGCGCAAGTTGCGACGGCGCGTCAAACAAGCCACGCAAAGCGAGCACGACGACTACGCCATGCTGCATCAAATCCGCATTGCCGGAAAAAGAATGCGTTATCTGCTCGAATTTTTCGCGCCGGTGCTGAACGACACGCATCAGGTTTTGGTGCGCAAATTGGCTTCGATACAAAAGGAATTAGGCGATCTGAACGATCTTGTCACCAGCGAAACCTTGATCAGACAGTACCCCTTCCCTCCTGAGATGCACGACCTCGTCGCTGATTTGAAGCGATGGCTGCAGCGCGAGAAGCGTCTCAGTCGAGATAACGCCTACACGCATTTGCGAGATCTGTAGGTGCGGCTGACGCCATCGACATCGGCCCACCCTGTCCGGCGCTTGACCGCGACACTTCCTGCACTAAGGCTTGCCATGCGTCGACTCATCTCCGCCCTGCCCCCACTGAAGCCGCTGCGGCTGCGTTATGCAGCCGCGCTGCTGGTGGTATTGGGCATCGCGCTATCGATCAGCGTGCCCTTTGCCCTGGGTTCCCGCGCTGTGTTCGCGGGCTTGCGCGAACTCCCTTTGCATGTATTCCTGGTGCTGGCGGCGAGCGCCATCCTGAGCGCGGCGGCCAAAGCGGGAAAATTGCAGTTATTGCAAACTGCATTGGGCTTGCGCCTGCCCTTTATGCGCACCTTTACCTTTACGCTGGTGACCGATTTCGCTTTCCTGGTCTCGCCTTTCGGCGCCGCGGGCTATGGCGTCAATGTGGCGCTGCTGAAGCGCGCAGGGGCATCCTGGGCCAGCGCGGCCACCGCCGTGGCCGCCGATCAGGCGCTGGATCTGGTGTTTTTCGGCGCAGCCATACCGCTAGGACTGCTGTTTGGATGGGGACCGTTGCA
>Ga0116226_10000429_pt1 | contig 35579 bp, 51 predicted proteins | sample S1TSphfallax_FD_89692 | JGI IMG/M metagenome (GOLD analysis project Ga0116226, IMG submission 89692) | Host-associated microbial communities from peat moss isolated from Minnesota, USA - S1T2_Fa - Sphagnum fallax MG | ecosystem: Host-associated > Plants > Peat moss > Unclassified | place: USA...
AGCTTGGAAAATCTTTCCTACAGCCAATACGCCGGATTGTTGGGGTTTAGCCAACGGAAGACCTTTAGCCATGCCCCCCGAAATTTTAACATTCATACCGTTTAACTGAGACTGTTGTCCTATTTCTGTCAGGCTTATACCCCAAATTTTAATATGCGACCCACCTTGAGGTGTGGCAAATGGCGAAGTGGGGATATCCAATTCTACTTTAAGGGCACCCTGCTGAGTGCCGCCGATCGTAGTCACTGTAGAGCCTGCGGACAAACTAGTATATGTAGCCACATTGCCGCCCGAGGCTACCCTTTTGAACTGACGGGTAACCGGGTCTGGCACTAGAGTGTTGCCAGAAACGGGGTCCGTTATGACTATAGAATAATACCGCATTCCTACGGTGTCACTACAAATTGTTGAGAATCCGACAAAAAAACCATAGTAGATGTAGTGAAGTACCCAGACAATATATTAAGAACTGGCCCCACCTGTCCGACAGCAGTTACCGTTCCGGGGTCCGCAGATGCTGGATATGATGCCCAATCTTGACCTATAAGACACTCATATGTGCCGTTGTAGGCATCCGGGGCACATCCGGTAAGTGTGAGAAGTTGGGATGTACCAACTATAGTGGAGAAGCTTGTAGACCAACCGAGACTAGTCTCGAAAGGCTCGGGGACCGTGAAATTGACGACTTTAGCTACCGGGTCCCACCATAAAGGAGACATGCCGGATGGGGCTCCTCCCAAGACCGTAGGAGATGGAGACCCCAAAACTGGCAAGTGTGCTATTAAATTTCCGTTGGAATCCGATATATCCGCGAAGTATCTTTGAGAGTAAGCGGGATAAGTCAAAGTTACGGTGTACAGAGAACCATCCAACACGGGTTGGAAAGTAAAATTTTGCGTGCTAGATGGTGTAAATTGGAATATTTGCGTCATTTACCCACCGTAGTATTGACCTATTGCTGGCCCTGCACCAGGAGTAGTGCTGGCCCCGGTCAACCCCTGAGCAGACGGTAATAGACTAGGACCGACCAATCCAGCCTGAGATCCAACAGCTACGGCTAGCCCAGAGTTGTCTACAGGATCACTACCCACAGGTAGACCGGCAGATAATTTGGTCATCAAAGAATTCAAGGCAGTCGTGGCTTGAGCCTCTGTAACCAACGGTTTGAAAAAGTCAATTTGCCATAACCACTGAGGCTGCTTTGATGCCGCGTTAGACACGTCACGGAACCCCGTCATAATCATATCGGTATATATGTAAGCCGGCGTAGCCACTGCGTACGTGCCGCCTGCTTGATTATGAGAGTCCAACAATGACTTCAACGCCATCATAGTAGCAAGCTTCGCTGTAAATCCGCCAGCTTTGCGCACCGGACTGACCATAAGTAGAGAGAGCGTTAAAGGCTCCGCTATTATGGCGTTTGCGGCTACAGATTGGTTGGCAAAAGGATAATTACCAGTTACGTTGTTTATTAAGTTACCGCCCGGCAATACCTGGAATTGAGCGAAAAAATCGTCGAGCGACGGGGATATCTGACCATTAAGGATACCTAATACGAAATTTGCAGCCTCGGTAACTGCGACAATCGGTAGCATGCCACCCGGCATAGACGCTACGGCGCCTCCCGTCAGAACGATAGGCGATATTTGGTATGCAAGCTGGAAAGCAGAGTACCCTACGTTACTCATTTAACCACCGTATGACGCTTGATTGGCCACGGAAATAACGTTGGAGCCGGGTTCTACTAAAACTTTTACTATTACATCCTTAGCAACGGTGTGACCTTCTTGACGAGAAAAACTGCTCATTACATTGGACAATTGTCCCACGTTATTCAGATTAAGGGGCTGATCCGCCCCTATTCCTGTCCATTTGGAAACGTTACTGAGATAAGCAGCGCGATCGGTTGATGTATACCCCGCCCACTCGCTATTACCATAGATAAGTTGGCGTAGAGTTGTTTGATGGTGTACATACTCGTCACGGCGCAATTGATCCGCAGTAGCCCTAATGCTGTCGTCGACGCTTCCAAACTGGCGAAAACGAGCGGTATACATTTTACCGTTTTGAACTTCCCTAAGATTAAAGGGGTTGTTTACCGGTTGTTTACCGTCTAAAGCGTACAGCAGCGAATCACTAAACGACATATTGGGTGGAGCTTGGGCGCCTGTATTAGCTGATGCACCACCAACGGTGCCCCCCACCCGCCCGGAAAGCCAATGAACAGCAGAGGCTACAGCGGATGCTAACACCCCTATGTCATGGGCAAAGTCTTTTACGTTCTTTTCGAATTCGGGGGTACCGAGGTACTCGGCTAAGTGCTGTAAAGATCCACCAGCTTCTTTTATTAAGTTATTAAACCCTTCGGAACCCAGAAGGCTAGAAACTGTGTTTGCAAAAGCAGAAGAAAGATTAGACAAAGGAGTAGCTAAGCCGCTGAGACCGCGAACAAACACGTTATTTATTTGCTCGCCTGCATAACGCATCTGGGTAGTAAAATCTTGCCACGCGCGTTGGTCGCCCTCGGAAAGCCCTAAAGCTGACTGTCCCTTGCCAAACCTACTTTGCAAGGAAGAAAACTCTTCTCCGGACATAGAGCGCAAGCGTCGGAGATCTTCCACGGACACGCCTGTTTCGCCTAATCCTAGGGCGTCGGACATCGTGCCCAACAAACTGGGGGAAGTACGTTGTGCGAATTGACGAAGGCGCGACAAATATCGGGCCGCTACTTCACTAGAATCGCCCTTAAGTTCTCCCGCACTCATTCCTATCGCTGCGTACGGACCCATGCGAGAGGGGTCTCCTTGTACAGCGGATATGCCGGCCAAAATAGATGAAGGATCTACGGCACGCCCAAAACTAGCACCAAACGAAGCTAGCCCGCCATAGGATGCACCCAATCCGATGGCTTCTCGTCTTCGGGCAGCAGCTCCCGAGCCTAGTCTATCCAAGCCCCATAAGCCGCCCACACCAAGAAGACCACCAACAATGCCGCCCACACCCCCTATACGCAGAATATGACGGGTCGCCTCAGCTAGACCCGTGGATATAGCCGCCACGTGTTTTCTAGTTCTGTCCATAGATGTTTCTACAGAAGTGGACGAACGGGCCAATTGGTTCATCATCTGGTTTTGAGCTGCGGTAGCTGCCACTAAGTCTTCCACAGTAGCGGCAGCGGCCTGCGTTTGTTTGTTTATCCCTGCCCACGCGCCCTTGTTTTGTTTGAGCTGTTCCTGATATTTTTGAAACAAATCTACAAATTTTTTAAATTTTTCATCCTGAATATCTACGTCGATGACACTTCTAAACGCCATAGCGTCACCCCTTCTTTAACATAGCCATCAGGATACGATTTCTAATCTCTTCTGCGTCTTGATATGGCATGTCTAACGACCCCATATGGGCGGCAAACCCTGGTCCAGCACCCCACCCTAAAGTGGCACCGACGACCCCACCGTTTTCTCTCCAAAACTGTCGGCGACAGTCGATGTCTTCATGGAATGCGCGAAGTCCGTAACGGTCAAGGATGTAATCGAGGCGTCCCAAAATACCGCCATTCCGTTCAGAGACGACTCCAAGTTGCCCCTCCTGTGCATACAAGAGACCAACGTAAAAAAACAGAGAGCGTTGTCTACCTCCGAACGATCCCATTCATTTATGATGCTACGATCGCAGGCTTCCTGATAAGGAATGCTTTCCCACCCGTTAGAACCAGGAGAAACATACGACGAAAGGCGTCGAATCTCGTTCATAAGGGAATTCTGTACACCCGTAGGACCATCCCAACGTCCGAGGCGCTGAGCTTCTTCTCGAATTATGGTAGCAGCTACCCTCGGGCCGGAAAGATCACCTAGTCCATCCGCAAACACAGCAGAAAACGCCGCAGCTATTACACGAGAGTTTGATTCAAATACCTCAAGAGATATAGGAGTGGAGTGCACGTAAGCTTGTGGCTTACCATCCGGCCCATCCACGGGAACCACTATATTCATACGCCTGTCTATTTGTGTCATCTTCTGTCTACCTGTCTAAACTTTGTGCGACCCTCTCAGGTCAAATTCCACATATCCGAGTTCACTGGATAATACCCGCCTACTGTAACGAGAAAACCAGGGTCAGAACCATCGAAAACAAGTTCCTGCACGTTTTCTATACCGCAATTGAACAGTTGAAATGGGCTTAAGGCTGAGGTATCGGGACGCAACACACCATTTCCTAGGAGAGAATTCAACTCCAACTTCTTCTTGTACAAATCACCGAGGCCGTTGGTGCGCAAAAGAGCCAACGTCATAGTGATAGGGAAGTAGGGCTCTCGGGAAGTAACCTGACCGGTAGCAGTACCTATATAGTTAGTAGCAGCTCCCGTCAGAGCCAACCCTATCATACGACGCGCTAGAAAAGGCGCAGTTACGTTTAGGGTAGGGTAGGAAGGCCAAGTGACCGAGCCACGCAGCCGATTGAGAGTTCCTTGGTCGACTAGCGGATTTGATGCCATCTAAGGATACCCCGGCGTTAATAATTAAGAAAAGTGGTGGCAAGGATATTAAACACGATCTGCTTGAACCCAAGTTGAACGATGTACACGCCAGTGAAACCAGCATACTTACCGATGCTATAGTCGTTGGGGTTTTGAGTGGTATACGTGGTAAACGGCACCGCGTTAATAACCAACTGACCGGCGAAGGCTCCACTATTCAATTGAGACAGGAACGTACTTGGGTCCAAACCAGTGGCAGCCACCGACCCATTGCCCAAGCCGTACGTTACAGCTTGGTTGAAAATGGTTACCAATACGTCTTGCAAGCTGTTGATGCCTGATTGATTATACTGGAGCGGATTGACAGTGTTGTTGGAGCCATTGAACACTGCAGCGGTAAGAGCCAAAGCTGACTGAATCTGAATCCAGTCTATTGAATACCAGAAGGAAATGTCATTTCCATCCTTAGTAACTCCATAAAACAGAGCATTGGGGGTAAGCCCACCTTGTGCGGTAGACTGTACTGTATTAATGCCGGCAGTTTTAAGAGTACTAAGAATGGCAGCGTTACCCTTCTGTGGGAACGGAGTAACACCAGATAGAAAATCGAAAGCAAACGGGGTCATCTTGACTGCCGCCGAGGGCTGGCGCGACAGTAGTCCTTGGAAGACAGCGGCGAGTGAAAATTCGGTAGAGGGTATACCAGAGTTAGAATAAGAGTTGGCTACCAACGTGCCTAAAACAGACTCCGCACCGGGATTGGCGGCGACACTCGCAACCAACGTGCTCCCGGTCGTGCCGGTCGTCGCTTGAAACCATCCGTTATACCCAGCCGGGGTCATGCCGGCTATTTGAAACCACTGACCAACGGAAACTCCGTGAGCAGTACTAGTAGTGAACGTGATAAGGCCACTGCTGTAAGAAGCGGCGGTAATAGCGTTAGCCTGATAAGACCCTAAAGCCGGGCTCTCGATCATTGCCACCACAGACTTCATCGCGGCAGTGTAGACAGTGTATGTTTGCAACGTCGTAGTTATATAGAAATACAGCTGGGAATTCGTGGCTTCATATTGGGCTACTAGAGCCAAAAGAGACGAATTCGCATCCCAATACCGTGGTACCAAGAAAGCGTAAAACTGTCCAGGATTAGCAGTCAAATAGGAGGTAAGAGCCGTCACGCCATCAGTGGCATTTCCGGGGCCGAGTTCTAAAACCCAAACACCTTGACCCGCTCCTTGAGCGAAAAAAGTAGTTGCCATAGCAACGAGTTCGGATACATCTTCCGGGGTAAAAGTACCGGGAACGGTGTTGGACCCCGGATTAGACGTTACCGCATAGGTAAACGTACTTGCTCCCGTGATGGTGCATAGGTATGTTCCGTTGTAACCAACCGGCGACGCTCCGACGATAGTGAGTTCGATAGTATCGCTCACCGTATACCCGTGAGGCGTCGCCGCAGTAGCCGTGACAGTGCCACCAGACCAAGAAAGTGAAGAAAGTGACTTGGAGCCGGTCAAAATGTTGGTCAAATCTTGCAATTGGGTCAAAAACGTAGCCGTACCAACGGAAGTGATAGTAGCCCCTTGGCTTATCATGGCCCCAGTTTGCTGCAACAAAGAGGGCTGCGGAGCTTGGATCAGGCTTACATTGACCGTAACGATTTGATTAGTCATTCCCGGAACTCCATGAAAACCGGTCTATTTCCGATTACGCCTGGAAACCGGAGGCAGAAACTGTGGCATTGGTATTACCCGCACCCAAAGCCGGAAGGGTGACGCTGATAGCAGTTTGCGCGGCACTGGCCGGGAGAGGCGGGTTAAACGCAACGCTGAGCGGAACGATTCCTGTAGTGACACCAGCCGGAACCGAGATGGTGTAGCTGAGCGTACCGCCAAGGAGACCGGTGATAGTGGCTGTGACCACAGAAGCAGCGGTAGCACCGGAAGCGGTAATAGTAAACCCAGAAATATACGTAGTCTTTCCGTTTGAAGAAGCAGAAAGAGTAGCTACAGCAGCGCCGTTGGCCACATTTCCAGAAGATGCAGCAAGAGCAGCGGCCCCGGCCGGGAGAGGGGAAGCGAAAGAGTAGACGGGGATAGGACCTTGGGCCATAGTACTATATCTCCTTGAACGAGAATTTATGGGGTTGCGTTAATCAATGTCATAAGCGCTTGATTGATGAGTTGCTGTGCTACGTTCCTAGTGCGGCGCTGGTAGTAGCTAACCTTTGCCTCGAAAGTCTTTTTAATAGCTAAAGCTACCAACTCTCTTTGAGTGCGTTTAGCATCTCGTATGGTAGGAACAGGAGGGCTCATGAGCCCCATCAGGTTGTCGTTATTAATAGTATACGTGTTAAACGCGTTCATCCAGTCGATTGCTTCGTCATTGCGCAACCCATAAAATGTTATGCGCACCATGTCAGAGCTTAACTGGGTCGAATTGCCGAAATTGTCTATAAACGGAGCCTGTTGCAGTGCTTCCGTGCCAACAGGGTCTATATGCACCGCACCGTAAGGAGGCTTAGCGTTAGGGGGAACAGCCATAGAGGGGTACATAGGACATTGGCTAGTAAGCGTTAACCAAAGAGGCAAACTATTCGAGACCACAGGAAGAGTAGAAATTTGGTCAGGAGTATCGATTATCTGCGTTTCCATGGCAGGGTATACGGCGTCACCAACATAGTGATTTAGACCAGCCGCCTGATAGAAATTTCCGCGTTGAGAAAAGGAAAACCTCACTCCGTCTATCTCGCCTAACCATAATGTATCGGGAGACACACTTAGCAAGTCTTGAATCTCTATCTTAGTAGAAAATACCACACGGTTTACAGTGATAGTTTCGTCTTCACGCTGGTCTACCGTAGACGCATAATGCAACGACCCTTGCACTTGGACGCTCAGCGGAGTACCCGGAGGAGGGGGAGAGCTAGCAGATTCCCCCGATGTAGCTCCGACAGCTCCAATGCCTGAGGCGAAGGTCCCGATGGCCCCTCCAGGTAGTACTCGCTGTACCGGTATATACGAGCCCGCGTTAGGCATAAATCCGCCTACGTCAGATAAATCGGGCACCGAAGAAGATAACAAAAGTGATGCATTTATCCAAAACACAAACCCGTCAGCAGGAAGAATTACTTTAGTGTATCGGGTAAATGTGATTGTCTCATCGCGGGAAAGAGAACGTATCCCCTCGCGCAGCGCTGCTGACATTGTATTGTTTGGTCCGTTGGCCAAAAGCTCATCAGCTATACTCAAGTTGAAGTATCCTCAAATACAGCGGCCATGGACGCCTGATAAGTGCCCGAGTCTATAAAGCTAGGGCGAGCGGGGTTCTTTTTGCGGTAAGGGCGCTTGAACCTATGATTTACACCATCAAGAGCAGCTTGGGTGGGGACACCGGGTACTCGGTTGTCCATTTCTTTCGCGTCCAAGAACTTTCTAAACAGTGCTTCTATTCTGGATTCTGCCTCGGCGAACGGGTTGGAAGATACCGGAGCCCCTAACAACATATTTTCCAATTGTCCGCCTATGCTATCCGCTGCGGCATCTGCTAGTTCTTGACCGTGGAATTCTACGAAAGTGCCCATCACATGGTACTTATCTTCAAGGATCTCCGCCACGTCTCCAGTGGTCATCCCATGTTCGTGTGCATATGATGCGTCGTATACGCCAAGCCGAAGTCTCAGCATCAGTTAAACGCCACAATACCACCGAACCGTTGGGCGATGGCTAAATACTGCCGACCCCATGGGGACTTCAGATTTTGCAAATCGGCCAATTTCAAGTCCTTCATGAACTCGGGGTTAAGCAACGATTCGCTAGTCCCTTCATCGCTCGTCGACGCGGTTACACCAGCCACAAAATCCATAATCCCTAACGAAGCTCGCATTTTAGCAAAAAATGCTTCGGGGGACGGTGGATTGTCTTGGGCAAAATTATATACGTTGTCAGTGGCGAGGTTATACACCGCAAGATTGTACATCAACGGAGACACCACGCAAATTTGCTGATTAACGATTTCCAGGGCTACACAGAACGCCACATTAATTACTGGATCGGTAGCAGACAACGCGTTAGCTGGAACAGCTCCTATGCCCGGCTGAAACAAAAATTGGATAAACCCGGCGAGAGTAGGGGGAGGTGTCAATGTGGACATGGTAATATGAACCTATCAAAAGTGACACCGTAGTTGTTCATCAAGTACGCGTTACCCTCTAACTGGACTTGCTTGATATCACCCACTTCAGTGGTCAAAGTAACCCACCATCCTCCTACATCTTCTCGTTCGTGAAATATACAGGAGGCAACTTCGTGCACACTGCACGCTTTTCCGTTCTCCCCCATCAATTTCACGAACATGGGCAGTAGACCTTTTAAGTGGCAGCCCGTTTCATAGTACGCGGTTTGGACTTCTGCTCGGGGACTTTTTCCACCCGATACCCCTCCGCAATACTGGAAGTTTCCGCTACGCTTTCTTCCTGCTCTACTTCCATCTCGAACACGTTGTGTTCACGAATTTGCACCCCACTCGTAGCGGCGGCTTCCGCGACAGCTTGAGCAACTATCTCGCTACCTGCAATGGCTGCTTTTTGGCGCAAAAGTTTGCCTGCATTCGCAAGAACGCCTCTATTGTGGTCAAACACTTTCTGCAACACGTTAGCCGGGATGGGAGCCCCGATGTTGAAGACATATGGAACAGTACTGCGGGACGGCAGATCGTTGCGCTGTGCGTCCACTACACCAACCATCCCATATTCATTCAGTTGGTTAACTATGTCGTTGACAGCCTCTATTGGCAGATCGCGGTTGCTGAGCGGAATCTGCCTACCGGAAGGTATGTCATTCCATTTAGCAGCTACATGCTTGGCACCAACAATCAGTTCGCCTTCGTTAGTGAAATCGAGGCGGTAATATACTCTCTGCGTTTGGCGGGTGGCATTTCCAACGTACAAGAAGGGCATCTGTCTATCTCCTGGAAAAGCTCCGGGCGTCTCCGCCCGGAGCGTCTAGCTAATCAAGGCTTCATGCTGATGATGGTGAGGGCGGTAGAACGAGGTGCCCAACCAGAAGTAAGACGCCACTCGGTCACATGGTCTGTGGCGCCGCCCGCAAGAGGGCTGATGATTTCACGCGGGGCGGCCATATCGCAGTATTGGGTGGTGCAAACATCGCTGCCCGGAGCCAAAGTGGCAAATACGTTGGTGTTGATTCTCTCATTCGCCGGCTTTTTCACTTCCGGCATAACAAGAATAACGGCATCAGAACCGTTATAGCCCTGCCCCTGAAGGGTGTCGTCGTAGCACCAATTCAGCGTGTCACCATTGTCCATCAAGATGGACTTGACAGTACCCGCAGTCGAAGTGGTGCCGGCGCCCTCGCGCTGAAACTGGACCAACTGGACGACGTTATACTCGAGCGGGCCAAGAATACGCTGCGGAGCGAGAATAGTGAAGAAATTCGGCAAACCCAACGACAGAGTGCGCTGTTTGATCTGCTGGACTTGCTGAGCAATGAAAAACGCCATCTGGCCGTTGTCATAAGTAGAAACGGTGGTGTTGCCGAAACTGTCGGGCGGCAAATTGACAGCCACGGCTCCGGGCGCGTTAAGAAGACCTTCACCGTTCTGAGGGTTAAGGCCAGTAAGGGTGGCATCGCGGGCCAGCTGGAAATTGGCCTGACGCATACCCAGACGATACGCCTCTACCGCAGAAAAACCCCAACGACCAGCGGCAGCAACATCGTGGTGGTCGTATTGTGAGCGGCACTTGAACAGGTAGCTAGGTGTGGAAATCATGCTAGCCGCAATGTCAATGCCGGGCAGTTCATTCGCCGAAGCGGTCCCTGCGGTAATTTTGGTGCGGACATTCAGCTGCTTCATATAAACGAGCAAGTCGTCTTCAGCTAGCCGGGTTCGGAGCTGTTCCCCCGCAAGGGTGGAAAGAAAACCAGAAGCCAAGCTGTATTGCAGCAGGAACTCCGGTTCGATGAACGACGGATTTGTCGTCACATAGGCCGATGCCTGGATGGTCATAATTTAGAATTCCTTCTGCTTAAATCTGAATCAGGGCGGTGTTGCCCGAGAAATTCCAGGAAGCAAATCCGGTTACCGAGCTATAGTTAACCGTCATCGAATTTCCAACCGAAACGTCGAGGACACTTACCGGCAAGATACCACCGGAACTGATAGTGCCGCCCGTGATGGTCATGGTAAGACCAGAAGTAAGCACGAAATTGAGCGTGGTGCCCGTAGTGCCAGCTACAGCCGTCCATTCACCGTTGATCGATGCGAACGATCCAGTGCCAGTGGCTCCCGAAATCTCGAAAGTATCCCCCGGATTGAGACCATGAGCCGCAGCAGTGGTGAGGGTGACACCGACCGTACCGAGATTACCACCTGTGATCGTCAGCGTAAGACCCGTACCGAGGGTGAGGTTGAGGGTGGACCCCGTGGTACCAGTACCGGCCACGAACGTACCGTTCAAATAAGTGGCAGCGTTGGTACCGGTCATGCCGGATAAAGTGAACGTGTCGCCCGGCAGAAGCCCATGGGCCGCGTTGGTGGTAAGGCTCACCACGCCCGTGGCATTGTTGTACGTGCCCGAGCTGATCGTGGTAGCGGTGGCGTACGTGCCCGAGCTGATCGTGGTCGAAACGTAGGGCTCCAACTGTTGGTTGGAAAAATCCCACGAAACCTGCGCGCCGATAGGACCGCCACGCAAATTGACCAAGTTGGGCGAGCACTGCACCCAGATACGAGCACCTGAACCTAGGCGATAAGACATCACCTGCATGCCGGAAGCGGCCAAAGGAACCGGCGACTGGGGGGTATTGATCATACCATAGGCCTGATCAAACACCGAGAAGCCCGCGAGAGCGGCCGAACCGGTTAAAGCAGTAGCACGACCCACGACCGGTCCAAGAACGCTGGAAGGAGAACCAGAAGCCCCAGGAACGTATTCATAGATGCCGACACCGCCCCACATCGGGATAGTCTCGGTTTGCGCGAGGATGCCGCCACGAAGGGCATAACGGGTAGCCGGGTCCGGCATGGCCGTACCTTGAACGCCGCCCACGGAAGACGGATCGTCGAACAGCCCTTGGCCGACAACGGTCACGTTGGGATTGTAGGGGATCGATGCGACCATTTAATGAGTGCTCCCAACTTTGAAGGAACCGGTAACGCGCTGGCGCGTCGGACCGGAAAAAGAATCCATCCACGCGCTCGGAGAACCGTGGTAGGTGATGATAGTATGGCCGCCCTGCTGTATGGTCATCGGACGCAGTACACCGGCCGGCACGGCAGTGGGATCTTTGGCAGCGCGAGCCGCATCGGCGTATATCTGCGCTTCGATGGGAGCGAAAGCCTTCTCGGGAAGAGCCGCAAGCGTCTCGATGCCGGCCGAAGACCAAACAGGGCTGTGCTTGATGAAAGGCTTGATAAGCCGCTTGCGATAGGCCAAGGGGGTTTCCCCCGCCAAGGGTCGCGGAGCCGAAGTCCCATGCAACTGAGCTACGGAATCGCATCGTGCCTGCAATTCGGCCATCTGGCCCAAAGCCTCGTCCGAGATAGGGGCGGTGCGGGTCGTAAGTTCCTGGATGGTCTTGGCCTGCTGTTCGACCAGCGTGCGAAGTTCGCCCAATTGAGCATCCATTCGAACGGCATCCTTCATGGCTTCTCCTTCAGCTTCATGAGCGGCGCCTTCGGCCTCGTGAGCAGCCTCAGCGGCGGCGGAATTGCCATCCTTTTTTGCCTTTTTATCGGCGCGTTCACTTTCCATCTTGGCAAATTCGGCCTTTTCTTCTTCCGACGCTTCGCCAGAGTCACAACGAGCGCGAAGTTCGTCATGGCGGGCTTTAAGCGCCTTTTTAGCGTCCTTTTTAGCTTGACGGTCAGCGCGTTCCTTCTCCATGGCATCCAATTTCTCGGCCATGTCGCTCATGGTCTTGGTTGCCGCGTCCAGACGAGACAGCAACTTGTCGGGGTGTTCACCCCCAGCAGAAGCGTCGGCCCGCTTCCCGGCCTCTTCACCTTCTGCGGTCTTCGTTTCCGCTTCACTCATTTCGTGATCTCCGTTGTTGTCCACCAGAGTAGTGGGGTTATGCTCGGCCGGGACATCCGACTGGGCATCCGTTCGCGCAACACCGCGCATCTCTCCGTCCTTGTCCCACACTCCGAGCCCGGCCATGACAGCCAAATGGTCTAGGAGGCGAGGTTTTGTTTCGATAAGTACGTTGGAACCGTCTTCCATCGTAGCCTTATTGTTACCTACACCCATGACGCCAGGGGAAGTCGATGTCTCCGAGTCGCGCATTTCTGTAGCTGCGGCCTCGTCGTAAATCTTGGCTATACCCCATACTTCGTCGTTTTTTATATAGGGTAACATGATGGAGCCTATGGAACGATTACCGTATTCCTTAGAATTTAACACGGCGCTCTCAGGATGGACCCACACCACGGCGAGACCCTGGCAGCGCTCCAAAAACTCCTCGTTCAAGTATTCTTCTGGGGGCCGCCATACATGCTCGTTGTGCTCGTTGCGGAACGCTTGGCCGGTGCCCGTGATGCGGATGTCGAACAGCCAAACATTCACATACTTTTGCGGGCTAACAAGCTCCCCGTCACGGATAGCCTTGGCGATGTCCAACTCGTCCATCGTGAACTTGCGCAAAGCTATGGCGCAACCAGGATGAATTGGAGTAGGCGGCTCTTTAATCGGAAACCAACCAGCTCCTATGTGTTCGTCACTGATGGAAGGCTCGAACTCGTGGTCGACATACTGCAAAAAACATGTGCCGTCTATGTTGTTTCCTTGACGCCGGGTCCATAGTATGCATTTCTCGGGCTCGACCGGAGTGTCGGGTCCCGCTTCTTCAACCGCCTCGCGTACCGCAGTCTGCAGCATGGTTTCGTCGTCGTCGGCGTGGCCCCACGGGAAACCCCACTCACCCGGAGGGTCGCTGTTGTCCCCCTTCTTGAGGAACAAAGCTCTTTTGGTGTCGCGAGCGACAAAAAGAATGCCTGCGGCGAGCTTCACCACTTCTTAGCCAAGCTAATGATAGCGGCGTTTTCTTCAGAAGAATTGTCGGGCCACAAAGATTTGGCCGCTTTTTCATAATCGCCCTTGTATTTGTTTAATTTTCCTAGCAGTTTGTAGGAGGATTTCTCGGCTATTTCTTCGGCTTCCGCTGAAGAGGACGCCCCAAACATATGGCCCTTAGCCTGTCCCCCTTTGGACTTCCCCGCACCGCCCCCACCCGACACGCTTTCATTAGAATATACCGTCCACTTTCCAGGAAACACCTTAGACTCTTCCACAGACGTTTCGGAACCAACAACGTTTTCTTGGTGGGATTTGGCTTTAGACTCAGCCTCTGCTTTAGAGTTGAACACTCCTAGAGCGTGCTCCATTTTTCGAGAGCCCTTTTTTCCTTCGGATTTCGCCGCACCGCCGCCCGACCCAAATTTTCCATCCTCGGCGCGTTTGTGTTTGCTCTCGTCCCACTCACCGTCTTTGCGGTTTTCGCCGGCCTCGTGCATCGCGATTTTCTCGCGCAGACGGATGATACCTTCTTTGTCGCCGCGTTCTTCAGCGTCTTCGAGTTCCTCGCGCAGATCTTCCAGTTCGTCACCCTGGCTGTCACGACGCACAGAGCCCATGATAGAATCGGCTCGGGTACACAGCGCGGCCACAGCGTCGCAGAACGCATCGACCCGAGAAGCGGCATCGTTCTTACCTTTTCCCGCGACGCTGTAAGCGATGGCAGCGGCCTGCTTGGGCGGCTTACCGGCGCGCACCTCAGTGGCGATGTTTTCCGAAATCGTCTCTTGCGAGGAACCTTCTTTTAGTGGCATGATCAGTGTCCTGCGCTGGAGGCTACGATGGCGAGAGCCGATATTGCGTTTGTGGCTGAAGAAGTGTCAGTGATGATAAATTCAAAATACAACCATGGTACGCCATCATTGATATTGAACGTGGTAGCCGTGCCGCCCGTACCAGTACCCGCAATAGCGGCACCAACAGGTAAAACTTTGGCGCTATCTAGATAGCGCTGGGCGCTGTAGGACGTGGCACCGGCACACTTGTAGCCCACCGATATACCCGGTCCGGGACACTGGAACAGACCGCTATCGTAGGTGCCACTGGCCGCGATGGAGGCCGGCACCGCAATCGCGGGCTGAAGCTTAATGTTTGTGCCGAAACCACTGGCCATTATGCCACCTTTACTCGTTCGAGTTCCGACGCGCCCTTCTTGGTAAGCGTATCACGGGGCAAGGAACGAAGATTGTAGATGTATTCGTAATAGCAGCGGCAGCTAACCAATTCGCCGACCATCTCGATTTCGTCGGTATACTGGTAATCGCCCTTAGCGATCAAACCCGCTTTTAGAGCCCAATTGCCCCGCACTAGGAATACCTTACCGGACCGGGCTAGGTGTTCTTTGCGAGCGTTGTACCGCGTGTCATGTTCGCCATGGTCGTGCCATATGGCAGCCAAAGCATTTCCACTAGCCGCGATAGTCTCGTTGATCGCGGCGAACAATTTATGGCTCTGATCTACCGCGCAGCGACGCTCGACGAAGGGCAGAGAATACAACGGCTTTTTTATTTGTGCTTTGACCTTCATGCGGTCCGTCTCTGCCGACCCGCCAATCGGGACCGACGACGCCCAACCAGAAAAACGGCGGAGCGTCTCGGTTTTCGCCTGCTCCCGGTTTAGCTTTATTAAGTCCGCGTTAGACCAGATGTAACGATCGAGATGGGCGCGGAATTTGGGCATGACACGCTCGATGGTGAAACGTGCCACGCCAGGGTGATAGCGCATATACCCGTTACGCTCGATCAGGTTCCTGTACACCGCTTCCAGGGCGTCGCGCATCAAACGTTCAATATAGGCGGGCGGACCCATTAGTATTTGAGCGGCTTCAGCTAATTTGCGCTGCCATTGTACCAACCTCTCCGGGCTGTCGTACCCATGGGTAGCAATATCCGACACTGCGGCGGTAAGCACGTCATAAAAAGAGGGGCGCTTACTCACGGGCTGCCTCGCGCTGGGCGGCAATGGAAGCATCTAACATCGCTTCAAACGCGGCCACTGCATCGGCTCGCAGTTCTTCGGCCAATTGCCAATTGCGACGAGCGGCGGCGTCGCGCAGCCTGTGAATAGTGTCCGTTATCACCAAATTCGCGTGGTTGGCTTCCCGCAATAGTTCGGCGGAGCGTTTAACACTCACGATTTGACGAGCGACGGCCTAGACGTGGGGCGAGGCGGGGGTATTTCGTCCCCCTGGTCTTCTTCGTTAATACTGGGGCCACCGTTGTGTCCTAGCATGGTCATTTCCGCATTCTTCAAAGCGTGCGCGGCTAATTTCTCGTAGTCCAACACCAGCGGGCTATCGAACAGCATTTTCATTTCGTTGAAATTGTCTGCCACCCATTGTACCAACGTAGCTAAGTTATCCGGATCGCAATGAGGAGCCAGCACCTCGAAAGCCGCGAGGAGCTTGTCCATCTTGATCTCGTCGACTTTCATCTTTTCGCTGTCGGGTTCCTTGATAAGGGACGGCCAAACAGCGGAGAAAGAGTTCTTCCAACGATAGAAAGCGTCCGTGTAGCTGACGTTACCATATTCCTCGGGGTAATCAGCTTGGATTGTCTTGTAGAACGCTTCGCCCCATGCCCTGTGCATGACCAACCGGTCGAAAAAGTCGTAGGCCGGTTGCATCCGCTCGCGGAACAAATCAATGTACCGCACCACAGCGTTTGCGTCTTCGGTACCTTCACCAAACCCCTCGGCGAAGCTTTCCTGCGTCATCAGAATAGCAGGCATATTGTCCGAAGCGGCAATGTTCTCCAATATGTCCTTGCGCGCCATTCCGAACGCTTGGTGCAAGTTTGTCAGATCGATAGACTCGATGTGTTCCTCATGGCCCACCGACAGCACGTTGTATGTCGTGGCTAACTTGATGGCCTGCCGCTTGAGCGACAAGAACCCCTGCATCAGGTTGTCGATAATAGAACCTTGCGGCTTGAGCTTCGCGACCAAAACGCCCGCCTTGCGGGTGATCATGTCGTCGGTGAGCATGGTCTGCAAATAGGACTTCAACGGAAATAAACCGCGCTGATACACGCTGCGACCAACAAACCCAAAAGCGGAAGTGGTATACTCGATATAAATAGGCCGCTCGTTCATCAGAACACAGGTACGGGACTTGTGGTACGTTTTTCCGTCTACCCTAATCTCGGTAACGTGCTGAAAGTCCATTGCCCCAGGGGTCTGATTGAGCACCAGAGAACCCGCAGTATTTAGCGGGTCAAACAGATTGATGGAGATGTCCGCATCGGCTACTTTTGCATAGTCAAGCGGGGTCTCGGGGTTCTTACCCTCTTCCAAGATTCCGAGAGAAGCAATACCATACATACGGGAAGTGGCTACCAAATTAGCAATTTTATCCGTGGCTTTAAGCCTATTCCACTCTTTCTCGAAAGCTTCAACTAGCCTGTGCTCGGGGCCGGCAGGCACTGAAATTTCGCGCTTGGCTGACTGGGCAATTTCGATGGGCTTTTCGACCAGTTTCGCGCCGACCGGGAGATAGGTATAAATAACCTTAGCCATCTGATAGGACACTTGGCTACCGGGCACGATTTCGGGCGTAGCGAGAATATCCATCAGCGCACTGCCGATCGACTGATCAAAACCCGTAGTCTGCGTGCTGGCGTAGGAGCCCATAGATGCTAGAACCCTTCGTAGTTACCAAGTGCTATAGCTATTCCGTAACAAAAAGTATCGAGCAGGTCGTCTTCGCGCTGCTTAGCCTTGGGATCACCGATGCGGAACCCGAAGATCTGACCTAGCAAATGATTTCGTGTTGTGCCCTTGAACGTGAGCACCCGATCGTGGGCGGGCTGGGCAATCTTCACTTCACCACGGTAAACGTAGCCAGAAACGGAAATAGCTCGTTCGTCCTTGCCCACCGCAGTCAGCTTCGAATCGATAGGGCGGGCGGGCCAGCCGCGTCGCGCTACTTGCTGATTCAGCACCATACCAGAGGACTTGTCCTCGATAAAGGCGCCTAAAGAACCGGCCTGGGCGTTGCACTGCTTGGCGTAGGCCTCAAGATTGTCGAATACAGAAGGCAGCCACTCTTCGAGAAGCGAACCTTCAATCTGAATCAGATCCCAATCTAGCACGACCAACTTGTAAATGCCGGAAAACGGAACACGGGACGACAGCGCGAAGTAAGTGACGCCCGTTCCGTCATTCGCAGTTCCGGTCTTCGTGGCGCTGTCGATTACCGCAAATACCGCGTCGCATCTATTAGGAACTGACACCGGCTTGTCGTCGATGGTTAACGACTTGCGGGTGAAGAACGACACGCCAGACCAATCCACAAAGTCGGCGAGGTATTCCTGGGCATACACTAGCGGGTGATTATCCGCTTTGATCTTCTCGAAAGTCTCTAGGCGCCGTTTAGCGTGGCTCTCTTCGCTTTCGTCCTTGAACCGCCTCGGCACATGCGGGTTGCCAGAAGAAGGGGCATGATACTGAGCGAACCCGTACTTGGTCTCGTGGCATACGGCATAGAGAAAGTTTTTGGGGTCTATGCCATTAGTGTTGGAGGCAATGATGGCCGTGCCGTTGAGATCGAGGAGGGTGGGAGCTATATTCTGCTCCCACATGTCCAACATGTTGTCTTCAGTAAACGCGCCTTCGTCGATCAGAACTTTCTTATAGTAACGAGAGCGGCCGGCACGGTCATCGTTCAACGTCCACGTGTCAATACGACCGCCAGTAGTAGTATGAATGACACCATCTACTTTAGACGAAGATTTAATAATCGGATAGAGCATATCCACCATGAGGCGGTATGATTCGCTCATAATGCGGTATGATGGGGCAAACCAACCAATAGGTTCGCCCTTTGCCGCGCCGTCCACCGCTATGGAGCAGAGAAGGTCAGTCTTGCCCCATCGGCGCCCGCACCGTATCGCCAATCGTCCGTTGGGGTTCTCGGGGTGTGAGAAGAGGGACTTGCTGAAAGCTTCCGCTTGCCCTGGGTGGAAAGTGGGGAGCTTGATCTGTTTTCCCATCTATTCGGGCAACCCGCCCGTTATTTCTACGTTGTTATCTTCCTGTTTCTTCGGCGCTTCAATGCCGAATCGTTTGCTCAGCATGTCTAATGCGCGGAACTTGTCGTACAGCCGAAACTTAGTGCGGTGAATAATGCGTTCATTGTCACCAGAACCCTTGATGACTTTCTCTACCGTGATTTCCTGAATAGCGGATAGCTGTTCGTAGGTGGCCTTGTTGAGGTCCAGTTCCACGTATCCGCCTTCTTGTATCTCTATATAATCGCCCATGTTTGAAAAGCCTAAATAGGACAATTCCTCAATGATGCGATCCTGAACTCGTTCGTAGCGAGCCGACATGTAAGCGATACCATTGCGTATCGCGGTCTTAACGTCGCTACGTTTCCATACACACTTGGCGTGATTGTGTACATAGCGATCCTGGCCGGGGTCGTGGTTCTTAAGAGAACGCTTATACGATTCGGTCAGGTTAAAACATATCAGGTATTCTTCTACGAACCTACGACGAAAAGGAAGAAGACCGCCTAGGATAGCGTTCCATTCTTCTCCTTCGAACTTGCCGGTAAGTTCCTCGGAAAGTTCGAAGGAATGCGCGTCATGGGCTCGTTGTTCTGCGTTGTTGTCGATTTCGTCCATGTTACACCGGCCGAACGAAAGCCATGGGAACATTAAACGCAGATTCGTGTCCTAGAAATTTAAGCAGGACAGAAGCCACCCCGTTGTTTATCCCTTCGAATTTGCCCATAGCATCGAATACGCCGTATTCTACTTTAACCTTGTCGCCTATCTCAACACCGGTCAACTCTTTGGTGCGGGGCGAGATGTGCTTTTGAGCAAGTTCGATTTTCATGAGTTCTTCGACGAAACCTTCGGGTAGAGGCTCGGGAATTTCTTTATGGAGAGGGAGGAGGGAGTTAATACCAGGAAGATTTTTTATTAATTGCCAAGGGTCCAACATGACATCGAACTGGATGAGTATATAAGATTGAAAGAGTAATTCTGTCTTTTCTTTCAACCCCTTTACCCGATAAACCCGATGCGGAAGGTAAGAGCTAAATCCGTGATATTTAAGTGATGCATGGGCGAACATTTCTCGTTGGGGAAGGGTTCGGGCCACGTACCACGGCATCCTTTGTCTATCTCCGCGCAGGCTCCGCCAACCCCTTTGTCGTCGCTGGGTGTGCGGCAATTTCTATAAAAATACCACAGAGCAAAAAGACAAGTCAAGTACTAAACACCATCCGTTGTTGCAACGGTGGGGTTGACACACAAAGGGTAGTTTTGTTGTAATAGATGTAGGATTAATAGTAGAAAGAAAAAAATGGTAATCAATGAAATGGAAGAACACGACCGCTACGAAGCGTGGACAACGGTGGGTGGGGTGAAGTTCTCTAAAGTCGTATGGCGTTCCGCATACGGCTGGCCTCCGGGCTACAAAGAAACGGCCCATGCCGAAATCAAAAACGCCATTCATCGCCATGATCAGGCAAAAACACGGGGGAATACCCAATTATGACCACCAAGCAGACCGAATACAACTCTCGATACATGAAAAAGAACAAAAATTACACCCTGTCCGCATTCTGTATCAAGAAGTACCAACAAACAGCCCGCAGATGCCGGGCGTCAGGTTCCGAATTCCAACTAAGAGCATCAGAGATGCGGGAGGTATGGGAAACCCAAAGGGGGTTATGCCGATACACGGTTCGAGAAATGGAATTTTTGACTCTCAATGATATGCTAGACCCTAACCCAAATCTCGGGTGCTGTGTCCGTCTAAGGCAAGACGAACCGTGGAGAAAAAACAACATAATGTGGGTCGTGTGGCCAGTGGCCATAGTTTTGTCGCAGTTTACCCAAGAACAATTCGAGGAAATGTGCGCCGAGGCGACCAAAGAACATAATTTGCTGGCCCGGTTCCAAATATCATAGCAAAGCGTTTTGGTTACGGGTTGGCATGGCCAGTTATGACTACTACCTTCGTTAACCCGTAGCCTTTGTTAGATAGGTCAATATTACTGACCTAGGTTACGGGTTACGTATGACCAGAAAATAACCTGTCCTCACCCCCTACTAATAATCCTGGACAACTAAGCCATTAACACTCTTCACGCGCGAGGTTAAAAACCCGTAACCACCCGTAACCTATGGCAGTTATATTGACCTATTTAATATTGAAACATTCGTTTAGGAGTCCCGTCTCTCCGCGCTTCTTGGCCCTGTCTTCACTACTCTCGTCTCTTAATGCAAGCCCCCACATCCAAGAGTCGTAACCACAAACTATTATTCCTAGTTGTTTTTATTAACGACTTACAACCCCTAATAGCGTTTTCTGCCACCCTTGACACGCCTCTACGCCTTCGGTAAAATGTAGCAGATATTTAAAGAAATGTTTTGTGGTTACGGGTCATACATGGGGTGGATCACAGTAGACACCGGCCCCTTTTTCATACGTAACCACAAAGCGTTTCCACGGCTATCGTAGCCTTTGTCACGGGGGTTGTTAATGTCTGATCTCTTCAAATCTTACGACGAATTTCTGCCCGATCCTACTCCTTCCCGCTGCCCCGCAGACGGTATCACCGTATCCATTCGTCGTCGCAAAAATTCTAAATCGCGTGGGCGCCCCGCCGTGGTGTTCACCATTGGTCCCGAAATAGTGACCACATGGTTGGGTAAGCCTAAATTAGAAGCCTCTATTAAAATTTTGTGGGCATCCGGCTCCGCTAAGGGTCGTGTAGCTCTCGTCGCTATGCCTATTCATGTAGTAGGTTGGCGCCTCAAACCCTCCGCCTTAGGCGCCACTTCTTCCATTTACGTGGCCAACTACCCACAAGATGCGAACCACGAAGTGTTACGGTCTCATGATACGTGTCTCTTTTTGGACGTCATTCGCGACGACCCCACGCGCCCCGCGCTGATCATCGAGCTTCCTCCTTCCTTTTACCTGCCGCCACAACTCCTGATCGACCTCGCCCCTGCCGCACTTAAATCACTTCCCGCCCCGGAACCCGAAAAACCCACGCCCCAACAGCGCGCTGCTCGCATTACTTCTCGGGCCGAGGGCATCCGTGCTTTAGCTAATTTTGCTGCCAAGAAGATGGATGATTAACACCTTTTTACCACAAATTAGGAGTTCTCTTTTATGCCAGATAGCGCCAGCCAAATACTCGCTCGCCTCCTGAACGGTGATTTTGTGATCGACCGCCTATCACCCCTGGGCAAGGCCATCTCTTACGGCGGCGGCCACAATCTTTCTGTTTTGCGCCGCGACGAAGGACGCAGTAAGTACAAGCCGCACCAAGGACGGCAGGAAGCGCGCCGCCGTGTGGGTCTGCCTAAACTCGGAGGTGTGTGATGCCTCGAGTGGTGGATGATACTTATTATCTAGATAATTCTGTAGACCGTTCCCTTATTCTACTATCCATCGCACATTGGGAGCGTATGCGATCGCAGGGTTGTGCTTGCGGTGAACTTCCTAATGCACCAGATTGTCCGTTGTGTCAAAAATATCTTAGTTCCTCATTCGATGGGTGTGAAGGATGCCCCGTACGGTCTTTTACAGGGACAAGAGAGTGTAAAAAGACCCCTTATTTTCTAGCGTTTTGGGCTTATAAGGAATGTGGTCTCGACTCCACTGAATTTCAAGTCGCTGCCGCCTTGGAGATTGAATTCTTGAACGACGTTTTGTGGGCTTTTAACGAGGGGGTTATTTAATACCTGAAAACATCATTCAACTGTTAAAGCGGAGTACTTAGAATGAGCCCTACCACTCGTATTTTAGGCGCCGCAGCTGGCGCCGTTTTATTAGGCCTCGTTATCTTCGGGGTATGGGCTACTTGGTGGCTTATAGAAAACCGCACCCACCAATATGAAATACTGTTCGGAGTGTGCGCCATGGCCTTGCTTTTCTATATCGCATATGTGGCGATCCTCACCATTTACGTGTGTTTACGTGCATGACGCCCGAAGCCGTGGTCGAGGTATCTCTCACTAGGGGGAAGGTGGCTACCGTGTCTCAAGTGGACTTCTGGCGGCTGTCTTCCTACAAGTGGGTAGCACAATATAACAAGCACTCCGGAAAGTGGTACGCGGCGACCACCATAACGGAAGGCAGCTTTAGGCGAAAGGTTTATATGCACCGTTTGATTACCGCCTGTCCCCGCAATCTCGTGGTAGACCATGTAGATTGCGACGGTTTGCATAATTGGCGAGAAAACTTGCGCATAACTACTCACCGCAATAACGCGCTTAACCATTCTGCTCATGGCGGCATTCCTTATCGAGGTGTAACCCAGGATGGCAAACGCTATCGGGCTCGGTGTAATGGGAAGCATTTAGGTAATTTCGAAAGAGTGGAAGAAGCCGCAGTGGCTTACGACATGGCGGCGCTAGAACAGTATGGTGAATTCGCATGGCTTAATTACCCAGAACTACGCCCTCAAGAAGCGCGTACACCAGAGCCGTTACAAATACCATATTAAGGGGGACCGATGTCTGATCACGACAACAACAATACGCTTAGAGAGGAGGCGGTACGCTACGCCGAGGCCGGGTATTTCGTGGTACCTTTGAAACCAAACTCTAAGCGCCCCCTTTTCAATGAATGGACCGATATTTATTATAATGTAGAACGCATTCGCCGTGTTTACACGGACGATCTTTGTAATATCGGTTTGGCTCTTGGTCATTCCATCGAGGGGGTGTACGTCTATGCCGTGGATGTGGACACTAACGACCAGGAATTTATAGATTCTGTAAAATCCGCCATCGGCGTAAGTGCGCCCGCCAAATTCGGACAAAAAGGCGCCACATTCTTCGTGGGATCTAAGACCCAACTTAAATCATTCAAGCTAAAAACGCTAGGCAATAGCAAAGGAAAGCCCGTTCTTGAATTCTTAGCTTCTGGTGCGCAAACAGTAATGCCGCCTTCCGTACACCCCGACACCGGAGAGCCGTACAGGTGGCTGAATCGTTCGCTTCTTGATACCCCGATGCCCTTGCTACCGATGGTGGACGAATCCACAATAGAAGAGTTAAATCTCATCGTAAAAGACCCCGACAATGCCATCGTGGCGCTAGGTCACATGACATGGGCCGGTGTAGGAGGAGGCGGGGATACCCATGATACTTGCGTTTCAGCCGTAGCCTCCATGGTGGCGCGGGGCTGGACTGATGAGCAGATACTGCGGCGCATCGAGCGAGCGAAGAAAGAAGCCGTCGAGCGGGCGGGAGATCACTATGATTGGCCGGAAGCTGAAAGCACCATCGAAGCGTGGATAGCCTCGGCCCGTGCAAAGGGTTTCGACGAGAAAGCACCGTCTAAACCTATGGGCATGAAAGTGCCTAAAGTGCGCTTGATGAGCGAGTGGGTGTTGGCCCAGGTAGGCGGGGTGTCGAATTTGTGGAAGTATAACGGTGAACTGCGGCGATACAAAAATGGATTTTGGCCCTCCATTGATAAGAGCCGCTTAGCCTCCGCCTTATTCAACCAATTTCATGATGCCACCGGGGCGGAAATTGATCATGCTATGAAGACCGTATCCATGGCCATTCCAGGAGAAGGCCCGTTCAACACCCGCGCCATTTGTTTCCAGAACGGCACATACGACATTTCTACCGAGGAACTGCGCGAATGGCGAAAGGAAGACCGTTTGCTATTGCAGATGCCGTTCGACTATAGCCCTGAAGCCGTTTGCCCAAACTATGACGCCCAGATGACCCGGTTGTTTCGGCAGCACCGCGACGAGAGTTACGAACTGGACGAGCGCACCGATGAGGAACTGGCTGAAGATAGCATACGAGCTGTAAAATGTTTCGAGCAGTTTGCCGGGTTATCTCTGGTGGATGATATGGGCTACCAGAAAGCCCTTTTTATTCGAGGATCTCCGGGCGGCGGTAAATCGGTTCTAACCGAGCTTATGATGTATGCTCACGGTTCCGGATGGGCGGAAGTAGAAACCGTATCCGCAGTCTCGTTGTCCGAACTAGACAACGAAAAGATCCGCACCGCGCTGATTGGCAAGCTGTTGAACGTTTGCTCGGAACTCGACACTAACAAACCTCTGGCCGTACGCCATTTCAAGGCCATCTCGGGCGGTGATCCCGTGGATGCCCGCTATTTGTACGAAAACGTCCAATCACTAGTTCGCCTACGCGTACGGTTCATTACCTTCTGCAACGATCTGCCGTCCTTCAACGACCCCTCGGGCGCCATCGAACGCCGTATGATAGTGCTGCCTTCGGACAACCCTGTGGCGGAAGAGGACCAAATACCCGAATACTTCTCGCGCTACTTGAAGCACGAATTTCCCGGCATATTCAACCGATGGATGGTCGCGCTTAAGGAACTATACGCTACCGAAAAATTCACCGTGCCTAACAGTTCGCGTCGGGCTGTCAAAGCCGTGGCTGTCGATAACGACCAAGTTCGTTCTTGGGTTCAAGACCGCGTTTTATGTGACGTGCACGGAAAACCTGTGACCGATGTAGAGCCCACTCCGACCAGCGAGCTGTATACCGATTTTTTACTTTGGGCCGAGTCTACTAACCGGCGTTTTCCTTTATCTTCCAACACTTGGGGCCGCACATTAATACATCTTGGTATCAAACCGGTGATAGTTAAACAGGGCGGGCGCGCCATACGATGCCGGCGCCTGTCCCTCGTGAACCAAGGAGACTTCTGATGACTTATTCGTTTCTACATCATGTTTTCATGAGCTGTGCATTTTTAGCCGGCTTTTTAGGTTCCAGGTACATGTTTGAAGCGCTTTCCACGCGTTTGTCCAAGATTGAAAGCCCCTGTAAACCCGAGCGCCGTTACCGCCATATCAAGACGGGCGGCACGTATCGGGTCATGTACAACGCTGTTATCGAATCTACGTGGACGCCAGCAGTTATATACCGTTGTGAGAGATACGGTCTCATAGTCGTACGGCCTGCTGATGAATTTTATGACGGCCGGTTCGTGGAAATAGACGAAAAAGGGGAGCCTCTGTGATGACTATCACCAAATTGACCGGGTTTAAGACTTCGGACGGCAAAACTCATTCGCGGTATACCGACGCTAAAAAGTGGAATAGTTTCCTGAAATTCGAAAGTATACTAGAAACCGCTCTACGCGACGCTGGTGTTTCCGTAGACCGTTTACCTACTGGAACTCGTGGTCTGGCTACTCGGTTATATGGAAGTGGTTTCCGTTATGTGCCTAGCAGCATAGCCAAGTCTAAACTTAAAGGTGAGATCAATGGCTGACGTCCTCGCCGATTCTGGCGTTTTCCTTCTGTTGCACCCGTCTCCGCACGGTGGTATCAGGACGCGGGCTCAGCGCTACAAATTTGTGGCTGCTGCTACCGGGTTCACTCGTTGGTTAATGGAACAGATTAAACGTACTGATCCGGTAGGAGATCTTGCTCGAGATATTCAGTTCGATACATCCTGGGCGCCGGATCTCGATTCGCTCGATTTAGCTTTGCGCGTGATTGACTACGCTTCCGACGAAGCGAAGCAAGCTCTTCAGGAAGCGTGGACCGAGTACGCACATTCTGAACCTTCTTCTACTTACTATCGCGACATTGAGGATTGGTTTCAAGCCAATACCGAGCAGGGCCGCGAGACGGTCGAGGGTTTGCATGAGGACTACACCCGGTGGTGTAGGGCTCACAATTACCGTCCGCGCACTCGTGCGGCCTTCTCGCGGCGTCTTACCGAGTTGGGCTATCCTACTACGGTTACTCATATGGACGGTGTTAGTACTCGGGTTAAGCGACTGGCACTGGTTAACTTCAAGATCGAGGGGGAATAAATGACTATTTCCAAACATGACTACGAGCTGTGCGAGAAGGAAAACGAAAACCTTCGCGCTATACTACGTTGGATAGTTCCTTTTTTACCTTCCGAACACCTTGAAAAGCTTAGTGTCAAACTCGCCCGCCCAATTGAGAGCGGGGGTGTTGCCGAAGACGAACACGACGATGTACAAGAGGAAAACCGCTGCATGGCCAAAATTTTGGCCCAAATCGCTGAACACTTTCAGCCCGCTCTTGACGATTGGGAACAGAAGAGGCCAATTGTTTGGTTTCAGCGGGCCGATCATCTCTTAAACCTTGCCCGTGAATTTGAGCCAAAAGAACCGTTGATGAAACGGGTAGGCAACTACCCGAATGTCTATAAGCTTATTAAGAAAGAGGAGAGATAAAATGGAAGAGTTTAACAAAACTGTTCGTGTCTTCATGGCTTGCATCGCACTTGTGTGTTTTGGCGTGGAGGTAAAGCATGGACTTTCCAGAGTTGGTGAGGGTTTGGAAAACATGCACCCATTTGAACAGTATTTTGCGCCGGCTACCACCCATACTTTAGTGGAAGGCAGCTATTTTCAGAGTAGCGAAACTGCTCCGGGCATAAACATAGGTCCTAGCGGTCGAGAAACGGCGCCGTTATTTCAACTAGTACCGCCCACTGAAGGAAACAGGATCAAGGATGGTATTAAAACTTATCCATGAACAAGAGTGGGGAAAACTACGATGAGCCAAAATTACATCGAATTCTACTGTAGTAACACAGAGGGACTTCGAAATGGGGATTTGGTTACTATAAACTCTGATACTCGTTCTTGGTTGCGCAGAATTATAGATTGGTTCATGTTTAGAGACTACCCAACCCCAACTCGTTACTGCGTTACTGCAGTTACGTACGATAGAGTATGGGCGAAACCTTACAAACAATGACGGTACGCTGCATTAAACCTGTACACAGGGATAGTAATATGCGATACTATACTTTCGCTCTACTTTTCCTGGTTCTACCTATAGCCTTCGTATACCTTTTATACGTTGTAGCTATCAAAGAACAGCCGGACCCAGGGTGTAATCCCCAGTACCCGATAGCTGACCCATCTTCTCGTGTTCCCGAGGACGGAGACGTGATCGAGTGGCGCTGCATCTCGGACCACAAAGGACACTTACGATTGGCGGGCCGTGTTAAACCTGTACAAGAGAAACAATGATGGTGCGCCGTGGACCATGCCACCCACGGCGCTACTCTCCTCAAGACTTGCCGTTTAAATGCGATTGATCGTTTCTTGACCGATCTTTACCGCCGAACCGTGTCGCACCATGCCGCGCAATCTGTTGCCCAGGCACATGCGCTGTTGGCCGCTGTTCAAGTGTTCCCAGTGCCCCAAATCTAGAGCGTTGTCTATAGCCACTTGTTCCAGGGTTATGTTTTCTTGTTTGAGGGCCACAGCTACCGCGTCGCCGTTGGTGAACCCGTTTTCCTTATACTGGTCACGGTATTCAGGTTTTACGATGGACAACCGTTCGCGTTGGACCCTAGCTTTGTGCCCTGCGCTGGTCTTCACACGCCGTTTGGTAGGGGTAGTCATGATTAACCTTCCTTTCAATGCTGCCCCGCACATAACAAAAACAACATGACAAACTACGCTTTGTCAAGCATCATGTTAACTATCTATTAACAGTTCGTGTTAAAAGGGTTTATTGACAAAGTGCACGCCACCATGATGTAGTAACCTTTCCCCTGCCGCATGACGGCACCGAAAACCTCCCAGCATCACCGCTCGTTGGGAGAAAGAGAGCCCCTTGCTATGGGATGCTTCGGGGCAGTCTAGGTGAGCCTGCCAGTGGCGTTCCGGTATGCGGCGGGGGAGCAGATAGGAGGAAGTTTAGATGACCATTTCCACCGACGAAATGCTTGATCAATTATCCACCATCGGCAAACCAGTACTTATGCGTATGGATAGTGGGTGGTACGCCAAATTGGAATTACCTGCCCCAACTGGAGTACAGATGGAGGTGAAATCCGATTTCGGACATCCAACGCACGGGAGCGCTCTGATCCAATTAATCTCCCGTCTCGGGGGCATTGTGGAATTCAGCCAAAAGATCCGCAGTTCTAATTTGTTGGTGGAGGGCTCCAAATGACCCACCAACCCACCGTTCCCTATTACATTCGGCAGGCGGCATCCGCGCTTGATCGCGCTCGCTCATCCGGATGTGGTTTAGTTCTCCTACAGAATTTTTAGTAGTAAGACAGGAGAACTTCAAATGACCATCACCACCAAAATTCATCACGCTACCATGAAAAAAGCCGAGTCCCTCGGCATTAAAGATCTGCTCATCAATCCCGTATCGGGCAACGCTGAATGCCATTACGGGGACGACGATGGCCTCTACGAGCACGAGAGCCCTAAGGACCTGATCGCGCTGATCGCGGCAGTCGAAGAAGGCGATGAGGATGCTTCCGACGAACTCGAAAACTGCCGCGTAGAGGCTGAGGAAGACGAGGGTGAAGATGGTGACGGCGACGAGAAGGAGAGCCACTCGATCGTTAAACCGAAGTACAAGGCCAAATACCGCCCCACCAAAGACACTTGCGGGGATACCATGGCCGCTGCTTTCTCCGCATACGTCACAGATACTGTCACTCTCACTCGCGTTACGAAAACCAAAGGCACGGTCGAATATCAAGCTATGCGGATTAATCCCATGTTGTTGGCCGAAGTCTGCAGAGCCAACGGTTTCGACGCCGATAAGTGGTCTCACCTCAACCCCGGACAGTGCCGTATGAACGCGGGCAACGTTCTGCGCGGCAAGCTTCGCCACGGCGCTGAAGTCGTGATCGGTTCGCAGCGCTTCAAGATTGAAAAGAAGGAGGGCTGAGCTATGGCGCGCAAGCCCCGTAAGTCGAATAGCCGCTCTGCCCGGTGGGGCAGAGCGGTTTTCGCTGCCCGTGAGCTGATCGATCAAATCGAAATGCTCATGGACGAACTTAACAACGGCCCCATGGATGAGTTGAGAGGTCTGAAAGAAGAGTACGAAGAGTGGCAAGGCAATTTGCCCGAAAATCTTGTAAATTCGCCCCTTGGTGAAAAGCTACAGGCTGTATGCGACCTTGATTTCGATGCAGAAAATTTGGAGGACATCACGAGCGTTCTCGACGAAGCTGAGAGTATCGAGTTGCCTCTGGGTTTTGGCCGCGACTAAAAGTTGCACTGTACTACCTTGACAAACTATCTGCTCGTCTGCTTTACTTATCTTCTACGGCGGGGTTGGTCCCCTCTTTCCCCGCTAGCCGCCGAGGTTCGGTCCCCCACCTTCCCCTCTACGGACCTCGGCGGCGTTTTCCTATTCTCTACCCCCGAACCGGACAATTTGGTTCGGGGGTAAGGTTCTAGATGCTAAGAAACCAACTTGTGGGGTTGGTTTCTAGGAACCCCGAGTACCATGGTGTAGAGCCCAAGTACTCGGGGTTCCGTTACTGATAAGGAAAATGCGATGATACTGCGCCAAACTATCCGTGACATGGCCGACGATTACAGCCACCCTGGCTGGGGTGCTGTTTGCATCGGCATAGCCATTTTGTGTTCAGTGGTTATATGATGGCTCATGTACCCCGTTATTTCGATCGCGAAATCATGCAGTACGCAAATTCAGCAGAGGATAGCAGAGGAACCGCAGACCTTCTGGGATGAACTCAGCGGCTGCAAGACGGATGATTAAGGAGTCCCATGATGGGCATATCGAGTGATGGGGTACTGGTGTTCGGCTTCCCGGTTGGCGGTGAAGATGAAGCGCCCGACTGGCTGATTGACGAAGAAGGCGAGACTATCGATTTCGATGATCTGATCGCCGGTCCCTATGAGCCTGGGTGCGACTACAAGGCGCGGCGCGTTCTAGTGGATGCATGTCCGGCAGACCTAACGCTATTCTGCTCATACGACTATCCGATGTACCTGCTAACGGTGCGCGGTACGGAATTGAGGGCGGCGCGAGGCGACATGGTTGATGTCGATTCGCTCGATGTCCCCGCCGATAAGATCAACGCCATGAAAGCGTGGTGCGTCGAAAAGGGCATCGAGTGGCAAGAGCCGAAATGGCGTCTTGTCAGCATGTACGGTTAAAGGAGCGGTTGCAGCGTGGGGCGCGCGGTCCCAAGCAGTCTCGAAAGAGATCCGTCCGACAGCCCCTCGGGGAGCAAGCCGGGCACGGCGGGGAAATCCCGCCTGCAACATGGTTCTGAAGGAGCGGTTTTAACCGGGTTATAACCCCCTTTAAAACCCCGTTTATAATTGCCGGAAATTGGAGATAGCCATGTTCGACGAACAGCCCGACGGAGACCCGCACGGCGAGTGCGCTGATGAAATCCGCCGTCTGACTGATTTCATTCGCAGCCGTGGCTACCGGCGCTGCGACATCGCCGCCTGCAATTGCCTTTCGTGGCACGGCGGTCACGCCGAAGACCGTTTGAGGGAGATCCGTGAAGCGTTTGACCATGCGGGAATCGGAAACGGCAAAACAGTTCTGGCCATGGTGGCGGAACTAATCGCGGCCCTGGAAATGATTGCAGAGGGGAGAGACGTTGGCCGCCACGACGGCTTGCCGGAAGATGGTCCCGCCCACGATGTGGATACGATGTTCGCCGTTGCGCGCCGTGCGCTCGGCCAGACGATCTAAGGGAGCCCTCCCGCCTGACCGACCTGAAATGGACGCAGGGGCCGAACGTGTGAACGTCGCGGATAGAGGCCGCGACCGGGTATTAAATTTAGAAGGAGCCGACCATGCGTACCGAGATGATTGACTGCTGGGTGTGCGAAGGCGTTGGGGAAATCATCGACCAAGAATGCCTGACCTGTAAGGGCCATGGCGTCGTCGAAGCCACACCGGAGCGCCGCGCTAGGTTGCGGGAAACCATCGATCGCATCGCGCGGGAGCGCGAGGCGCACATGGACTGCTACCAGTACGGCAAGATTTAAGGGAGCCCAATATGGCCGCAGGCATCGAGATAGCAGGAAAGCGCTACAAGGTGGTCGAAAGCATGGGCTTCAACCACGACATTGGGCGCTATGCCAAGATCGTCCGCGACGGGGATCGTGATCGCATGGCGGTCAAAGAAGCCGGGCAATGGCGATTTTGGGGCGCGGCAGATCGCGTCCAGCCGCTTGTCGAGGCTATTGAGCGCGGATGGCCGGATGACAGCCCCCGGCGTCACTGATCAGTAATGGAGCGCCTGACATGGCGAGCATGGAAGACCAAATGCAGGCGCGCTTTGATGCGTGGGACAGGCTTAGCCCTGCAAAACAGGATGATCACATCCTTGACGCGATTGCCGCCCGCATAGAAAAGACGATCTGCGCCACCTTCTCCATGCCGGGCGGCGTACAGCCCGATCAGGGCCGCATCACCCGTCAGGATTACGAAGCGCTGATGCGGATGGCGCGGCGGCGCCCCTCTGCCGATAAGATTGCGCTGCTTCTGTCTGAGGATGCGAGCCCGCGCTTAGAGAATACCCCATATCTCGCCGTCAAGATCGCCGAGGGCATCGAGAGCGGCGAATTACTACAGTAGGAGGCACAGTATGTTTGATTATCTCTCGCCGCATAACGGCCCGGTGATTGTCGGCTTGGAACAGTTTGAGAATGTTTACGCCAAGAATCAGCCCCAATACAATCCGCTCCGCACCCTTCCCGGCGAGAACGGCGACAGCGCCATCGCGCGCTTTCATCTGACCGAAGCGCAGCGTAAGGCCGTTGCCGAGGGCGCGGACATTTATCTTGAAATTCTGCACTACAAAGGACCGCTTGCGCCGACGCGGATGATGGTTCTTAGCGAGCCACCTGACCAAGAAGGTGCGCGCAATCTCGCCCGCTGGTGGAAGGCTCAGACCAAAGGGACTTACGATGTGTCTCATTTGGACGACCGCAAGGTAGAGCCACGTTTGGGCATTGTCGAGTTCGATGATCTCGGCGCGGGCGTCGTGATAGACGACGATATATGAGGCGATGTTTCTCTTCAGATACCCACATACCGGAGATTGTGATATGAAAGATGTCGCAACTGCCGGATTGCCTGAGAGTCGCCACAAATGGGATTCCCGCCGGCTGTGGAGCCTGCTGGAAATGCTAGAGAAATACGGTCACATGCTCACCAATGCCTGCCAGAAACTGGCTGAGGCGAAGCTACTTTGTCTCCTCGGAGGCATGAATGATGAGCAGGCCTTATCCAACAAGAATATCAATCATGATGGCGTTCGGGCTGTCGCAGCCAGTGCAGCCAGCGTCGCAAGAGCAGCCTGTATTATGGTGGATTTGGACAATATTTTGCCCGAAATAGACCGCCTTGATTTTTTGATTTCTCCCCCGCACCCAGATATTCAACCATCTGAGTTGATTCAACTCGGACAATCTATACAGAGTTTAATCCTCCGCATAAAAGACGAACTAGGCTCCCAGTACTTCTTTCACCTCACCGCAAGTGATGTGCCGTTTTATCTGGATAAAGAGCCATTTGGGACGAAGGTCGCGGATAAGTTTGATCGCGCCAATGAAGATATTTCGGAAGCCGGTAAGTGCTTGGCCCTTCAGCGTCCAACAGCATGCGTATTTCATCTTATGAGAGTAATGGAGTTGGGCGTTCAGACTTTGGGAAAGAAACTCAAAGTCGATATCGACGTACGTTCCGAAACATGGAACAAAATTATTCTTCATGTAAATAGCAAGATTCTTGCTCTACCTAGCAAAACCGCCACACAGAAGAAGAAAAAATCTTCAATTGCTGAGGCTGCGGCTCATCTGCAAAGCGTTCGCTTGGCATGGCGCAATGAAGTTATGCACCCTAAGCAAACCTACACGCGAGATGAGGCATACGCGCTTTTCAACGCCACAAAGGTATTTATGATTTCTCTGGCGGAGGTTGTTTGATGGAGCGCGGCTTAGTTATTTTCTCCAACGTCTTCTCGAATGCCTCCTCTGCCTCCTCTGTCTCCTCTGTCTCCTCTGCACCAAGTTCCTTGGCCATGTCTATGAAACGCTTGGCCTGCTCGGGATCGTCTTGGGGCTTGGGTATGGGTAGCTTGATCATACGGAAGATATTAGCACTTTATTTGGCCGTTTCACCCTTTATCCATTGCGGGTTTGATGCCATGCCGAACCACGTGAATGTTGTGGGGTTAATCTTTGGAGAAAAATAGTAATCACCAATTATGTATATCTTATATTGTAATTCTATTTCTACTTTTCCCTCTATGATGTTTGGTGTTTTTTCGAATTTTATAAATGACAACTTCCCCTTCTCCATACAGCTTATGTTTAAATTTTCACCTTTTCGGATTACGCCCTCTGACCCAAGTGAAAAATACATATTAGAAAAAATTTCCTGCCCTGTATTGTCTTTCAATGTTAGGAAATGACATCTCCACTGAATATCTCTTATATTGAAAAGATGACTGTTATTGTTTATGCTAAATGGAAACATGTATAGGGCATTTTTTGGATCAGATGCGGAGACAGATATTGTCGCAGAAGTCTCGTAAATTCTATCGTATATTAGATAAGAGAAGCTCGCAGTCGTTACGAGACGAAAAAGCCATGTCCAAAAAAAACTTATCGAATCCCAAGGGTGTTGCCAAATCCAGGAAATCGCCCAGAACCCTTTCTGAAATGACCATTTCAGAAGTGATTTCAGAAGCATGGCAGAGAGGAAAGGCGGGCGAAGACAGGCGTGAGTTAGGGACAGAAGCTTGGCTTGGAATGATGGCTTTCGTTGGGATTTTGATTGGGATTCTGTGGGCCGGGGCGTAGCCACCTTGAAGCGCTGTTGCTTTTGTCTGCTGGATTTTGACACATCGCCGCCAACGCCGACGCCGGCCCGGAATGGCTTACGAAATGCCCCGGCCTGATCGAAGACGAGAAAGAAGAAATTGCCGCGTTGCGCGCGAAGATGCTGGTCGCAGTGGACCAACATGACGCCACCGGCCACTTAAGGAGGCATTCGGGCGCCCCGCCGCCCAGGTACGGCAGATCGACGGATCGGGAGCCGGCTGAGTAGGAAGTACCCCAGGCCGTAAGTCCGCGAAAGCTCAGGCGCAAGGGACACCAGCGGGGAAACAGGATTCTGGGCGGGGTTGGGTGGTGATCTGCAGCGGAATCAAATGCGGAGAGAACCACACGGCAATGACGGGAAGCATTTGGCGAGGTCACCCCAAGGCATGGCGAGCAGCCGGGAATTTCCGGGAACAGCCGATATTTGTCGGGAATAGCCACTGCGTAAGCAGAAAAGAGTGACCTCACCGAATGCTTTTGTTGACAGGAGCACCGCATGTGGCTCGATTTTGCCAACCTGATCATGGTATGGAACGACAATCATCGCCGATGGGACGCCTATTGGAGATTGACCATCGGCGGCGTCACGTTTTGGCATCCGGCGCAATTGGTCGCATGTTTTACTAGGAATAGCCGGAACAACATCATGCAACACCCGCCAGTGTAAAAGGGAAATTGAAAATGCCTCCCACTTCCGAATAAAAGTATCCTCTGAAAACCGCGCCACGTATTGCGAATTGCCGCTGTCTGTTGGACTTGAAGCCCGGCTGGGATGGGTATCGGGGACGCCCCACTACAATAGAGGCGATTAGTTCTGTCTTGAACTTTTCCGTCGTTCCTCAAAACAGTGGTGGCGTGCAGTTAGAAGCTCATTTGCAAGGTGGCAGTGTCGAAATTGAAATAGATCCGGATGGTTCACTAAGAAGTGTTTGCTGGATAAAAACGACGAGGTAGTTGACAAACTATATTTTGTTGTGGTTTTCTGTTTACCGAGACAAAAAGAGGGGACCTAGACATGATTGAAAAGAAAACCTACGAACTCGTTAAAGACGACACCAAACTCACTCCCACCGGCAAAACAGCTTATCGCATTCGTGCCCTGGTAGCGATCGCAGGAACTTTATACTCGAGTCCCGTTAACCAAGGAGACCTCGGCGGGTACATCGAAAAAGAAACCAATCTTTCGCAGGTCTCTAGCAACGCGTGGGTCTATGGCAACGCGCTGGTCTATGGCGACGCGTTGATCTCTGGCAACGCGCGGGTATATGGCAACGCGCGGGTCTATGGCGACGCGCAGGTCTATGGCGACGCGCGGGTCTATGGCGACGCGCAGGTCTATGGCGACGCGCAGGTCTATGGCGACGCGCGGGTCTATGGCGACGCGCAGGTCTATGGCGACGCGCA